>Ga0134122_10001948_pt1 | contig 15045 bp, 12 predicted proteins | sample KB302_FD_96461 | JGI IMG/M metagenome (GOLD analysis project Ga0134122, IMG submission 96461) | Terrestrial soil microbial communities without Nitrogen fertilizer from Kellogg Biological Station, Michigan, USA - KB3-0-2 | ecosystem: Environmental > Terrestrial > Soil > Unclassified ... | reverse complement strand
CCCCGGCCCGGCTCTGCAGGCCCTTCAAGTCCAGGGGCGGGGTCCGTTCCTTAATCCCGGCCCCCCCACCCCCCGTTTTCCTGTTGGGGTGGTCGAGTAGGATGCGTCCGCGACGTTCGCGTGGGGCCTGGCAGGACGGTACCCCGCAATAGGTCGCGCTTCAGGGGAATCCATCGTCTTGCCCCCGGCCGGGGTCGTCGTTTCAGGCGATCGACGGTAGCCACAGTCCCCAGAGCAATCCGATGAGCAATGGCAGCAGGAGATAGATCGCACCGGTGACGGACTGTCCGTGGATCTCGCGCACCCACAGCGTCACTACGAGCAGGTGGGCAACGAGATGCCATGCCGAGCCGTAGAACGCCGCGCCGGGGAGGCTGTGCAGGTAGGGCACCTCACGGAGTTGCCGGTAGACCGCAAAGCAGGCCAGAAACGCCGGCAGGATGAACATCAGCCCACCGCTCACCAATGCCGTCATCCAACTGCTCAGCACCGACCCGACGGTGAGCTGGCCGAGCCGGGCGATGCGCGCGAAGTCCTTCCCCTGGATCGCCAGGGTCCAGGCGGCGCCGGCGACAAGCGTCCCGCTCACGGACCACAGCGGACCCGCGGGCCAGGTTCTGGCACCGAGCACGACAATGATCAGGCCGCTGACAATCCAGACCGCGATTTGGCGCCCGCTGCCCATGTTCCTCAATTCGTGCCACTCGCGCTGCCGCCGGTCCCCACGGTCTCCTGCTGCGCACCGACGGGCGTCGCCCGCTGCGCCTCTTCCTCGGTGTTGGTCTGGCGCGGCTGATCCGCCGTCCGGATGGACGTCGAGGGCATGAGCGCGATGTGATGCTGTTGAGGAATCTCCGACACTTTGACGCCGTCCACATAAATCCACGTCGTCGGGAACTTCGCGGCCGTCACCGACCAGCTCAGCTTGCCGGTCGGGCCGATGCTCCCCTTGGCCTGATTCCACACCCAGGGTACGTGCGGCAGCATTTGAAGAGAGAACAGCAGCGAGCCGGGGAAGCTCGTCGCCTTGCTGAGCGCCGCGCTTTCTTCGGCCGCAGCGACGCGGAACTTGAACAGCGATTCGAAGTTGGGATCGGCCCGTCCGAAGTCGTAGCCTACGTTGTTGAGGGGGCTGGCTTCGCCGAGCATGTAGGAGGACGGGGGAATGTCGGGGCACTTGGAGGGCGCGGTGTAGCCGACCTGCTGTATGTAGGGCAGCCACTGCGATGGCGCGAAGGGCTTGCCCGGGACATAGTTCAAAGAGTATTGCTGGAATCCGCGAAACTCCTTGCTGGTCAGGAAGGTGGGAACCGAGGTGGGAGGGAGCGATGCCGGAGGCGTTTTATTCGCAGTGCATTTGAGGGCCATGCCGAGCGATTGCATGACTCTGGGGGTGCCCGGCAGTGCGGCCAGGGTGAGCTTGCTAAAGTCCGGGAGACCAGCAGGGTTGATCCAACTGATGAGTGTCAGCGTCTTGGCGTCAGGCCCCGGGGCGGGAGCCCCCGCACTTCCCGGGGCGGCCGTCGTAGGCGATTCGTCCTCCGTCATCTGCACTCCGCTTCCATGGAGCGCCTGGGAGCTGTTGGCAGGATCTCCTCGATGACGGCCCAGGAGGTCCGCTGCCGGCATTCCCCGGGCGACTCGATGGGCAACGGCATCGGCGTTGCGCTCGAAGGAGTCGCCCGCTTGGCCCACGCCGTCGTTCAAACGAATACCTGCGCGCTGCTGCACGACGTGCGCCGCCTCGTGCGCCGCGGTGTGCAGCGTCGCGCCGCGGCCGAACGCGATGTCTTCACCCCGAGTAAAGGCCACCGCGCCCAGCTTGCGGTTGGCCTCGCGTGCCTGAGACCCCAGGTGAGCCCGTACGCCGGTCACATCGTGGGAGCCGAAGGACTGCTGAATGGCGGCGAGGAACGGCAGGGGCTGCGCGCTGCCGCGCACTCCTTCGGCAGCGGCGTGGTGGACCTGTACCGAGCTCCGCAAGCTGCCAGCAGCCCCTGGCGCCGGCTCGGAGTGAGCCTTTACCCGGCTGAAATCGTGATCGAAGCCGGCCCTTTCTCGCGCTGCCGGGTCCCGCTTGACATCCTCCGTACTTGCCTCTGCCAGACGCTGTATCGCTTGATTCCCGGGTAGCTGGGGCGTGACCCCGGCAGACGTCGTCTGCCGGGCTGCCTTCGGTTGCCGAGCGAAAGTACGCATGGGGACCTCGTCAGTGCGTCAAGGCGAAGTAGTCCGACGACGCGAGCAGGAAGGTCAGCGCGCCGATCAGCGGCAGTGCAATCTCCGCGAAGCACCACCAGCCGCCGTGCGTGGGTTCGCCGAAGAAGAGGCCCAGGATGATGCCACTCAGCAGAAGGCACAGCCCTGCCCAGAGGACGCGCGGAAACACGCGTGCACCGGAGACCTTCCGATGCGCCGTGAGATAGGCGAACAGATACTTGCAGACGGCGATCGCCGGCAGGACGACCGCGGCGTACAGCAGATCGGGCTGGTCGAAAACGCTCTTCGATTCATGCTGCTTCTTCAGGAGCAGCACCAATAGATGGACGACGATCGGCAGGAACACGCAGAACACCTCGGCGAGAGCAAACAACATGTAGGCACCGAGACTCTCAGTGCCGCCGCCCGGCCTTCCTCCGCGCCCCGGAACCATTTCAGCTGACCTGATTGATGATGTACGGCTTGTCGTGCTGCACCCTCAGGTATTCGAAGAACAGCGGGCTGAACACGAGATCGAGCTGCGAGGGCTGGCTCTGGCCGTCTTGCTCGTCGAGCCCTTTGATCGCGCCGTGGAAGGAGCTGATGCTCGTGCCGTTGAAGCTGAAGTGATAGATCACATTCGTGCCGTTCTGGCGGATCGTCCTCGCGGTCTCGCTCGGGCAGGTCTCCCGGAGTCCGAGGACACCCATTTGGAAAAGGCGCAGCAGCGTCTCCGCGGGGTTGAGCATCTCCTCATTGTCCCATGGTTTCCAGTTGCGGATGTGGTGTTTGAGCTCCTCGGCCGGCATGACCGTCCGCAGCTTGGCGGTTCTGAGCCGATGGAGGAGCTTCTCCAGTGCCGGATATTCCGATCCGTATTCGGGCAGGAACTGTTTTTCGACGATCCGCTCGGTCGTCGCCTCGACCACCTTTTGAAACATGCGCTCGTCCGCCGGTTTCTGGTCGGAATCGATGGATTCGAAGATGGCCTGCAGGTACGCCATGAGCTCGCGCGGCTTGCGATTGGTATGGCGGACCAGGTAATGGAAGCTCTGCTCCTTGGCCTTGACCGTGGGATTCTTGCTGGAAACCAGAAAGCCGAAGAGGTCATCCCAAGCCGTGGCGGAGCCCAGCACGTGGGTCAACCGCCGTTCGACGCAATCCTTGAGCTCTTTCAGCGACCAGGTGATCTCGAGCGCGAACTGGTCGATGGCGGCGTTCTCGCGGAGCCGCAGCTCGAGGAGCTTGTCTTCGGGCACGGCGATGAGCAGGTGGAGCCAGCGCAGGTCCGGCCGCGAGTTGAGCTTCTTGACGGCGAGCACGAGGCCCTTGAAGAGATCGAGGAGGGTGCTCTTGCGCTCGGCCATGGGGTTGGTGCGCATGTAGGAGTCGACGAAGTCATCGAACTCGTCGAGGGTGATGAGCAGGGTGAAGCCGCTCCTGGCGATGACGGACAGCGCCTGGTCGACGGTCGCCGGATACGGCGCGAAGAACTTGCGAAGCTGATCCCCTTTGGCGCGCGCCCTTTCCTCGGGAGAGTCGGTCAGGCTGCCGCTGATCTGGGAAAGCAGGCTCAGAGCTTTCTCGACCAGGGAGTGGAAGCGGCCGTGGAAGTCCGCCGCCGGCTCGGTCATGAGCTCGCCTTCCAGTATTTCCTTCGCCTCCCGGAGCAGCTCGCGGTCGCCGTCGCTCGGCGAGCCCCGGCCGCTGAGCAGCCATTCGCAGGCCTGCAAAGCCGAAAAAAAGATGAGGGAACGCATCCAGGCGACGTTTGCGACGCGGTCGGAGCTGACCTGCAGCTCCGCGTGGGCTTCCCGGCCGGCGGCCAGCAGGTTGCAGAACCGCTCGAACATCAGGGAGTCCGCCTGCAGCGGGATGACCTGGGAGAACTGGCTCTCCGTGAGCTTGCGATTGATCTGGACGACCGCCGACTTGCCGACGCCCTTCCGCCCCACTACCAGGCACTTGCGCTTTCCGGCGACGCGGCGGTACGCCTGGGTAGGGACGAAGATGGAGCTCGGATGGTTCACGAGCAGGTCGTCGTCCTCGGCCTTGATCAACGAGAAGGCGTAGGCGAGATCGGAGATCTGCTGCGGCGTAAGCGACCGGTTGCCTTGACGGATCATCGGGCTCTCCTTGGCTAGCTTTTCAACCCATGCGGCAGCGCACATCCGGACGTGGCCGAGGCCGCCGAGGAGCCTCCATAGGAGGCAACGTCATTCAACAATGTCTTTTCAGTATGATCCGTTTCTTTAGCAACGTCAAGACGGGAGTAGAGGCCGGCACGTTACGTGCATGGAACAATCGGCGCGAATGAGTGTCGAGCGAGACGGAGGGAGCGGATGGTGCCTGTAGGTCCCCAGGTGGAGCGGCTGGGGGGGCCTTTCGGCTTCGCCCTGACGGTGGACATCGAGGAGTGGTACCACACCTGCCTGGTGCCGGATTACGTCAATCCCAAGGATCGGCCGCCCTTGCCCCAGGAGCTGGACTGGCTCCTGCCGGAGCTGCTGGAGCTGCTGGCCGAAGCCGGACGCTCGGCGACTTTTTTCGTGCTCGGCGAGGTGGCGGAGCGGTTGCCCAGGCGCATCCGCGAGATCGCCACGGCGGGCCACGAGGTGGCGAGCCACGGCTATCTCCACCTGCGTGCCTGCGGGCGTTCCCCCGCGGCGTTCCGGTCTGACGTCGAACGTTGCAAGGACCTGCTGGAAGACGTCGTCGGCGAACCGGTTCTCGGCTTCCGGGCGCCGGAGTGGTCGTTGCGCAGCCTCGGCAGCTCGCGGCTGCCGATCGTCGCGGAGCTGGGATTCCTCTACGACAGCTCGCTCTCGCCTTGCCCTGTTGGCGGCCGGATGGCGAACCCGCGCTTCGCCTCGCGCCTGCGCTGGCCGGGCTCGCGGCCGGCGGCGGACTTGCTGGAGTTTCCTCCCCTCACTTTCGGCGGGCCGTTCCGTCTTCCGGCGGGAAGCTGGACAGGCCGCCTCGTCAACCCCGAACGGCTGGTCCGCGCGGTGCTCGACCATGCAGGCGATGGGGGTATGGCCGTGGCGGTCGTCCATCCCTGGGAGGTTTCCGGCCAGCCGACTCCAGGACGCTTGAGCGGACTCGCGAGATTCATCCACGAAACCGGCCGGCTGGGTTTCGCGCCGCGGTTTCGGCAGGTGCTGCGGGCGATCCCTTGGACCTCCATCCGGTCCGCCGCCGGCCTGGAACCGGCGGTCCCGCTGCCGGCTCTGGCCGCGCGCCGGGCGGGCTGAAGCCCCGCCGAGCAACGTATAAGCTATCCGCTGTAAGAGGGGAGTCGAGGGTTGGTGCGAAAGGGGGGACTCGAACCCCCACGGCCTTGCGACCACAAGATCCTGAATCTTGCGCGTCTACCAATTCCGCCACTTTCGCAGCGCGGTCGTGATTCTAGGGAGACAACAGCCACCATGTCAATCGCATTCCCCGGAGCCGACGGGCTCCTGCGGCAGGACGTCGTCGCTCTTCTCGAGAAGGGCGGGCGAGATGGGATGGAAGAAGGACAGCTCCGGAAGAAGGTTGGGATCGGCCCGGAAGAGCTGGAGCGCGCCCTCCAGAAGCTGCAAACCGAAGGCAGGGCCGTGGAGCTCGAAGGCCGCTGGTACGCGCCCCAGCACAGTGGGGGAACCGCCGGCATCGTCGAGCTTCTTGAGGAAGGGGACGCGCTGATCCGCCCGGGTTTTCGGGAAGAGCCGGCTTTCTTCGTCCGCCGGAGAAACCTCAAGAAGGCTCTCGCTGGCGATACGGTGCTGGTGCGGCGCCTGTCGCGCAAGGCGCAGCCCTGGAGCGGCCGCCTGCCCGAGGCGGCGGTCGTCAAGATCCTCTCTCAGCGCCACCAGACCCTGGTCGGCACTCTGGAAGATGGCCGGTGGCTCGTGCCGTTCGACCCGAAAGTCTCCATCGAGCTGCCGGTCGAAGGAGGAAAGGAGATCCCCGGCAACCACTACGTGGTCGTGGCCGTGGAGCGTCCCGCCCCCGGCCGCCCGCCGCGAGGCCGGATCCTCGAGGTCCTGGGCGATCCCGAGGCGCCGGGGGTCCACGTGCTGGTCGTGCTGCGCCACTATGGCATCGAGGAAGACTTCCCCGACGCCGTTCTGGGAGCTGCGGCCCGCTTTCCCGCCGATCCTCGGCCCGGAGATTGGGCGGGACGGGAGGATCTGCGCGAGCGGACCGTCATCACCATCGACGGCGAAAGCGCCCGCGACTTCGACGACGCGGTATCGATCGAGCGCCTGCCGGACGGCGTCTTCCGCCTCGGCGTCCACATCGCGGATGTGTCCCACTACGTGAAGGAAGGAGAGCCGCTGGACCTCGAGGCCTACCGGCGGGGGACCAGCGTCTACTATCCCGAGCGGGCGATCCCCATGCTCCCCGAGGGGCTATCGAACGGTCTCTGCTCGCTGCGGCCCCACGTGCCGCGCCTCACCGTCTCGGTCTTTCTCGACATCAACCGCGACGGCGAGATCCTCGCCCGCCGCTTTGCGGAGACGGTGATCCGGAGCGCCCGCCGGATGACCTACACCGAAGTGCGACGCATCCTGGAGGAGCCGCGCCCGGAGGACGCCGCCGAATACGGGGCGGTGCTCCCGACGCTGCGCGAGATGCACCACCTGATGCAGATCCTCAATCACGCGCGCACGGTGCGCGGCTCGATCGACTTCGATCTGCCCGAGGGCGACGTGGCGCTCAACACCGACGGCGTCATGGTCGGCGTCTTTCCGGAGGAGCGGACCATCGCCCATCGTCTCGTCGAGGAATTCATGATCGCGGCCAACGAGGCGGTGGCCCTGGAGCTGGTGAGCCGCAAGGTCCCGGCTCTCTTCCGGATCCACGCCGCGCCGACTCCCGCGCGGGTCGAGGAGCTCCGCGAGCTGCTGGCGACGTTCGGTCTTTCCCTGCGCGGGGACGCCGAGAATCTCCACCCGAGCGCGCTCCAAGAGGTTTTGAACGAGGTTCACGGACGTCCGGAGGAGCCCTTCGTCTCGTCGGTGGTGCTACGTACCATGCAGCGCGCTCTCTACGATCCCCAGTGCCTGGGCCACTACGCCCTCGCTTCTCCCCAGTACTGCCACTTCACCTCGCCGATCCGGCGCTTCCCGGATCTCGTCGTGCACCGGCGGCTCAAGGCGCTCCTGCGCGGCCGCGCCGAGCAGGAAGCGGAGCGGTCGCGGCTGGTCGAGCGGCTGCCGGTGATGGCCGAGCACACCAGCCAGACCGAACGGCGGGCGGAGCAGTCGGAGCGCGACCTGCTGCAGTGGAAGAAGGTCCGCTTTCTCGCCGGCCGCGCCGGGGAGGTCTTCCGAGGGCGGATCACCGGCGTCCAGCCCTTCGGCCTCTTCGTGCAGCTCGACGGCTACTTCGTGGACGGACTGGTGCCGATCCGCTCGATGGGGGACGACTTCTATCGCTACGAGGCGGAAGCCCACCGGCTGGTGGGGGAGAGGAACGGGCGGATCTTTCGCCTGGCCGATCCCGTCGAGGTCGTGCTGGTGGGCGCCTCCCCGCGCCACCGCGGATTGGATTTCACGCTGGTGGGAATGCCGCAGCCGGCGGCCCCCTCACCTCCCCGGCCCTCCTCTCCCAGAGGGAGAGGAGGGAGAAAGAGCAGGACGGCGGGCATGTAGGCCCGCCGCTACGGAAGGCAGGGCGCCTCGGCGGTACCAGCTCCTTGTAACGATACACTCCGCTCATGCCGCTGACCCCCACCGTCGCCATCGTCGGCCGGCCGAACGTCGGCAAGTCGACGCTGTTCAATCGTTTGATCGGGCGGCGGCAGGCCATCGTCCACGATCTGCCCGGGATCACGCGCGATCGCATCACCGGGGTCGCCCACCTCACGGATGAACGGCCCGTCCAGATCGTCGATACCGGCGGCCTGGTGCCGGGAGACGATCCGCTGGGCCTCAACGAACAGGTGTTCCTGGCAGTAGAGGAGAGCGATCTTCTCCTCTTCCTGGTGGACGGCAAGCAGGGGCTCGTTTCCGCCGACGAGGAGGTGTGGTCCCATTTTCGGCGCTTCGGCAAGCCCGCCATCCTGGTGGTCAACAAGGGAGACACCCGCCAGGCGCGTGAGCGCTTCCACGAGTTCTACAGCCTGGGAATCGACCAGCAAATCCTCGTCTCGGCCGAGCACGGCGTCGGGATTGAGGACCTGCGGGAGGCCCTCGTCCACGCGCTGCCCGAGATCCCCGACGTGCAGGTGCCGGACGCGCCGCCGGTGGCCATCGTCGGCCGGCCGAACGTCGGCAAATCGTCGCTGCTCAACAAGATCTCCGGCCAGAACCGGGCCCTGGTTTCGCCGGTGGCGGGGACCACCCGCGATCCGGTCGACACGCTCATCACCCGGGACGGTAAGTCCTACCTCCTGATCGATACCGCCGGCATTCGCCGCCGCAGCCAGGTCTCCGGCGCCCCCGAGGAGCTGGCGGTGATGATGGCCCGCCGGCAGATCGAGCGGGCCCAGGTGGCGGTGCTGGTGATCGACGCCTCGCAGACGGTGACCGGCGGTGACCTGGCGATCGCCGGCACCATCTGGGAGCTCGGGCGTGCCGCGGTAGTGGCCATCAACAAGTGGGATCTGCTGGACGAGGAAGGCCGGCGGAAGCTGGAGCTCTCCTTCGAGCGGCTCGACGAGCTGCTGGCCTCGCCGGGGCGAGTCAACGTCTCGGCGCTCTCGGGCCGCGGGGTGGAAAAGCTCTGGGGACCGATCGACCGGACCCTCGCCGCCTACAACTTGAAGCTCGGCACCGGCCAGCTCAATCGCCTCTTCGAGGGTTTCGTGAAGAAGGTGGCGCCGCCTTCGCCCGGCGGCACCCCCTGGAAGCTCTACTATGTCACCCAGGTCTCGACCGCGCCGCCGACCTTCATGCTTTTCGCCAACCGGCCGCTGCCGCGCACCAGCCACTACCGCCGCTATCTCGAGAACCGCCTCCGCGAGGAGCTCGAGCTCCCCGGTGTGCCCGTGCGGCTGGTCGTGCGCAAGCGGACGGAGTGACTCAATGCGGAGGAGCGGGTCGATTCTTCTCACCACCGACCGGGTCGTTGCGCTCCACCATGCGGTCCAGCTCGCCTGACTGCCTGAGCTTGGCGATGTAGGCATTGAGCGGCGCCAGCAGGTCGCTTCCCTTGCGCACCGCCACTCCATAGCCGAACTCGCGGAGCCGGAAGGCCACCTTGAGGTCCGGGTACGCGGCGCTCACGCGCTCTCCCACCGCCGCTCTGGAGTCGAGGAGGGTGAAGTCGGCGTCGCCTTCCTTGACCGCCACATAGTTCTCCAGCGAGAAGTCCGTGAGCATGATCTTTACATCCGGCGCCTGCGATTGCAGGAATTCGAGCTGGCTCGAGCCGCGCATCAGCGCGACCTTCTTGCCGGCCAGATCGGCCGGCGAAGCGATCTTGCTGTGCGGCGGCACCGCGACCGCCACCCAGCTCGTGAGGTAGGGTGCAGAGAAGTCCACGGACTCCAAGCGCTTGGGGGTGATGCTGAGGGAGCTTGCAACGAGATCGCCTTCCCCCTTGTCGACTGCCGGCAGCAGGGCGTCATAGCCCGTGGTCACGGGATGGATCTCGAGCTCGACACCCAGGCTTTTGGCGAAACCCTTCACAAGCTCGACGTCCAGGCCCCTGAAGTGATCGGGATTCCGCAGCTCGGCGAGCTTCAGATTGTGCTCGCGCATGGCCTCGAGGTCGGCGGAGACGAAGGTGCTGTTCTGGCTGGGGTAGCACAGCATGATAAGCTTGCCGCGGGTCTTGACGTTGGCCAGGTCGCCGGCCCCGGCCGTCCGGGCCAGGAGCAGAAGGACCCCTGCCAGCACCAGGGTCCAGCCCGCACCATACCTGCCGGCTCGCCGGTGGTGGAATGAATCTCCGTTGATCATAGAATGCTGCCTCCCCCGGGTTGATCGAAAAGCGGGATCGTTGCTCGCTGCGAATGAAGCGAGCCTAGCACAGGAACCAGCTCGCGGCGCGACCGGCGTGCGAAGGAATATGTTTGAGGGATTTCCTTTCTAATCAGTGCAAGACAACGCTGGGTGCGGTGCTTCCACACGTCGCAAGAGGTTCCGCTATTATTGTGATTAGAATCACCCCGGGAGGATCGTTGATGAAGCGATTTCGCCCCAGCGCGCGACGAGGGCAGGATGGCTGGTAGCGCGGAGCACGGCTTGGTTGCCGGCGGCGAGCGTTGGGCTCGCCGCCTTGTCTGCTCGCGGACCGGTGTCGAGGCGCCGCTCGATGAGCCGGCGTTCCTCTCGCCGGCCGGTGCTCCCTGGCTGGTCGACTACGACCTCGGCGCGGAGAAGGGCGCGGCGCTGCTCCGCGCTCTCCCCAGCCGCCCGTGGACGCTGTGGCGCTATCGCGAGCTCCTGCCGGTCGCCGATTTCGCCGGCAGGGTGGACCTGGGCGAGGGCGCGACGCCCCTCGTCCGCTGCCGCCGTCTGGCGCCGGCGGGGATCGAGCTGTGGATCAAGGACGAGTCGGGCAACCCGACCGGATCCTTCAAGGCCCGGGGCCTCTCGCTGGCGGTGAACCGGGCGCGCGAGCTGGGTGCGCCGGGCGTACAGCTCGCGAGCGCCGGCAACGCCGCGCTGGCGCTGACCGCCTACGCCGCAGCGGCGGGACTCCCGGCGCGGGTGGCGCTGCCTGCCGACACCCCGCGCACCGTCTTCGACCGCTGCCGCGACTACGGCGCCGAGGTGCTCTCCGGCCCGGGCACGCTGGTGGAAGCGGCCAGGCTGCTGGAGGAGGGAGCGGAGCGGTTCTGGACCATCTCGACCCTGCGCGAGCCCTACCGGGTGGAAGGAAAGAAGACCATGGGCCTGGAGCTGGCGGAGCAGCTCGGCTGGGACCTGCCGGACTGGATCGTCTATCCGCTCGGCGGCGGCACCGGGATCGTGGGGATGCACAAGGCGTTCGCGGAGCTGGAGCGGCTGGGGCTGATCGGCCCGCGCCGGCCGCGCTTCGTCGTCGTCCAGGCCGCCGGCTGCGCGCCGATCGTCCGCGCCTGGGAAAACGGCGAAGAGGCCGCGGCGGCCTGGGAGAACCCGCAGACTCAGGTGTGGGGGCTCCGGGTGCCGCGGGCCATCGGCGATTTTCTCGTCCTCCGGGCGGTGCGTGAATCCGGAGGACGAGCGGTGGCGGTCGACGAGTCGCGATTGGAGGATGTCACCGCCCGGGCCGCCCGTCAGGAAGGACTGAGAATCGGGCCTGAGGGAGCCGCCGCGCTGGCTGCCGTCGAGGACTTGGATGCCGCCGGCGCTTTCTCTGCCGGTGAGCGGGTGGTGGTCTTCCAGACGGGCGATCCGGCGAATTATGTCTGACGGCCCGGCGCTGAAGGTGGCGGCTTTCCTCGACCAGGCGGTGCGCTCCGGTGTGGTCTCGGCCGCAGTCGCGTTGAGAGGGACGGTGGAGGAGGTCGAGTGGGAGGCGGTCGCCGGCTGGAGGCGCGAGGGAGTGACGGCGAAGGTCTCGACCCGATTCGACTACGCTTCGCTCACCAAGCCCTGCGTGGCGAGCTTGGCTCTGGCGCTGGACGCCGAAGGCACGCTGCCGCTCGCCGCGCCGATCGGCGCGGTCTGGCCGGAGGCGCACCGGAAGTTGGTGCGCCGGCCCCTCTCGGACCTCCTTCGGCATCGCTCGGGCCTGGCGGCTTGGACGCCGCTCTACCACTGCTGCGCATCGGTCGAAGAGGCGTTCGACCTGATCGCCCGAGGCGGCCGTGAAGGCGAGCTGCTGGGTGCCCGGGCGGGCACGTACAGCGACCTCGGCTATATGCTCTGGGGCGCCGCAGCCGAGCGCAGCACCGGAGTCTCCTTGGCCGAGCTGCTTCGTTCCAGGGTTCTCTCTCCGCTCGGTCTCGCGTCCGTCGAGCCTTCGCCGGGAGAGGGGCAGGATCTCGCCGAATCCCGCATGGGCACCGGCAAAGAGGTGGAGCTGGCGGCGAGGCAGGGGTTGATGGTTCCGGACCTCGGGCCACCGCCGATGGGCATGCCCCAGGACGGCAACGCCCGCTTCCTGGTGACGCACGGAGCGGACGGCGGCGTCTGCGGCCACGCCGGCCTGTTCGGCGGCGCGCGCGACCTGTGGCGGCTCGGTGCGGAATGGCTGGCGCCCGGACGCGTGTTGAATCCGGAGGGCGTGGCCGAAGCTTTGAAAGGCGGAGGCCCGTTCGCCCTCGGCTGGTCGCGGAGGACGCTCCGCGGCAGCGCCGGGCGGGCGTTGCCGGCCACCGCTTTCGGCCTTACCGGTTTCGCTGGCAACAGTCTCTGGATCGACCCGGAACGCCGGCGCGTGCTCGTGCTGCTCGGTTCCCGTCTCGACCCTGCGATGGACATGCATCGCTGGCGCCGGCGCTTCCATACCCTGGCGGCCGCGCCGAACAACCTTCAAGAGGGAGGCATCCGCTGATGGATACTCGTGAACTGGTCCTGGTCGACGGGGTACGGACCCCGATGGCCGAATACAACGGCTCCTTCGCCGAGATCTCCGCGATCGACCTGGGGGCGCACGCGGCCCGTGCCCTCTTCGAGCGCACGGGAATCGATCCCGCCGAGATCGACCACGCCGTGGTGGGCAATGCCCTCCAGACTTCGCCCGACGCCATCTACGGCGCCCGCCACGTAGCGCTCAAGGCCGGGGTGTCGAAGGAAGTCCCGGCACTGACCGTCAACCGCCTCTGCGGCTCGGGCGTCCAGTCGGTCATCTCCGGCGCCCATCTCATCCTCGCCGGCGACGCCACGGCCTGCCTGGTGGGCGGCATGGAGAACATGTCGCAAGCGCCGCACGTCATCTGGGGCGCCCGGCGCGGTTTCAAGCTGGGCCAGGGCCAGCTCCAGGACCTCCTCATGGTCTCCCTGCTCGACAGCTATTGCGGCTGCTACATGGCGCAGACGAGCAACAACCTGGCCCGCGACTACGGCATCAGCCGCGAGGAGCAGGACCAGTTCGCCATCCTTTCGCAGCAGCGGGCGGGCGAGGCCTGGAAAGCCTGCAAGATGAGCGAGGAGGTCGTGCCCGTCGAGGTGGGGAAGGGCAAGAAGGCGAAGCTCGTCGAGAAGGACGACCACATGCGTCCCGAGACCACGATGGAAGATCTCGCCGGCCTGCCCACCGCCTTCGACAAGGACGGCTTCGTCACCGCCGGTAACGCTTCCGGCATCGTGGACGGCGCAGCGATGATGGTCCTCACCACCGCCGGGAAGGCGAAGGACCGCGGCTGGAAGCCCCTCGGCCGCATACTCTCCTGGGCCGCTGTGGGCGTCGATCCGTCGCGCATGGGCATCGGTCCGGCGCCGGCCATTCGCGCCGCTCTCGACCGGGCGGGGCTGAAGCTCGCCGACCTCGACCTGCTCGAGATCAACGAGGCTTTCGCCGGCCAGATCCTGGCGGTAGTCAAGGAGCTGGACCTCGACGTGGATAGGCTCAACGTCAACGGCGGGGCTATCGCCCTGGGGCATCCCCTGGGGGCTACCGGGACGCGCCTGCTCATCACCCTGCTCAAGGAGCTGCGGCGGCGCGGTGGCGGCCGTGGCGTCGCTTCCGCCTGCATTGGCGGCGGTCAGGGCATCGCTATGGTGGTCGAGGCCGCTGCGTGATCGATCTCACCGGTCTTCGGGTGGTCGTCACCGGAGGCAGCCGCGGCATCGGCGCCGCGTGCTGCCGTTCGTTCGCCAAGACCGGTGCCGTGGTGCTCGTGCAGTATCTGGCGAGCGACGACCGGGCCGGCGCGGTCCTCAGGGAGCTGCGCCGGCTCTCCGAAGCTCCCCACGCCGTCTTCCGCTGCGACGTGACCGATCTCGACCAGGTCCGCAAGCTCTTCGATTTCGTCGAGGGTCGCTGGGGTGGGCTCGACTGTCTGGTCAACAACGCCGGCGTCTGGGTTCACGATCCGCTGGCAGACCTGCAGCCGGAGAGGCTGCAGGCTACGCTCGCGGTCAACGTCGTGGGCCCGTTCCTCTGCGCCCGCTGCGCCATTCCACTCCTCATGAGCTCGAAGGACGCCTCGATCGTCAACGTCAGCTCGACGGCCGGCCAGCGCGGCGAGCCCTTCTACAGCGCCTATGCCGCGAGCAAGGGAGCCCTGATCTCCGCCACCAAATCGTGGTCGAGCGAGCTTTCACCGGAAATCCGCGTCAACGCGGTCGCTCCGGGCTGGGTGGACACCGACATGACAGCGGACGCACTCTCCGGCGAGCGGCGCGATGAGGTGCTCGCCTCGATCCCTCTCCATCGCATCGCGACCCCGGAGGACATCGCAGGATCGGTCCTCTTCCTCGCTTCCCCCCTGGCTCGCCACATCACCGGCGAGATTCTGAATGTGAATGGGGGAAGCGTGCTGATCGGGTAAGGATCAGGTCTTGGGGTCTTCCTTTTCCCAGAGATATCCCAGGCACTTGTAGATCAGCTTCGCCGCCAGGAAATCGCTCGCGGGATGGCCTCCCACAGGTGCCAGCTCGATCAGGTCCATCGCCACGACCGTCTTCGTCTGGAACAGATGGCGGAGAAGCCGCAGGGTGGGGTACCAATGGCCTCCACCCGGCTCCGGCGTTCCGGTCGCAGGGACCAGGGACGGGTCGAAGTAGTCGATGTCGAAGGTGAGGTAGATCTTCCCCGGGAGTGCCGCCAGCATCTTCGGGAAAAGCTCTTCCGCACCCTCGAGCTGGTGGCCCCAGATCACGGGAAGGTCCTGTTCCCGTACGAGCCGAGCTTCGGGCGCGGAGAGCGAACGGATACCCACCGCCAGCGTCGGGATCCCCTCGTCCACGATCCGCTTCATGACGCTCGCGTGGCTGTAGGGAGTGCCTTCAAACTCCTCCCGCAGATCGCTGTGGG
>Ga0134122_10001945_pt1 | contig 15049 bp, 9 predicted proteins | sample KB302_FD_96461 | JGI IMG/M metagenome (GOLD analysis project Ga0134122, IMG submission 96461) | Terrestrial soil microbial communities without Nitrogen fertilizer from Kellogg Biological Station, Michigan, USA - KB3-0-2 | ecosystem: Environmental > Terrestrial > Soil > Unclassified ... | reverse complement strand
GCTCACCGCGCGCAGCGACCTCACCACCAAGCTGGAGGGGCTGGACACCGGCGCGGACGACTTCCTGGTCAAGCCGTTCCACCTCAGCGAGGTGCAGGGCAGGCTGCGAACCCAGCTCCGCATCCGGCGGATGTCCGAGCAGCTGTCCCACGCGGAGAAGCTGGTGGCGCTGGGGACGGTGGTGGCCGGCGTGGCCCACGAGGTGCGCAACCCGCTCAACGGGATCATCAACGCGCTCATCCCGGTGAAGGAGATGGTGAGCGGCTCCGCGCCCGAGGTGGCGGAGCTGGTGGATCTGGCGCTGGGCGCCGCCCGCCGGGTGGAGCTGCTCACCCTGCGGCTGCTCCAGCAGGTCCGCGCCGGCGAGGCCACCCAGACGGACGTGGACGTGCAGGAGAACGTCTCGCTCGCCATGCAGCTGCTCCAGCACAAGACGCTCAACGGGCCGCGGTTGGTGGCGGACTTCAAGGGCAGCGCCGCCCCGCCGCGCGTGTTCGGCGACTCGTCCTCGCTCAACCAGGCGTGGGTGAACCTGATCGACAACGCCATCCACGCCGCCGGGAAGACCGGCACGGTGCGGGTGAGCGTCCGCGGCGACGTGGAGCAGGTGCACGTGGAGGTGAGCGACGACGGGCCGGGCATCCCGGCGCATCTGCTCAAGCGCATCTTCGACCCGTTCTTCACCACCAAGGGCGTCGGCGAGGGCACCGGGCTGGGGCTGGCGGTGGTGCGGCAGGTGGTGACCCGGCACGGCGGTCAGGTCAGCGTCCAGTCCTCGCCGGGCGCGGGCGCCAGGTTCACGGTGACGCTCCCCTCGGCGGGGGCGCGCCTGGGAGTGACCCATGCACATGGATGAGCGGCCCTGGGTCGTCTACGTGGACGACGAGCCGATCAACCTCCGCGTCTTCGAGGCGAACTTCAAGGAGCGGTTCCGGCTCAAGACCTTCCAGACCGCCGCCCAGGCGCTGGACTTCGTGATGCAGCACGGGCCGGAGGTCGGCGTGCTGATCACCGACCAGCGCATGCCGGAGATGACCGGCGTGCAGCTTCTGGAGAAGGTGAAGCACGCGGCACCGGACTCGCAGCGGATGATGCTCACCGCCTTCGCCGACATGCAGGCGATGAGCGACGCGGTGAACCTGGGCCAGGTCACCCGCTACTTCGGCAAGCCGTGGTCGAAGGAGGAGCTGGCCCGGGCGCTGGAGGACGCGCTCAAGATCTTCGAGCTCACCGGGCAGATGCGCGCGGTGCAGGCGCGGATGGTGCAGTCCGAGCGCCTGGCCACGCTGGGGCAGGTGAGCGCCGGGGTGGCCCACGAGCTGATGAACCCGGTCTCCTACCTCCTGCAGAACCTGGGGAACCTGCGCGCCGAGCTGGCGGACATGACCCAGAAGCTGGCCCCGGCGCTGCGCGAGCACCCGGTGCCCGGGGTGCCGGAGTCGCTGGAGGCGCTCCCGCAGCTCCTGGACGACCTGGAGCAGGGCGCCAAGCACATCAGCGAGGTGGCGCAGGGGATCAAGAACCAGTCGCGGGCCCAGGAGGTGGAGTCGTCGAACACCGACCTGGCGCGGGCGGCGTCCTTCGCGGTGAAGATCGCCCGGGCGGAGGTGGGGCGGAGGGCGCGGTTGGCCTCGGACACGCTGCCCATCCAGGTGCGCGGGACCGAGGTGAAGCTCTGCCAGGTCATCCTCAACCTGATCATCAACGCCTCCCACGCCATGGACGGCACCGGGCGGCCGGGGCTGATCGAGGTGCGGTGGTCCAAGCAGGGGGAGTCCGTCATCCTCCAGATCATCGACAACGGGTCCGGCATCCCGCCGGAGAACCTGCCCCGCGTCTTCGAGCGCTTCTTCACCACCAAGGCGCCCGGCGTGGGCACAGGGCTGGGGCTGGCCATCTGCCGGGAGCTGGTGGAGTCCATGGGCGGCGCCATCACCATCACCTCCACGGTGGGCCGCGGCACCACGGTGGAGGTCAAGCTGAAGCTGGCGGACTGAAGGCGGGACCGACGGCGGCCTGGAGGAGGCGGCGCAGCGTGTGGAGCTGCTCCCGCTTGTCGTCCGCCACCCCGTCCACCAGCACGAACCGCCGCCCGCGCGCCGACAGCTCCAACGCGCACCGGCCCGGGCCGCGGTCCACGACCTGCAAGGACTCCACCTCGCGGAACGGCAGGGAGGTGGTCTCACTCAGCGTGCGCAGGCCGCGTGGCTGGTCCACGCGCACCAGGTGCTGGTCGAAATTGACGACGAAGCCTCGTCGCCAGCGACGACGTCCGCGCAGTTTCAGCCCGGCGAGGATGGCGGCGGCGCAGGCGGCGGTGGCTCCCATCGTTCCCCACACGCTCATCGAGCGCAGGCCGGGGGCGATGACGGTGGCGGCGGCGACGACGCCGGCGGCCAGCCCGGAGAGGAGCAGCGCGTCCGGGAGGAGGGCGGCGACGTCCAGGGGTGGGACGCACTCGCCGATCAACAGCTCGGCGTCGAAGCGGAGGCGCACGTCGCCGAGCCGCCGGGGCATCCGCGCCTGGCTGGCCAGCGAATTGGCCCGGGAATTGTAGGATGCGCGCGGCATGACCAGATGGGTGGGGGTGCTGTTCGCGGTCGCGCTGGGCGTGTGGGGGCGGGCGGCGCAGGCGCAGACCACCATGGGGCTCATCATCAGCGGGGACTGCCGCGACCCCGATCTTGCCCAGAACGCGCGCCAGCTGGCCAGGGTGCTCCGGGGGACGCTGGGTGACCGGCTGCTGACGGACGACGCGCTGCGATCGCGCCTGTCACCCCAGCCGACGGTGACCGCGGAGGACCTGGGGCGGCAGCTGGAGGCGGCGGAGACGCTCTTCTACAACGGGGAGTACGCCAAGTCGGAGGCGGCCATCCTCCACGCGCTGGACGAGATCCGGCGCTTCCCGCCCGGCCCGGAGCGCTGGAAGCTGGACGCGCGGGCGGAGCTGCTGGAGTCGCAGGTGATCCGGCGGCTGGGCCGCATCGCCGAGGCGGACGAGCTGTTCCGCCACGTGCTCCGGCTGCAGCCGGGCTACCAGCTGGACCCGGACTACTTCATGCCCAGCATCCGGCAGAAGTTCGACCGGTTCCGCAAGGAGCTCTTGGCCACCCGGCGGGTGCGGGTGGAGGTGAAGTCGCTCCCGGCGGGGGCGGAGATCTACCTGGACGGCGTGAAGCAGGGCGCGGTTACCCCGGCCGCGCTGGAGGTGTGGCCGGGGGACTACGAGCTGATCGTCGTCGCGCGGGACGGGCAGCGGTCGCTGCCGCACCAGCTGGCGGCGCACCGGGAGAATTCCATCCTGGTGGACCTGCAGTTCGAGGGGGCGATCCAGCTGGACCGCGATCCGTGCTTCGCCACCCGGCCCGGCGACGAGCGCGCGCGGCTGGCGGGCGCGCTGAAGGTGGCGACGCTCCTGGGCGTGGACACCATGGTGGTGCTGAACCTGGACCGCGCGAAGATCGGGCCCAGCGCGCTGGGGGCCACGGTGCTGGACACGCGGTCGGCGGCGACGGTGCGGTGGGCGAAGATCAAGCTGGCGGGCGGGGCGCAGGACTCGCCCTCCGCCATCGGGGAGCTGGCGAAGTTCGTGGTGACCGGTGAGTCCGGCAAGCAACTGGTGGCGGCGGACGGGGTGAAGCCTCCGGCCGCGGTCGCGCCCGCCCCGGCGCCGGTGGCGCAGGCCCCCGGCGCGCCCCCGAAGGTGGTGCCGCTCGCGGCGGCCGCGAACCCGGTGTCGGCGCCGCTGGTCCCTGCGAGGACGCCGATCGCGACCACCACCGCGCCCGCGTCCGGCGAGGCGCCGGGCTGGCTGCCCGGGGGCTGGCGCGGGGAGGCGGTGCTGGGGCTGGGCGCCGCCGGCGCGGGCGTGGCGGTGGTGGGCGGCGTGCTGCTCGCGGTGGGGGACGGCACGATGTCCCAGGCGAACCAATCCATCTCTTACGGCCCGCCGGGCTCGAGCCAGGTGCAGGCCCTCGCCCAGATGCGGGACACCGCCCGCGTCGAGCAGGCCGTGGGCGTGGTGGGGCTGATCGTCGGGAGCGTGGGGCTCGTCTCCGCGGTGACGCTGTGGCAGGTGGATCCGTTCGCGCCGCCACCCTCCCATTCGAGGTCCGCGACGCTCTCGGTGGGCGTCACGCGGGGCGGGGCGGCGGTGCAGGTCGGCGGGACGTTCTAGCGCTCAGGGCATGAACGTCCGCAATACGCCGGGGCCGCCGGCCGTGGAGATGTAGAGCAGGCCCGGGCGGCGACCGAACATCACCGGGCGGAACGCGCGGATGCTGCTGCCGGTGGTGAGGCGGCCCAGCTCCTGCGCGGGCGTAGGGCCACCACCGCAGCCCTGGGAGAGGTCCCGCTCGTAGAGGATGACCGCGGCGCCGGAGCGCTCCGCCTGGAGGATGAACGAGCCCTCGTTGGCGCCGGCGACCGAGGTCTCGCCGGCCGCGGCCAGCGTCTCCGAGCCGATGTTGGTGCAGGTCCCGCTCGAACAGTCGCGCAGGCAGGTGAGGGCTCGGCCGGACGCGGTGTCGTAGACGTACGCGCGGTCGTCGTTCGCGGTGTCCGCCACGGACAGGCGCGTGCCGGCCACGGCGCCCGAGGCCACCAGTTGGGCGGGTCCTGGAGCGCATCCGGTCCCGCACGCGCAGGCCCTCGGGGAGCGGAAGAGGGTGCCCGCGCGCTCGCTCACCCACTCCATGCGCGACTCCGAGTGGTAGAGCGTCCACGACGGTGGAGCGGGCAGGGTCGCGTCCACGGGCGCATGGCCGCCGATGTGGAAGAGCGTGAGCCCCGTGCTCGGATCCAATTCGAGGGTCACCGGCCCTCCGGGGTAGCAGGTGCCCGGATCGGGGAAGTACGACAACCCACCGGGGCTCACCGAGACGAATGCCCCGCGGTTGGCCGACCCGAACGCATCCTCGTAGATGAGCGACTGCACCTCGCCGCCGCCGGGATTGCGGCTCATCATCATCCCGCTCCCCCGCCTCGACGTGCCGTCGTCCCAGGCGCCTCCGATCGGCGCGGCGACCGTCTGGAAGCGGAGGAGCCCCGTTCCGACCGCCTGGCTCAACATCCGGAACAGGCCCGTGCGCGCGTCGAGCCCACCCCAGACGACGATCCCCTGGGCCGAGCCCACCACGACGCTCACCGCGCCCTCGGCGTCCGACGACGCCTCCAGGTCCGTGAGGTCGAGCGCGCCGATGGCGATGGTGGTGTCCGGGGCCGGCGCGATCGGCCCGGTGGTGAAGGTGACGGAGAAGGGTGAGGCGGTGGCGTTGCCCGCGCGATCCGCGAGCGCGCCCGCGGGCACGTCCACCCGGTACGTCTCGTCGTGGGTCAACCCCTCGAAGCGGATCTCCGTGCGGTCCGCGTTCCAGCGGCCGGGGACCGCCACGTCGCCCGAGCCGATCGGGATGGCCTGGGGGAGCCCCGCCCCCGCGGACATCGGCTCGGAGGCGACCACGCGCACGGTGGTCGGCGTGGGCCGCGGCGCCGCCTCGCTGAAGGCCAGCGCCGGCGCCACGTTGTCGACGACGCGGTAGATGGACAGGACGGTGACCCGGGCACCGGACGACGAGGGCTCGGTGACCCGGATCCGGAGCGGCTGCGGCTCGCCGTTGGAGGTGGGCAGGGTGAGCGTGGCGGAGAACTGCCCGGTGGCGGAGGCGCTCAGCGGCTGCCACGCGTCGGGACGGCCGGCCGAGATCTCCGCGGTGAAGGCGCCGCCGAAGTCGATGATCCCGGAGACGGACGCGGTCGTCCCGGTCAGCGTCTCATCGACCTGCGGCGACGCCCAGCTCACCGCCGGCGCGTCGGGGACGTAGCAGAGGTTGTACGCGAGGTGACAGGTCTGCCCTTCGGGGCACGTGCCGCCGGGGCCGCACTCGCCCGCCGGTTGCGTGCACGAGAGCGCGATGAACGCCGCCCCCGCCGCCGCTGCTGCGATCGCCCAGCGCATCCTCGTCGAAGCGTAGCGGAAGAGGGCCGGGATCTTCACGACCCGCGGGATCCGCGCGTTTCCCAGGGCTACACTCGCCGGGCGATGCGTGTGGCCGCGTGGGGGATCCTGCTGGCGGGTAGCGTGGCGTGCGTTCCTGCACCGCCCGGGAGGCCGGACGCCACGCCCCCCGAGGTGGATCCCGCGTCGTTGCCTCCTTCCGTGGTGACCGCGCAGCTCGCGGACGCGGTCGCCGGAATGCCGTACGGAGATCGGCTGCTCGCGAAGGACGGCGTCGCTCCGTACGCGTGGGCCATCTCCACCGCCGCCGCGTGGCTCTCCGTCGAGTCGAGCACGGGAGCGCTCCGCGGAACGCCGCCGCTCGCCGCCGCCGGGACGACGGTGACGCTCACCGCCACTGCTGGAGACGCCGCGGGTCGGTCCGGGAGCGCCAACCTCGCGCTGCGGATCCTCGCGTGCACGCCCGGAGAGACGCAGGTGTGCCGGCAGGCGTCCGCGGGCGCTTGCCTCGCCGGCGTGCGGACCTGCCAGGGCGACGGCACCTGGTCCGGGTGCGTGGCCGGGACCGCCTCCATCAGCGCGTCCAGCTGCGGGCCTTCCTGCGCCGCCTGCGGACCGGACGCCGACCGGTGCAACGGCACGGGAACGCAGTGCGTGTGCGGGCCGTCGGCCGCCGCCTGCGCTTCCGGGACCTCGTGCTGCGCCAGCCCGGACGGAGGCGCTCGCTGCGCGAACCTGGCGACCGACGTCACCGCGTGCGGTTCCTGCAGCACCCGGTGCGCCACGCCGGCCAACGCCGACCCCACCTGCGACGCGGGCGTATGCGGCGCGGCGTGCAAGGCGGGGTATGCGGCCTGCGACGGGCGGACGCTGGACGGCTGCGAGGTGAACCTCGACACCGACCCCGCCCACTGCGGCGCCTGCCCCAACGCGTGCGCGAGTAGCGCGCGAGGCACCGCCGCGTGCGCCGGCGGCAACTGCGACCTCGCCTGCAACGCCAGCTACCCGCAGCACTGCGGCCTCGCCAACTGCCAGGCCTACGACCTCCCCAACTGCGGCGGCTGCGGCATCGCCTGCCCGAACCCCGGCGCCAACGCGGGCGCGCCCACCGGGTGCGCGGGCCCCGGCACATGCGCCTACGCGTGCAACCCCGGCTTCGGCGACTGCAACGGCGGCATGGACGGCTGCGAGACCGACGTCACCTCCGCGCCCACGCACTGCGGCGCCTGCTCGAACAACTGCGTCGCCCAGGGCTGGGACGGCGGCTGCGTGAACAGCCAGTGCGCGCGCTGCTACCGCTGCGGCGGCTCCGCCACGTTCTGTTGCGGCCAGCAGTGCCACTTCCTGGTCGCCGATAACCAGTGGGAGTGCCTCCCCTGCGCGCCCGGCAGCCTCGTCGACGGCGGCTGCTGATCCGCGGGATCGCTCGAGCGAGCGCCTCCAGCAGCGCCGGCAGCTTCACTCGCCATGGCCCGGCGCTACTTGAGCGCTTGCGGCAGCGCCCGCAGCCTCTCGCGTCGAGATTCCTCGCGACGCGCTCGCCATGGCCCCGCGCTACTCGAGCGCGTCCAGCAGCGCTTGCAGCCTGGGCACGGCCGCGGCGCGGGCGCGGAATCCGCGGGACGCCTCCTCCAGCGCGGCGATCTGCGCGTCCGTCGACGAGGGCGCGGTGCCGCCCGCGACCGCCTTCGCCTCCACCGCCGCGCGCGCGCCGATCTCCACCCCCGCCACCTCGTTCAGCGGGACGCCGCGCGAGACCGCCTCCTGCACCTTCGCGCCCACCGCGCGGTAGGCCTCCCGGAAGGCGGTGCCGCCGGCGACCATCCGCTCGGCGAGGTCGGTGGCCAGGGTCATCCCGTCCGCCAGCGCCGCCTCCATCCGCTCCTTCACGAACCGCACCCCGGTGAGCCCGATGGCGAACGCCTCCAGGCACGACACCGCCAGCGCCGCCGTCTCGATGTAGCTCTTGTCCTCCTGCAGGTCGCGCATGTACCCGACCGGCAGGCCCTTGAGCGTGGTGAACAGCGCGGTGAGGTGGCCCAGCGCGCGCGACGACTTGCCGCGCAGCAGCTCGAACACGTCCGGGTTCTTCTTCTGCGGCATCATCGACGACCCGAAGCTGATCGCGTCGTCCAGCTTCACGAACCCGAACTCCTGGCTGGAGAAGTCCACCAGGTCCGCGCTCACCCGCGACAGGTGCATCAGCGCCCGCGCGCACGCGTAGGTGAAGTCCAGCGCGAAGTCCCGGTCGCCCACCGTGTCCAGCCCGTTGGCGGTGACGCGGGAGAACCGGAGGTACGCCGCCGTCCGGGCGCGGTCCGTCTTCAGCGAGGTGCCGGAGACCGCCCCCACCCCCAGCGGGCACTCGTCCAGCGCCTCCAGCACCTCCCCGAAGCGCCGGCCGTCGCGGGCCAGCATCTGCCCGTACGCGGAGAGCAGGTACGCCAGGCTGATCGGCTGGGCACGCTGCCGGTGCGTGTACGCCGGGAGCAACCACTGGCCCTCGGGGCCGCGGGCGCGGGCGGTGAGGACGTCCAGCCCCGCCGCGATCCGCTCCAGCAGGAGCGCGCACTGCTCCCGGAGGAAGAGGCGCGCGTCGAGGGCGATCTGGTCGTTGCGACTGCGCGCGGTGTGAAGTCGGGCGGCCGGCTCGCCGATGCGGCGCGCCAATTCCGCCTCCACGGCCATGTGGATGTCCTCCTCCAGGGGCCAGGGACGAGCTCCGGACGCGGCGTCAATGGAGATGGACGCCAATCCTCGCCGGATGGCGTGTGCGTCCTGGGAAGTGAGGATCTCGCAATCCTCCAGCATGCGGACATGTGCCAAGCTGCCGGCGATGTCCGCTGCGTACAGGGCCTGGTCCACCGGGAGCGAAGTGGTGAACGCGAGGATCCTCGGGTCCAGCTCACCGCGCCCCGTGGCCTCCGTCCTCGCGACCGTCATCTCGAAGTGTCCTTTTGCATTCCCGCCCTCGACATGGGCGACAATTGCGGCGTCCCCGGAGGAATGGAAGCCAGGTCGCTGAGCGTGTCATCCTAGGTAATCTGATGTCCGACCTGCCATTCGAAATGGAGGATGAGGAGAAGACGCCGCCGGAGCCGGCGACGCTCGCCTCCAACGTGCTCATCGTCGACGACGAGCCCGTGGTGCGCGACGTCTTCCAGCGGCTGCTGGCGCGCGAGCAGGACATGGTGGTGACGGTGGCGGAGGACGCGGAGCAGGGGCTGGAGTTGGTCAAGAAGCAGCGCTTCGAGCTGCTGGTCACCGACAAGAACCTGCCAGGGATGAGCGGCATCGAGCTGATCGCCGAGGCGCGGGCGCTGCGGCCGCAGATCGAGGCGGTGATGATCACCGGCTACGCGAGCAGCGAGTCGCTGATCTCCGCGTTCGCCGCCGGGGCGTCGGACTACCTGGTCAAGCCGTTCGACGACCTGAAGGTGGTGCGCGCGAAGGTGCGGGCCGCGCTCCAGCGGCGGCTGGACCGGCGGCAGTCGCAGATCTCCTCCAAGGACATGGCGCGGCAGGCGGCCGCGCTGCTGGGGCAGGGGAAGGACGCGCCGGAGGCGGTGTGGCGGAAGCTGGACACCAAGTTCGCGGAGTACGAGCGCGCCATCCGCGACGGCGGCGGCGGGACGGTGGTGGTGGTCGGGACGGACCGGACGGTGGGGACGCTGGCCCAGGGCGGCGTGCAGGCGTACCGCGCCGAGCCCACCGCGCCCGAGGTGCTCACCGCGGACGTGGTGGTGATCGAGACCGGGCCGCAGATGGACTGGCACCCGCTGGCGGAAAAGTTGATGCCGCTGATGCCGGACGTGGTGCTGGTGGCGGGGCCGGAGTCGGACCTGTCGGACCTGCTGGAGGCGATCAGCCTGCGGGTGGACCTGGTGGGGTTCGGCGGGCACGCGCCGGCCCGGCTGCTGCCCGACCGCGTCCGCGCCAACCTGATGCGCCGTTCCGTGGAGCGCGCGCAGAAGGAGCTGGCGATCGCGCTGCACGAGTTCAAGCAGTCGCTGCGGGGGCGGGATGGGGAGGCGATGCCTCCGGCGGAGACGGCCGGGATCTCTCCGGTGGCGGTGTCGCCGCCGCTCGCCGCGCTGGCGGCGGTGCCGCTGGTGAATCGGCCCGCGCCGACGGTCGGGCCGGCCCCGATCCCGCTGCGATCGCCGGTGACGCCGCAGATCCCGATGCAGGCGGTGGTGGCGCGGCCTCTCCCGGCGACCTCGCCGGCGCCGGGCGCGCGGGCGCCGGTCACGCCTTCGGCGCCGATGTCGGCGACCTCGTCCGCGCCCGCGGAGGAAGAGCCGGAGACGCCGGGGCCGGTGGCGCCGAAGCACAGGCCGGCGGCTCCGGCGAAGGCCTCGACGCCGGCGCCGCGCCCACTCGACGCGGGTGGAGCGCCGAAGGCGGCCGCTCCGGGAGGATCGCCGGCGGCCGGCTCGGGCGCTGCGCCCCGGAGGCCGACCGGTTCGCATCCGCAGCTCGCGCCGCCGGAGGCTCCGTCCCCGGGTGGGGCGAAGCGGCCGACGGGGTGGCACCCGATCATCCCGCTCGAGGACGTCGCCGCGCCTGGTGCGAGCGGGACGGCGAGTGCGCCGCCGGAGACTGGGCCGAGGCACATCAGCGGATCGTTCCCCCAGTTCGCTCCGTCCGGAGTCCCAGGGGCGGGGGCGGCGCCGCGGAGGCAGACGCCTGGCGTGTCTCCACAGGTGACGCCGGCGGACGCGTCCGCCGCGGGAGGAGCGGGCGCCGCGATGAGGAGGCCGACGCCGGTGCCGCAGATGGCGCCGCCGGACGTGGGCGCCGCGACGAGGAGGCCGACGCCAGTGCCGCAGATGGCGCCGCCGGACGTGGGCGCCGCGACGAGGAGGCCGACGCCCGTGCCGCAGATGGCGCCGCCCGTCGCGCCGGCCGGCGCTCCCGCATCACCCAACGCCGGCACGCACGCGGCAGGCATGGCGCCGGCTGCCGAGGCGCGCCGTCCGACCGGCGGGTTCCCGACGATCACTCCACAAGAGGTGGCGCCTGATTCCGCCGAGCCCCCGGCGCGCTCGACGCCGCCATTCGGGACGCCCGACGTGGTGCGCCGGCCAACCGGCTCGCATCCAGCAGCGACGCCCCTGGCTCCCGCGCCGGGCGGACTCCCACTGGAAGGCGCAGGCGCACCCGCCGCGCCAGCCCCCACGCGGGATCCCGTGTCCGGGGCAATACGGCGGACCGGCTCGTTCCCGGTAGTCTTGCCCGACGCCGCTGGCACCGCCGCGCCGGGTGAAGGACCAGGTGCCCCAGCCCTCGAACGCGATCCGGTGTCCGGGTCCGTGCGACGACGGACCGGCTCGTTCCCGGCGGCTTCGCCCGACCCTGCCGCCGCGGCCGCGCCAGGTGGATTCCCGCCCACTTCGCCAGGCGCAGGTGCGCGACGGCCGAGCATTCCGAATCCGCTGGCCGCAGGAGCGATGCGGCGCCCATCCGGCACCCACTCTCAGGCGCCCGCGCCCCCGTCGGAGCCCGCACCTGCGCCCGAGCCCGCGCCTGATGCCCTCCCTCCCGAGTGGTCCGCGCTCCCAGGGGAGGTTGCTCCTCCGCCCGCCGACCCGCGCCCGCCGATCCCGCTGATCACCGCGGCCGAACCGGAGATCTCCGAACCGGAGATCTCCATCGACGACGCCTTCGCGGAGTGGGACAGCTTCGAGAAGAAACCCGCCGCCCCCGCAGCAGCGCCGCCCGCTCCGGCCCCCGCCCTGGCGCGCCGCCCCAGCGGCCCCCTCCCGAAGGCCACGCCTCAAGACAACGCCGCTCGACGGAAGGCCGCCTCTCCCTTCCCGATCATGTCCGTGGCCGAAGCCGAGTCCGCGCTGAAGGCCGCCCAGGCCCAGCAGGCCGCGGCTCCCGCCCCGGCCAAGCCACCCCAAGCGCCGGCCCCTGCCGCCTCCACCCCGGCGCGCCGCACCACCGGCTCCTTCCCAGCGGCGTCTCCTGCGAACCCGAACCCGGGCTCCGCGCCACCCGCCGCGCCCGCCCAGCCGCCCGCGCCGCGCGCCCCCCTCCAGGGCCGCCCGGCGGTGCGGCCCTACCCACCGTCGCAGACGGAGGGCCCGACGGAATCCTCGATGCCGACGCTCGGTGGCCCACCCTCCGACAAGCCCAAGCCGCCCAACGGCGGCAGCCACTAGATGCCCGGCCCCAACGACCAGCGGCGCGCCCGCGCGATCCAGAACCAGTTCCGCACCTGGCCGGAGATCACCAACTTCCCCGCGTTCTACGGCCAGCTCCTCGCCCCGGTGGAAGCCACCTACGGCCCGCTGGACTCGTCACAGCTCACCCCGCAGGTCCCCTTCTCCGAGGGCGGCCCGGTGAACCTCGCCACCGTGGGCCGCGACCGGCGCCTCCAGTTCGTCACCTACGTCACCTGCGAGCTGGCCTGCTACACCAACCAGCGCCCCTCTCCCGTCGGTCCCTTCGAGATCCTCGTCACCACCAACGACGAGGGCTGGGCGCAGACCATCCTCTCCGCGCTGGGGCGCCTCTCCTTCGACGACGAGCTGGACCAGGGCCACAGCGTCAACGTCGGCCGCATCGTCGGCCCGGGGTCCTCCCTCCAGGGCGTGATCTTCGAGCGCTTCTCCACCACCAAGATCGGCTCCCGCCACTACTCCATCCTCCGCGCCATCGGCATCACCCGTCCCGAGATGGAGTGGTGCCTCCGCTTTTCACCGGTGGCGCTGGTGAAGCGCTACAAGCAGGCCGGGCTCTACCCCAACAGCGACGCGCGCCGGGCCTCCATCCCCCTCTGACGCGACCGGCGCCACCCCGGCGTGTCTTTGTAGGGTAGCGGAACCAGAATCGTCACATTGAGGGATGATTCCCGAAGAGGCCCGGATCGTGCTCCTCCGGTGCCTCTTCGAGTTTCTGGTATCTGGATCGCCCCATCTGCATCGCGTTCATGTGCGGCGCGGCCGGTTGAGGTAAAGGGCCGCATGCCTCACACCTGGGACCCCAGCTCGCTCTCGCCGCAGCAGGCGCTCCAGCGCCTCGTCGAAGGGAACCGCCGCTTCCGGGACGCCTCCGCGGAGTCGCGCGCGCGGGCGTGGAACGCGCGGCAGGCGGACGAGGCGCAGCGGCCGTTCGCCATCGTGCTGGGGTGCTCGGACTCGCGGACGCCGGTGGAGATCCTCTTCGACCAGGGCTTCGGCGAGCTGTTCGTGGTTCGCATCGCCGGCAACGTGGTGGCGCCGTCCGGCATCGGCTCCATCGAGTTCGCCGCCGCGCAGTTCGGCACCCGGCTGGTGGTGGTGATGGGCCACACCCGCTGCGGCGCGGTCACCGCCACCGTGCGCGCGCTGCAGACCGGGCTGGGTCCGGAGTCGAAGAACATCCGCGCCATCACCGACCGCATCGCCCCCCACGTGCAGGGGCTGGTTCGGCCGGGCGACGCGGACGACCTCATCCGCGAGGCGGTGCGCGCCAACGTCCGCGCCTCGGTGGACCACCTCCGCCACGGCAGCACCCTCCTGGAGGAGCTCGTCGTGGCGGGGCGGCTGGCGGTGATCGGCGCCGAGTACGAGTTGGAGACCGGCGCGGTGAGCTTCCTCGACTCGCTCTAGCGCGAGGCGGGGCGATCACTGGCAGGTGCACGCGCCCCCGGCGCAGGGGCTCTGGGTCGCGGTCTGGCAGGTGAAGCCGCTGCAGCAGTCCGTGGAGCTCGCGCAGGGGTCGTCGTGGCGCTGGCACGCGCGCGGTGGGAGCTGGTCGCTCTGCACGCACGACGTCAGATCGAAGAGCATGAAGGCGAGCGCCTTCTCTTGCGCCGTCATCGGGCCGCCGGCGCAGTCGTGCGGGAAGACGCCGTTCGCGCCGGGGAAGATGAGCGCGAACGGGGTCATGTGATAGTCGCTGTACGCCACGCGCCCGCACTGCGTCGCGCCGTAGTAGGGCGTGTTGAACGTCAGCTGCTGCACCGAGAAGCCGCCGTCGGCGGTGGGGTTGAGCGCCGACAGCCACGCGCTGGTCGGGCCGCTGCCAGTGCCTGCCACGTCGTGCCGCGTCTGGGTGACGTCGAGCTTCCCGAAGGTGGTCGAGACACCGGCGTCCCAGAGCCAGTCGGCGAAGGCGGCGCCCTTCGGGAAGGACCGGTCCACGTCCACGGTGAACGGGTTGGGCGGGTTGTGGGACTGGTTCGGATCCGGTGCCCAGTAGGCGGTGGAGGGGAATGGCGGTTGCGCGTACGTCATCCACACGTAGCCGTAGTGCGTGGTGAGCAGCCGTCCGCCGTCCGACGTGTAGTCGATCAGGTTCTGCGTCCAGCCCTGCTGGGTGGGGTTGGGGTTGGAGCCGAATTTCTCGCGCCCCACGCAGGGGAGGAGCACCGCGTCGTACCGGCTCAGGGTCCCCGCGTCGCCGATCAGGGCGGTCACGTCCAGGTACCCGGCGTCGTTGCGGAGACCGCCGGCCCCGGTAGGGTCCTGGTAGAAGTGGATGCGCCCGTTGCTCGCCGGGTGCGTCATCTCGCTGACGGAGATCCCCATCTTCAAGAGCAGGCACTCCATGGGATCCGAGTTGCCGGTGGCGATGGCGATCTGCGGCAGGTCGCCCTCGCTCTGGTTGCGAGGAAGGTGGAGCAGGGTGGGGTCGGTGAGGTCGTGCGTCAGGCACGCCTGCACGGGGAACGGCAGCACCACCTGGCGGCGCCACTTGCCCAGCTGGATCACCAGCGGAAGGTTCGAACCCACCGGGATGTCGTTCAGCTGGAACCTCCCGTCCGGACCGGTGAGCCCGATGGCGACCGGGTCCCCGGAGACCAGCGATCCACACTGGTCGCAGGTCAATCCAGACGGGAGCGGCGACAGCGGGGCGTTGGGGATGTAGACAATGGCGTTGTACAGCGGCAGCTGGCCGCTGGGGTCATAGACGGTGCCGGTCAGCTGCGTGGGGCTCCCGGGCGGGCAGATCTCCCGCTGGCATTCGAGGTTCACGCACGGACGGCCAGCGTCGGAGCCGCCGTCGCTGAAGCCGCCGTCGCTGAAGCCGCCGTCGCTGAAGCCGCCGTCGCTGAAGCCGCCGTCGCTGAAGCCGCCGTCGCTGAAGCCGCCGTCGCTG
>Ga0134122_10001944_pt1 | contig 15056 bp, 20 predicted proteins | sample KB302_FD_96461 | JGI IMG/M metagenome (GOLD analysis project Ga0134122, IMG submission 96461) | Terrestrial soil microbial communities without Nitrogen fertilizer from Kellogg Biological Station, Michigan, USA - KB3-0-2 | ecosystem: Environmental > Terrestrial > Soil > Unclassified ... | reverse complement strand
TGCCAGCCGCGCGATCGCCATCAGGATCAATTTTGTGCCCTGGGATCGTGGCAACGCACCTGACGTGTCTTGGCCAGACACCTGATCCTCTTGGCGGCTGTCACACCGGTTGTGTGCGCACAGTTCTCGCGTGCCACCTCACCCTAGATCGGGCGAAAAACTCGTGGCGCACTGTTGGTCGCCTATGAACTCCCTTCCATTCCTCTGCCCTCCTGCGATTTCCCGCCTTTCCCAATTGTCTCGCCCCGGCAGCGGTGATGATGTTCTGTGTCGCCCGTCGCTGAGTTTCCACCGCCTTAGCGCCACCTCATCAAAGAGCTTGCCGACTGCGACGCCGACACGCTCAACGAGGTCATGGTGGCGCTGCATGGCCGATCTGGCTGGCGTCAACGGAGTCGACGAATGACGGGGCTTGCGAATGTACCGGGACGGCCTGTTCGAGGTGAACGCTCAATGCCGGGCAAGCACCCTGAAGGACAGCCAACATGGATAAGCTCTCCCCTATCGAACGAATGGGTACGGAAGTGCTAGGCGTGCGCTATGACGTTGCCCGCCGCACCGGGCAACTGCACATGCCGAACGGCTACCGCCGTGACATGCAGGTCTGCATCGACCTCTTTGAGGGTATCGATTCACGTGTCGAGATTATCTTCACGTATGCAGGCGCCAGGGCAGACACGATCTACAGCCGCGACAACGGCAGGTGGTCTGCCATCCCGACGGAAGGCAAGCGGCCAATTGACGGCATCACGCCCGGTGTCAGCGAAGTCAAAGACGTAATGGCAAAGGCCGCTCTGCCACTGTTCGTGGACCCTGACATCCTGACCTACGCTGCGCTGGAAATCGCGATAGAAGGCATCGTGGATCAGGTCGACAACATGAATCTGGATGTTGACGCGGACGAACGTGGTCGCCAACGAGATGTTCGCAAACGTGTTCGCTTTCCTGGACGCCGGCGATCGCAAGCGTGAGCAGATTGTGACAACGCTCGGAGTGGCTCAAGGCACAGCATAGTCCGCTCGCGGACTTGCTCTATGACATGTGCCTGGCCTTCCAAGCTGGAGAGGCCAGTTCAAGCCCGGCAGTCCGCTCCAAGGTCCATCGTTAGGTGGCTAGCCTAACTGCCGCAGATGGAGAGGGAGCCGGAGGACGTAGTCACCATCCCGGCCCACCTGCAGCGCCAGATCAAGGGCGGCACAGAAGGTAGACCCGACGGTGCCTCGGGAAACGGTGCCGCCGCAGATCGTTGCGAGGAAGGCCGCCTAGAGATGACCGCCGCCGTCCGCGCCCCGCGATCGAGCTGCCTTCCCCTGGGAATGGCGCCTCGCGGGCTGTCGCGCATGCAGGCGGCGGAATATGTCGGAGTGAGCGCGATCAAATTTGACGAGTGGGCGAAGGATCGCAAGATCGCCTTCAGGATCGGGAAGCGCGTACTGTATGACCGCTACCGCATTGACGCCGAATTGAACGATATGATGGACAGCGAGGTGGAAAGCCCCGATCGTTGGAAGGCGAGGGGCTTTCAGGCATGATGGTGCCGCGATGAAGCTACCGCAGTTCGTGTACCGGGTGCCGAGCCGTCACGGCAAGGAGCGCGTGTACTTCTGGCGCGGCCGTGGGCATCGCCGCGTTCGCATCCGGGAGGCACCGGGGACGGCCGAATTCCATGCCCGTGTCGCCGAGCTGCTACGGCAAAGCGAGGCCGGCGCCACGAAGCTGGCGCCGCAGGGCATGCCCGCCGAGGGTACCATGCGGTGGCTGTGGACGAAGGTCTCCACCGATACCGACTACCTGAACAAGACCAGCGAGCGCACCCGCTACGTCACCGCGCTGATCGTCGAGAAAATGCTGGCCGAGGCCGTGCTGCCCAGCGGTGCCGACAGCGTAGGCGACATGCCGATCCGGTACTTCACCAGGGACACCATGGAGGCGCTGCGCGATCGCCGCGCCGGCACCCCGGAGGCGGCGAACAACCTGGTGAAGCGGGTCCGGGCCATGTTCCGCCGGGCCATCAAGAAGCGCATCGGCGGCGTAACCGCCAACCCCTGCGACAACGTCGAGCGGCTGGTGCCCAATAGGGTCGGTGGCTTTCCGCAGTGGACGCCGGCTAACCTGGACAAGTTCGAGGAGCGCCACCCGATCGGCACCAAGGCGCATCTCGCGCTTGGGCTGGTGCAATACCTTGGGGTGCGCCGGTCTGATGTGCCGCTGCTGGGCCGCCAGCACGTCCGGGACGGCAAGATCGTGTTCCGGATGTACAAGGGGCCGCAGGCGGGCGACGGTGCCGCCCCTGAGTCTGCCCATCATCCCGGAGCTGCAACGCATCATCGACGCCAGCGTGGCGGCGGGCATCACGGGCGAACTCTCCTTCCTGGTGACGGAGTACGGCAAGCCGTTCTCGATTGCAGGGTTCGGCAACAAGTTCCGGCAGTGGTGCGACGAAGCCGGGTTGTACGGACTGTCGGCGCATGGGGTGCGCAAGGCAGCGGCCACTAGGGCGGCCGAGAACGGCGCCACGGCGCGCCAACTCATGGCCATGTTCGGGTGGCTGACGCTGAAGCAGGCCGAACACTACACGCGGCTGGCGGAGCGCGCCCGGCTGAGCGAGGCGGGCATGGACACCATGGCCCGGCGGCCCGCCGCGGACGCCAAGCCGCGGAACAAAGCGGGGCGATGATGTTTACCACCTTTGGCCCGCTGTGTTTTCCACCCGGAACTTGCTCTTGTTTTCATTGGCGAATTTGGCCGGATGGTGCCCCAGGAGGGACTCGAACCCCCACGTCCTTGCGAACATCAGATTTTGAGACTTATTCCTAGGTTGAGAAGCGCCCAAATTTATTGACTTTCCGCCCACTTGTCGCAATCCCTTGTTGCAGTTTCGGGGGGCGACGATGGCTATCAGGCAGCGCACATGGACGTGGAAGGGCAAGGAGAAGAACGCCTGGGTGGTCGACTACTTCGACGCCAAGGGCAAGCGCCGGCTAAAGACGTTTCGAACCAAGCGCGAGGCCGATGACTGGCGCTCCAGTGCCAAGGTCGAACTCAAGCGGGGAACGCACGTCGCCGACCGTGACAGCATCACCGTGGAGAAGGCCGGGCAGAACTGGATTTCTACATGCAAGGCGAACGGCCTGGAGCCCACCACAATCGAGCTCTACGAGTTGTACCTGCGGAAGCACATCAACCCGCGGATCGGCTCCAAACGGCTAAATGAGCTAACCGTGCCGGCGGTACGCGCTTTCCAGGATCTGCTGCTTGCAGACGGCCGGTCTCAGAGTCTGACGGGCAAGGTCATCACCCAACTCGGCAGCCTGATCGCCGACGCCCAGGAGCGTGGTCACGCCACCCACAACCCTGTACGGGAGCGCAAGCGGCGCAAGAAGCCCGCAGACCGCCACAAGCGGCAACTGACCATCGGTGTGGATATCCCCACCCCGGCAGAGATCCGGACCATCCTGGGGGCTGCTACGGGCTACCGGCGGGCGTTCTTCGTCACGGTCGCCCTGACCGGCTTGCGAGCGTCTGAGCTGCGGGGGCTGCGGTGGCAGGACGTGGATCTCACCAAGGCCACGCTTACTGTCAGCCAGCGCGCCGACAAGAATGGCGACATCGGCAGTCCCAAGGCGGCGTCCAGCCGCCGCACGATCCCATTACCGCCGATGGTGGTGAACGCGCTCAAGGAGTGGAAGGATGCCTGCCCGCGCCGCGACACCGGCAAGAAGGACGCGGCGGGCAACCCCATCAAGGAGCTGCACTACGTCTTCCCCAACATCAAGGGCGGCGTCGAGTCGCTACGCAACATCCTGCAGCACCAATGGCGTCCTCTGCAGGTCTCCGCGGGCGTATCGGTCCCGGTGCGCGACGACGCCGGCAATCTGGTCATGGCGCTCGACGATGATGGCCAGCCGCTCCTTGATGGCAACGGCATGCCAATCCCGGTCGTGGCCGCTAAGTACCGCGGACTGCATGCGCTACGGCATTTCTTTTGCTCGTGGTGCGCGGCCCGGAAGGAGGACGGCGGCCTCGCCCTACCGCTCAAGACGGTGCAGGTCCGCATGGGGCATAGCACGCTTGCCATGACGGCGGATCGCTACGGGCACCTGTTCCCTTCCACCGACGACGCGGAAGTGCTGGCGGCCGGAGAGCGCGCCCTGATGGGGGTCTGACCCACGCCAAAACGGCCGCCACCCCCACTGCCAAAACTGCCAAAAGGAGCACGTAAGAACTGGATCGCACCAACGGTTCCTTATCGGGCGCGCTCCATCAGGCCGGCTGCAGCCGGAAGGGGAGTGTCTGGGTGCGCGAGGAACCTGCCCCCGCCGGAAGCGTTCACACCCCTAAAAAGGAGTCTCAGTGGAGCTTCCCCTTGCTGGGCGCTCGATCCTCGTTGTGGAGGACAACCCGATCATCGCCATGGACGTTGTGCAGGGTCTTCGGGACGCTGGCGCGTCGGTGTCTGAAGCCAGGGCTCTGAGCGATGCCCTCTGTAAGGTCGAGTGCCCCACACTATCCGCCGCCGTTCTCGATCACGGCCTGAATGACGGCGATGCCTCCCAGATCTGCGAGCGACTGAACCAGAGGAGCATTCCGTTCGTGATCTACAGCGGGTACGACTACGTCGAAGGCCCCTGCAGTGAAGGCGAGCATGTGCGAAAGCCGGTCCCACCCTCCGTCCTGGTGCAGGCGGTTGTCGACCTGCTCAGGGAACAGTGAACCTCTCACGCCATTCGCGAGTCTAAGCTGGCGCCGGCGGGGCGCGGTGTCTGGGCCGTCGACCGGTGCTGACCTACCCTGGATGGGTGGGTCTGACCCCTACGTGGCGATCGGCGGTAAACCGTGCTTCTCGAAGAGCAGATTGAAGGCCTCGGCGATCAGCTTCTGCTGCGGCACCTTCCGGCGAGCGGCAAGGCGCTTGAGCTGGTCGAGCGCGTCCTTGTCCATCCAGGCCGTGAAGGTCTTCTTGGTGCGCCGGCTCGGCGGGATGTAGGTGCCCGGCTCTGCGGCCGGCTGGGGCGGCTCCATCGAGCGGCCCCTGCCCCACGGCATCAACCTGTCCACTAGGGAGTCGCGATCCACGCCCGGCGCGGGCACCCTTCGCTTGCTCATGACTATCGCTCCGATTTGGCGTTGGCTGCCGGCTGCACCTGCTTCGCGCGCTTGTCGAGGAAGGCCCACAGCGCCTTGATCTCGTCGGCGGCGGCCTTTTGCTTGGGGCCGAGTTCCGTGACGGACAGGCCCCGCTTGATGGCGAGGGTGTAGGCCGGGCGGTGCCAGACCGGCGTGGGGCTCATCGGCATTCCGATTGCCTTAAGGACGGCCGCGGCCTCGCCCAGATTGGCGGCAGAGCCGGCCTCGTCGAGGTTGTTGACCACCGCCACTGCCGCCTTCAACTTCCCGGCCGTCTCCAGCATCCGGGCGGTGTCCTGCAGGCCGGCCAGCGAGAAGAGGTCCACCATGACGGGGCAGACGATGAGATCGGCCGCTCGGATGGCGGCGAGCTGGACGGCATCGGCCTTGCTGGGCGTGTCGATGATGATCTGCTCGACGCCGAGTGTTGCCGCCGACCTGATGATCTCCGCCAGCTTTTCGGGTCTGGCCTCGAACACCGTCGGCTTCTTGCTGCCGCGCTGTTGTCCCCACAACGTGGCGCTCGATTGCGCGTCGAGATCAACGAGGAGAACCGGCCTGCCGGCCTCCTCGGCCTGCACCGCGATGTTGGTGGCGAGCGTTGACTTGCCGCTGCCACCCTTGGTCTGCACGAAAGCCCAGATGCGCGCCGGCATGTGGCGCCTCCCTGTGGATAGCTCGGATGGTCACATATTACATATGACACTTTACGTATGGCACATTGACACATTAACTGTCAACGAGTAGGCCTCGAAAGCATTGGATTGCCAAGGCGTTCGCACGGCCCCAACTGTCCGGCGAGGAGTCCCAAACCCTCCGGAATGCCTCCGGGCAACCCTCCAGAGCCACAAGGTGGGGGATTCGTAATGCGGGCCTTCCGACTCCTCATGGCAGTAGCCGTGCTGGGCTGCATCGCTGCATCGGCAACATTCGCCTTCGAGTTCGGATGGACGCGTGGGGTGAGCGATGTCCACCGCTGGACCTATGCGCTGGCCGGCGTGGCGCTGGATCTCCTGAAGTCGGGGCTCCCCATCTTCGGGGCGCTGGCCTGGCACGACAGCAAGCCCGCGCGCTCCATCGCCTGCTGGCTGGTCTTCGCGGTGCTCACCTGCCTGTCGCTCTGGTGTGCCTATGGCACGACGGCGACCCAGTTGGCCGAGAAGTTCGCCGACCAGGCCGTGGCCTCCATCGGCCAGACCAGCAAGCAGACGGTGCTCGATCGGCTGCGCAAGCAGCGCGATGCGCTCAGTTTCACCGATACGTCGGACGAGGCGGTCAAGACGGCCGAAGATGCTGTCGCTACGGCAGTTGCCCGCGCGGCGGACGAGAAGAAGCGCGGCGGCTGCGGCGAGGTCTGCAAGAAGTGGGAGAAGGACGAACAGACGGCGCGCGCCGTGCTCCTCAAGGCACAGGCCGACCGCGCGGCCACCATCAAGGCGGCTGATCTCGACGCCAAGGCCGCCGCCGCAGAAGCTGCGCTTGCCGCCGTGGATGTGAGGGCGGCGATCAAGGAGGCCGATCCGCAGTCCGCCAGCATGGCCAAGGCGATCGGCGCCGACCAGAACCTGATCGCGGCCCTGTCGCACGTGGTCTTCGCTGTCGCCATCGAGCTCGGGAGCGGTGTCGGCTTCTGGCTGGTGTTCGGGCACGGCGCGCCGACACGGCGGGGGGACCTGGAGGCGCCGGCGCCGTCAACGGCTCTGGTGCCCATCGACCGTGAGGGCGCGCAGGAGTTGCAGGTGATCGGCGAGCGGCCCGAGGCCATCATTGAGCGCTTCTTCCGGGAAGGCGTCAGGCCGAAGCGTTACGGCCGCGTGCAGTCCGAGGTGGCCTGGAAGGCCTACAAGCAGTGGTGCATCGACCGCGACCTGCCCTACGTGTCGCACACCATGTTCGGCCGGCTGGCACGCTGGCGGAAGGAGCGCAGCGGCAACGTCTGGTACCTCGATTGCGAGCTTGTCGAGGAAGGCACCAAGCAGCTGACGCTGGCCACGAAGCCGAAAGCGCCGCCGCGGCTTGGAACCATGGCCAAGCCGGTGGTCGTGGTCGCCGGAGTGGCAAACGCGCGTTCGTGATACCGCCAGCCGGTTGCCGGACGACAGGGCCATTGCCCGCGAGCTCGGGTTGGACGAAAAGGGCGCCCTCGATCGCCTCGGCCCGCCCGACGAGATCGTCACGGCGGGCATCGTATGCGCGGCCGGACCTGGGTCCGCTCGACGTTTAACGCGGCCCCTCCTGGTGGGTGGGGGACCGTGACGAGGAGCCAGACCCTTCCCGCTCTGGCTGCATCAGATGAATGAGCAGAAGAACGGCAACGAGCCCAACCACGTAGACGATCCCGGCGAAGGACACCTCGGTCTCAGGATCGGGTCTCCAACGACTCCACATCTCCGCGAGTCGCATTTTTGCGGACCTCCGCCGACGTGATCTCAATGACGAGCTTCTTTAGCACCGCCTCGGCGAACGCCTCGTTGCTTTCGGCTACGATGGCAAACTCATTCGACCCCGATGACGTTGGTGATGCAGTACTGGTCGAGGCCCGGCTCCCATTGTCGGCACGCCAGGCGTGCCTCAGTCGGGCAAGGGCTGGCTTCTGTGCTGGTTGAGCGCCTGACCAAGACCTGCCGGACCAAGCAGCGACCGCGCCTCAGTCAGCTATGGCTCCAGATGGAACCCGAACGATCGCAGCCAGTCCCAGTGCTTTTTCCAACCGCGGAGTTTTCAACAGCTGTCGGCTTCCCGGCAGGGGATGGCCAAGGAACAAGTCAGCCATATGATCCGAATTGATGATGCATCGTCGCGCCCAACGTACTCGGATCACAATACATGCTGGGCATGTTCGCCAGGCCGGCACTCATCTTTCTGGTCGGCCACGCCATCCTCATCACACTAGCGATCCTCCTGGTCGATTGATTCCCGAAGGCTTGGAACTAATCGCGATCGTCAGCGTTGGCCTCATGCACGCTCGCACCAGGCGTGCTTCGGCGGCCGAGTCCCCAACAGGCCCCACGACCGCCAGCTCATGATCATCTCCCTCATCGGCGCTTGAGGCACCAGTCGCGAGCGCCGATTCTTTGCGGGACGGCTGCCTCCGTGGGACCCGCCCGATCGCAGCTGCAATTTTTCGCCCGACATCGTGGCAGGGATTTCTAAGGCGCTGTCCAATCGGCCCGGCACCGGCGCGGACCCTACATCCGCGGCATGGCCGCTCGCTGCGCCGACTGCTGCATGTTCCACTGCATGCGCTGCATGGAACGGTCGTTCTCGATCTGTGCGATGCGCCGCCGCTCCCTTCTGTCCTCCAAGCACTTGGCAAAAGCCGGCGTTCCCGGTTTCGCGCCAGTGCTTCGGCAGGCCGCGTCGTCACTGGCAGCAATGTCGGCGGCGCTCATGCAGGCGCTCAGTGGAAGCGCGACCGCCGCGGCCAACAGAAGCTTCAAAGAGTGTGTCTTCATTTGGTGCTCCCCACAGGAAGTGTCAGCATGCGCACAGTCTACCATGCCCGAGATCGCTCGTCTGCTGTACGTCCAGTTCCCGGATGCCGTAATCGTTGGGTGTGGCTTTTGAGCCGGGTGGAGCGCGCCGGCAGCATAGATGTACCGCATGAGCCAGACGGCCGCGGCAACCCCGCACCACCCAGGTCCAGAACGCCCAAATGGCGGCGGAGATGATCGACGGTACTCCCCACTCCCTCAAGCGCCTGCCACAGGTCACCGCTACGAATTGGCCTTTGCCTTCTTCCACACCCCGGCCAGAATATGCCTCGTCCCAATTCTGAGCTGGTCCTTCTCGACCTGGACGTCCAACGGCACCTTCGCGTCCGGCGGCAAGCCCACCTCGATCGTGACGCGATGGCCCTCAAACGACTTCACCACGTAGTCCGCGGTAAATGACACCGGTCCGATCGACGACGTGATCTTGTCGGCCGTGATGGTGAGCTTGGCGATGGGATTGCCATCCAATGTGTACTCGCCAACGATCGAGGGGGCGCACTGGCCGAAGCCCCAGATGCACCAGGCATGTGCTGGTGTGCTTGCGAGCAGAAGCGCAATCAGGAGAGGCACCTGACGCCCGTAACGCATCCTCCGAGCCATCACTACACGTTCCCCCAATCCCGACGCCCTGATCGATGACGCGGGTGCCGCGCTCGCTGCAATAGTCTCATACCCGGCTCCCCGCGGTAGGGGAAGATCGGCAATCAGCGTGAGTGCGTGAAGGTCTGTCCCCCAGCTGTTATGCTCCGCACCGGGGGAGGAATCTCAATGCGTCTGTTGATTGCGTGGATGGTGTCGGCCGTTGCTTTTGTGGCGGAACGCGTCGCGACTTTGGTCGCCGTAAACATATCAAGGCGATCTAGGTAGTTGGCCTAATGAGAAGCGGCCTGACCGGATCTGTCGGTCCAGGCACGTCCGCTTCCGGAGTAGGGCAGAGCAACCGGCTGCCGCGCACGGGGCAAAGTGCACAATAAGAGACTCATTCCCGCACCGCCAGCAAAAAAGGCACTCCCAGGTTCGGAACCCCCTCAGGCCAAATCAGGGTTACACCCAATTCACGCCTATGGAATGGCCACCCAACCTCGCGCAGGTCAACGACGGCCATCATTCGAAACTGGCCGGCGGAGGAAACGATGAGCAACGTGCACAACAGCGCGGTGGTGGTGCCCTTCAGGGGCGTGCCAGCGTCTACCCCGCCGACGCCACTTCTGAACAAGTTTACCTCGTGTGTAACCCGGGCGAAGACGCCTGATGCGATACTCGATGGCCTCGACGATTTCGCCACAAAGCTCCTTCCAGTGAATGTACTGGGGGCGGGGCGAATGCCGCAGCGAACATCTGACTGGCGCTCAATTGAACTCGGTAAAGATGTCTTCCTGCATCGGTCCGCTCCCATCGGGTGGTGGGATGAATACGCCGCCAAGGCGGCGCGGGGATATGACCCCGGCATCATGATGGCCAAAAACAGCCTCGTGGCGTACACATGGACGGAGACGATGCAGACGCTAGAGCCGATCGGCATCGATCGCTGGCCCTATGAACTCGCGCTCAGTTACGGCATCCGTGACGCGCTCACGTGTTGCGTCGGCCAGCGCTGGCTCGTGGCCTACTGGTCCCGACAAGTTCTCTGCAATTTGCTGACACACCCGCTGCGTATGCTTCTGATTGCCGGCGCCGGATTTGCTGCGGCGCGGCTGGAACAGGTGATAGGGGAAGACCTGAAACGGTCTGGCGAACAGCCCCGGATAACGCCTCGGGAGCTCGCGGTCTTGCGCTTGGTGTCGCTGGGGATGGCAAGCAATGACATCGCCAAGCGGCTCGGCATCGGAGAGGAAACCGTGCGAAGTCACTTAAAGAGAGTGCAAGGCAAGCTCGGTGCGCGCAACCGCGCTCATGCAGCAGCCGAGGCCATCAGACAACAGTTGATACCCTGATGACCTCCACGCGTTTTGAAGGGGCGATCAGATCTCTAGGCCGTATTCACACTGCCACACTCCCGCGCTATGCTTCACAGCGGGAAACGTTGCTTCACGCGCGGAGGGCAGATCATGCGGCACCGGGAGAAGGGTAGGCGGCTGCCCGACATTGACGTCCTTGCCCGCGGCTTCCTGCGCCGCGGCCTCAGCGAGCATCCTGACGCCGCCAAGCATGTCGCCAACATCGGCGACATCGAGAACATGTCGGCGTGGGAACTCCTCAACCTCGCCAAGACAATGGGCGTCGATCCCGCGGCAATGATCAGGTCCGTGGAGCAGGAGGACGACAAGCGCTGGACGTACTCGCACCACAACCCCGGCTTCACAGGCGAGCTTGAATTCGACCTGGTGCTGGAGCTGCTCGGGAGGAAGGTCACGCGGAAGGCGAAGATCGCCTACACGCACACGCCGGAGTGGGAGTACTGGGACCGCCTGAAGCAGGCTCCCTACATCGGCTGGGCCAGCTCAAGCTGGCAGATCGAACTCCAGGCCGTGCCCCAGGAGCAGGACGAGGATGGGAATTGGGTCGATCTAGAGCCCTATTGGATGCAGCTGGAGGAGCTGACGCGCGACGACATCATTCCCACCGAGGTCTGGGATGTGCTCCTCGATGCGGTCGATGACAAGTGCAAGGTGGAGGATTCCGAGCGCCGCCGGGTTGCTGCCGCCAAGGCCACCTCGCCAGCCAAGACCAGCCGTCGGCGACACTAATTGGAGCCCGGCAACTGACTATGGCCGGGTCTGGGCGCGCAACGGAGCGCTTCATAGATGCGAAGCCCCGAACGACCTGCTCGTCTCTCCATGTGTCCGGGATCAGGCGTCAGCCTTACCGGGCAGTTGGGGTGTTACGCCGCACAATCTTGGCGGCCAGGAGGGCTGCGCCGATTGCAACCAGCAACAGTCCCAACAAGGTCTCCCACGACCGCCCACTGGTGGCTCCATGCGCCACAGTCAGCCCGCCCACGAGCACCAGCCCGAGGCCGCCAGCCTTCTTTGTGAGAAGCGTCATCTTATCGCTCCCGCTCGATAGCCATCGGACCATCGCCGTCAGATACACCCAGCCCGATGAGAAGTCGCCCTGGAGTTGCGTCGGGTGGATTACCGACCGGGGTCGCGCTGTCTGGATGATCGCGTGCAGCGGTTGACGGGGATCGATGGGGATCTCGCGCCCACCTATCCCGCCGCCGGACGCTTCCTCTTTGCCGCGTCCTCCTCTCGCTCCCGCTTCACCTCGGCGTGCGCCTCCAGGACGAGCCGCACATAGTCCGAGAGGGTCCGCTTGTTCGCGTCGGCGAGCCGCTGCAGCTCGCCGCGTAGCTCGTCTGTCATCCGGATGTTCACGCTGGTCGTCCGCTTCATGCCTGCGGCCATAGCCGCCTGGGGTTGGCGCCACAAGGCGCCACTCTGTACAACATTACTTCTCGTTGATATACGTCGTGAAGCGTTAGTTAACGAATGGCTGGGGAGTAGGGGGCATGCGCGACGATGTTCCTGTGTCTGGCGACCTGGTTGGTGGTCAGGTCGGCGACTGGCTGGTGATCGGCTGGTTCACTGAGGACAGCACCTATCGCCCATTGGCCGAGGCGTTCGCCGCCAACCTGAGCCAGCACCGTGCGCCGTTCCATCTGTTCGCCAAGCCCTCGCTCGGCGCCTGGAACACGCGCCGGAAGCCCGCCGTGGTGCTGGAGGCGATGGACGCCTATCCAGACAAGACCGTGGTCCTGATGGACGTTGATTGCCGTCTACGGGGCGACATCGAGCCCGTGACGCAGATCGGCGGCGATGTCGGGATCGTGGTCATCGCCCGCAACGTGCGCCGGAGACGGCGCTGGGCGCACTGGCTGTCGGTCGAGTGCAGCTCACGCGTGGTGGTGTTCCGGCCGACAGAAGGCGCCCGCGCCTTCGCCCGGACATGGGCCGACACCATCGAGCGCAGCACCGTCAACCACGACGAGCACTCGATGGCGTGGGCCTACCTGTCATCGCCGAGCATCCATTTCGACTACATCGACCAGCGCTTCTCCGCCCGCGAGATCGGCCGCATCCCCGATGCCCTCATCGAGCATGACAGCGCCCACGACGAGGAGCGGCGGGCATCGCGGGGCCGTTTCAAGACCTTGTTGCGCGAGTTCGAGCGGCGGTTTCTGAGAAGCGGCCGGACGCGGCAATCCAGGCTCAAGGGGGAAATGTCGGTGCTGGTCAAGGCCAGCGCGTAGGCAAGTGCGAGTGGAGTTGTGTTGTGAGTACGGTCGATATGCTCGACGGCTTGCTCGCCGGCATCACCAGCGAAGACATCGACAGGATGCCGCCAGCACACAGGCAACGGTTCGCGCAGGCGCTGCGCCGCGCCATCGATATGCTCGAAAGACCGCACGCCAAGCCGCCCCAGGAGGCCGAGGACGACCACGCCCACCTCCCCGGTGCCGACATGGTCCAAGCGGCCTGACCGGTCAACAAAACTGCCCTGGAGAGGGGAGGGGGAGCCGGGGCTTTTCTTGGGGGAAGTAAGCAGGGCCACACGACTGGACTGTGGCACGGGGGAGGCACCACGGGTCCCTCGATCGGGGGAGGAACGAAGGGACTTGAGGTGCGGCCCTGCTGGCCCGGCTTTTGACATTTGGGTCGAGGGGCCGCTATCGGGGTTACACCCGAGACGATTGGGGGAGAATACCTGTCAGGACACCTGCGCGGCCGGGCACTCATGGGCGCTTGACCGGGCGCCCGGCAACGCGTGGAGACGCCCAGCAGGGCCAGGACGCCCGGCCCACCTCCCCGATGCCCGAGACATGGCCGCGGTCGAGATCGGGCGCCACGGACCACGGGCTGCTCGCCGGCGAACGTTCATAGGCCCCGACCGGCACGGGCCTAACCGGCCGACTTTGCCTCTCCCGCGGCACCATTCTGCCCTACTCCATCCAGAATCGCAGGCGATCTATCCGTTATGGGAAATTCATCCCTGTGAGCGCGGGACGAACCATGGGCGTCGATCGTGGCAAATGGCCGGTTCTCGTGCGGCTGAGCCTGTTGGGGTTGCCGAGCCGCGCATCGGCGATGGCGTTCGTTTGGCTGTCGCTGGCCGCCGCCGCCGCAGGCATCGCATGGGGCGTACTCGTCGATCCGAGAGGCCTGTACGGCTGCGCCTTTGTGCTGGCGGCCCTGGCCTACTACGGGGCTATCCGCTGGGTGGACCAGCACGACAGGTGGTCATAGCAGCGACGTTCTCTTAGCCGGGCTTAAAATCCAGCCCAGCCTTGTGGCGGCCGGTCGCTACATATGCGGGCCGCCCGCGCCGCCGCGTTGATGCTCTTGTGGTCACCGCGGCGGAAGGCGGCCAAGTGCTCTGGGGCCTGATCGGCGAGGCGCATCTCCCAGTGCTTCTTTGTGTTCCATTCGTTCGGCTTCAAGCTGGACCGTCCAGCTTGTTCGGCCTTTGCCTTCTCCGACCTCCGACCCCCGCCGTGCTTCCCCAGCTTCAGCACCTTCGGCAGGCCGACGGGCTCCTCGGGGTGGTTGAGCTGCAGCCAGCGGACGGCGATCTCCACCTCCTAAAGCCAGGCAGCACTGACCCCGATCCATAGGTTGCCTCTGGGATGTCAGGAACAATCCCGATTACCCGAAGCCGGTGTGCGGTGCATGTCCGAGATGCACGACAACCTCGGAGGCACGATCATGCGCAGATTGATCACGGTGCTGCTGTCCTGTGGCGTCATCGTCGGAGGCGCGCTCGCTTTCATGACGCCGGCGGACGCACGGCGCGGAGGAGGAGGATTCCACCGAGCCGGCGGCTACCACGGACACATGCATCGCAGCGTCAACGTCAATCGGCACGCCCATGTGAGCCGCAATGTGAACGTGAATCGCAACGTGAACGTGAACCGGAACGTCAATCGCAATGTGAACCGAACATACGCCTACCGTAATGGGCACCGGGGTTACTGGCGCAATGGCGTTTGGATTGCTGCACCAGCCGTAGGCTACGTTGCGTCGTGTGCCTACGAATACAATCGTTGGCGAGCGACCGGCAGCAGCTATTGGCGCGACAGGTACAACGCCTGCCGGGGATACTAGGCCAAGCTAGGCCCCGGTCTCACTTGGCGACCGGGGCCGCGTCCCATAGGAGCCCCGCAGCAGCAACAAGCGGGGCTCTGATGAACGCGACAAGGATAGCGGTCGGAGGTTAAGGCCCTACTGCGGCCGTGCACCGGCGTGCTCGATGGCTTGCGCCACGTTGCGGGTCCCAGCCAGTCTCAGGCTGCGCTAGAAGGCCTCGTACTGCTGCTCCGGGAGGTCCCTTGCGCTGGCCATCAGACCCAGAATGCCGATCAGAGGTGCGGCCACGTTGGCCGGGGCACCTTGTGGCGGGGTCGCCGTTCTCGCGCTCATTACGTAAAGGCCGACCGTCAAGATGACTAACGCACTTGTAGCGAGAATCTGGCGCATGGTCGTGGGCACGGCGTGC
>Ga0134122_10001943_pt1 | contig 15058 bp, 11 predicted proteins | sample KB302_FD_96461 | JGI IMG/M metagenome (GOLD analysis project Ga0134122, IMG submission 96461) | Terrestrial soil microbial communities without Nitrogen fertilizer from Kellogg Biological Station, Michigan, USA - KB3-0-2 | ecosystem: Environmental > Terrestrial > Soil > Unclassified ... | reverse complement strand
GGCCACCGGGCCGCGCTCGCGCGCGGCCGGCAACATCCCGACCTCGTTCTCCACCTGGATCATGAGCACGGTGCGATTGTCTGCATCGACCTGTGCGAGGTGCGCCAGCAGCGCGCCGAACACGCGCGCGTCCGCGTCCAGCGTGTTCTTCGAGAACGCCGAGAGGATCTCGACGCTCGAACCATTGGCGAGCTGCGCGCGCGGGAAGCGCGCGGCGTCGCGTTTGACCCACGACGGCACGTAGGTCGACATGCTGTTCTTCCACGCGCCGAACCACAGCAACACGAGTTTCAGTTGCTGCGCGCGCGCGTCGCGCAGCATGGCGTCGAGCGAGCTCCAGTCGAGTTTGCCTTCCGTGGGCTCGAGCAGCTCCCAGTAAACCGGCGCCAGCACGGTGTTGAGGTGCATGGCCTTCAGGCGCGGCCAGTGCGGTTTCATGTACTCGGCGCTCGAGGCGCTGGAGTTGCCGAGCTCGCCGCCCAGCACCAGGAACGGCCTGCCATCGACGATGAGCTGTTGCGTCGTGCCTTGCTTCTCGAGATGCGGTGGCGCGGCCGCCGTCGCGGCGCCCGCCATGAGCGGCCACGCAAGCGCACCAGCGGCGACGAATCCCGTCCACCTCAGAATTTTTTTCATGGGAATGCCCCCGGGCGGCGAACCACAAGATATTGACAAGGTCGTGTCGTGAAACACAACATCCGTCCGTGCTTCGGTTCGCGCGCGAGCGCGATGAAAAGGGAATGCGGTGAGCCGTCTGCCGATGGCAAACCCGCAGCTGCCCCCGCAACTGTAGACCGCGAGCGATTCATCGAACCTTCTGCCGAAGGTTGTTAGGCCACTGGGAACGCAGGTTCCTGGGAAGACCCGGTGAAACGTGATCGAGCGGTGAGCCAGGAGACCTGCCGGGCACGTTTTGACTACTGAGCGGACGGGGTGTGCCGGCAGCAGCGTCGATGCGTCCTGCCGTCCGCAGGATCTCGCGCCGCTCCCTCTCCCCAGGTTGGAAAACGAGGAGAGGCAATGGCAGGCGAAACAATCCCCGGTGTGCGCGCGCAGCTGGCCCGCAGCGCGAAACGCAGCGAGCAGAAGATCACCGGCGCAACTGCGCTGGCTCCCGGCATCGACAGCACCAAGGCCGCGCGCGCCGCGATGCGCGTGGTCACCGATCCTTCGCGCGACGCGCTGCTGACGAATTTCGGCCGCGCCACGCTGCAGGACCGCTACCTGCTGCCTGGTGAATCCATCCAGGACCTGTTCGCACGCGTGGCGCGCGCCTACGCCGACGACGCGGCACACGCGCAGCGGCTGTACGACTACATGTCGCGCCTGTGGTTCATGCCGGCGACGCCGATCCTCTCCAATGGCGGCACCGAGCGCGGACTGCCGATCTCCTGCTTCCTGAACGCGGTCGAGGACAATCTCGACGGCATCGTCGGCACCTGGACGGAGAACGTCTGGCTGGCCTCGAACGGCGGTGGCATCGGCACCTACTGGGGCGGCGTGCGCTCCATCGGCGAGACCGTCAAGGGCTGCGGCCAGACCTCGGGGATCATTCCCTTCGTGCGCGTCATGGACTCGCTGACGCTGGCGATCTCGCAGGGTTCGCTGCGTCGCGGCTCGGCCGCGGTCTACCTCGACGTGCACCATCCGGAGATCGAGGAGTTCGTCGAGATCCGCAAGCCCTCGGGCGACTTCAACCGCAAGAGCCTGAACCTGCACCACGGCGTGTGCATCACCGATGAGTTCATGCACGCGGTGCGCGACGACCGGCCGTTCGCGCTCAAGAGCCCGAAGGATGGCAGGGTTCTTCGTACCCTCAACGCGCGCGCGTTGTGGCAGAAGATTCTCGAGACGCGGCTGCAGACCGGCGAGCCCTACTTGTTGTTCAGCGACACCGCGAACCGCGAGCTGGCCGACCATCAAAAGGAATTGGGCCTCGCCGTGCGGCAGTCCAACCTGTGCAGCGAGATCCTGCTACCCACCGGCCGCGATCACCTGGGGCACGACCGCACGGCGGTGTGTTGTCTCTCGTCGGTGAACTTCGAAACCTGGGACGAGTGGAGCGGCGACCCGCACTTCGTCGAAGACCTGCTGCGAATGCTCGACAACGTGCTGCAGGACTTCATCGACCATGCTCCGGACTCCATGGACTCCGCGCGCTACTCGGCGTCGCGCGAGCGCTCCGTGGGCCTGGGTGCGATGGGGTTCCATTCGTACCTGCAGGCCAAGGGCATTCCCTTCGAGAGCGCGCTGGCGCGCGCCGCCAACCTGCGCATGTTCAAGCACCTGCGGCGCGAGGCGGATTCGGCCTCCCGCGCGCTGGCGGAAGAGCGCGGCGCCTGCGCGGACGCGGCCGAGCGCGGCGTGCTCGAGCGCTTCTCCCACAAGCTGGCCATCGCACCCACCGCGAGCATCAGCGTGATCTGTGGTGGCACCAGCGCCTGCATCGAGCCGATCCCCGCCAACATCTACACGCACAAGACGCTGTCGGGCTCGTTCAGCGTGCGCAACCCGGCGCTGCGGAAGTTGTTAGGCGACAAGGGCCTCGACACCGAGGACACCTGGCAGTCCATCCTGGCGCACGAGGGCTCGGTGCAGCATCTCGACGCACTCAGCGACGACGAGAAGGCGGTGTTCCGCACGGCCTTCGAAATCGACCAGCGCTGGGTGGTGGAGCTGGCGGCGGACCGCGCGCCGCTCGTCTGCCAGGGCCAGTCGCTGAACCTCTACCTGCGCAGCGACATCCACAAGTGGGACCTGCTGATGCTGCACTGGACGGCCTGGGAGCGCGGCGTGAAGTCGCTGTACTACTGCCGCAGCAAGAGCGTGCAGCGCGCCGGGTTCGCCGGGGTCGAAGCCGACAACACGCGCAACTGGCCGAAGAAGGGTCTTTCACGGCTCGATGCCGAACACGAGCAGAAGTACGACGAATGTCTCGCCTGCCAGTAGGAATCTCCATGCCCGCGAATCCCCAGATCGAACTACTCGCGACTCCCGGCCTGCTCACGCCGTCGAGGAGCTACAAGCCGTTCCGCTATCCCTGGGCCATCGAGTACTGGCGCCGGCAGCAGCAGATCCACTGGATGCCCGAGGAGATCCCGCTGGGCGAGGACTGCAAGGACTGGAGCTCGCGGCTCAACGACAGCGAACGCAACCTGCTGACCCAGGTGTTCCGCTTCTTCACGCAGTCCGATGTCGAGGTGCAGGACAACTACATGGAGCGCTACGCGCGCGTGTTCCGTCCCACCGAGATCAAGATGATGCTGGCGGCCTTCGCCAACATGGAAACCGTGCACATCGCCGCCTACGCACTGCTGCTCGAAACGCTCGGCATGCCCGACAGCGAGTTCACCGCGTTCATGGACTACCAGGCCATGCGCGACAAGCACGACTACCTGCAATCGTTCAATGTCGCCACTCACGAAGACGTGCTGCGCACGCTGGCGATGTTCGGCGGCTTCACCGAGGGGCTGCAGCTGTTCGCGAGCTTCGCCATCCTTCTCAACTTCCCGCGGCACAACAAGATGCGCGGCATGGGACAGGTAGTGAGCTGGAGCGTGCGCGACGAGACGCTGCACTGCGAGGGCATCATCCGGCTGTTCCACAGCTTCGCACAGGAGACCGGCGCGCTGACCAGCGCGGTGCGAGATGACATCGTCGACTGCGCGAAAACCGTGGTGACCCTGGAGGACCGCTTCGTCGATCTCGCCTTCGAGATGGGGCCGGTCGAGGGCCTGTCGGCCGCCGAGGTGAAGGCCTACATCCGCTACATCGCCGACTGGCGCCTCAAGCAGCTCGGCCTGCCGCAGGTCTACGGCGTGAAGGAGCATCCGCTGCCCTGGCTGACCGAGATCCTCAACGGCGTCGAGCACGCGAACTTCTTCGAGACGCGCGCCACCGAATACGCAAAAGCCGCAACCGGCGGCGCGTGGCACGGCCAGGAGGGCGCGTGGGGGCTGTTCGACCGGCGCGTCGCGCGTCGCGGGCAGCTCGATCTCATAGGCGGCCGGGATGCAAATTGAGCGCAAGCGCGCAATCAGACAACAGCGTCGCGGGCAGCTCGATCTCATCGGCGGCCGCGACGCCAACTGAGCGCACACGAGTGTTCCAACTTGGGGGCAGGAACGTCCCCACCTGCGCGGAATTCAGTCCCGGTTCAGGCACACGGGCGCAGCGTCGCACCGGTCAATAGTTAGGACAACCGGGAGGCCCCATGAATCCTGTCGCGCGCGCCGGCCGCATTGCGGCCATCCTGTTCACACTGGGACTCGGCGGCTGCATGGCTACGCCGTACGCGCCGTTCTCATACTGGAACGGCGGCGGCTACACGGAGACCGAGGTGCAGCCGAACCTGTTCCTGGTCCGCTTCATGGGCAATCCACAGACCCTGCCCGATCGCGCCGGCGATTTTGCCCTGCTGCACGCCGCCGACCTGTGCCTGGATCGCGGCAAGAATTTCGTGTTGCTCGGCGAGCTGGCAACCGATTACGTGCAGAGCGGTTACATCGACGGCACCACGACCACTACCGTGGTGCCAACCTCGGACAGCGCGCCGCCGATCGTCATCACCGATACCACGCCTCCGAGCCAGCTCTTCAGTCCGGCCAGCGGCATTGCCGTTACTTGCGTCGACGACCAGCGCAAGGGGGCCTGGGACGCGCGTTACCTCGCGCGTTCGATTCGCAGCAAGTATCGACTGGGCTGAAGCAAGCCGGCGCGTCGCGAGGCAATCACAGCGGATCCTCGGCCAGCGGCACGCCATAGCGTCCGCAGGGCGGTTGGCACTTGCCGTTCATGTGGATCTCGGATCCGAAGCGCGCGGCGATCAGCCGCGTGACGATCTGGCGCAGGGCGTAGGGATCGAAGTCCTCGGGTTCGCGCACCGGCGCCGTGACGCGCACGTCGTAGCGTGGCGTCAGCAACCAGAAACTCTGTTCGCCACCGTCTTCGGTCGAAACGAACTGGTCACCGAACACCGAGAACTGGCTGACGCCGTACACCAGCGAGACGAGGTCCATCAGGCTGGCATTGCGCACCAGCACGCCATGTTCGTCTGCGATGACGCGCGTGCGCGTGCCCATGCCCGGCGCGGCCACGTTCATGACGATGGTGCCCGCGCGCAACGACAGCGAGTTCGCGATCAGCAGCTCGCGGCGGTGCTGGTGATCGTCCAGCGCCCCGGCGAGCAGCGGACCTGCTGATACTGCGAACACCAGCGCGCTCATCAACGCCGCCTTGAAGAATCCCACGCTGCGCGCCGGGGGCGTCGCAGGATCCCGCAGCAGCTCGACGAATTCGCGATATGCACGCAGGCGCTCGACGCGGATCTGCTCCACCACCTTCGGCGCCCAGCCAACCGCGACCAGGAACAACAGCGCCGAAGCTCCGATGACCGCGGTCCCGGAGAGCCCCACCGACTGCGCCGGTGCGAACACGCGCCTTGCATCGCCCAGCCATTCGACCAGGAACGCCGGCGCCGGATCGGCGACGTGTGAAACCGGGAAGCCCAGCCAGCCGCCGATCACGTGAAACAACGCAAAGGGCACCAGGAATTTGAGCGCCGCGATGCGCCACATCCACAGCCGCACGCGCGCGGAATTGGCCCGCAGCAGCAGCGCGAGCAGCGCGCACATCGCGAGGAACAGCAAGGATTGCCACAGGTGGTCGACGAGCGCGGCCATGGGCATCAACGCGCGGCGTGTACCTGCGCCTGCGCATCGCGGCCACACGGCGCCTGGCATTGCTGGTTCACGTGGATCTCGAGGTCGAAGCGCGAGCCGAGTAGTTTGTTCACCAGGCCGCGCAGCGCCTCGGGCTGGAAGTCCTCGGGTTCGGCCAGGCCCTGCGCGACCACGGCACGGAAGTCGTAGCGCGGCTGGTCCAGCCAGTTGCCGCCTCCGGTCACTTCGTGTGGTTTGACGCCGTAGGCCAGCGCCACCAGCTCGCGCAGCGAACTGTTGCGGATGGTGATTTCATTGCCGCCGACGCTCAACAGCGGCTCCGTGCCGGCGGTGTGCGGCAGCGGGCGTACGTAGATCACCGCGTCTTCGAGCACGTGCATGTGTGCGCTCAGCAGCACGCGACGGCGCGCGATGTCGTCCACCGCGCCTGCCAACAGCGGCAGCAGCGCCACCACGACGGTGCACGCCGTCAGCGCCGCGGCCTTGAGGAATCCCAGCGACAGCGGCGGTGTGCTCGCCAGGATGTGGCGGATGCGTTGCGTGAGGTTGCCCGCGAGCGCCGCGACCGCATCGGGCGCGTGCGCGGTGGCGCAATGGCGGCACACCTCGAGAATGCCACCGGCATAGTCGGCGGCATCGTGACCGCGCGCCAGCACCGCCTCGTCGCAGGCGCGTTCGCGTTCTTCGCGCAGTTGCAGGCCGATGAACCACACCAGCGGATGGAACCAGAACAGCGCTTCGACCAGGCGCTGCAGGTGCGCGGTCAGGTTGTCGCGCCGCGCGATGTGCTCGCGTTCATGGGCAAGCACGGCGGCGAACTGCGCCGGCGTCAGTCTCCCGGGCAGCGCAGCCGGCAGCAACACCAGCGGGTGGAACACGCGCGCCACCGAGGGTTCGATGTGTGCAGTCGTGATCCGGACATCCGCCGCTGCGCCCGGCGCCGGCTGCGCCGCCCTGGATAACGAGTCCGCGGCGCGCCAGCCCCGCCACCAGCGCCGCGCGACCAGCAGTGTGCCGAGGCACCAGGTGCACAGCAGCGGCCACCACGGAGCGCCGTGCATCGATGCCGCCGGCGCGACGCTCAGCGCCAGCGCCGGCGAGACCACCGGGGTTGCGGCGTCGAACGCGACGCCGAGGAAAGACGGCTGGGACTCCACGGGGGCGAGGAGCCCAGCCGTGGCGCCCAACAAGTACAGCACCGAAAACGGCACGAGGAACTTGAGCGTGGCGAGCAACCACAGCGTGTGGCGCAACGCCGCCGAATTGCGCCGCAGGAACAGCGTGATCGATCCGATGGCGACGCCGAACAGCGTCGACTGCCACAGGTGGTCGATCAGTGCCTGGATCATTTGCGTTCCCGGCCGGCTTTCGACTGGTGGGCTTCGAGCAGTTTCTGCGCCGACTCGATGTCCTCGTGCGACACCTTGCCCATCTCGACCAGGTGCGCCATCACCGGCCGCGCGTTGCCTCCGAACAGGCCGAGCAGTTCCTTGAGCAGGCGCGTCTGCACCGAGGCGCGCGTGGTGGTGGCTTCGAACACGTGCGCATTGCCGATCTTCTTCGTGCGGCGCACCGCGCCCTTGGCCTCGAGCCGGTACACCATGGTCTGCACCGTGGTGTAGGCAGGCTTGTCACGCTTCGCGACGGCTTCGTGGATCTCGCGGATGGAGCAAGCGCCGCGGCTCCACAGCTCGGACATGATGCGCAGCTCGAGTGCGCTGAGTTTCGGTTCCGCCACGCCGCCTCCCTTTTACAACTGTGGTCGAGTCTATGACAGCTGTAGTAGAAGTGGCAAGCCGCAGGCACGCCGGGCCCGCACGGGGTCGTCAGGCGGGCGGGCGGGGCGGGCTGGGGGGCAGGTCGTCGGCGCGGCGGCCCTGGAATCCGGCCACGCGGTTGCGCCCGGCTTCCTTGGCCGAGTAGAGCGCCGCGTCGGCGGCATCGAACAGCTTCTCGTGCGAGGCGTAGTCACCGGTGGCGAGCGAGGCGAACCCCACGCTGACGGTGATGGACGGCGAGGCGCTGCGGTGGCCTTCGACATTCGCGCGCAGCCGCTCGGCGATGACCTCGGCGGCGTCCGCGCCGATGCCCGGCAGGATCATGCAGAACTCGTCGCCGCCGTAACGGCAGGCAAGCACCGGCTTGCGCGAATGGCGCCGCAGCGCGGCGCCGACCTGCTTGATGGCCTCGTCGCCGATCGAGTGGCCGTGCCGGTCGTTGTAGGCCTTGAAGTTGTCGATGTCGAGCATGAGCAGCGACAGCGGACGATTCATCGTGCGCGCCTGTTCGAATTCCAGCGGCAGGCGATCGTCGAACAGCCGGCGATTGCCGAGCAGCGTCAGCGGGTCGGTGCGGCTCTGGTTCTTGAGCTCGTTCATGCGGCTGCTCAGCGTCATCGACAGCAGGATCATTTCCAGCAGCGAGCCGAGCTGCCAGCTGTGCTGGCTCACGAAGGTGTGCGGCACCAGGCCGAAATTCTTCAGCAGGAAGATGACCGAGCCGGCGAGGAATGCGCTCCAGGCCACCACGTAGAAGACGGCGGGCCGCGACCCGGCCAGCAGGCTCACGATGCCGAAGGCCAGCATGAAGATCACCGACACCAGGATCAGCAGCGCCATCGGCTGGATCAGTACCGCGTACGGCAGCAGTGGCACCAGCGCCACGACCACCGCGGCAACCACCTGCAGGCCGCGCGCCACGCGCTCGAGCCGTGGCGTGTAGTCGCGCGCGCGCAGGATGGTGGTCGAGAACTGCAGGGCCGTGATCAGCGCGAGCCCGAGCAGCATGATCAGGCAGGTGTTGCCCCAGCGCGGGCTGTTCGGCCACAGGTACTCGAAGGCGAAGCCCGTGTTCACCGTCATGTACAGGCCGAAGGTGGCGACGTACGCGAAATACGCGAAGAACGCCGGGTCACGCACCGCCACGAACACCAGGCCGCTCCACACCAGCAGCATCAGCACGCAGCCGAAATACAACCCGTAGGCGAGCTGTTCGCGGCTCATCGACTCGATCAGTGACCGGGAGTCGAGCAGCGACAGGCTGACGTCCACCGGCCCCTGCGAGGCGAAGCGCATGTAGTAAGTCCGCTCGGCGCCGGCCGGCAGGGTCAGCGGGAACAGGAAGTCGCGGTGCTCGACGTCGCGCGTGTCGAACGGACGGCGGTCGCCGGTGGCGTGCAGGCGCCAGCCGCCCTGGGCCAGCGGCTCGTACAGGTCGACCAGGTCGATGAGCGGATAGCCCTGCTCCAGGTAGACCTCGCGGGACTGGTCCTCGCTGTTGCGCAGCGTGAAGCGCACCCACCAGGCAGAGCGCGAGAAGCCCACGTTGGCCGACTTTGGCGTTGCCGCCACGAATCCCGTCGCACCGCTGCGCCGCGCGACGTCTTCGACGGTGAGTTGGCCGCCCGGATCCTCGAGCAATTCGATGGCGGAGCTCAACGAAGGCAGGTGTACCGGTTCGTTGGCGGGCAGGATGATGATGTCGGTCGCACAGGCGAGCCCGGGGAACGCCAGGCTAACTAACGCCGCCAGCAGCCAGTTCATCTTTGAAAGATTTGCAACGCGCCCGCGGGCGTCCACAATCGCCATCCTGTCGTCCGCTTGTTTGTTTGAGTATGCGACAGTTCGCGCAGGGAGTAACGCGATGAGTCGGACGCGAAAAGGGATTCTCATTGCAAGTGCGGCGCTCGTCGTTGTCATCTTCGTGGCGGCGTTCGTCTGGTTCGTATGGCGGCCCACGTTCGACCGCCCCGCGCTGGAAAAGGTCGACGAGTACGTGTGGCTCGACCAGGGCTGGGGCTCGGGGCAGAACGCCGAGTTGCGGCAGCGTTATTACTACACCGCGCAGGGCACGTCGATTCCCCAGGGCGCTTCCGATGGCGCGCTGCGTTACGACTGGTTCCTGAAGCTCGAGCGGCCGCTGTCGAGCGAGCCATTCGCCTCGCCGGAGAACATGCGGCGTTACCGCTTCATCGTCGACCCCGAGGCCAGCCCCGCGAATCCCGACCACCTGCCGGTCGGATTCACGCGGCACTTCGACGCGCACATCGGCGAGTACGTACTCGACATCACCTGCGCGGCGTGCCACACGGGCGAAATCCACTTCACGAAGGACGGCCGCACGCGCGCCATCCGCATCGACGGCGGGCCGGCGATGCACGCCTTCACCGATACCGCGCCCGGCAATTTCGGGCCCGAGCTGCTCGCGACGCTGCTGAACACCGCCGGCAGCCCGATCAAGTTCGACCGCTTCGCGCGCCGGGTGCTCGGCACGGACTACCCGCACGGCTGGTTCGCCTTGCACAAGGCACTGCGCACCACGATCGGCGCGATCGCCGGCGCCGGCCAGAACCTGCCGTGGACCAACTACTACCCGGTGCGCGAGGGCTTCGGCCGCACCGACGCGCTCGGGCGCATCGGCAACACCGCGTTCGGCGATCACCTCAGCGACACTAACTACCGCATCGGCGATGCGCCGGTGAGTTATCCCTACCTGTGGAATACCTGGAAGTTCGACTGGGTGCAGTACAACGGCTCGGTGGCGCAACCGCTGGCGCGCAACGTCGGCGAGGCGCTGGGCGTGGGTGCGGTGTCGCCGTGGGTGAACGCGGCCGACAAGCCGCTGCCGGTAGAGCAGAGGTTCCGCAGCTCGGTGGACATCCCCGGCCTGGTGCAGATCGAGAACACGCTGCACATGCTCAAGCCGCCGCGCTGGCCCGAGGACATCTTCGGCCCGGTCGACCAGGCCAGGGCGAAGCGCGGCGAATTGCTGTTCCAGGAGCGCTGCCAGGAGTGTCACGGCCCGCACGTCGCCGAGCTCACGCGCCAGCAGGCCAACGCGCCGCTCAAGCCGTATCCCGAGATCGACTGGCGCATCGAGGTGATCGAACTCGAGCACGTCGGCACCGACGGCAACGCCACCAGAGGTTTCCAGGGTCGTACCTACGATCTGTCGTCGACCGGTCTCACCAGCGCCGATTTCCAGCAGGTGCTCCGGCCGCTGCAGACGCGCTGGTTGCTGCGCGACGTGCGCTTCCGCCTCGCGGAAATCATCCGCCTGCGAACCGCCGCCCACTGGCCGCTCGGCACCTTGCCCGCGGAGCTCGCCGCGTATCCCGACTCCGAAGCCGACGCGGCTCCCACCGTGCCCGAGGCGCGCTTCGCAGCCATCGACGCCGCGCTCAGCGCGTTGCTGACGGCGCAACCCGATCTACCCGGCGTGGAAAAGAAACCGGAGGATCCGCCCGGCTGTTCGCTCGACTGCCACGTGGTGTACCTGCTGTGGGACCTGCGCAAGGGCAAGGCCTGGATCGACTGGTCGCTGGCGTCACTCGACGTGAAAAAACTGGGTGAGGGCGCGGCGCTCAACCTGGTCGGTGTGCTGCTCAAGAACCGCTATTACGCAGATCACGCCATCGACCACGCGACGCAGCAGTGCCTGGAAGGATTCGGCGCACTCGATCTGCCGCAGGTGAAGGATGGCTACAAGGCGCGTCCCCTCGAAGGCGTGTGGGCCACGGCGCCGTACCTGCACAATGGCTCGGTGCCGACGCTGTACCAGATGTTGTTGCCGCCCAAGCAGCGCGACCGGAAATTCTTCGTGGGCCGCCGCGAATACGATCCGGTGCACGTCGGCTTCGTGACCCAGCCGGAACATGAAGGGGACAATGGTTTCTGGCTCGACACCACGAAGAATGGCAACAGCAACGAGGGACATGCCTTCACCGCCGACGCGGTCGCCTGGAAAAAGCACCGCGAGAATCCCGACGCCAATCCGCTGCCGAGGGGCGTGATCGGACTCGAATTGACCGACGACGAACGCAAGGACATCGTCGAGTACCTCAAGATCCACCACGACCTGCCGGAGACGCCGGCGGGCTACCAGCCGCCGGACTGCAAACTACCGGGCGCCGGCAAGTGGGTGGCGCGCTGATCGCGCGGCGTCAGGCCACCACGGTGTCGCGCAGCGCGACGTCGTCGCGTGCCACGCGCTCCGGATCGAGGCGCGCGCGAGACGGGATGAGCCGGCGCGCCGCCATCTGGTCCTTGTTGTGATTCACGGTCTCGATCGCGAGCAACTCGCGGTCGCGCAGGTAGCACACGCTGAATGCGCGGCTCGCCGGATCGCCGCGGATCACGACCTGGTCGTGCCCGACCGGCAAGCCCACGATGACCATCTTGAGGTCGTACTGATCTGACCAGAACCACGGCACCTTGTCGTGCACGGTGTCGATGCCGAGCATGTTCAACGCCGCGCTCGTGCCCTGTTCGAAGGCGTTGTCCACCGATTCGAGGCGCACCTGCGTGCCGTAGTGAAGGTTCGGGTGACGCGTGCAATCGCCGGCGGCCCAGATGGCAGGGTCCGAGGTGCGGCAGCGCTGGTCGACGATGATGCCGTCCTCGCAGGCCAGGCCCGCTTCGCGCGCCAGCGCATCGGCCGGCACCACGCCGATCGCCACCAGCACGAAGTCCGCGGCGACCTCGCGCCCATCCGTGAGCTTCACGGCCGCGACGCGCTGCGTGCCCACGGGCCCGGCAGCGGGCAGCAGCTCGGACACGCGCGCGCCGCACAGGATGCGCACGCCGTGTCGCGCATGCTCGGCCTGGTAGAAAGAAGAGAGCGCGGGCGCGACCACGCGGCTCATCACGCGCGCCTCGGCTTCGACCACGGTCACGTCGAGGCCGCTATCCCGGCAGGTGGCCGCGACTTCGAGTCCGATGTAACCGCCGCCGATGACCACGGCGTGCCGGCCGGGCTGGAATTCCGCGCGCAGGCTGTCGACGTCACCCGCGGTCCGCAGGTAGTGCACGCCCACCAGCTCCGCGCCCGGCACCGGCAACAGGCGCGGCCGGCTGCCGGTGGCGAGCAGCAGCCGCTCGTACTCGAAATGGGAACCGTCGGCGACTTCCAGGCGATGCGCGGCGGGATCCAGGCTCACGGCGGGATAGCCGAGGTGCAGGTCGACGCCATGTTCGTGGTAATGATCGGCATGGCGGATCAGCAGCCGATCGGCCTCCATCTGGCCGGCCAGGTATTTCTTGGACAGCGGCGGACGTTGATAGGGCAACAGCGCTTCGTCGCCGACCATGACCAGTGGCCCGATGTGACCGCGCCGTCGTAATGTCTCGGCCGCTTGCGCAGCCGCCTGTCCTGCTCCGACGATGACGATGGGTGCAAACATGAGGGGAAGAATGATGCCGCGTTTCGTTGCGATCCGGGCCTTCCTTGCGTGCCTGGGGCTGGTCACGCTCACGCAGGCGCACGCTGCGGCGCAGGAAGCGCGCATCCCGGCCACCACCCGCAAGGTGGTGTACGAGAAAACCGAAGGCGGCTACCGCCTGAAGACCGTCGAGGCACCGGTGCCGAAGCCCGGTCCGGGCCAGGTGCTGCTGCACGTGAAGGTGGTTTCGCTCAATCGCGGCGAAATCGAGAACATGGCGCAGTCCGGAGGGCGCGACCGGTCCGGAATGATCGCGGCCTCCGATGCGGCGGGCGAAGTGGTCGCGCTTGGCAGCGGGGCGCGCCAGTTCAGGATCGGCCAACGCGTCACCAGCATGTACTTCCACAACTGGAATGACGGGCCACCCGCTGGCGAACACCTGCGCGGTGCCGTCGGCTCCTCTATCGACGGCGTCTTTGGTGACTACGTGGTCATCGACGAGACCGCGCTGGTCGCGATCCCTGCAGGGTGGGATGACGTCGATGCCGCCACGCTGCCCACCGCGGGGCTCGCGGCCTACAGCGCCGTGATCACCGAGGGACATGCGGGTCCCGGAAAGATCGTGCTGGTGCAGGGCACCGGCGGCGTCTCGACCTTTGCCTTGCAGCTGGCGCATCCCGCGGCCGCCGAGCTAACCGTGACCAGCGGCTCGGATGAAAAACTCGAGCGCGCGAAGTCACTCGGCGCAGGCCACACCATCAACTACCGCACGACGCCCGAATGGGGCGCGAAGGTCGTGGAGCTGACCCAGGGGCATGGCGCCGACGTGATCGTCGAAGTCGGCGGCAAGGGGACGCTCGAGCAATCCGAGAAATGCCTGGCCGAGGCCGGGATCCTGGCGATCATTGGAGGCATCACCGGGTACGGCGGCCAGTTCTCCGCAGTGGCCCTGCTGGACAAGGGAGCCCGCGCGGTGGGCGTGCTGGTCGGCCCGCGCGTACGGCTCAAGGAGATGCAGTCCTTCATGACCCGGCACCACGTGAAGCCGGTGATCGAGCACGTGTTCACCCTCGACCAGCTGGACCAGGCGCTGGAACAGCTGCGGTCGGGCCAGTTCGTGGGCAAGATCGTGGTCCGCCTCTAACATTTGCGAAAGAGGGGCTTACGACAGAGGGCTATTAATAAGAGTGGAACACTGGCGCACCATCGCTGGGCAGATCAGAATTCGTCGCGCCAATTTGGTGCCGGTAAATTCGCCCCGCAGGGGCCCAATAGGGAAATTGCCGCTATGTTGGGCTTTCGGGATACTGGCACGGAAGCTGCACTGCAATCTGGGCTCGCCGATGTCGGCGTCCGACTTCATCCGAAGAAGTGGCACTAAAGAATTGGGAGAAAAGAAATGAAATTGGTCACCGCCATCATCAAGCCTTTCAAGCTCGACGACGTCCGTGCGGCGCTGTCCGAGATAGGCGTTTCCGGCATGACGGTGACGGAGGTGAAGGGTTTCGGTCGCCAGCGCGGACACACCGAGCTGTACCGTGGCGCCGAATACGTCGTCGACTTCGTCCCGAAGACCAAGATTGAAGTGGCCGTGCGCAGCGATCTCACCGATCAAGTGGTCGAGGCAATCCTCAAGGCCGCCAAGACCGGCAAGGTCGGCGACGGCAAGATCTTCATCACCGACATCGACCGCGTCATCCGTATCCGCACGGGCGAGACGGACAACTCAGCTCTTTGAGCGCTACCGGGCCCTTTCAACGAGCGCCCGATCACTCGCGTGACGGGCGCTCGCTTTAGATAGATAACAATCGGGCTCCGCTCTCTGGCAGGAGCGGGCGCTCGTCCGTTGAGTTGGCAAGACGGCTTCGTTCGCCGTCAACGAGGGGATGGAAAAATGAGCGCTCCTATCTACCGGGTGCCGGCGGCACTCGGCTTGCTGCTGTTCCCGTTGTTTTCCTCTGCCCAGGACGCGGTGCCCAGGATCGACACCGGCGACACGGCGTGGCTGATCAGCGCCACCGCGCTGGTGCTGTTCATGACGCTGCCCGGGCTGGCGCTGTTCTACGCGGGACTGGTGCGGACCAAGAACGTGCTGTCGATCCTCATCCAGTGCTTCGGCATCACCTGCGTGGTGTCGCTGCTGTGGCTGGCAGCGGGCTACTCGCTGGCGTTCAGCGACGGTGGCGGGCTGCAGAGCTGGATCGGCGGGCTCGACAAG
>Ga0134122_10001942_pt1 | contig 15059 bp, 18 predicted proteins | sample KB302_FD_96461 | JGI IMG/M metagenome (GOLD analysis project Ga0134122, IMG submission 96461) | Terrestrial soil microbial communities without Nitrogen fertilizer from Kellogg Biological Station, Michigan, USA - KB3-0-2 | ecosystem: Environmental > Terrestrial > Soil > Unclassified ... | reverse complement strand
GGCTCCTCGCAATGACGGGTCAGGGCTTCTTGAACAGCTCTTCGGCGGCGGAGCGGTGGGTCTGGGCGCGCTGCATGTGCGCTTCGACCCGGGCGATTTCCGCCTTGAGCGCCTCGATCCGCTCCGCGAGCTCCGCGATCGACATCGGGTCGAGGTCCTGACGGCCGAGCGCGACCAGCGGGTCATCGGGCTTGCTCGGGAAGAGGTCCTCGAGGTCCATAACGGCGGGAATCGTTGACCGTTGGGCGCGCCAAGTCAATAAGCCGGCTCTCGTGGGCAGCTCCGTTCCCTCGTCGATGAAGGCGGTCGTCGCGCCGCAGCCCGACGGCGCGGAGGAACTGGCGCTGGTCGACCGCCGAGTGCCGCGCATCGGGTCCGACGAGGTGCTGATCAAGGTCGCGGCCGCCGGCGTGAACCGCCCGGATCTCCTCCAGCGCCGGGGCCTCTACCCGCCGCCGCCGGGGGCGCCCGACATCCTCGGGCTCGAGCTCGCCGGGACGGTGGTCGAGGCGGGCGAGGGGGCGGAGGAGCTGCTCGGCCGCCAGGTCTGCGCGCTCGTCGCCGGCGGCGGCTATGCCGAATATTGCGCCGCGCCGATCGGCACCTGCCTGTTCGTCCCCGATGCGATCTCGCTGACCGAGGCGGCGGCGATGCCCGAGACGCTGTTCACCGTCTGGGTCAATCTGTTCGAGCGCGGCTTCGCCGCCGACGGCGACTGGGTGCTGGTCCACGGCGGGACGAGCGGCATCGGGACGATGGCCATCGCGCTCGGCAAATTGTTCGGGCTCAACGTCGCGGTGACCTGCGGCAGCGACGAAAAATGCGCCCGGGCGCTCGAGCTCGGGGCGGCCGCGGCGGTGAACTACAAGACCCAGGACTTTGTCGAGGAAGTGCAGGCGCTGACCGGCGGCCGGGGAGTTGCGGTGGTGCTCGACATGGTCGGGGGCGATTATGTGCCCCGCAACCTCAAGGCGCTGGCCGATGACGGGCGCCACGTGTCGATCGCGTTCCAGCGCGGGGCACGGGCGGAGGTCTCGATCCAGGACGTGATGCGGCGGCGGCTGACGCTGACCGGATCGACGCTGCGCAGCCGTTCGGTCGAGTTCAAGACGATGGTCGCCGACGAGATCGCCAAGACGGTCTGGCCCTATGTCGAGGGCGGGCGGTTGAAGCCGGTGATCGACAGCGTCTTCCCGCTGACCCAGGCCGCGGACGCGCATGCGCGGATGGACGCCGGCGACCATGTCGGCAAGATCGTGCTGGGGGTGGGGGAATGAGCGAGCGGCTGATCCTCCACGAATATGCCGCCTCGGGCAATTGCTACAAGGTGCGGCTGACGGCGGCGATCGTCGGCAAGCATCTCGAGCGGCGCGAATATGACATCATGAAGGAGGAGACGCGGACCCCGCAATTCCTGATGGAGGTCAATGCCAACGGGCGGATCCCGGTGCTCCAGGTCGACCATCGCTTCATCCCGGAAAGCAATGCAGCCTGCTATTTCATCGCCGACGGGTCGAATCTCATCCCGACCGACGGATTCGACCATGCCGACATGCTGCGCTGGATGTTCTGGGAGCAATATAATCACGAGCCCAACGTCGCCACGCTGCGCTTCTGGAAGGATTGGGTCGGTCACCAGAATCTGACCGAGGCGCAGAAGCATCAGATTCCGACCAAGCGCGAGGCGGGCGAGGCGGCGCTGAAGCTGATGGACAAGCACCTCGAGGCCCGCGACTGGTTCGTCGCCGGGCACATGACCCTCGCCGACGTCGTCCTGTTCCCCTACACGCACGTGGCGCACGAAGCGGGGTTCGAGATGCATCTCTATCCGCGCATCGGCAACTGGCTCGAGCGGGTCAAAGGCCAGCCCAACTGGATTCCACTCAGCCTCTAGAACGCTTGCCCCGAAGGCGCCTCGGGGCTACATCGTCGCCGACACCGGCCGCTCCGTGAGGGGCGGCCCTATTCATTTATAGAGTCCGGAGAGAAGCCGTGGCCCAAGCCACCCCCCTGATGCCCCACGCGACCGCCGCCTGGCTGGTCGACAACAGCTCGCTGACGTTCGAGCAGATCGCCGAATTCTGCGGTCTCCACATCCTCGAGGTCCAGGCGATCGCCGACGACACCGCGGCGACCAAGCTAACCGGCCGCGACCCGATCCGCGCCGGCGAGCTGACCCACGAGGAGATCGAGAAGGGGCAGCAGGACCCCGACTACCGGCTGCAGATGCACCGCGCGCCGGACCAGGTGCGACGCACCCGCGGCCCGCGCTACACGCCGGTCTCGAAGCGCCAGGACAAGCCGGACGGGATCGCCTGGATCATCCGCAACCACCCCGAGGTCAGCGACGGCCAGATTTCGAAGCTGATCGGGACCACGCGGACGACCATCGCCGCGATCCGCGACCGGACTCACTGGAACATGGCCAACATCACCCCCAAGGACCCCGTGACCCTCGGCCTCACCACCCAGCGTGAGCTCGACGCGGCGGTCGCCAAGGCGGCCAAGGCGGCGGGCAAGGCCGCTTTCCAGGACACGCGTCTCGAAGGCGACCGCGAGGCGCTGATCGTGCAGCTTCGCGCCGAGCGCGAGCAGCACGCCCGCGACGCCGAGGCAGCGCTCGCCGCAGCCGGTGACGAGGACCTGCGCGACGAGGTCGTCCCGGGCATCCGCGACCCGTTCAAGAACACGCCGGTCGAATAAGCGGCCCTGCTTGATTCAGGGGCCGGTGAGGGTCACAAGCCGCCCATGGCCACCGCCGAGACCGACGTCAGCCAGCTAAGCTTCGAGGACGCGCTGAAGCGGCTCGAGGAGATCGTGCGCACGCTCGAAAAGGGCGAGGCGCCGCTCGACCGGTCGATCGAGCTCTATCAGGAAGGCGACCGGCTGAAGCGCCATTGCGAGGCGCGGCTCAAGGCGGCGCAGGCGCGCATCGAGCAGATCGCGTTCGGCAGCGACGGCCAGCCGGCGGGCGTCAAGCCGTTCGATGCCGGTTGAGACCATCGACCGGCTCGCCGGACTGCTCGACGCGGAGGCCGCCCGGGTCACCGCCGAGGTCGACGACTTCTTCACCCGCCTGCTGCCGCCGACCAACGACAACCGCCAGCGGCTGTACCAGGCGATGCGCCATGCCGCGATCGGCGGCGGCAAGAGGTTGCGCCCGCTGCTCACGGTCGCCGCGTCGCAGCTGTTCGCGATCGGGCGCGAGCGGGCGCTGCGCGTCGGCTGCGCGATCGAGGCGATCCACGTCTATTCGCTGATCCACGACGATCTGCCGTGCATGGACGACGCCGACCTGCGGCGCGGCAAGGCGACGATTCACAAGGCGTATGGCGAGGCCGAGGCGGTGCTGGCCGGCGACAGCCTCCACGCTCTCGCGTTCGAGATCCTCGCGCATCCCGCGACTCACGAGGACCCGTGGGTCCGCTCGGACCTGGTGCTCGAGCTGGCGCGGGCGGCGGGACCGGCGGGGATGGCCGGCGGGCAGATGATGGACCTGGTCGCGGAGGGCCAGCAGCTCGACCTGCCGTCGATCACCCGGCTCCAGCAGCTCAAGACCGGGGCGCTGATCGAATATGCGGTCGAGGTGGCGTGCATCATGGTCAAGCTGCCGCAGGAGGCGCGTACGCCGTACCGCGGCTATGCGCGCAACATCGGCCTCGCTTTCCAGATCGCTGACGACCTCATCGACCACAGCGGCGACGAAAGCGCGGCGGGCAAGCCGACCGGCAAGGACGCCCATGCCGGCAAGGCGACGTTCGTCTCGCTGCTCGGCGAGGAGCGGGCGCGGCAGCAGGCGAGCTTCCTCGTCAACCAGGCGGTCGAGCATCTCGCCAGTCATGGCGAAGAGGCCGACCTGCTGCGCGCGATCGCGCGCTTTGCTATCGAGCGGGATCACTAGGGGGTGCCAGTGCGAATCGGAGTCTATCCCGGGACCTTCGACCCGATCACGCTCGGGCACCTCGACATCATCCGGCGCGGCGCGCACCTCGTCGACAAGCTGGTCATCGGGGTCACCACCAACCCGTCCAAGACGCCGATGTTCTCGGTCGAGGAACGGGTCGCCACGGTCCGGCGAGAGATCGCCGAGATCCCGGGCGACATCGCCGTCGTCGAGTTCGATTCGCTGCTGATGGATTTCGCCGAGGCGCAGGGCGCGTCGATGATCCTGCGCGGCCTGCGCGCCGTCGCCGACTTCGAATATGAGTTCCAGATGGCGGGGATGAACCAGCAGCTGAACGACGACATCGAGACCGTCTTCCTGATGGCCGATGTGTCGCTGCAGCCGATCGCGTCGAACCTGGTCAAGGAGATCGCGCGCTACGGCGGGAAGATCGACAAGTTCGTGACGCCGGCCGTCGCCGCCGACGTCAAGCGCCACCTCGACGGACATTCACGCTAGCGTCAGCGCCGCGCCTGCACTAGGGCGGCGAGAGCTTGGGAATTGGGGGATCAATCTTGTCTAAAGCCTTGTTCGCGCTTCCGTTTCTGGCGTTCGCCCTGGTCGCGGCCAAAGCTCCGCCGACGCCTGCGCCGATGCCGAGCATCGCTGCACCCGCGGAGGTAGCCGCGAACCCAGCCAACACGCTGACCCTCGAACTGTCCAACGGCGGCAAGGTCGTGATCCAGATGCGCCCCGACCTCGCCCCGCACCATGTCGAGCGGATCCAGGCCCTGGTCCGCCAGGGCTTCTATAACGGGCTCAAGTTCCATCGCGTGATCCCCGGCTTCATGGCCCAGGGCGGCGACCCGAAGGGCACCGGGGAGGGCGGGTCGACCCTGCCCGACCTCAAGGCCGAGTTCACCAACATGCCCTATTTCCGCGGCACCGTTGCCGCGGCTAGAGCCGACAGCCCGGACAGCGCCAACAGCCAGTTCTTCATCATGTTCGGCCCGAACATCGCGCTCGAGACCAAATATACGGTCTGGGGCCGGGTCACCTCCGGAATGGACGCGGTCGACCGGATCGCTCCGGGCGAGCCGCCCGAGCAGCCGACGACTATCGTCCGCGCCTATCTCGGGGCTGGGACTCCCGCGGCGCCGAGCGGCGGTTAGGACGCGAGGCCCGAATAAAGGAGCAGCACGCCGGTCGTGTCGATCAAGCCGTGCGCGAGAATCGTCGTCCACAAGCAGCGGCCGGAGAGCAGATAGGCGGCCCCGAGGATCAGTCCGGCGACGCCCGAATCGACCATTCCGACCGGGCCCTTGTAATAATGGCCCAGCCCGAACAGCAGCGCTGCGGCAACGGTGGCGGCCGCCCACGCGGTCTTCGACCCGCCGAGCGCCTCCGCTCCGCGCAACGTCAGGTAACCGCGATAGCTGATTTCCTCGCCGAATGCCGCGAACGTCCATACCAACGCCAGGGTCGCGATCAGCCAGCGCGCGTCGTGCGGGCCGGCGGTCACCACCGAGGAAGTGGCGGGCGCGCCCCACAGCGGCGTCAGCGCCGCCTCGATCGGATCGGAGACGATCAGCCTGAGCGCCGCGGCGGCAAGAGCAATCAGGATCACGCGAATCCAGGAATCCGGGCGGCGGAACCCAAGCGCAGCCCAGCCTCCTCGGCGCAACCGCACCGACACGAGCGCGGCGAGCGCCAGGATCGGGACCTCGTTGGGGACGACGTGCCAGACGTTGTGCGCCACGACGATCGCTGCGGCGAGCATGAACTCCGCTGCACTCAACAGCCTGAAGTCGCTCCGCATCGCCTCCTGCTCCATGGCATCACATTAGAAACGGATGGGCGCATGATGCGCGTCCATTTCAGTGGTCGCTGCAGGATTCCTGCGTTAGGCACGTCTTGTGACTGCACCTCTCGACGACAGAGACCGCCAGATCCTGATGCTGTTGAGGCGCGATGCCTGGCTCACCTATGCCGCGCTCGCCGAGCGGGTCCATCTGTCCGCGAGCGCGGTGCAGCGGCGCGTCGAGCGCCTGATCGGCCGGGGCGTCCTGCTCGGTGCCCAGGCGCGAATCGCCGACGATCGGGACGAGGCGCTGACGGTCTATCTTCTTGCCGAGCTTGCCGACGATTCCGCCCAGACGATCAAGCGCTTCACAAGCGCCATCTCCAGCGCACCCGAGGTCCGCGACGCCCATTACGTGACCGGGGAAGCAGACGTGGTGCTGAAGCTCTGCGTCGACGACATGGCCCACTACGACCGCTTCGTTGCAACCCATGTCAACGCAGAGGCCTCCGTGCGCCGGTTCAAGACGCTCGTCGCACTCAGACCGCTGACATAGCCATGCGCGTCGACCTGTTCGATTTCGAGCTTCCCGCCGAGCGGATCGCGCTGCGGCCGGCCCGGCCGCGCGACAGCGCGCGGCTGCTCGCCGTGCGCGGCGGCGAGATCACCGATCGCGCGATGCTCGACCTGCCCGACCTGCTGCGGCCGGGCGACGTGCTGGTGTTCAACGATACCAAGGTGATCCCGGCGCAGTTGGAAGGACGACGGGGCGAGGCGAGCATCGGCGCGACGCTGCACAAGCGCGAGGGGCCGCGCGAATGGCGCGCGTTCCTGCGCAACGCCAAACGGGCGCGAGCGGGCGATACGATCGCGTTCGGGGAAGGCGTCGCTGCATCGGTGATCGACAAGGCGGCCGACGGCTCGGCGCTGCTCCATTTCCACGGGGGTGAGCCGGTCGACCTGCTGCTCGAGCGCGCCGGGCGGATGCCGCTGCCGCCCTACATCGCCGCGAAGCGGCCGGCCGACGACGACGACCGCGCCGACTATCAGACGATGTTCGCGAAGCGGGAAGGCGCGGTCGCGGCGCCGACCGCGGCGCTGCACTTCACGCCGCGCCTGCTCGACGCATTGGCCGCGCTCGGGGTCGGGCGCGAGACGCTGACCCTGCACGTCGGCGCCGGCACCTTCCTGCCGGTCAAGTCGGAGAAGATCGAGGACCATAAGATGCACGCCGAATGGGGCCGGATCGATCGCATCACGGCGGACCGCCTGAATGCCGCGCGGCGCTCGGGCGGGCGGCTGATCGCGGTCGGCACGACCAGCCTGCGCCTGCTCGAAAGCGCCGCCGACGCGGACGGCACGATCCGCCCGTTCGACGGCGACACGGCGATCTTCATCACCCCGGGCTATCGCTTCAGGGCGATCGACGGGCTCCTCACCAACTTCCACTTGCCGCGCTCGACCCTGTTCATGCTGGTCAGTGCGCTGATGGGCCTCGACGTGATGAAGGCGGCCTATGCGCACGCGGTCGCGGCGGGCTACCGCTTCTACAGCTACGGCGACGCGAGCCTGCTAATTCCTTAACAGTTCACTCCGGATAGCATTCCGGGCGCTCGTCCGGGTGCTGCCGGAACCACAGCTTGCGCGCTTTCTTGTCGGCCATCTGGTGCTCGTAGCCGACCATGGTCGTGCGCCGCCTGATGGTCCGAACCTCGGGATCGCCGGCTCCTGCCGGAGGGGCGCGCCAGTCGCCTTTATAGGCATTGCACAGCAGGAATCGGGTGTCCGGGTCGGGAATATTATTGTCCCCGATGCCGCAGCGGAGTGGTCGTCCGGTCCGGTCGACGTCGACAATAACCCAGGCGTAGTGATCGCCCTTCATCGGCTCGGGATTCTGCCACGGATAGGCGGAGCCGACTTCGCGCTCCGGGCAGGCGGCCCGCTCGGCCAAGGCGGACGAGGACGACGCGAGGGCGGCAGCGACCAGACCAATTCGAACCTTACGCATCACCATCACTTTCTCGTTCAGTCGAGCCGGTCCGCGCGGCTGGGCTCGGGATAGCATTCGGGCCGTTCGTCGGGATGGTCCCTGAACCACTGCTTGCGCGCCCTGCGGTCGGCGACGAGATGGTCGTAGCCGTTGAGCAGCGAGAAGCGGGTGAAGACCCGCCGCGCCGGATCGGAAGCGGACGCCTTCGGACCGCGCCAGCGCTCGGAATAATTCTTGCACAGTGCCATCGCCGTCTCGACGTTGAGGAAATTGTTCCTGCCGACCCGGCAGCTCGCCGGGGCGCCGTAGCGGTCGACGTCCATGATCACCCAGCCGAACTGGTCGCCGCGCATGATCTCGTTCGATTGCCACGGATAGCGTGCGCCGCGCTCGTGCACCGGGCATCCCGCCGGGGCGGCGAGCGCGGCGGAGCTGCCGAGGGCGAGGGCGAGTGCAAAGACGGTCGCTGCGCGCATGGGATGGGGCCTAACCGCGGCTTTTGCCGGAGACAAGCGTGTCCGCTAGGGCCGCGCGAGTGACCCGCTTCGCCTTCTCGATCGCCGCGACCGACGGCGCCGCGCGCGCCGGGACGATCGCCATGGCGCGGGGCGAGATCCGCACTCCGGCGTTCATGCCGGTCGGCACCGCGGCGACGGTCAAGGCGATGCGCCCCGAAGAGGTTCGCGCGTCGGGCGCCGACATCATCCTCGGCAACACCTATCATCTGATGCTGCGCCCGGGCGCGGAGCGGGTGGCGACCCTCGGCGGGCTGCACGCCTTCATGGGCTGGGAGCGGCCGATCCTCACCGACAGCGGCGGCTACCAGGTGATGAGCCTCAGCGAGCTGACCAAGGTCAGCGAGGAGGGGGTCGCCTTCGCCAGCCACCTCGATGGGTCGCGGCACCTGCTCTCGCCCGAGCGGTCGATCGAGGTACAGCGGCTGCTCGACAGCGACATCGTTATGCAGTTCGACCAGCTGGTGCCGACCACGGCGCCGGCGGCCGCGCAGCGCGAGGCGATGGAGCGCTCGATCCGCTGGGCCAGGCGCAGCCGCGAGGAGTTCGACCGCGGCGGGGAGCATGCCGCGCGCGCGGCGATCTTCGGCATCCAGCAGGGCGCGCTCGATCCGGGGTTGCGCCGGGCGTCGGCCGAGGCGCTGATCGCGATCGGCTTCGACGGCTATGCGGTCGGCGGGCTCGCGGTCGGGGAGGGGCAGGCGGCGATGCTCGGCTGCCTCGATTTCGCGGTAGCGATGCTCCCGGAAGACAAGCCGCGCTACCTGATGGGCGTCGGCAAGCCCGACGACATCGTCGAGGCTGTGGTGCGCGGGATCGACATGTTCGACTGCGTGCTGCCGACCCGCTCGGGGCGGACCGGGCAGGCGTTCACCGCCGACGGGCCCTTGAACCTGCGCAACGCCCGCTTCGCCGAGGACCGCGAGCCGATCGAGCCGGGCTGCCCGTGCCCGGCGTGCACGACCTTCAGTCGCGCCTATGTCCACCATTTGGTGAAGTCGGGCGAGATCCTCGGCGCGATGCTGATGACCCAGCACAATCTGTGGTTCTACCAGCGTCTGATGCAGGGCCTGCGCGAGGCGATCGCCGCGCAGGCGCTGGCGGCGTTCGCAGGGGAGTTTTTGGGGCGGTACCGTAAGCCGTCATCCTGAAATCGTTTCAGGATCCATCTTCGTTAAAGGCGGCGCGCGTCCCCACAACGGATGCTGAAACACGTTCAGCATGACGGCTGTGGCTAGGCCACCACCTCGAGCTTGTCGGCGGTGCGCAGCTCGAAGTCGGATGCGTCGTGGCGCTCGTGGAGCTGCTCGGCCGGGTCACCGGAGAAGCGGTTGACGATCCGTCCGCGCTTCACCGCCGGCCGGGCGTCGATCGCCTTCGCCCAGCGCATCACGTGCTGATAGTCGTGGAGCGCGAGGAAGGTGTCGGACCCTTCGTAGCTCCGGCCGAGCGCCATGCCGCCGTACCACGGCCAGTTGGCGATGTCGGCGATGGTGTAGTCGGGCCCGGCGAGATACTCGCTCTCCGCCAGGCGGCGGTTGAGCACGTCGAACAGCCGCTTGGCCTCCATCGCATAGCGGTTGATCGGATATTCGAACTTCTCCGGCGCGTAGGAGTAGAAATGGCCGAAGCCGCCGCCGAGAAAGGGCCCGCTGCCCATCTGCCAGAATAGCCAGGACAGCGCCTCCGCGCGCTCGGGGCCCGATTTGGGCAGGAGCTCGCCGAACTTCTCCGCGAGGTAGAGCAGGATCGCGCCGGATTCGAAGATCCGGACCGGCTCGGGGCCGCTGCGGTCGACCAGCGCCGGGACCTTCGAATTGGGGTTGATGGCGGTGAAGCCGCTGCCGAACTGTTCGCCGTCCCCGATCTTGATCGGCCAGGCGTCATATTCCGCATCGCGATGGCCGAGCGCGAGCAGCTCCTCGAACAGGATCGCGACCTTCTGGCCGTTGGGCGTGGCGAGCGAGTAGAGCTGGAACGGATGCTCGCCGACCGGCAGCTCGCGGTCGTGGGTGGGGCCGGCGATCGGCCGGTTGGTGCCGGCCCACTGGCCGCCGCTCGGCGCGTCCCAGGTCCACACCTCGGGCAGGACATACTCGCTGGTGTCGGTCATTCGAGTCTCTTTCGTTGCCCAGCCCAAGGCTGAGCTAGGGAGCCGGGCGCGGCCTTTCCAGTGCTCGCCGTGCCTTTCCTAGCTCACTGCCTTGAGTCATAAACACTTCCGCCGGATCGCGAGTTGAAGGAGCGAGGCCATGGGGCAGTGGCCGTCGGCAGAGCTCAAGCCTCCCGAGCCGGGAAAGGGGCAGGTCGCCGCCGTCTTCTGGTGGCTGTTGTTCGCGCTCACCGTGGTCGGAATCCTCGGCGGTGTCGGCCGCAGCGTGAAGGAATATGCCCATCCCAGCGGCTTCGAGCGGGTCGGCCTCGCGATCGAGCCTGCGGTCGGTGCGTGCTTCGGGGTCATGCCGAAGAGCCGGGCCGCGACTGCGCAATGGCCGGAAAGCATCGATTCGACGAACGGCGGCTGCCTGACTCGCGTGGCCGATATGGCCGTTGTGCAATCGACGCCCGCGGCCGCAGTCGCGAAGCAGCTCGACGGCCCCGAGAACAGCACAGTCGAGGTCGAACTGACCGACGGCGTGGAAAGGCCGGCGACAGCGGTGTCCTTCCGCCGCCAGCCGGTCGGCGACTGGCTCGACATCAGCGTCCTGATCGTGCGGACGATCGTTTCCGTGCTGTTCGCCGTCGTCGCCCTCGCGCTCCGCCAGCGGCGGTCCGCCGATCCGATTGCGCTGCGCATTTCCTTCGCTTTCGTGCTCATGGCGCAGATGAACCCGGCGGTTGAGAATTATTGGCGCTCGTCCGGCGCGTCCGGAACGAGCTATCTCGCCGGGATAGTCGGGGTGCTGATCCTCGGGGCTGTATTCCCCGCCTTTCCCGACGGCGTCTACGCGCCGCGCTGGGCGCGCTGGCTTCGGGTCGTCCTGCCGCTCGGCGTGGTCATCGCGGCGATTGCGAGCCTGTTGGGCCAAGCGGTCCTCGCCGGCCTGCTGGTCGTCGGGCTGTTCCTCCTCAGTCTGGTGCTTCTCGTCCTGCGCTATTTCCGGATGCCGCGCGGCCGCGAGAAGCAGCAGGTCAAGTGGGCGGTCGGCGGGATGGCCGCCGGAATCGTGCTGGCCTCCGCCGGTTTCGTGATCTCCGAGCCGCGCGGCCTGCTCCAGACCGACCCGCAGCTGTTCAACCTGCAGATGGCGGCGGTCGACTTGCTGATCAACTTCGGGCTGGGCTTGCTGCCGGCCGGCGTCGGCATCTCCCTGCTCGAATATCGGCTCAACGACGCCGACGCTGTCGCTGGCAAGTCGCTCGGCTATGCGATCGTGACCGTCGTGGTCGGCGTGGTGTGGGCGCTCGTCCAGTCGGTCGTCGGCGACTTCGCGAAAAGCTGGGCCGGGAACCAGGCTGCGACCACGGCGATCACCACCGTCATCGCGGCGCTCGTCATCACACCGACTCGTGCCTACGTGCTGGCCTGGACCGAGAAAAAGTTCCAGCCGGCGCTCGTCCACTTCCGAAAGCTGCCCGAAAAGCTGGATCGCTGGCAGACCTGCCAGTCGCCCGAAGAACTGGCGGCCGCGACGCTCGAGGACCTCGTCAAGGGCGTCGGCGCAGCCTACGCGGCGATCCTCGGCGACGACGGGCGCGAATGGCGGGTGCTTGCGGCCAACAGCATCGACCCGGACACGGCGCTGGCGCAGCTGAGCGGCGAGCGGCCCGTCGACCGAAGCCAGGATCCGTTTCCGATCCGCCGCGAGCTGGCCGATCAGCTCGGACAACCGGATTTGCTGGCGATCGGGCCGCGCAGCGACGGGGCCAGCTTCACCCGCGACGAGAAAGCGGCAATCGCCCTGATCCTCGAGCCCCTGGCCAATGCGATCCAGGCCGCTGCGCTGCGCGAGCGGCACGTGCTGAAGGTGGAGAATTCGCTGATCGGAATCGATCAGCGGCTGGCTCGTCTCGAAGTCGAGCTGGCGCCCGGCTCCGCTAGTCGGCGCTCACCAACCTAGTCGGCGCTCACCGAAAGGAAGCCCGGCAGCGGGCCGTTCCACTCCGACTTGAGATCCTCGACGACCGGAGTCTTCTCCTGGCGCGGCTTGTCCGCCCTGGCGGCGGGCTTCGGCTCGGCTCTGGCAGCGGGCCCGGCGGCGGGCTTTGCTTCCGCCTTCGTGGCGCGTTTCGGCTCGGCCGGGGCAGCCTTCTCTTCGGACCGGGCCTTGGGCCGGGGCTCGGGCGCCGGGGCTCCGGCGGTGGACGAGCGCGCGATCTTGAGCCCGGTGAGCTTCTCGATCCGCGCGACCGCCTCGGCATCGGCCTTGGTCGCGAGCGTGATCGCAATGCCCTTGGCGCCCGCCCGGCCAGTGCGGCCGATGCGATGGATGTAATCGTCGGGCTGCCACGGCACGTCGAAGTTGAAGACGTGGCTGACGCCTTTGACGTCGAGCCCGCGAGCGGCGACGTCGGACGCGACGAGGATGTTGATCTCGTCCTTCTTGAACCGGTCGAACTCGGCGATCCGGTCGGCCTGGTCCATGTCGCCCTGGATCTGGCCGGCGGCGAAGCCCGAGCGCTTAAGGCTGGTCGCCAGCTCGCGCACCGTGGTCTTGCGGTTGCAAAAGACGATGGCGTTGCGGAATTCGTCGGCGCGCAGCAGCACCTTGAGCGCGTCCTTCTTGCGGTCGGCGCTGACCTCGACCAGCCGCTGCTCGATATTGACGTTGGCGGTCGCCGGGCGGGCGACCTCGACCCGCTTGGGGTCGTTCAGGAACTTCGCCGCCAGCTTCTGGATAGGTGGCGGCATGGTCGCCGAGAACAGCAGGGTCTGGCGCGACCTGGGCAGTTTCGAGCAAATCTCCTCGATGTCCGGGATGAAGCCCATGTCGAGCATCCGGTCGGCTTCGTCGATCACCAGCAGCTTGCAGTCGGTGAGCATGATCTTGCCGCGGCCGAACAGGTCCATCAGCCGGCCCGGCGTGGCGATCAGCACGTCGACGCCCTTTTCCAGCGCCTTCACCTGATCGCCCATCTGTACGCCGCCCATCAGCAGCGCCATCGAGAGCGGATGGTATTTGCCGTATTTCTCGAAATTCTCCGCGACCTGCATCGCCAGCTCGCGCGTCGGCTCGAGGATCAGCGAGCGCGGCATCCGCGCCCGGCTGCGGCCCTCGTGAAGGATGTCGATCATCGGCAGCACGAAACCGGCGGTCTTGCCGGTCCCGGTCTGGGCGATGCCGACCAGGTCCTTTCCCATCAGCACCGGCGGGATGGCCGCGCGCTGGATCGGGGTCGGCTCGCCGTAGCCGCTGTCGGCAACCGCGCGGAGCAATTCGTCTGAAAGGCCGAGATCGGCAAAAGTCATTCAAGTTCCGGAAGAAAAAGGGGCGCGGCCGGATCGGCACGCGGGCGCGTGCGGCTATGCCCCGCCGCGCGAAAAAGTCAATGTTTGAACTTGGGGATGAGCAGCCGGAAGCGGCCGATGGTGCAATTCCTGCCCATTCGCGACTGGACCGCGTCGCGTTTCGCGCAGATCTGCTGGTCGCGGCCGAACTGCAGGTAGAAGCCGCCGTAGAAATCGAGCGCCGGGCAATTGTCCTGGAACTGGGCGCGGACCCGGCTGCCGCCCGAGAGGACGAAGTCGACCTGCTCCGGCCCCGACAGCGAGGCGCGGCGAATGAGGCTGGCGGGGATGCACTTGGGCCCTTTCTTCTCGCGCCATTCGACGTTGGGCGAGATCGGGCGCGCCTGGACCGGGACGCGCAGGATAACCTCGTCCTGCACCACCAGGCGAGTGACCGACGCCGGCACGTCGCCCGGCTGCCAGGCGAACAGGCCGAGGATCAGCGGAACGACACTCAAGACACTCGAAGCCACTTAATTCCCCACCATCCTCACCGGGCTTTGCAGCGACGCCTTGAACAATCAATGAATTGTGCGCGGGGTTAACGGCGTCCGCAAATGACGGTCCGGCTTGCCTAAATCGGCTTTGGCCAATAGAGCGCGCGCCGAGTGTCGGCCGGCTCCGGTCCGGCAGAACGATCCGCGCCTCGGGCCGGACCCCAGGAGAAGACAGTAATATGGCGAGTGCCGCGCCGAACCAGAACCTACCGCTTTTCTACAATGCGCTCGCGCCGCTGAACGCGACGCAGCACGGCAGCATGAAAGTCCGCCAGGTGGACAAGTCGCCGGCATTCGCGGTCGCCCACGCGATCCCGGTCACGGTCGACGAGTTCGGACTCGTCCAGCGCGTCTATCCGATCGTCTTTTCGATCGGCGAGAATCCGATTCCGATCGCGCTGATGGGCCTCAACGAAGGGGTCAACGTGTTCCTCGACGCCGATGGCCACGCGCTCGACCAGAGCCTCTACATCCCGGCCTACATCCGCCGCTATCCGTTCCTCCTCGCCCGGCTCACCCCGGAGAGCGACGAACTGTCGCTGTGCTTCGACCCGACGTCGGAAGCGGTCGGCGAGTTCGAGCAGGGCCAGCCGCTGTTCGACGGCGAGGGCCCGAGCGACGCGACCAAGGCGATCCTCGAGTTCTGCGAGCAGTTCGAGACGGCCGGCCAGCGCACCGCGGCCTTCATGGAGGACGTCAAGAAGTCCGGCCTGCTGATGGACGGTGAGGTCGCGATCCAGCCCGAGGGCTACAGCCAGCCGTTCATCTACCGCGGCTTCCAGATGATCGACGAGGAGAAGCTGCGCGAGTTGCGCGGCGACGAGCTGCGCAAGATGAACCAGAACGGCATGCTGCCCCTGCTCTACGCCCATTTGTTCTCGCTGGCGCAGATGCGCGACCTGTTCGGCCGCCAGCTCGCCCAGG
>Ga0134122_10001941_pt1 | contig 15064 bp, 12 predicted proteins | sample KB302_FD_96461 | JGI IMG/M metagenome (GOLD analysis project Ga0134122, IMG submission 96461) | Terrestrial soil microbial communities without Nitrogen fertilizer from Kellogg Biological Station, Michigan, USA - KB3-0-2 | ecosystem: Environmental > Terrestrial > Soil > Unclassified ... | reverse complement strand
GGTGCGCGTCTATCAAACCAACTCCACGCATAAGTCGATGTCGGCCCTGCGGCAGGGGTCGATGCTGCTGGTGAAGGATGTCGAGTTTCACAGTGTAGAAGCGCAATTCCACGAAGCGGTGTTCACCCACGCCTCAACCAGCCCGAACCAGCAGTTGATCGCTAGCCTCGACGTCGCGCGCCGACAGATGGAGTTGGAGGGTTATGGGCTAGTGCACAATGCGATCGAGGTGGCATTGGCAATCCGCCAGGCCGTCAAAGAGCACCCGCTGATCTCGAAATACTTCCACATTCTCGGCGCCGACCAGATGGTGCCGGGCGAATATCGCCACAGCGGCTTCACTGACTACCTCGATCCCAAATCGAACTGGGCAGTCGTGCGGCGCAGCATGCATGAGGACGAGTTCTGCCTCGATCCGACGCGCATGACGCTGGTTTGCGGCACCGCCGGTTTTGACGGCACCCAATTCAAGGGACTATTGGCCAATCGTTATAATGTTCAGCTCAATAAGACCTCGCGAAACTCCGTCCTGCTGCAATCCAACATCAACAACACGCGCAGTGATGTCGCCCACCTCATTCGCGTGCTGGTAGAGATCAGCATGGAGATCGATCAGCGGTTGGCGCAGGGCGGCGCCAACGTCCGCTTGGCATTCAATGCGCGGGTGAAGAGCCTGATGACCGATGTGCCGGATCTGCCGAACTTCTCACATTTCCACGCCGCTTTCCGGAAGGACGCGGGCAAGAAAACCAACGAAGGCGATATTCGCTCTGGGTTCTATGCCGCCTACGACGCCGAGGGCTGTGAGTACATCCGGCTGGCTGATCCGGAAATCGACCGTCGTCTCAAACACGGTCCGGATCTGGTCTCCGCCAACTTTGTGATCCCCTACCCGCCAGGTTTTCCCATCATGGTGCCGGGCCAGGTGATCACCCAAGAAACCATCGACTTTATGCGCAAGCTCGATGTCAAAGAGATCCATGGTTACGACGCGGCCGAAGGCCTGAAGCTGGTGCGGGCCGAGGCGCTGGCCAAGCGGGTCGGCACGGCTCCGAAACGGGCCGCCTGAAGTGGAGATTTGGCCGGAAGCGCGTGGACGGATGTCACGGTTTTGTAAGTATGGATGGTACGCGTCATGATCGATTGGTTTGTTAATACGCTGCGCAGTTATCCGGAAATTGCGATCTTCCTGTCCCTGGCGCTTGGCTACTATTTCGGTTCCTTCACCTACAAGGGGTTGGGCCTTGGCGCGGTGACGGCGACGCTGATTGCCGCGGTCCTCATCGGTCAGCTCGGCATCACGGTTTCCGGGCCGATCAAGCCCGCCTTCTTCCTGATGTTCCTGTTCGCCATCGGCTACGGGGTGGGCCCGCAATTCGTGCGCGGCATCGCCAAGGATGGCGTGCCGCAAGCGTTGTTTGCCGCGATTGTCTGCGTCTTCTGTCTGCTCGCGGCCTATGCCGGGGCGAAACTCGCCGGCTATGACGTCGGCTCCGCCGCGGGCCTCTATGCCGGCTCGCAGACGATCTCGGCCTCGATGGGGCTTGCCACCGACGCCATCAACCGCCTGGGCCTGCCACCCGAGGAGAGCAAAAAGCTCTTGGACGCCATGCCGGTGGCCTACGCCGTCACCTACATCTTCGGCACGATCGGGTCCGCCATCGTGCTCGCCTTGTTCGGGCCGGCCTTGCTCGGCATCGACCTTGAGGCGGCCTGCAAGCGTTATGAGGAGCAGCATGGGGGCAAGCGGGCCTTGGGCGGCGCGGGGACGGCCTGGTACCAATTCGAGTTGCGCGCCTACCGGATCGCGAAAGACGGACGCGCCGTGGGCAAGACGGTGCAGGAAGCCGAGGCGTTCCTGCCGGAAGAGCGTGTCTTCATTGAACGCATACGACGCGGCGGCAAGATCATCGATGCCACTGCCGATGCCGTAATCCAAGCGGGCGATGTCCTCGCCATTGCCGGGCGGCGCGACGTACTGGTGAACCTGATCGGGCAAGCCGCGCAAGAGGTGGACGACCGCGAGCTGCTGGCGGTGCCGGTCGAAGGCGTCGATGTCTACATTTCTAGCAAAGAGGCCGACGGCAAAACTCTGGTCGAGTTGGCGAAATCGCCGGCGGCGCGCGGCGTCTTCCTGCGCAAGATCACGCGAGGGGCGACCGCCACGGACATTCCGATCTTGCCCAACACCGAGTTGCACCGCGGCGATATTGTTACCATCGTCGGGCGGACGCAGGACATTGCGGCCGCCACCAAAATGTTGGGTTACCCAGACCGAGCCACCGATGTGGCGGATGTGGCGTTCATTGGTGCGGCAATCGCGATCGGCGCTCTGCTTGGCGCCATAGTTTACAAGATCGGCAGCGTTCCGCTGACGCTCTCCACCTCCGGCGGGGCCTTGATTTCCGGGCTTTTCTTTGGATGGCTGCGCTCGGTGCGCCCGACCTTCGGTCGGATCCCCTCGCCAACCGTCTGGTTCATGAATTCGGTCGGCCTCAACGTCTTCATCGCCGTGGTGGGTATCTCGTCCGGACCGGGCTTTGTTGCCGGCTTGAAGGCGCTCGGCTTCAGCCTGTTCCTGTGGGGTGTCGTCGTCACGACCGTGCCCCTGATCCTGGCCATGTACGTTGGCAAATACCTGTTCCGTTTCGACGATGCCATCGTGTTGGGATGCTGCTCCGGGGCGCGGACGACAACGGCCTCGCTTGGCATGATCAATGATCGCGCCAAGAGCCAAATTCCGGGGCTCGGCTACACCGTCACCTACGCGGTCGGGAATACCTTACTGACGATCTGGGGCATGGTCCTGGTCATGTTGCTGACCTAGCGCGAGAGGTACGAGATCGATCCAATAAGAATGCCTGTCCTTGTCAACCGAGCATCCGTCCACAGATCCATTGTGCCCCCAGTGGCATTGAGCACTATCGAACCGGAGTAAACCATGGCCGACATCCTCACGCTGCGCAAATTCGAAGCGCTGAGCCCCTTCGAGATCAAGGATGAGCTGATCAATTTGGCCAAGAAAGCATCGCGGACCACGCAATCGGCCTTCCTCAATGCCGGCCGCGGAAATCCCAATTGGATCGCTACCACGCCGCGCGAGGGTTTTTTCCTCCTCGGCCAGTTTGCCATGACCGAGAGCCAACGAGTAATGGATCACCCCGCCGGAATCGGCGGCATGCCCCAGGCAAATGGCATTGCGATGCGCCTGGAGGCCTGGCTTGCCAAGCACGCAGACATGCCGGGCGCTGCGTTCCTGTCTTCGATGCTGCACTTCGCGACCATGAAATTCGGATTTGACGGCGATGCCTTTGTGCACGAGCTCGTCGATTCGATCATCGGCGACAACTACCCGGTGCCCGATCGCATGCTCATCCACAACGAGCAAATTGTGCACGAATACCTGATGTGGGCGATGTGCGGGTCGCCGCGACCGCCGGGAAAGTTCGACCTCTACGCGGTCGAGGGGGGCACCGCGGCGATGTGTTATATTTTCAAATCATTGAAAGCCAATCGGCTGCTGCATCCCGGTGACACGATTGCGCTCGGAACGCCCATCTTCACGCCCTATCTCGAGATGACCCATCTCGAAGACTACGACCTCAAAATGGTGCAAATCAAAGCGCCGCAGGAGAACCGCTTTCAATACACAGACGATGAAATCAAGAAGCTGGAAGATCCCAAAATCAAGGCCTTCTTTATTGTCAATCCCGGCAATCCGATCGGCATGGCGATGAGCAAGGAGACGATTGCCAAGATTGCAACTTTGGTGAAGACCAAGCGCCCGGATCTGATGTTGTTGACCGACGACGTTTATGGAACGTTCGTCGATGATTTCCGCTCGCTACTCGGAGAGTTGCCTGAGAACACCATTGGCGTCTATTCCTACTCCAAATACTTTGGCTGCACCGGCTGGCGTCTCGGCGTCATTGCGGTGCATGAGAACAACATCTTCGACAAGATGATTGCCAAGCTGCCGGCGGAGCAACTGAAGGCCCTCGATAAGCGTTATGGACCGATAACGCTCGAGCCGCGCAAGCTCAAATTCGTCGATCGCATCGTGGCCGACAGTCGTGACATTGCCCTCAATCACACGGCCGGGCTGTCATTGCCGCAGCAGGTGATGATGAGCCTCTTTTCCCTGTGCGAAATGATGGATGCCGAGAAGCGCTACCAAAAGGCCTGCATGGACATCGTGCAAAAGCGCTTCCATAAGCTGGTGGATGCGATGGGCCTCCAGCTTTCTCCCAATCCGAACTACGACGGCTATTACGGGCTGATCGATTTCGAATTCTGGGCTCGGAAAAACATTGGCGACGAGGCGGTCGAATACCTGAAAAGCCATGTGCATCCGCTCGATCTTGCCTTCCGCCTGGCGGAGGCTCACGGAATTGTGCTCCTAAACGGCGGCGGCTTCGACGCTCCCGACTGGTCGCTTCGCGTTTCCTTGGCTAATCTGCCCGACGAGGCCTACGAGGACATTGGCCGAGGCGTCCGCAGCATTGCGCGGGGCTACCGGGACGCCTACGAGGCGTCGCAGGGTGCGCTCGTGAAGTAAGCGTAAAAAATAGGCTTACGAAAATATGCCCACGAAAAAATGCCCACGAAAAAATGCCTGTGAAAATGCCAGGATGAAAATGCCAGAATGAGAATACCCGGCAAAAAGGCCGTATGAAATAGCCGTCATACCTCGGAGCAGGCCTTCGCGGTGTTGGTAAGATGAAGGTTCGAGAATACCTCAGCACGCTCAAGCGCGTGGTCATAACCTGTCGACCAGAAGACACGGTTGAGACGGCGGCGACCCTGCTCGTCACAAATCAAATAGGAGCGATGCCGGTGCGCGATGCGAACGGCCGCATCGTTGGCATGCTCACCGAGCGCGACATCATGCGCGGCTTTTCACAGCAAGGCACGCAAGTCGACCGACTGCTGGTCGGCGATTTGATGGCAAAAAAGCTGATGACCTGCACACCCGACGATGCCATGGTGGCCGCACGCAAGGTGATGAAGGTAAATCGCGTCCGGCATCTCCTCGTCATGGAGCACGATCATCTGGTGGGTTTGCTGTCGATCTCGGATGTCCTCGAGGCAATCCTCCAGGATACCGACTTGGAGGTGCACATCCTGCGCGATCACGCTCTGGCGCGCCGCGGTATGTGAGTATCTTTTTCTGCCGGGTGGCCTGCGCACCTCGGCGACGCGCGGCGGCCGTTCGGCTCGCCCCGGCGAAGGGCACTGAGCCAGCGTCCACAGCAAGCGTGTGCCAGTGCCACTCGCGTGTGTAGGCAATCCTCCTGCCTGATCCTCCGGAAAAATCCGGATAGGAAATTGCGGTGACTGCGACACCATCGCTACGGCGAATAGTGGAGGTGGGTAATGTCAACCCGTTGCCGTGATCCTTTTCTCAGCTTAGCGCTTTTGATCGGCCTTTGCAGCTTTGTGTACGCACCGGCACAAGCGCAACAATCGAGCGCGTCACCGTTGAGCAAGGCACAATTAGAACAGCTGGTTGCGCCGATCGCCCTCCATCCCGATCCCTTGCTTTCGCAGATGCTGATGGCATCGACCTACCCAACGGAGGTTGTCCAGGCCGCGCGCTGGGCAAAGGAACATCCAGGCGTCTCCGGCACAGCGCTGGAAGATGCCATGCAAAAGCAACCTTGGGATCCGAGCGTCAAGGCTATGGCGGCGGTGCCGCAGGCATTGCAGATGATGAGCGACAAGTTGGACTGGACGCAACAGCTCGGCGACGCCTTTCTGGGACAGCAGGAGGAGCTGTTGGCGGCGGTTCAGCGTTTGCGCCAGCGAGCCGAGGCAGCCGGACACCTCAAGAGCACCGAACAGCAAACCGTCAAAACCGTACAGGCGCCTACGGGACCTGGCACGCCGACGGGCGCGGGTGCGACGCCAATGATCGCAATCGAGCCGGCCAACCCCGAGTATTTGTCCGTCCCCGTGTACGATCCCAGGGTCGTCTACGGTGCCTGGCCCTACCCGGATTACGAACCTTACTATTGGTACCCTGCCGGCTTTACCGGTGGCGGCGTATTGGCCTTTGCAACCGCGGCCGCCATCGGATCGGCGATTTGGGGCAACCTCGACTGGCGGCGTAATCGCGTCGATATCAACGTCAATCGCTTCAACCAATTCAATCGCACCAAAATCGCCGACAACGCCTGGCGCCATAATCCCAGACATCGCGGCAACGTCCCTTATCGCGATGCAAAGGTCGGCCAACGCTTCGGCGATGCCGGTCGCGCCGCCGCCCGCGACACCTATCGCGGCAAGGCTGACGCGGGTCGCCGTGACCTGGCCAAGGCCAAGGCCGGTGATGGGGCCGCCAGGGCGAAGGCGGCGCAAGGCGCTGGCAAGGCAAAGGCGGCGCAAGGTGCTGGCAAGGCAAAGGCGGCCCAAGGCGGTGCTGGTAAGGCAAGGGCGGCCCAAGGCGGTGCTGCCGCCAAGGCCAAGTCCGCCGCTGCCGGGCACGGCAAGCAGGTGGCAGGGGCGAAGTCCGCCGCGCGTGCCAAGGGCGCCCAGAACGCCAGAGCCAGCGCCGGGCATGGGGCAAGGCAAGCCAGCCGGCCCCGAGCCACTGCTCACCGGCCACAAATGCGCGGCTATGCGCCGATGGGCGGCGGGCACCGTCCGGCCTTCCGTGGGGGCGGCGGCCACCGGGTCGGCATGGGCGGCGGTGGCTTCAGAGGCGGCGGTAGAGGCGGCGGCAGAGGTGGCGGGCGGCGCAGGTGATGCGGCGCACAGCCCCAGGGAAGTGGAGCGTGGAAGCGGCCTAGGCTCGCATGGAACGGCGGATCCCGAGACAGCGGCACACTCCCGTCTGGTCGAGCCCACGGCCCAACAGTGCTCCTGCGCGAGGCAACGGTGTGCTCATGCTGGCCGATGCCAAACGAGCTCAGGATTTACCCTTATTGCAATTGTGCGGCTGTCGATCACTGGATGCTCTGAAGAAGCGGCTGCGATCAAAGAGCACCTCGCTGCCGGGATCTTGCAGACGACCCGGACCAGGGGATGCGGTGTGCCAGGGCGTGCGGTGTGATGGTCAGGGTCTTAAACGGTCGAGTGGCCTTTTCCGCCATAGGCTCGGCAGTCAGGCCCTGTGAGCTCTGATGCACGGTGCGATGCCCGTGCCTCTTTGCAAGTGAACAACCTTCGCTGCGAGTGACCTATGCGACTGAATGGAAAAATCGCCCTCGTTACCGGAGCAGCCAGTGGCATCGGTTATGCCATCGCCAAACGTTTTCTCGAAGCAGAAGGTCGCGTGGTCATTGCCGACCTCAACCTTGAGGCCGCGCGTAAGGCCGCCAGCGCCTTAGCCGGCGGCAAGTCGGCAATGGCGGTCGCCATGGACGTGGCCAATGAGGATCAGGTCAATGCCGGCGTCCGTGAAGCCATTGCCGCGTTCGGTCGCATCGACGTTCTGGTGTCGAACGCCGGCATACAGATCGTGCATCCCATCGAGGAATTTCCCTTTGCAGACTGGAAGCGCATGTTGGCCATCCACCTCGACGGGGCCTTCCTGACGACCAAGGCGTGCATCCAACATATGTATCAGCAGAACTCGGGGGCTGTGATTTACATGGGCTCCGTGCATAGTTACGAGGCCTCACCGCTGAAATCCGCGTATGTGACCGCAAAGCACGGCCTGCTCGGGCTCATGCGTACCATTGCCAAAGAAGGGGCGAAGCACAATGTGCGCGCCAATATCATCTGCCCCGGTTTCGTGCGCACGCCCCTGGTCGATAAGCAAATCCCGGAGCAAGCCAAGGAACTCGGCATCTCCGAAGAGCGAGTCATAAAGGAAGTAATGCTTGGCGAGACGGTGGATAAGGAATTCACCACGGTCGATGATGTCGCCGAAGTCGCGCTGATGCTGGCCGCCTTCCAGAGCAAGGCCCTGACGGGTCAGTCCATTATCGTCAGTCACGGCTGGCATATGAACTAGCCCGTCGGGTCTGCGAGCGATTACGACCAGCAAGGGATCGAGCGGTCGAACGCGGCTGAAAAAAGGGTGGCTGGCTCATGCAAACGATTTCGATCGAAGGCGCCGCTGCCATGATTCCCGATGGCGCCAGCCTCATGATCGGCGGCTTCATGGGCGTCGGCACCCCCGAACGCGTGATTGACGAGCTGGTGCGGCAGCACAAGATAAACCTGGCCGTTATTGCCAACGATACGGCCGTTCCGGGCAGGGGTATCGGCAAGCTGGTGACCGCGGGGCTGCTCGACAAAGTCATCGCTAGCCACATCGGTCTCAATCCCGATACGCAGCAACAAATGATCGCCGGCAAGATTGCCGTCGATCTGATCCCGCAGGGCACGTTGATCGAGCGCATTCGAGCCGGCGGCTCTGGCCTTGGCGGCATTCTAACGCCGACGGGCGTTGGTACCGTGGTCGAAGACGGCAAGCGCAAAATCGACGTCGATGGTACGAGCTATCTGCTGGAGACCGCTTTGCGCGCCGACTTTGCCCTGGTGCACGCCTTTCTTGCCGACTATGCCGGCAACCTGTCCTACGCCCTCACGGCGCGTAATTTCAATCCCGTGATCGCCCTGGCCGCGGACACGGTTATTGTAACCGCGGATCATATCGTTCCCATCGGAGTGATCGCACCCGATCACGTTGTAACCCCCGCCGCGGTTGTCGATTATCTTGTCACCAATGGGTGAAGCAATGGATGCGCAAACCATTATCGCCAAGCGCATCGCGCGCGAACTGCGTCCGGGAATGCTCGTCAATCTCGGCATCGGCATTCCGACCTTGGTGGCAAACTTCGTTCCCGAGGGCGTGAGTGTGTTCTTTCAGTCTGAGAATGGCTTGATCGGCACCGGCCCGATTCCAGAAGACGGTATGGCACACCCGACGCTGACCGATGCCGGAGGCCGTCCCGTCAGCGCGCTACCGGGGGCCGCAACCTTTGATAGTGCCATGTCGTTTGCGTTGATCCGCGGTGGCCACCTCGATATGACCGTGCTCGGCGGTCTGCAGGTCGACGTACGCGGACGGCTCGCCAACTGGATGATTCCAGGAAAGATGGTGCCAGGGATGGGCGGGGCAATGGATCTCGTTACCGGCGCCAAGCGGGTTATCGTGGCAATGCAGCACACCGCCAAGGGCAAGCCGAAGATCGTCAAGGAATGTGGTTTGCCCCTGACATCGGTGAGGTGCGTAGACCTGGTCGTTACCGAGATGGCCGTCATCGGTTTTGCCGGCGGGCGCGCCACCCTGCTCGAGACCGCGCCCGGGGTCTCTGTCGGGCAAGTGGTCGAAGCCACCGAGGCCCCCCTGCTCAAGGCCGAGAGCATTGAGGAAATGAGGCTCTAAGCCGCGCGCCGCTGCGACCGCAGGGGGCTAGGGCTTAGCCGGCGGCGAGTGGTTCCTGCGCCCCCTTGAAGGTATCGGCAACGCATTGCCGTCTTGCGGGCGGTTGGGGCTAGCCGTCGTCACCGTTGTCCTCAACAAGGCCGATCAACGACACACCTCGCTCCAGCCCCCCGACTTTTTCGCTCAGACCGTCGGCGCGCAACAGGTCGCGCACGGCGCCATGCGCTCCGACGAGTCGCAAGGCGATGCCGTGGCGCTCGAGCTCAGCATGCAACTCATGCAGCATGCACGAGCCGGCGAGATCCACGATGGGGGAAGCGGAGAGATCGCATACAACCAGCCGAGTTTTGGATGGGCCTGCCAAATGTAGTCGGTTGAGCACGATTTCGAGCACGGTATCGGCGTTAATGTAGAGCAGCGATGCTTCCGGACGAAAGGCGATCACGCTCGCGAGCGGCTCATTTTCCGGATGACGCGCGAGATCGGAGTAGAGCTTCGTTCCTGGCATGCGGCCGAGAAAGGCAACGTGCGGACGCGATGCACGCACGAGGAGCATCAATATCGATACCAGGGTTGCCAGCACAATCCCTTGCAAGATGCCGAGCAACAGCACGGCCGCGAGCGCGATTGTAGCGGCGTAGAAGTCGACCCGACTGACCTGTCGCAGACGCAGCAACGTCCGAAAATCCAAAAGCCCAAAAACCGCGGTCAGAACCACCGCGGCCAGCACGGCCCTCGGCAAATTTTGCAACAGGTCGGTGAGGAAGACGAGGCAGAGTGCAAGCGTGAGTGAGGCGACCACGAGCGCCAATTGCGTGCGCGCACCCGCCTTGTCGTTCACCGCCGACTGCGAAAGCCCCCCCGCCACGGGATAGCCGTGCCCGAATGCCGCCGCGAGATTTGCCGCGCCGAGGCCTAAAAACTCCTGGCGCGAATCCACCGTATAGCCGTGCTTGGCGGCAAACGTGCGGGCGGCGGAGATGCCTTCGATGTAGGCGAGAAGCAAGCAGCCGCCCGCCAAGGGAAGAATGCCCTCGACGTCGCGTATGCGCAGGACCGGGGCTCCCAGGCTCGGCAGGCCGGCCGGGATGGCTCCCGTCGTCGGCACGCCAAGGGAGGGGAGCGCCAGCAGGTGGGCGGCGACGATGGAGAGCATGACCACACCGAGTGCCACGGGCTTGCCCGGCAAGAGGCGGTCGCCGAGCAGGAGCAGGAACATCGCCGCGACGCCGATAGCAAGCACCACACCTTGCGTATTGCCAATTTGGCTAACGAGCAACGCAGCGCGCTCAAAAAAATTGTGCCCTCCGCCCGCTACGCCCAGCAGGCTTGGCAGTTGCGTCATGGCGATCGCCAAACCGGCTCCTGCCTTGAAGCCCACCAGAATGCTGTTGCTGATCAGCCGTACCAGCGCGCTCAGACGCAAGGCCCAGGCAAGCAGGCACAGTGCGGCCACCGTGAACCCCGCGAGGCTCGCAATCTGCGCATAGCGTTGGGCGTCGCCGCCCGCCATTTCCGCCACCGTTGCGGCAATCATGAGGGAAATGGCCGATGTGGGTCCGATCGCGATCTGGCGTGAGCACCCAAAAATCGCGTAGGCGAGCCCTCCCAACAGGTAACCATAGATGCCGACCTGGAGCGGCAATCCTGCAAGCCCGGCATAGGCCAGAGAGACGGGGATCGCGTAGGCCGCAAGCGTGATCCCCGCCATGATATCGTCGCGCAGCCAGGCGGCGCGGTAGTTGGGTAGCCACTGGATAATCGGAATGTACCGTGACCAGGCTGGCCCAACCTGGCGGTCGGCAATTTCCTTCATGCGCCGGGCTCATCTCAGACGTCAGCTTCATTGCTGACTACAGCACAGCGCCTAACCACTTGAACACAGCAAACAGCGTGTCCCCGGTCGGAGATCTTTAAGCAGCCTTAAAATTTGTGCCGCGCACAACCAATGTGCTTCCCGCATCTGGTGCCGGCCGGGGCTATCGACAAAGGGCCTTGATCACGACAGGTGCAGAGAAACATGCACCACCTCGGCGTCGCGAGTTTTGGTTACACGCAGACCGCTTCGATCGAACACTTTCAACATCGCCGTATTTTCCGCCAGGACCTCGGCGATCAACAGTTCAAGCCTGGCGTCTCGTGCCAGGCTTGTTAGGTGGCGCAGCAGCGCTGCGCCAACGCCTTGGCCCTGGAACTGATCAACCACAACGAAGGCCAGCTCCGCCATCCCCGCGTGGCTGACGATATAGCGGCCGCCACCGACGATCTCCTGCTGCCCACCGTCTTCGATCGCGGCAACGAGAGCGACATGGCTGACGAAATCGACATTCAAGAAAAAGGCGATCTCTTGTGGGTTGAGCTCCCGTTTTGGCATGAAGAAACGGCGGGAGAGGGATTGGACGCTGAGGCGACCTACCGCGGTGAGCATGTCGGATCGATCGTCGGGTCTGAGGGCGCGAATCTCGATGCTACGCCCGCTGCGCAACCTCTCTCGTGCGGAATATGTCGCTGCTTCTGACATCGCTCAATGCAGCATCCGCCCCTAAGTCTTGCGCGCCGCGCCATAGTTGCGGGAATCAATCGATGATGTGATAGCCGCCATCGATATAGAGCGTCTCCCCGGTGATCAGCTTCGCTACATTCATTCCGAGAAAAGCTACGGCAGCACCGACCTCGTCGATTGATACCAGGCTGCGCGCCGGCGCCTTTGCCTGGGCCTTTTGCAGGAGCTCATCAAAGTCGGTGATCCCCGAGGCGGCGCGCGTCTTCAAAGGCCCCGGCGAAATGGCGTGCACCCTAATTCCTTTTGGCCCGAGCTCCGCCGCAAGGTAACGGGTCGTTGACTCCAACGCGGCCTTCACCGGGCCCATGATGTTGTAATGCTCCACGACGCGCTGCGAACCGTAATAGGTCATGGTAAAGAGCACGCCGCCTTGCTTCATCAGCGGCTCGGCCAGCTTGGCCATCCTGATGAATGACCAGCAGGAGACGTCCATTGCCAACAAGAACCCTTCCTTTGAGCAATCGACGACGCGGCCTTGCAAATCCTGCTTTGGTGCAAAGGCAATGGAATGCAAACACAAATCGAGGGTGCCCCACGTGCTTGTAATTTTGTCAAACACGGCTTCCAACTGGCCATCGCGTTGCAGGTCCAAAGGCATGAAGATCGGTGCCTTGAGCTCCTTGGCTAAGGGTTCGACGTAGGGTTTCGACTTGTCGTTGAGATAGGTGACGGCAATCTCCGCACCGAAGGCCCGAATGGCCTTGGCACACCCCCAGGCGATCGATTGATCGTTGGCGATGCCGGTTACGAGCGCTTTCTTCCCCTTCAGTAGCGCTAACGAGGCCACATCGATCATGCGCGTTTCTCCTTGAGCTGGGAAGCATGCTGCTGCCAGACCCGCAGCGTGTGACGTGCGATCATCAGTTCCTCATCGGTGGGAATGACGTAGCAAGGCACGCCCGAGCCTCGCCGCGAAATCAGGGGTCCGCCGTTGGCATTGGCCGCTTCGTCGATTGCAAGCCCGAAGCAGGAAAGTCGCCGCACGATGGCGGTGCGGATGCTTGCCGCGTTTTCGCCAATGCCCGCGGTGAAGACGAAGGCATCGATGCCGCCCATCGCCGCGACGAGCATGCCGGTTGACAGTTGAATTCGGTGGACGAAATAGTCGAGCGCGAGTTTCGCCCGTGCTTCCGAACTCGCGAGCAATACCCTCACGTCATTGCTGATGCCCGACAGGGCCTTGAGGCCGCACTCATTGTAGAGCAGCCGCTCAATGGCTTTTGCATCCATTCCTTTCTCGTTCATGAGGTAGAGCACGACACCGGCATCGAGCTGCCCCGGCCGGGTGCCCATCGGTAGGCCATCGAGCGCCGTGAAGCCCATCGTGCTTTCCACGCTCATTCCCGCCTGGATGGCACACATGGAGGCGCCGCTGCCGAGATGCGCCACCACAACCCGGCCGTTGGCGATTTCGGGCGCAATCTCTTCGAGGCGTCCGGCGATGTATTCATAAGACAGGCCATGAAATCCGTAGCGGCGCACGCCTTCCGCATAAAGCGCCTCGGGGATGGCGTAGCGGTCGGCGACCTCGGCATGTCCTCGATGGAAAGCGGTATCGAAGCAGGCAACCTGCGGTAGGTGCGGTTGCCGCGCCGCGATCAAGCGGATCAAGCCGACGTTGTGGGGTTGGTGCAGAGGCGCGAGCGGGGCTAGTCGCTCAAGCTCCCCCAGTGCCGCCGCCGTGACGATGATCGGTTCGGAATATTTTGGACCGCCGTGCACGACCCGGTGACCAATTGCCGTCGGCAAGGCGCCGATCGTCCCCCGCAAGAACGAGATCACTCTATCGAGGGCCGCCGGTACGCTGCTCGCTTCCGGCTGAGACCAGGTCTGGTCGGTAAGCACATTGCCCTCGACGTCCTTGGCGAGCAGGCGCGGACGGGTGCCGATGCCTTCCATCTGACCCTTGAGGCGCCGCGCAAGGCTGGCGCCGGCGGTAACGGCAAACAGCTGAAACTTGATGCTCGAACTGCCCGCATTGAGCACAAGGATCGTCGGGGTCATGGCTCAGGCCCGAATGGGCTTGTTCGCCCGTTGGCTGTGCGCCAACAGCATGGCCACAGCGCAGGAGGCTAGGCGCGTGCGCACGTTGTCGGCGCGCGATGTCAGTATCACGGGCACGCGCGCACCAAGCACGATGCCCGCCGCATCGGCGCGAGAGAGAAAGATCAGGTTCTTTGCGAGCATGTTGCCGGCTTCGAGATCAGGCACCACCAGAATCTCGGCCCAGCCCGCCACCGCCGACTTGATGCCTTTGATGCGCGCAGCTTCCGGGTTGATCGCATTGTCGAAGGCGAGAGGACCGTCGAGTTCGCCACCGGTGATCTGCCCGCGATCGGCCATTTTGCAGAGTGCGGCGGCGTCGAGTGTCGAGGGAATGTTCGGGTTTATCGTTTCGACGGCGGATAGGATGGCGACCTTGGGTGTGCCCAAGCCAAGGCCGGCATAGAGGTCGATGGCGTTCTGGACGATGTCGCGCTTGGCATTGAGATCGGGCGCGATATTCACCGCGGCATCGGTGATAAACAATGTTTGCGCATGCGTCGGCACATCCATGACAAAGACGTGGCTGATGCGTCGGCCGGTGCGCAGGCCCGTGTCGCGCTTCGCGACGGCGCCGAGCAGTTCATCGGAATGCAGGCTTCCCTTCATCAACAGGTTCGCTCCGCCGCTGCGAACGATTTCAACCGCCTTATCCGCGGCCGCCTGGCTGTGCGGCACGTCGACGATCTCGATGCCCTGTAGCTTGAGATCATGTGACTTAGCGACGTTGAGTATCCTGTCGCGAGGACCAACGAGGATTGGTGTGATCATCCCCGCTTCGCTCGCCTCCAGGGCGCCTCGCAAGGATGTTTCATCGCAAGGGTGCGCGACCGCAGTCGTCAGTGCCTGCAGGTTTTTGCTGGCCGCAACCAGGCGCTCGTATTTCTCATGTGGTCGCAGTTGAGAGACAACGGCCTTTTTGCTCATGCTGCTGGTCCTCCGCACGGCTGCCAACTTGGATCGGGTTGGCGCTCTCACCACTTTAGGTAGAGGCCGACCTCGCCCGGCATTCCACCAGGGAAGCTGATGAATTCCGCGTGCAGCTTGTAGCCGTGAGGACGCAGCTCCTTGACGTAGAACTCGTAGGCACGCTGGGCGAAACCACTAAGCGTGCTCGG
>Ga0134122_10001935_pt1 | contig 15095 bp, 21 predicted proteins | sample KB302_FD_96461 | JGI IMG/M metagenome (GOLD analysis project Ga0134122, IMG submission 96461) | Terrestrial soil microbial communities without Nitrogen fertilizer from Kellogg Biological Station, Michigan, USA - KB3-0-2 | ecosystem: Environmental > Terrestrial > Soil > Unclassified ... | reverse complement strand
TCGGCGAGGTGGCCCAGTACGAGGACAAGTACAGACTCTGCTACATGCGAGGCCCTGCGGGCATCATCGTCGCGCTGGCCGAGGAACTCTTCTGAAGCGTTCACCGCCTTCGGAGAAACCGACTGCATCGGTGGTACTCTCGAGTAATGCGACCCCTTCGGTATTCCATCAATGTCACATTGGACGGGTGCTGCGATCATCGTGCAATGGTCGCGGACGAAGACTTGCATCGTCACGCGGTCGAGAACCTCAATCGGGCCGATGCCCTCCTCTTTGGCCGGGTGACTTACGAAATGATGGAGGCAGCGTTTCGGCCGCCGGCGCAGACGGGAGCGACGGCTGATTGGATGGAGCCCTTCGCCCGGACGATCGACGCGGCAAAGAAGTACGTCGTGTCGAGCACCCTGGAGCGAGTTGATTGGAACGCGGAGCTCGTGCGCGGGGATCTGGGCAAGGCCGTTCAGCAGCTCAAGCGGGAGTCGGGCAAGGGACTGTTCGTCGGAGGCGTGCAGCTCCCGCTGGCGTTGGCGGAGCTGGGATTGATCGATGAGTACGAGCTCGTGATACAGCCCAGGCTAGTGGGCCATGGGCCGACGTTGTTCGCGGGGCTATCGAAGCCGCTGGACTTGAAGCTCGTGAGCCGGCTGGAGCTCGGCTCGGGGGCGGTGGCGATGCGGTATGAGCCGAGAAGGTAGCCATCGGGCTCGTGCGCGCCAGAAAACCAGATTCCTGGGATAGCATGTCTGGCTGGCGCTGGCTCTCTCCAAGCATGGCCACCACGCGGCGCTGAGAGTGCTACGATCTTCGGCGGATGCGAGGCAACCCATGGCCAAGATTCATGTCGATCACCAGAAAATCGCGGAGTTCTGTCGCCGCCACCACATCCGCAAGCTCTCGCTCTTCGGTTCCGTTCTTCGATCCGACTTCGGACCGGAGAGTGATATTGACGTTCTTGTGGAGTTCGAGCCCGGGCACGTTCCTGGGTTTGCATTCTTCGCCATGGAAGAGGAGCTCTCGAGAATTGTAGGGCGGAAGGTTGATCTCAATACTCCCGGATTCCTCAGCCCCTACTTCAGGGACCAGGTCTTGTCGGAGGCTGAGGTCCAGTATGTCCAGCCATGAGACCCCGGTCAGCCTCCGTCAGATGCTGGAACACGCTCGAGAAGCAATGGACATGTCTCGCAATACGGTTCGGGCCGATCTCGATTCCGACCGGAAGCTGAACCTTTCTCTGGTCAGGCTGCTGGAAATCCTCGGCGAGGCCGCCAATCGCGTGCCTTCCGAGGAGCAGGACAGGTATCCTCACATTCCCTGGCCGCAGCTCATTGGCCTCCGTAACCGATTAATCCATGGCTACGATCAGGTGGACTTCGACATTCTCTGGCAGATCTTGACGCAGGATCTTCCGCCGCTTGTTGCCGCGCTGGAAGAGATCGTCCTCGATGAAGGGTCGGTCTAGCCACAGGCTTGAATTCATTGAGCAGGGAGAATATGACCGAAGCGGCTGAGTTTCGTTGGCGCTACTCGCACCCGCCCCCCGCCACGCTCGCTACCGCCGCGCAGGCGTCGACCTGGATCACGTGGGTGGGATTGAGCGGGCGAGCGGTCTTGCGGATGACCTCGGCGAGCTTGGCCGGAGTGAGCTTCGGGTCCTTCTCCAGCAGCAGGGCGGCGATGCCGGAGACCTCGGCGGCGGCGAGGGAGCTGCCGGAGAAGAAATCGTAGGAAGCCTTCGGTACGGTGGTGAGGACGTCCACCGCCGGCGCCGCCAGCGCCGGACCCTGAGAGCTGGCGGCGGCGGGCGCCGCGGGGCCACCCTTCAGGTCGTCGCTGCCGATGATGCCGATCACCCCTTGGACGCTGGCGGGAAAGTCGCGCGACGGCCCGCCGTTCGCGGCGACCACGACGATTCCCTTGGCGAGGGCAACGCCGATCAATCTCGCCAGCAACGCGTCCGGCGGTCCGCCGAGGCTGAAGTTGATCACCTGAGTTCCCTTGGTGATGGCGAAGTCCATGGCCTTGGCCAGCGTATAGCTGTTGCAGACCGCCTCGCGCGCCGCCGGCGGTTGTTGCCAGCACGCCTTGAGGGCATAGATCTCCGCGCCCGGCGCCACGCCGACGATGCCGACGTCGTTCACCGACGCGGCGATGACCCCGGCGACGGCGGTGCCGTGGATGTCCGTCGTGAACGTCCGCTCGCCACGGTCGACGAAGTTGTTGACCACGGTGACCCGGTCGCGCAGGTCCGGATGATCGAAGTCGACGCCGGTGTCCACCACCGCGACGCGCACCCCCTTTCCGGTTGCCATGCGGTGGGCCTGATCGAGCTTCAACGTCTGGTAGCTGTGCTGCAGGTGGGTGTAGGGATCCTCCTTGCCCTGAGCGCCTTTTTCCTGGGCGCTGAGGGTCGAGAAGCTCTCGACCGTCTGGACCGAGCTGACGCGGCGGTCGGCGGAGAGCCGGCGGACGATGTCGCGGGCGGACCGGCCGGCGGGAACCTCGAAGACCACGCACTGCTCGCCGAGGGAAGCCATCGTCCACGCGTAGAGGATGCGCAGGCGGTAGATCTCCGAAAGCTCCGCCGAGGTCCGGGCCCACAGCGGCGGCGGGCCCGGAGGATAGGTGACCATCACCTGCCGGTCCGCCGGCGGCGGAGCCTCAGTGCCGTCGGCGTTTTTCGCCGGCCCGGCGGCGAAGGACGCCGCGCAGCTCAAGAGGGCCAGCGCCAGGGCGAGCACCGCCATACGCCCGGGGCAAAGGCGGAGCTTCAATTCACCGCTCATGGCTCCGCTCGCTGCCGGCCGCCGGCTCGGCGAACGCCACCTGGGGCTCCGAGCGCAGCCGCGCCAGGATGACCTTCAGGGGATCGCCGTCCGCGGGAACCTCGACGGTATAGACGCCGATCGGCGAGGGACCACCGACGAGCTGTCCTCGGATGCCACGGAGCAGATCGCGAATTTCCCGTTCGGTCGCCTGCGGCGAGAACATCACGCGCACGCCGACGGTGGGGACCGCTGCGGGCGCGGGGTCCGACAGCGTGACGTAATCGGCCGGCGGCGCGGCAGGTTGCGAACGCATCTGCTGCAAGACGAGCGCGCCGATCAGCAGCAGGACGACGGCGGCCTGGGCCACTAGGGCGCCGCGCAACGGACCGGGCGCCGCTGCGATCAGGGCGCGGAAAGACCTCCCGCTCTGCCACCAGGCGGCGCGGGTGGGCTCCTCGCTCTCGCTCTCTTCGATGCGCGCCAGTATCCGCTGGAGCTGCACCGGGTGGGGCGAAGGAGCCAGCTCGCCGGCGCCCTTCACTCCCGCCTCTGTCCGCCGGCAGATCGTCTCTTCCTCCTGGCAGCGCGGGCAGGCGGCGAGATGCGCCTCCACCCTTTCCCTCTCCCGCTCGGCAAGGCTGCCGTTCGCGTACCAAGGGAGCAGCTCCCAGATCCTCTGGTGGACCCTCTCGCCCTGATCCTCCAGCTTTCGCATGGCTCTTTCTCCTAACCCACGTAGCTCGAGATGCCCAGCCCGGGCAGCAGCTCTCGCAGACGGCGCCGGGCATGGAACATCCGCGTCTTCACGGTATTCACGGGGCAGCCCACGATCTCCGCGATCTCCTGATAGGCCATCCCATAGTAATAAGTCAGCTCGACGACCGCCCGCTGCTCCGGCGACAAGGCGCCGAGCGCCCGGCCCAGGACCCCCGCCAGCTCTCGCCGCGCCGCCAGCCTTTCGGGCTCCTCGTCGTCAACGGGTTCCGGCCTTTCTCCTTCCTCCTGCGGCTCGCCCTGCCGCCGTGCCAGCGCCTTGAGCCCCTTGTGATAGGCGATGCCGAAGATCCAGGTCGACACCCGCGACCGGCCGTCGAAACCCGGCGCGCCCTTCCAGACGGCGAGCATGACGTCGTTGAGCACCTCCTCGACCAGGTCCGCCCGGCGGGTGAGCTTCAGGAGGTAGCCGAAGAGGCGCCGGTAAAAGAGATGGTAGAGGACCTCGAAGGCCTTACGGTCTTTCGCGGCCACCCGCCGAAGCAGCGCCAGCTCGTCGTTCGGTGGCATGCTGGACAGTATGTCCCGGAATGGAGGCGGCGGGTTCAAGGGACCGAAGGCTTGAACCTTTTTCGGCCTCCCGGGAACCTACGACCCTGAAGAGGAGGAGGTCTGTATGCCGTACCCGCGCGCCTTGAAGCTAGCTCTTCCGGTCTTCGCCGCCGTCCTCCTGGCCGCGCCGCCATCGCGGGCCGCCAACCACGACGTCACCATCGGACCTGGCACTACTTTCCATCCGGACACGCTCACCATCGACGTCGGTGATACGGTGACCTGGATCAACAGTACCGGGGGCACCCACAGCGTCCACGCCGACGACGAGAGCTACTCCAACGGCGCCGGCGGCTCGACCTTCACGTTCTCTCATACCTTCAACGAAGCCGGCACGTTCGGCTATCACTGCTCCTACCACGGTCTTCCGGGGTCCGGCATGTTCGGCACCATCAACGTGGGCAGTGGCGGGGGAGGCCAGCCGGGGACCCTGCGTTTCAGCCTCGCCTCCTACACCGTCAACGAAGGCTCCGGGTCGGCCACCATCAACGTCCAGCGCGTCAGCGGCGACGACGGCGCGGTCTCCGTGCAGTACAGCGCCGCCGCCGGCACGGCCGCGGCGGGGCCGGACTTCACGGCTGTCAGCGGCACCCTGTCGTGGGCGGACAACGACGACAACCCCAAGAGCTTCAGCGTTCCGATCGCCAATGACGGCACCCCCGAGACGGACGAGACCATCCTCCTCTCTCTCTCCAACCCCACCGGCGGCGCCGTCCTGGACGACACCGCCAAGACCGCGACGCTGACCATCCTGGACAACGACACCGCACCTGGGGGAACGCCCGCCGCTCCCACCAACCTGCAGGCTGCGGCACAGTCCACCTCGGAGATCAAGCTCACCTGGAACGACAACTCCAGCAACGAGATCGGCTTCCGCATCGAGCAGCGGACGATCGGCGGCGCCTTCCACGAGGTCCTGACGACCGGCGCCAACGCGACGCAGGCCGTCGTCCCCGGGCTCGATCCCTCGGCGTTCTATCTCTTCCGCGTCCGCGCCGCGGGTGGCGGGACGACCAACTCCGCTTTCTCGAACGAGGCCGGGACGGCCACTCTTGGTAACATCGTGCCCTGCGTCGCCGGGGCGGAGACGCTGTGCCTCAACAGCGGGCGCTACAAGGCCGAGCTGGACTGGCGGACCTCCAACGACACCGGCCCCGGCCAGGCCGTACCGCTCGCCTCGGCTCCCGATTCGGGTCTGTTCTACTTCTTCAGCCCCACGAACATCGAAATGCTCATCAAGGTGCTCAATGCCTGCGTACCTCAGTTCAACCGCTATTGGGTTTTCTACTCGGCCACGACCAACGTCGAGTTCGCCGTCGTGGTCACGGATACGCACACGGGCAAGACCCGCAGCTACTTCAACCCCCTCAACCGTGCGGCTCCCCCGGTGCAGGATACCGATGCCTTCGCGACCTGTCCGTAGGGCCCTCACCACCCCGGCCCTCCTCTCCCGCCCCCTCCCTCCCCACCTCACCGGGAGAGGAGGGAGAAAGACAAGAGGAGAAACCTCCTCGGCTGGGAAGGGCCCGGGAGAATCAAGGGGAGATATCTTTTTCCCCTCTCCCGGTGAGGTGGGAAGGGAGGGGGCGGGAGAGGGGCTAGGGGTGAGGGTTCGGGTGGGGGGGCTGCTCCTGCTCCTGCTCCTCGCCGGCTGCGGCACGGTGAAGTCTCCCACCGAGCCGCTGTCCGACAACGGCGCGGCGGCGCTCACCTTTTCGCAGATCCAGCGCGAGATCTTCACTCCGGTCTGCGCCAAGTCGGGATGCCACGCCGGGTCGACGGGAGGGCAGCAGGGCCTGATCCTCGACGCCGGGGTGAGCTATGGCCTGCTGGTAGGCCATCCCGCCACCGAAAACGGCACGCTCAACAGGGTGGAGCCGGGAGCTCCCGAGCGGAGCTACATCATCCTCAAGCTGCGGGGCGATCCGAGCATCACGGGTGACCGCATGCCCCAGGACGGTCCGCCCTACCTGAGGCCCGAGCAGATCGATGGCATCGCGGCCTGGATTCGCGCCGGCGCGCCGAACAACTGAGGAGGATAGGAGATGCGAACGCCCTTGCCGGCAGCCGCGCTGGCCGCCTTGTTCCTCGCGGGTCTTGCCGCCGCCGCCCAAACGCCACCGCCGGGACCCTACGTGCCGCCGCCGTCGCCGGGACCCTACGAGCCTGTCCGGCGCGACCCGGTCGGCACCCGGCTGGTCAACAGCGCGACCCCTTATCCGGTGGGGGCGCGCAAGGTGGAAGTGCTCTTCACCCACCGCTTCCGCCAGTCCATCAGGGACAGTACCTCCCACGACCTCTGGGGGCTCGACAGCGGTGCCGACGTCGGCATCGGCCTCACCTTGGGCGCGACACCCCACCTCGACCTGTCGCTTTACCGTGCCTCCTTCCAGGAGGATTTCGAGCTGGCGGGAAAGTTCCTTTTCCTGGACCAGGCCGACCGCGTGCCGCTCACCATCTCCGTGCGGGCGGGAGCCGACCTCCTGCGGCGGCCCGGCGTGGTGGACACGGACCGCCCCTTCGTCCAGCTCCTGCTCGCCCGGCGCCTCGCTCGCGGGGTGAACTTCCTCGTCTCTCCCTCATGGGTGTCGGACACGCCGCGTCTCGCCGACGCCTTCAACGTTCCCATCGGGCTCACCTTCCCGCTGCCCGGCCAACGCCTGGTGGAGCTGGAGTACGTGCCCGCCAACCGCGACCTCGACGACAGCCGGGCCGCCTGGCACGTGGCCGTCTCCAAGGCCCTCGGCGGCCATATCTTCGAGGTCGTCTTCGGCAACTCGCGGGCCACCACGGTCGATCAGATCCTGGGAGGCGACTCCGCCGCCGGCTTCGAGACGAAAGACATCCGTCTCGGCTTCAATCTCGTGCGCTACTTCCCCTTCTGATGGAGGCAATGATGTCCAAGAGCTCTCTCGCCCGCCTCCTCGTCGTCGCCCTCGCGCTGCCGCTCGCCGCCTGCGCCGCCTACCGGGCTCAGCACCAGGCGGCCGCGCCCGCCGCGAGCTCCCATGAGGCCGTGCCGGTCGCCGTGCGTCCTTCGGGCGAGTTCAGCGAGCTCGCTCCGGACTTGCAGATCGGCCGCGTCAAAGGCGAGGTGAAGGAGGTCGAGGCCAGCCTCGCCCAGCAAGGCCGTTACTCCTGCTGCGTCGAGCCTCCCTGCACCGAGTGCCTCCTCCGGCAGGGAGAATGCCACTGCCGCGGCGTGGTCCGCCAGGGAGGCCCGAGCTGCGGCGAGTGCACCGGCGCCTGGATTGAGGGCAAGGGCACCGTCGAAGGCGTCACCGCCCAGGACCTCCTGGAGCGCAGCAGGGAGCAGCTCGAAGAGGGCAAGGGGAACGGGAAGGAAAAGCCGCCGGAGCCGCAGCCTCCGCACTGAGGCTCGCGGCGCATTCTCGGCAGGGCGTGCTTCACCGCGCGTCGCCAATCCGATATACTGACAGATGATGTCCAATAGGCTGGGTCCTGAACGCGGCTGCTCGCGAGCTGCAGGAGGATTTTATGGCCTTGATTCCCTGTCCTGAGTGCGGGAGGGAGGTTTCCGATCAAGCTCCGACGTGTCCGAGCTGCGGCGCGCCGATCGCGTCCCGCGCGCCGTCCCAGGCACCTCCCGCCGCCGCGCCTCAACCGGTGAAGAAAAAGACGAGTCTCTTCACGATCGGCTGCGCGGTGGTGCTGGGAGGCGGCCTGTTGCTGTTCATCATCGGCCTCGTCGCCCAGGGCGGTAAGACATCTCCGGCCGCGCCGCCCGTCGTCCGCGAGAAGACTCCACTCGAAAACGTCGAGCTGGTCGATTTCTCCTGGAACAAGGACGGCTTCGGCTCTGTCATGATGGCGAAGTTCGTCCTCCGCAACAACAACGATTTCGCGGTGAAGGACATCAAGATCAAATGCACGCACACGGCCAAGAGCGGCACGGTGATCGACAGCAACACCCGGACCATCTATGACGTGATCAAGCCCAAGTCGCAAAAGACGTTCCGCGACTTCAACATGGGCTTCATCCATTCTCAGGTGGACAGGTCCAGTTGCGAAGTCGAGAACATCGAGAAGGTTCCCTGAGGCGTGTCTGCGCCACGCCGGCGCGTTCTCCACGGTGCGATGTACGTCGAGCTGGAACGTTGGCGGAATCGTCGTGAGACAGCCTGAGTTTCAAGTCCTGGGCCTCGACCACGTTCAGCTCGCCATGCCCGCCGGGAAGGAGGGCAAGGCCCGCGCGTTCTATGGCGGTGTGCTCGGTTTGACGGAGATCCCCAAGCCCGAGCATCTGGCGAAACGCGGCGGAGTCTGGTTCGTCGGCGGGACCCTGCACCTGCATCTCGGCGTCGAGCAGGATTTCCGGCCTGCCAGGAAGGCTCATCCGGCCCTCCTCGTAGAGGAGCTCGACGCGCTCGTCGAGCGTTGCCGCGAGGCGGGTGTCGAGGTCGTCCCCGACGATCTTTTGGAGGGCCGGCGTCGAGTCTATGTTCATGATACATTCGGCAATCGCATCGAGCTTATCGAGCCTGAGCGAGACATCTCTCGTGGGCAATAACCAACCAAGACCGCGACGCGTCTGGCTCGCCGCACTGTTGAGCTTGTTCGTCCCGGGTCTCGGCCAGCTCTACTCCGGCAGGCCGAAGCGGGCGCTGACGATCTACTTCAGCGGTGTCCTGGTCATCTTCATTTTCCTGATGAGCGGGCTGCTCAGAATCTTCGCCGGGCTGATCGCTCTCGTCCTGGCTGTGGTGATGTTTTCGGTCTGGGTGGTTTGGGATGCGATCCGGATCGCCCGTCGCAGCGGCGACTACTCGCCGAGGTGGTTCAACCGGTGGTACTGGTATCTCGCCGCGTGGCTGCTAGCCTCCCTGGTCGCGCCGCGCCTCCTGGCCCTTTCACCCGTGAGGACCTTCTGGATTCCGAGCGGCAGCATGGAGCCGGCGCTTCTCTTGGGGGATCACCTCTGCGCCGATCTGGCTCACTACCGCTCTGCCAAACCGGTCCGCGGGGACATTGCCTTGTTGCACAGTCCGGAAAACCCTACCCTCCTCGTTACGGAAAGGGTGATCGGTTTGGCAGGCGAGGTGATCGAGATCCGCAACAAGTCGGTTTTTCTCGACGGCCGGCCCTTTCGGGATCCTTGGGGTCAGCATACCGATGCTCGCGTCTATCCCGCGTCCGGTCCCTCCAGCCCCCTCGGCCTCCGCGACAACTTCGGCCCGCTGAGGATCCCCACGGGCATGGTCTTCGTCCTCGGAGACAATCGCGACAACAGCTACGACAGCAGGTTCTACGGTCCGGTCCCGACGGCGTCTCTCACGGGTCGGCCGCTTTATCTATATTGGTCCCACGATAAGTCGAGGATCGGCCGCGCTATAAAATGACGATCGAATTCAGTCGCCGTCTTGCCATAGTGTTCGGCATCGTCACGCCGCTGGTCGAAACCCTGCGGCGATGGCATCAATTGTCGGATTTGAGCGTGTGGCCGTTCTGGCTGGACGATTTCCTCCTCGGAGGTCTGTTGCTGTACGGCGCCTGGCGCGTGGGGAAGGACGCTCGCGTCGGACGGCCCTTTCTCGCGGCGGGCTGGGGATTCACCTGCGGCATGGCCTACGGGAGCTTCTTCACCCAGCTCAATCACCTTCATGAGCCAGATCCGGCGCCGATCCCTTCCATCTGGGTAGCCGTCATCAAAGGGATAGGGCTCGCGCTGGCGGTGGCAGCTTTGGTCGCGACTCTCCGGCCGGGCGCCGACGACAGAGCCACGCGATAGCGGAGCTGAAACAGGCGATTAAATGAACGGCAGGCGCGCCGCTGGATATCAGACCCAGCTCTCTGTTTTCAACCCGGCAACGCGATCGAAGTGCTGCACGTTGTGGGTCACGAACGTGAGCCCCAACGCTAGGGCGTGAGCTGCGAGCAGGGTGTCGAACGAGCCGATCGGCTTCCCACGATTCGCGAGCGTAGCGGCGACCTTGCCGAAAATGTCCGCCGCGGCGGCATCGAGCGGCTCGACGGCGATGGAAGCGACGAAGGTGTCGATGAGACCGTGAAGCTTGCTCGATTTTTTCCTTTCGGCACCGTAGCGTAGCTCGGCGAGCGTGACCGAGCTGATGCAGAGCTGCGAGGGTTTGTGCTCGAGGATATGGGTGGCGACCCGCCCAACTCCGCGCAGGGCAAAGCTCACCGTGTCGGTGTCGAGCATGTATCGGGGCATCAGTCGAAGGGGTTGCGCAGATCCCGGAGCCGCTCCTGAGGTAGGCGCGGGATCTCCTCGGACCAGGCACCAAGACAGGCACGGAACGCTTCGGGCCACTCGTCGAGAGGCTCGAGAATGACCCGGCGCCCCTGCTGGCGCACGAGGACCTCATGCTGGTCAGAGGGGAAGCGACAGTCTTTGGGCAGGCGAACCGCTTGGCTGCCGCCGTTTTGGAAGAGCTTGGCTCGAGAGACGCCCATGACGTGAAGTATAGATGCGTGTATAGACACTGTCAAGGACATCGACCAGAGCAGGGCGGCAGCGGGGTGTCCGTCACCTGATCTCAATGAAGCCCCTGACCGTTTGGCGAACCCCTCGCCTGGTCTTGGCGATTGTCCGAGACACCCTCGGCATACCTTTCGCAACACCGGCCCCCATGGCCGAATTGCGCCTGAAAGTCATGTCCTACAACGTCGGCGGCCACGGCTCCCGCTGGTCGCGGCGGCATCTGGATCGGGTCGCCGCGGCGATCGTCGAGGCCGGGCCGGACGTGGTGGGCCTTCAGGAGGTGCACCGCGGCACCAAGCACTCGCGGCTGGAGGACCAGGCCGAGGCTCTCGCCCGTCTGACGGGGCTCTCCGTCCGCTTCGGCAGGAGCATTCACCTGCACGGCGGCGAGTTCGGCAATGCGCTGCTGACGCGCGGGGAGGTACGTTCGTCCGAGGTCCACCTCCTGCCAGGGCCGGGCGAGCCGCGGACGCTCCTGCATTCGCGCATCGGCCTCGCGGCAGGCGAGATCGAGTTCTACGTCACCCATCTCGCCGCCTGGGGCCGCTGGGGCAGGGCGGCACGGAGCGTGCAGATCACCTCTCTCGTCGAGCGTCTCAAGCAGGTCAGCGGACCCTTCGTCCTGGTGGGAGACCTCAATGCGCCGCCCGGAGCTCCCGAGATCGGTACCCTTTTGGCGGCGGAGCTCTTCCGGATGTGCGGCGACGACGTGGCCGTCACCCACCGCTACATGCGGCAGCGCATCGACTACGTCTTCGCCGATCCAGGTTGGACCACCGCCTCCTACCGGGTGATCCGGTCGGGTCCATCCGATCACTGGCCCGTGCTGGTCGAGCTGCACCGCGAGGTGGGTTGATGCGGATCCTGCTGCGAGTGCCCGCGCCATGCCGCTGAGAAAGAAGGCCCGGAAATCCCCGGCGCCGCCGGACCGCTGGTGGCGGCGGCCTCTCGAGGTTACCTACGGCGCCGCAGTCTTCCATCTCTTCATCGTGGTCTTCCTGTTCGCTCTCTTGTGGTCCACCCAGCGTGAGCGCAAGTCGCGCGTCCGCGTCCCTGATCTCGCCTCCTTCGCGCAGGCCCTGCCCTCGGTGGCCAGCCTCACCGGCTCGCCGATCCTCGCCGGCAACGCCGTCCAGGTGTTACAGAACGGCGATGAGTTCTTCCCCGCGATCTTCGCCGACATTGGCAAGGCGAGGAGGAGCATCCATCTGGAGACCTACGTCTGGTGGAAGGGAGAGATCTGCGACCGCCTGGCGCGGGCCCTCGCCGCCAAGGCGCGGCAAGGGGTCGAAGTGCGGTTGACCCTGGACGCCGCCGGCTCGAACAAGGGCGACGAAGAGCTGTTCGAGAAGATGGCGAAGGCCGGGGCCAAGATCTCCTACTATCACCCGCTGCGGCTTGGGGACATCGGCCTGCTCAACAACCGTACCCACCGCAAGCTGGCGATCTTCGACGGCCGGGTGGCGTACGTCTTCGGCCACGGCATGTCCGAAGAGTGGACGGGACATGGGCAGGACGCCGAGCATTGGCGCGACACCGGCGTCCGGCTCGAAGGGCCGATCGTCAACGCCGTTCAGGCCGTCTTCGCCGAGAACTGGGTGGAGATGACGGCCGAGGTGCTGGCGGGGGAGAAGTACTTCCCCCGTCTCGGCGCCGCCGGTCCCGTGCGCGCCCACATGACCGCCAGCTCCCCTCACGGCGGCGTTTCCCAACTCGAGATGCTCTACAAGCTGGCCATCGCCGCGGCGCAGAAGCGGCTGATCATCCAGAACCCCTATTTCATCCCGGACGACGAGCTGGTGGACCTGCTGGCCCGCGCCGTCCAGCGCGGAGTCGACGTGCGCTTGATGATCCCCGGACCGGTCACGGACAGCTCGATCGTGCGTCACGCCAGCCACCGCCACTTCGCAACTCTGCTGCGCAAAGGGATCAAGATCTACGAGTATCAGCAGACTCTGAGCCATCAGAAGGTGATGATCGTCGACGGGTTGTGGGCCCACGTCGGCTCCACCAACTTCGACGACCGGTCTCTCGACATCAACGACGAGGCGAGCGTCGGTCTGATCGATCCTGCTGTAGCCGCCGAGCTCGAGGCCGCCTTCGCAAAAGATCTCGAGCACTGCAAGCAGCTCGACGCCGAGGTCTGGAGCCGCCGCCCGCTCTGGCACAAGCTGGTGGACCGGGTTTCCTACACGATGAACGAGGAGATCTGACCGCGATGATCGAAATCCCTCTTTGGGTGTTGCTCGCCATGAGCCTGGCCATCCTTTTGCTGTTCACGATGCTGTGGAACAACCTGCGCGAAAGGGAGTTCCGCGTCCGCGTGCCGGACCTCGACTCCTTCGAGGACGCGCTGCCCTCGATCGCCGGCATGACCAAGGCGGTGATCCAGGAGGGCAACCAGGCCGAGATCCTGCAGAACGGCGACGAGTTCTTCCCGGCGCTCCTCGACTCCATCGCCCGGGCGAAGGAGACGGTCCACTTCGAGACCTACGTCTGGTGGTCCGGCGACATTTGTGACGTGGTCACCGACGCCTTCGCCGCGCGGGCCCGCGAGGGAGTGGAGGTGCGGATCATGGTCGACGCCATGGGTGCGATGAAGATGAAGCGGTACCTGCGCGAGCGGATGACCCGAGCCGGCTGCAAGGTGGCGACCTACCATCCGATCCGTCTCGTCGACCTCGGCCAGCTCAACAAGCGGACCCACCGCAAGCTGGCGATTTTCGACGGCCGGGAGGCCTTCATTTTCGGCCACGGCATCTCGCGCCTATGGACGGGTCACGGCCAGGACCGGGAGCATTGGCGCGACACGGGTGTGCGCCTCCACGGGCCGGTGGTCAATGCCGTGCAGTCCGTCTTCGCCCAGCATTGGATCGAGGAGACCGAGGAGGTGCTGGTGGGGGAGAAGTACTTTCCGCACCTCGAGCCGGCGGGCGACCTCCGGATGCACGTCCTCGCCGGCGCGCCGCTCGGCGGCGTTTCGGACCTCGAGCTGATGTTCAAGATGTCGATCGCCGCCGCGCAGAAGGAATTGATCATCCAGAACCCCTACTTCATACCCGACGAGGAGACGACCTCGCTGCTGAAGCGCGCCGTCAAGCGCGGTGTCGAGGTCAAGATCATGGTCCCCGGCAAGGTCACCGACAGCCCCGTCGTCAGCCACGCCGGCCATCGCCACTTCAGCGAGATGCTGCACGCCGGCGTACGGCTTTTCTGTTTCGAAAGGACGCTGATCCATCAGAAGATCATGGTGATCGACGGCATGTGGTCGCACGTGGGCTCGACCAACCTGGACTCCCGTTCCTTCGACATCAACGAGGAGGCCGGAGTGGGGATCATCGACGAGGGGATCGCCGCCGAGCTGAAGGCCGCCTTCGAGGACGACATGAAGAGCAGCGTCGAGCTCGAGGCCGCGAGCTGGGACCGCGACTACAATCTCTGGCACCGCACCTTCGACCGCGCGTGCTATTTGCTCTCCGGGCAGCTTTGACGGACGACTCCCCGGGGGGAGTCGTAGCGGCGGAACTAGCATACCCTTTTGCCACTTGACCCTCCGAGCCCCCCTGCCGCCTTACCGGAGGTACGCGCGGGCGCCGAAGAGCCTGGGCGGCCACCCCGGAAGGGCACGCCTCGACCTCGGGCAGGGAGTTGAGGCCACTTTCCCTTCGCTGGATTCTTGAGGGCAGTCGCAGTTGAGTCTCAAGGAGCGGTCGGCTAATAGCCCGCCGCTCCTTTTTCTTTCAGAGCGGGACGACGCAGGGGACTTCTTCTCGCCGATAGGCCTCTAGTCGCTCACGTACCTTGTGCACCATTCCCCGTCCCCTTCGGCCGGTAGGAAGCGACGGCGGCGAGGTCACGGATCGCGGGTCCGAGGCTGTCAGCCAAGACGCACTCGATCACGGAGCGCGCCTCGGTCGCGAAGTCCATCTCTGCCTCGCCTGTGAGCATCGCCGTCTCCTCGGGAGAGACGGGGAGCCTCTCGTGAAGGTCAGAGAGGCGGGAGCGGATCGCCTCCAGCTCCTCGACCGTCTGGCGCAGCTCGGCTTGCGCCGCGACCTCGGCCCCGGTCATACCTTGCTCCTCCGCTCCGAGCGCATGCGAAACCGGATCATCCCGCGTGGCCGCGCGGGCGCGGTTCGCACTGGCGTAGCGATCAAGGCCTCGGGCGGCCAGAGCTCGCGAGTGACCGCGAGGCAGTAGGGGCAGCCGGTCAGAAGATGGCGGACGACGGCAGCCGCTTCGGCCCTGGGCAGCATGCCGCGCATGAATCGCTCTAAGCGCTCCTCGCTCGGGCGGTGCACCTCCTCTCCGCGCGCAGCGAGGGAGGGAATCCGCATCGTGGCGATATGTTCGCTCTCAGTCATCGACAGATGCTCCTCGCTCCTTTCCCAGGACATGCCTTTCGGGAACTTGCGCTTGTCCCTCGGGGCTCTCGCGACGCACACTTCGGCCGTAGGGACAGCCCCTCTTCACGGGCAATGGCGCTCGTGTGGTCACCTGTCCCCGAAGGGAGAAGCTATGCTTCGCCTGGTCCTGCTCCT
>Ga0134122_10001932_pt1 | contig 15107 bp, 11 predicted proteins | sample KB302_FD_96461 | JGI IMG/M metagenome (GOLD analysis project Ga0134122, IMG submission 96461) | Terrestrial soil microbial communities without Nitrogen fertilizer from Kellogg Biological Station, Michigan, USA - KB3-0-2 | ecosystem: Environmental > Terrestrial > Soil > Unclassified ... | reverse complement strand
TCGAGCGGCAGCTCGCGGAGGCCGAAGTGTGGATCGAGTTGGGTGCCGAGCGGCAGAGAGGGCAGTGCGATTTCCGACACGCCCGCGGCGCTCGCCAGGAAGACGGGCGGGTGCCCGGCGTTGGCCACCGTGGCGATCCGGCGGACGGGATCGAGGATCACGATCGCGAGCGTCACCAGTTTTCGCCGTCGCGCCGTCTGCTGCACCATGAGGTTCAACTTCGCCAGCACCGCGAGCGGCTGGTCCAGCTCCGTCGCCAGGATGGTGAGACAGGAACGGACTCCGGCGAGCAGCAGGCCGCTCGCCATTCCGTGGCCCGCAACGTCGCCCACCACAATGGCGAGCCGTCCGCCATCCAATGGGAAGTAATCGTAGTAGTCGCCGCCCACCTCCGTCGCCGGCCAGGAAAGGCTACAGATGTCGAGCCAGCCCTGCGGCGGGCAGCCCTCCGGCAGCATCGCGAGCTGGATTTCGCGCGCGTAATCCAGCTCCTGCCGCATCCGCAGCTGATCCTTGGTGCTCGCCTGTGCCGAGATGAAGATGCCGAGGATCTCTCGACGGCGCCGTCGAGAGGTTGCGAGCCCCACGATGAGGGCGAAGAACTGATTGCTGACCACGGCGGCGACGGTCGCCGTGTCGCCTTTCCAATCCTCACCCAGCGGCAATCCCAAGAGTGCAGCAAGCAGCAGGCCGAGCACCAGAGTTCCATGGATCAGCAGGCGCTCGACCGGCCGCATGCGAAACGGCGGCACGAAGTACCCGGCGATCACCAGCAGCGGAATTATGGCTTCCAGGCCGAGCGTCGCGATGAGAGTTGAAAGCAGCAGAACTACGAGCAGAGTCACGATCGCCGCGCGCGGGTGGCCGACGATCAGGCGGCGCACCGGTTCGAGCGCCCGATCGAAACCTTCGTCCGATCCGCGGCTCAGGCGCCAGCGGCGTAGCGCGAAGAAAGAGGCCAGCGCGAAGAGCAGATTCGGCACCAGGATCGCCAGTCGGCGGGGGTCGCCGATCGAGGCGGCGATGGTCCCGCCGAGCGCGGCGAGAACGTAAAGGACCAGGAACCATCGCGCCCTGACGAGGTTCGATACGTCGAAGCGGTTGGCGACCGCCTGCTCCGGAGAGAGCTGCGACAACTCGTCGAGGGTGAAGGGGTCCACGGGGGTATCTTACTCGCCCCCCGTCGGGTCTCCCTCTTCCGCGAGCAGGGGGCTTTCTGGCGGATGGGCCTCAGTGCCCGAGCAGCAGCACGGTCGAAACGAGGGCGACCTTCGTCCGTAATTCGGGTGCCAGCCCTTGGGCGAGGTAGACGCGGCTGCCAATGAAGTCGACGCTGCCGACCACGCGATCCTCATGGCGCAGCTCGAACCCGACCGGCAGCGGGAAGCGGCGTGGCGTGCCGGTCTTGTCGGGGATTTCGTGGAGCGACCTGATCTCGATCGGGCCGTCGGCGAATTCGACCGCGGTGTGAACGTTGAGAACGGGAGTGGCCAGAGCCAACACATAGACTTCGCCTGCGGCGTTGCGCATCGCGCATCCGGAGCGGGTTTGGCCGACCGGGACCGTCCAGGAGGTCTTCACCGTCTCCTTGTACAGAAGCGGTGTTTTCGAATTGCACTCGATCTTCCATTCTTCGCCCTGGCCGCCGACGAAAATGAACCGTTTTCTCGACTTCTCCGTCCGGCCGCTGACCTCGAAAAAGTCGTCGCGCCAGGCCCAATTCACCTCCTCGCCCAGTTGAGAAGAAGAACCACCGCGGGTCGAGAACGGGCCGAATCGAAGCGGTTTGCGCCAGCTATGGTTCGTGGCCACGTCGTACACCTCGGCGTTCACCAACGAGGGATCGACGACGATATAAAGAGGAGCCGCGCTGCCGGCGGATGCGCCGAGCACGGCCAATCCAAATGCGACGAGTAGCTTCCTTCCAATCCTGAACATGGTCATTTGACCCTCCTGCGTGGCCAGGATTGCAGCCGCCGTGCCAAGCGTTCGCGCAAGCGGTGGCGAGGGCGAATCGTTTAGGCCTCGCCCCCTTGGAGTGCTGTTGGGAGGTCGGCGCCGACCCTGCGAGAGGACGATAAGGGCGACAGCCGCTCCCTCGGTGCCTTCCGGAACCGTTTTGGAGTGCGCCGACGCGTCGGCGCTTTGGACGTTGGTGGTGACGGAGCGGGACCGGTCAAAGCGGCGACGCGTCGCCGCACTCCAAAACGGCTTGCCTAGGCCGAGCCCGCGCGGATAAAGTCACAGCATCGTGGCAGTTACTGGAGAGTCGGGCTCGCGCCGGGCGATCCTGAAGTGGGGATCGCGTTGGGACGTTGTCGGGGGCGATGCCGAGACGGCGGCGCGGGCGATCGTTCGCGAGCTCGAACGGCGAGGCCTCGCGCCGAGGAAGAGCGCCGAGGCGGGCGCGTTGCGAATTTCCGCGGCACAGCAGGCTCCCTGGCACCGCATTCTCTTCGGGGCCTTGTTGCAGCGCGCGGAGTGGTGGATCGAGAGCGCCGAGGGTCGGCTTCTGATCGCCGCGGATTTTCGCCCGTTCGCTGCCTACTCCGCGTTCCTGGTCGGCTTGGGACTGTTGTTTGTGGGACTCTTCGAGCTGGGGTTGCGCGTCGCGGGAGATCCGCAAACGGCGACGGACGGCGACATCGCCCTCGGCGGCCTGCTGCTCTTTGGGCCGCTCTTGATTCTCGTACCCTGGACGATGCGTCTGCTCGCCCCGCTCGGAGGGCGGCCGGTCGAGGATCTCTGGCACCGCGTGCTCGACGCCGTCCGCGAAGGAAATCAGGGGACGATCGACCGGCCGGGCGTGGGGCTTGCCCTGCGCCATACGGCAGGGCTTCTCGCCGTATTCGCGGTGGTGATCGTCGAGCTTTGGCGCTTCTGGCGGCTGGCGCTCGGCGGCCCCGCATTGGGTGGGCTCTCGCCGATCCTCCTTCCGGTCGCCGCGCTGTTCGGCGTGGCGCTCTTCGTGATCGTGGGGAGCCTCGGAGTTCGCGGCCTCCAGATCCGAATGTACGGACTTCTCGGGGGGCTTACGAGCTCATTCGCGGTGGCGATCGCGTTGTTGGCTTTTCCCCTGCCCTGGTGGCTCGCCCAGGAGATCGGTCCCGCGCGCCTCGCCGGCCAGGCCGGTTTGTTCGGCGCGGTCGGCGGCTCCTTCTCGATCGCCCTACTGGCGCTTGCGGCCTATCTCTTCCTTCGCCTCGGCCTTGGCTTCGCGGAGTCGGCCTGGCGGTTGCTCCGGCGGCTCTCCGAAGGGAGTGCCGAGGGCATTCTCCACGCCGCGGTCGGGTCGGGTGCGCGGCTCATGGCGTTTCAGGCGATCTTCGGCGCCTGGTGGCTGCTGCTTGCCGTTCTCCTCGGCGTCGCTTATGGGTTGGGATTCGCGGCGGCGCTTGACGCCGTTCGCCCTGCTCATCCGTTCTCCTTCGCCCCCATCGCGACGATCTCGATCGACCTGATCGGTCGAGCGATCGGTCGGCCGGGCGATCCGGCGATCGGAGCAGCCCTGCGCATCGCCTGGCTGATTCCTCTGAGCTTGGGGCTTGTCCTGCTCATTGTTTCGCTCGCGGACTTCGCCCGTCGGCGTCGCCGAGCCTGCGAAAATCTGCGGCAGGCCGCGCTTCGACCGTTTCCCGAACGGGCGGCGATCGAGGCCCGCCTCGGCGAGATCGTACGGCGGGCGCGTTTGGGACCGGTGCATCTCGCGTTCGTCGAGACCGAGGCCGCGGCGGAGGCATATCGCTTCGGCGGGCTCCGGCCCGAGCGGTTCGTCACGGTCGCCAAGGACACGGTAGAGCTCCTGTCGCCCGACCGGCTCGCCGCGGTGATCGCCCACGAGGTCGCCCACCATGCCCTCGGGCATCTCGGGCGCGATGCGATTCTCCGGTGGCTGGGCCGGCTCACGTTCGTCGGCGACGGGTTCGTCCGCTCGTTACAGGACGGCTTCGGCCATGAGCTGCGCGCCGACGCACGGGCGATCGACCTCGGCGCCGATCCGGGGGACCTCGCGGCGGCGCTCAAGGCACTGCGACAGCGGACCGCGGAGGGGGAAAGAAAAAGACAGGGCACCGGGCACTCCGCCCTGCCGCACGGCGGTGTTCCGGCCGCTATCGAGATCCCCTGGCGCGAACGCCTCCGGTTGAAGTGGTGGGTGTACCGCGACGCCTATCGGGGCGCCGACGACCTGACCTTGCACTATTACCATCCGGTGCTCGACCTGCGCGTGAAAGTTTTCGGACAAGCGGCCGTGGAGGAAGGCGGCATATGACGCCCGGTTACGACACGGCCGAGTTGGCGCGCCGGGCGGCGGCCGCGGTCCTTTCGTCGCGCGATCCCGACCTGGCGACGCAGCTCGAAGGAAGCTTCGAGGGCGAGTGGGCCCGCATCGAACGCAACCTTCCGGAAGAACCGTGGACCGCGGGAGACTCGGGTCATCCGATCGACCCTGGGTTCTTCGTCGGCTCGCTCGTCGCCTCCACCCTGTGGGCCGCCGCGTTCTTCGCTCAGGCCGCCGTCGCGTCGCGCCCCAAGGAGCGGGCCAAGAGGATCTCGCGTCTCGTGGCTCCGCTGCTCGCCCTAGCGCGCGACCCGGAAGACACCCTGGCGCTCGCCGAGATGACCCGCAGGCTGGCCGAGATTGCCGACCGTCTGGCCGCCGCACCCGTACCGCCGGACCCCACCTCGGACGAGGAAGCTCCCGCCGATCTGCGGTTGCAGGTAACGCGCAGTGGAAAGCATTACTCCTACCTTTTGACATCGCGCGATCCGACGGTGGACCTGCCGCGGGACGTTCTGTTCTCTCCGCCGCTGACCGAGCCGGAATCCTTCGCCCGCGGGTTGCTGCGCGATCTCGACGCGCTCGGCGATCAGACGGAGGAGGAGCGCGCGATTTCGCGCCTGCGGATCCTGGCGATCGCGCGCGACCTCGCGGTGCGTCTTCTGCCCGAGGAGCTTTCGGTCGCTCTCGGGAAGCTTTGGGGCCGGACGCTCGAGCTGCGGACGGAGGACACCGAGATCCCGTGGGAGCTGGTGGCGGTCCGCCGACCGGATGGGGGGATCGAAACCCTCGCCGAGGCGTTCGATCTGGCGCGCACCTTCGCCCGACGCCCTGCGGCGGCGGCGCTGCGCCTGAAGCGCCTAGCCTGGGTTGCGCCGAGCGACTACCGGCTCGATCAGCGCGCGGAAGAGCGCGCCGCCCTCTCGAGTCACCTCGGCTCGGCCGGAGTCGTGACCGTAGGGTCCACGTTTCTTGCGGTTCTTTCGGCTCTCGCCGACCAAGACTTCGACGGTTGGCACTTCGCGACCCACGGCACGGCGCGCGCCACGGAGGCGGATCGGCGAGGCCTGATCCTGGATACGGGGGAGTTTCTGGTGGGCCGGGACGTCGGCCTTGCCACCGGACGGATCGCCGCCGGTCGGCCCTTGGTCTTCTTGAACGCCTGCGGCAGCGCCCGCTCCGGCCCGTCGCTTTCCGGCACCGCGGGGCTCGTTCCGGCGTTCGTCGAGGCGGGGGCCGGCGCGGTGATCGGCACCCAGTGGCCGGTGCGCGACTCGGCGGCCTCCGCCTTCGCCGCGGCGTTCTACGACGGGCTGTTCAAAGATCGCCTTCCCGTGGCCGCCGCCCTGCGCGCCGCGCGGCGGAAGGTCCAAAGCCTCTGGCCCGGCCATCCCGCGGCGCTCGCCTATGTGCTCTACGCCCGCCCGGACACCCGGCTCGCCTGAACGGGTTCTCTGGGCAGATCCCGCCCGACTCCCGCTACACTCTCGCCGCATTTCTCAGGTTTCCCCGAGGTCGAGGAGAGGTCGCCATGGCGATTCGTGTTTTGCAGGTGGGGCTGGGGCCGATCGGCGCGTCGATCGCGCGGCAGGTGGTGGCGCGGGCGGGATTCGAGCTGGTTGGCGGAGTCGATCTCGATCCGGGCAGAGCCGGTCGCGATCTCGGGGTAGAAGTCTCCGCCGATCTTGCGGCGGCTTTGGCGGCGACCCGTCCGGACATCGCCGTCGTCTCGACCAGCTCAGCGCTCGAACGAGTGGCGGCGACGATCGAGACCTGCCTCGCGGCTGGGGTCGCCGTCGTCTCGACCACCGAGGAGCTGTCGTTTCCCTGGCGTGAGCGGCCGGAGCTGGCCCGCCGAATCGACGAGGCGGCGCGGGCGGCGGACCGCGCGGTGCTCGGCACGGGGGTCAATCCCGGATTCGCGATGGATGCCCTGCCGCTCGCGCTTTCGGCGGTCTGCGAGCGGGTGGACGGGGTGATCGTCCGGCGGATTCAGGATGCTTCGAAGCGACGGCTGCCGTTTCAGCAGAAGATCGGCGCGGGGCTTTCGGTCGAAGAATTCCACGCGAAAGTCGCGGCCGGCGGCGTTCGCCATGTCGGTCTCGCCGAATCGATCGGGATGCTCGCGAGTGCGTTCGGCTGGAACCTCGATTCGGTGACCGACGAGATCTGGCCGAAAATCGCGGAGGAGCCCGTGGCTTCGCCGGACCTTTCGGTGAAGGCGGGAGATTGCAGCGGCGTCGTTCAACTCGGCCTGGGCAAGGAAGGCGAGGTCGTCCGCATCCGGCTCGAATTCGAGGCGTACCTGGGGGCTTCCGAGAGCTACGACGAGATCGAGATCGTCGGTTCGCCCGCGCTCAAGTCGCGCGTCGAAGGCGGTATTCCCGGCGATCTCGCGACCGCGTCGATCGTGGTCAACGCGATTCCGCGCGTTCTCGCGGCGCCGCCGGGCTTGATCACCATGCGCGACCTGCCCCCCGCACACTGGTGGCCGGGGAACCCTACGGCGCCGCCGCCCGGCGCGGCCTCTGCTTCGCTGAGATCGATTTGATGACCAACAAATAGGGCTGGTCGGGATCGAGCGGCCTTTTCGCGTGGACCAGCGCGGTTTCCATCAGATCCCGGATTTCCGGGCGATCGAGATCTTCCGCCTCGTCGAGCACGATGTGGCGGGCGACCGAGCCGCTGCCGGCGAGCAGCTTTTGCGGATCGGGGAGGTTTGCGGCCTGGAGGAAGAACAGGCTGACCCAGCGGGGGTACAGGGCGATCGAAAAGATCGCGTCGTCCGCCCGGTCGGTCGGGCCAAAACCGATCGCCAGGGCGTTGTAATTGTCGAAGACCAGCTCGACCGCGCCGGGCAGGCGGGCGCGCATGCGGGCCAGGACGTCGTGGGCGCGCTCGGCGATTTCGGGACTGTACCTGGCGATGAAACCGGCGAGCTGTTCGGCTTCCTTGACGACGGTTCGATCGGCCATGGTCTTTCCTCTCGAGTGCCAGGGTACGCGGATCAGCTGCCGTTGGGGCGGGACAACAGCGTGTCTCGTTCGAGCAGCGGCCGGGTGGTCGCGTCGGCCCGCTCCCAGGCGCGGCGGATGTGCCCGGCGCTCTCCGGCTCCCGCAAAAGGACGGCGACCTCCGCCCGCTTGAACAGGGCCATCGGCAAGTCGGGGTGCTTGGCGGGAAGTCGGCGGATCGCCCGGTCGAGAGCATCGCGTGCCTCGGCGAAACGCCGGGCGGAAAGGTAGCAGACGCCCATTTCGAGATCGTGGGCGAACCGGTCGCCTTCGAGCGACCGGGCGCGTTCGAACGCGTCGAGCGCGCCGGGCGTGTCGCCCACCGCCATGCGCAGGCCGCCCAGGCGAGCCAGCTCCGGCCCGGGCGCGCTTTTCTTTTCGATTACCTGTTCGAGCAGCCGCGCGGCCTCCGGGGCATTCCCCTCGTGCTCGCGAATCGCCGCCAGCCCTTCGAGCGCCGCGAGCCGGCCGGGGTCGGAGGCGAGCACGCTCGCGAGCAGCGGCGCCGCTTGAGCTTCATGACCGAAGCGGAGCAGATGGAGCCCCTCGTAGGCGCGCAGGTCGAGCGAATCGGGGCGCAGGCGCCGGGCGGCGGCGAACTGCTTGGCGGCTTTCGCCTCTTGGCCCAGGATCGACCAGGCGACCCCGAGGCGCAGGCGGGCCGTCGCGTTGTTGGGATCTTTGGCCGCCACCCGTTCGAGCGGTGCGATCGCCCCCGCGTAGTCCTCGCGGACGAACCGTGCGGACCCGAGATCGAGATCGCGGAACAGGTCGGTCCGGTCTTTCGGATTCGGCGCATCGGGGGCCAGAGCCGCGGGTGCATCGCCTCCCGCCACATAACCGAGGCTTGCCAGGCGCTTTTTGTCTTCGTCCGAAAGGGCGGAATCGGACGCGGTGGGGGAGGCGGGGATCTTCGCCAGATAGTCGGAGAGCGCGGCGCGCACCTCTCGCTTCGGTTCGGATCGCTCGACTAGATTCGTCAGCTCGTGGGGGTCCGCCGCCAGGTCGTAAACCTCGGTAACGCCCGAGCGAATCACTTTGATCCGGCTCTCGACCGCCATCGCCTGCGGCTGCCAGCCGTAATCGAGAAACGGCATCATCGCCTCGCCGAGCACGATCTCCGGCCGCGGCGCAACGAGGCTCGCCTCGGTGCCGCTCGAGGAGAGCCCGGCCCAGCCGAGAATCGTGTCGAACACGCGGCGGGTGGAGACCGGCTCGTCACGCATCCCCGCCGGGATGTCCGTATTTCCAGCGATCACCAGCGGCACCCGCATCGTTCCCTGATAAAGCAAATGTCCGTGGAACGCTTCGCCATGCTCGCCGCGCCCCTCGCCATGGTCGCCGACCCCAATCACCCGCCAGCCGGTCGCGGCGGAACGGGTTTCGAAGTCCGCGAGCAGGCGGCCGAGCTCGTGATCCATCGCGGCGATCTCGCCCAGGTAGGGGTCCTTCGCGTAGCGCGAGCGGAACGGCTCGGGCGGCTCGTACGGGTCGTGCGGATCGTAGTAATGAACCCAGAGGAAGAGCGGCCGGCCGGGCGCTGGGGCGTTGCTTGCCAAGAACGCCAGTGCGCGATCGGTCGTCGCCGCCGCGGAGCGCTCGGCTGGGCCGGCGCCGAACTCGTCGTCATACGTCTCGAAACCGGGGGCGAGGCCGAAGGTCCGGGCGAGCGGGAAGCCGGAAACGAATGCCGCCGTGCGGTAGCCCTTTTTCGCGAGCAGCGCGGCGAGCGGTTCGCGGCCGGAGGGCTCAGTCGCCGAGAGTGCCGTGAGGGTTCGCCCGTTTTCGCGCACGCCGTGATCTTTCGGGTAGAGCCCCGTGAGCATCGAGGCGTGGGCCGGAAAGGTCTGCGGCGCGGTCGTATAAGCGTGGGTGAAGCGGATCCCGCGCACGGCCAGCGCGTCGAGATTAGGGGTCTCTGGGCCTTTCGACTCGTAGCCCACCGCGTCGGCGCGGGTGGTGTCGAGGGTGACCAGAAGGATCGAAGGAGGCGATTCCGCGGATCGCTCGGCGGTTCCCGTGGCGCTCGACGACGAACCGGGCGAACAGGCCATCGCCGCCAGGAGAGCGGGGACGAGGAGCGCGGTGCCAAGTCGTTTCATGTGCCGGTTCGATTCTCTGCGCAGTATATGGCTCCCGCCGGGCACTAGAATGCCGACAACCGCGCTTCTCCCTAGCCGTACGCCGAGCAAGAAAGGACCTTGACCCAATGATCAGCCGCCGAGATTTTGCCGGTCTCCTCGCCGCCGTGCCGCTCTCCGGGCTCGCCGCCCGTGCCGTGGGAGCCGCGACCGGCGGCCCATCGAAAAAGGCGCCTGCGGCGACCGCCGCGGTCGCCCCGAAGCCGGCGATCAAGCCGGCCAAGCTCTCGCCCGGCGATACGATCGGCATGATCCTTCCCGCGACGCTCGAATTCACACCGAGCATGATCGATCTAGGGCGTGAGCAGCTCGAAGCGATCGGTTTCAAGGTCAAGCTGGGAGCCCACGCCCGCGACCGCTATGGCTCGTTTGCCGGCACCGATCAACATCGCGCGGCGGACGTGAACGCGATGTTCGCCGACCCTGAGGTGAAAGGGATCATCTGCTACGCCGGAGGGTGGGGCACGCCGCGCCTTCTGCCGCTGCTCGATTTCGGAATGATCGCCAAGAACCCGAAGGTGCTGGTCGGCTACAGCGACATCACCGCGTTGCTCAACGCGATCCGCCAGGAGACCGGTCTCGTCACCTTCCACGGTCCGGTGGCGGCCTCGAACCTGCGGCCCTACTCTCTCGATCACCTGCGCCGCGCGATCATGTCCACCGAGCCGCTCGGCCTCTTGGAGAATCCGGCGAAAGAGGACGACGAGCTGGTGCCGCGCGCGTTCCGATTCCGGAAGATCCGCGGCGGCCGCGCCCGCGGCCGGCTGGTGGGGGGCAACCTGACGCTTTTTTCCGCCCTCCAGGGCACCCCCTGGCAGATCGACACCCGCGGCGCGATCGTGCTGCTCGAAGACGTCCACGAGGCGCCCTACCGGGTCGATCGCATGCTCACCCAGATCGCCCAAGGAGGAGCGTTCGAGCACGCCGCGGCCGTCGTCTTCGGCTACTGCACGGAATGCAACGCCGACGGCCCCGCCTCGTTCAGCATCGAGGAGATCCTCGACGACCATCTGGGGAGCCTGGGGATTCCCGTCCTCACCGGCCTCGCCTTCGGCCACCTGCCCCAGATGCTCACTTTGCCGCTGGGTCTGGAGGCGGATCTGGACGTGGACGCCGGGACGATCTCGATCGCGGAGGGGGCGGTAGTGTAGGGTAGAGAAAGCGAAGGAGCCGGCATGAGCCTCGTCCACAGCGATCCAGATATTCTCGAAGGCACCCCTGTCTTCGTTGGGACTCGTGTACCGTTTAAGACGCTGATCGACTACCTCGAAGAAGGCCAACCTCTCGCCGAATTCTTGACCGACTTCCCGACTGTCGATCGGAAGCAGGCTATCGCGGCGCTAGGTTCAGACAGGTTGGATCTAGCCGGGTGCCCGTCGCCGAGGTGAGCGCTTGGCGGTCGGCCGAGCTGTCCGCTGGGCGAGCGTGAGGAGGCCGAGAAGTGCCTCGTTCACTGCTTCCGAGGTAGGAAACGCCTTGGCAACCGCCGGATCGAGGAGAGCCACCGCCGTCCCCTCGACCGCTTCACGATAGAACTTGCCGCGTTCCAGCTTAGGGAAGTCGGAGCGCTCGTAAGATTCTCGCATCTCATCCTTAGCCTTCTTCATAGAGCATCCTTTCCGTCCGCGTAGCACGCCGTGCACTGATGATGCGGATTGCACCCGGACGATAGGAGTGCGAAACCGCCAGCAGCCGGACCAATCGAGAGACTCCGAAGGTGAGGTAGCGCAACTCGCCGACAGAATGATCGGGATCGGGACCCGAAGCAGCCAGATCGTCGAGAAAAACCGTCGCCGCTTCGTCGAAAGATACGCCATGCTTGCGAAGGTTCGCCGCAGCCTTGGTTTTATCCCATTCGAATCTCATCTTCGCGCCCACTCGCGGCTCAGCCTCGAATTCTAACTCCGAGTTGCTCAAGTTCGTTCGATCCCTACCCTCCGCATCCGCCGCGCGGCATGTTATCGTCCCACCAGTCTTTCGCTCTGGCTATTTCTCGCGCAGCTCGTCGGCGTCTTTCGTCGGCTCCGTCCGTTTCCCGCACCGGCTCGAATTTCCTTGGCTCGCGGCGGGATGCCGCAGCGGTGCCGCGCTTCGCTTGGCGGTAGCGCAACAGGGGGGTTCCTCGATGAAGAAGTTTCTCGCAGTCCTCGTCGTGCTGATGGTCGGCTTCGGGCTCGGTTCCGCGGCGCTCGCGCAACAGACCGGTTCGATCGAGGGGAAGGTCACTTTGGCCGACGGCTCGGCGGTCGCCGGGGTCGCCGTCGAGGCCCGGTCCGACGTGCTGCCGCAACCGCGCACGACGACCACGACGGCCACCGGCGAATATCGCCTGCCGCTGCTCCCGCCGGGCGAGTATCAGATCACCTACCAGCTGGGCGATCTCGCGCCCGCGAGCGAGAAGGCGTTGGTGCTCCTCCAGCAGACGACGGTGAAGAACGTCACGCTCTCGCCCGAGGCGGTGACCGAGGCGATCGAAGTCGTGGCCGAAGGGGCGCCGACGATCGACACCACCTCCTCCGAGCTCAAAACCGCGATCACCGAAGGGACGATCGACGCGTTGCCGGTCGGCCAGGAGTATCGCGACCTGATCAAGCTGATCCCCGGCGTCCAATACACCGAGGACAACGTGCGCGGTCCGAGCGCGGGCGGTAGCGGCCAGGACAACGCCTACCAGTTCGACGGCGTAAACGTCGCCTTGCCGCTGTTCGGCACCCTGTCGGCCGAGCCCTCGTCGCACGACATCGACCAGATCGCGATCGTCAAGGGGGGAGCCAACGCGGTCGATTTCAACCGCTCGGGCGGCTTCACCATCAACTCGGTGAGCAAGTCGGGCACCAACAGTTTCCACGGCCAGGCGAGCTACCAGATCCAGCCGAAGAGCGCCACGAGCACGCGCGAGAACCAAGGGAACACCTCGGTCTTCGACGACGACAAGGATTGGGCGACGCTCTCCGCGGGCGGGCCGTTGGTCCGCGATCGACTCTTCTTCTACGGCTCGTACTACCGGCCGACGGCGCAGAGGGAAAACACCGCGAACGCCTACGGCTCGGTGCCGGACTTCAAGAGCACGCGCGACGAGTACTTCGGCAAGCTGTCGTACACTCCGCTGCCCAACGTTTCGCTTCATGGCAGCTACCGCGATTCCTCGCGCGAGAACAAGACCACCTCGGTGGGCGCTTTCGCCGCGGCCTCGACGTCGTTGGGTGAAGAGGCGACGCTCGGCATCGCGATCGCCGAGGGATCTTGGATCTTGAACGACCGGAGCTTTGCGAGCTTCAAGTACACCGATTTCAAGAACGAGACCTCGTCGCGTCCGGATATCCGGTTCGGATTCACCCCGACGCCCGGCCAGCGCCTCGACATAGCGAATCTGCAGACCCAAGGTCTTCTGAACGTGCCCCTGCCGATCGCCGGGCAGACCGCCTTCAACGCTTTCATCAACCCGCTGATCCAACGCTACGGGTTCGACCGGAACGGCGTGAGGACGGGCGGCGGGCAGGTGGGCGGCGGCAGCACGGTGAGCGACGACGACTTCTTCCGCCAGAGCTACCAGGCCGGCTGGAACTACCTGTTCGGCCAGAAGGCGACCCACGAAATCCACCCCGGCTACAAGTATTCGAAGGACGAGGAAGACCTGCAGCGGACCAGCAACGGCTTCGGCTCGATCACGGTCCCCGGCGGGCGCACCTCGTTCAACGGCCGGCCGATTTTCTTCGAGGCGGCGGTCGATCAGATGGGGCTCCCGGGCGGTGTGCCGCTGATCCATTCCGAGTTCGTCTCGCACAGCGTCGAGATCAACGACCAGATCCGGCTCGCCAACTGGACGTTCAATCTCGGGTTGCTCGCGAGCAACGACGTGTTCTACGGCCAGGGGCTGCGCGAGACCTCCGGCAATCTCTCCGGTTTCGCGCTTGCGCCGGGGCACAAGTACAAGATGTACGACATCGGATTCGACGAGATGATCCAGCCGCGCCTGGGTGCCACCTGGGCCTACAACGGCCGCGACACGCTGTTCGTGAACTATGCCCGTTACAACCCGGCGGCCAGCTCGCTGCCCCGCGCCGCCGCTTGGGACCGCAACCTCGCGCGCACCATCCGCTTCTTCTTCGCCGCCGACGGCTCATTCATCGGCAGCGACCCTCTCGCCTCTTCGTCGGGTAAATTCTTCGACGACGATCTCGATCCGCGCCGGGTGGAGGAGTACCTGATCGGCACTTCGCGCCAGCTCTCGGCCCGCTGGGTCGGCCGGGTTCACGCCCGGTACCGCTATGCCAACAACTTCTGGGAAGACACCAACAACGACGCCCGGATCGCGTTCCAGGCTCCGTCGGGGATTCCGCGCGAGCTGTACGTGCCGAACCTGGCCGCCGTGCAGCGCGAGATCGGCGGTTCGTCCTACGTGATCGCCGAGCTCGACGGCGCGTTTTCCAAGTACTACGAGGCGAGCGTCGAGAGCGAGTACCGCGGCAACAAGACCTATTTCCGCGGTTCGTACGTCTGGAGCCACTACTACGGCAACTTCGACCAGGACAACACGACGACCGAAAACGATCAGGCGATCTTCGTCGGTTCCTCGAACCTCGCCGACGGCGCGGGCCGCCAGCTGTGGAATTTGAAATACGGCAACCTGCGCGGCGACCGTCGCCACCAGCTGAAGATCTACGGCTCCTACGATCTGACCTGGCATGCGAGCGTCGGCGCGTTCGCGATCTACCAATCCGGTCAGCCCTGGGAGACCTGGGACGTCGAGGTCTATCGTTCGCTCACCACCAGCACCAGCGACGTGAACCGGAACGCCGAACCGGCGGGCTCGCACACCACCGACGACCACTACCAAATCGACCTGAACTACACGCAGAACTTCTCGTTCGGCCGCTACAACGTCCAACTGCGCGCCGACCTGTTCAACGCCACGAACAACCAGACCGGCTACAACATCCAGAACCAGAAGCACTCGGCCGGGTTCGGCACGCCAAGGACGTTCTACGACCCGAGACGCCTGCAACTCGGGGTGAAGTTCGAGTTCTAGAGAGAGAGACCTCTGTGTGATGTAGGGGGGCAGCTTGCCTGCCCCCGGGCGGAGGCAAGCTCCGCCCCTACGTAGAACCGGGAAAAACGGCGCCCGGCCTCTGGCCGCGGCGCCGTTTTGCGTTTTCGGCGACCCCTGGAATTAGATTCCCCGCCGGCTTTGTTCACCTATGAAGCACGCAGTTTCCACCGCTCAGGAGGTCTCCCCATGTCCATTCGGCCCGTCAAGCACCTCTCCCGTTCCACCCCGACGATGGAGGGTGCGGGCGTTCACCTGCGCCGCGCGTTCGGCTTCGGCGAAACCGACGAAACCGATCCGTTTCTGCTGTTCGACGACTTCCGGAACGACCGTCCGGCCGACTACCAGGCGGGCTTTCCCTGGCATCCGCACCGGGGGATCGAGACGATCACCTATGTGCTCGCGGGGAGCGTCGATCATCGCGATTCCTTGGGCAACCAGGGCTCGCTCGGCGCGGGCGACGTCCAGTGGATGACCGCCGGCCGCGGCATCCTTCACCAGGAGATGCCACAGGGCGACCCGAACGGACGGATGCACGGATTCCAGCTCTGGGCGAACCTGCTGGCGGCGTTGAAGATGACGGCCCCGCGCTACCAGGACGTGTCTGCGCGCGACATCCCCTCGCT
>Ga0134122_10001931_pt1 | contig 15113 bp, 12 predicted proteins | sample KB302_FD_96461 | JGI IMG/M metagenome (GOLD analysis project Ga0134122, IMG submission 96461) | Terrestrial soil microbial communities without Nitrogen fertilizer from Kellogg Biological Station, Michigan, USA - KB3-0-2 | ecosystem: Environmental > Terrestrial > Soil > Unclassified ... | reverse complement strand
GCTCATGTCGGAATTGGCCATGTGTCCCCCATCGAGTGGTCGAAGCGGAGTGTCCGGCGCGGCCCTGATGGCGCCATTGTACCGGAGGATCGAGGGGAACGCGTGGCGGCGGCAACCCCGGCTTGACACCGGCGCGGGGGCGACCGACTATCGGGGCCATCATGCCGGGCCGTCCCGGTCAGGAGCGGTGATGGCATCACGGTGCCCGCACGTCATCATGCCGAGGAGAACACCATGAAAGACGGACTGCGCTTCGTCGACTGCGATATGCACATCATGGAGCCACCCGACCTCTTCGACCGGTACCTCGATCCGAAGTTCAGGCATCGCGTCAGCACCCTGGTGGGCGCCGACGGCCGTCCGCGACGGGGCCCGAGCGGCGCCATCGTCATCGATGGGGTGCCCGCCGGCGACAGCGACCTCCAGCAGTATCGCAAGCGCCCGGGGAGGGGACCGACGCAGAGCAGCCAGCCGCTGTCGGGGTCACGGCTCGCCGACACCGGACACCTCAACTTCGCGATCCAGCGCAACTACGACCCCGAGGCGCAGGTGATGGCGATGGCGATGGAGGGCGTGGACATCGCGGTCCTCTATCCGACCAACGGGCTGTCGCTCATCGCGCGCGACCACATGGATCCCCAGCTGTCCCTCGCCCTCTGTCAGGCCTACAACAACTGGATCCATGAGTTCTGCCGCTACAGTCCCGAGCGCCTCAAGTTCGTGGCGATGCTGCCCTTCCACGACGTGCACGTCGCCTGCCGCGAGCTGATCCGATGCGTGCGCGAGCTCGGCGCGGTGGGCTCCTTCAACCGGCCCAACCTCGTGAACGGACATTACTGGCACTCGAACTACTGGGACCCGCTCTATACCCTGCACGAGGAGCTGGACGTGACGTGGGGCTTCCACGAGGGCACCGGGGCGCCCTACTCCCACATGAACACCCTCTACGGCGAGAACCGCTTCTATCGCCACGTGGCCAGCCACTGGATCGAGATGCAGCAGGCGCTGATCGCGATGATCATCGGGGGAGTGTTCGAGTTTCACCCGAAGCTCCGGGTGGGGTTTCTCGAGGCGCAGAACTCCTGGGCGCCCGGGCTCCTCTCGCGCATCGAGTGGGACTACCCGCAGTACCGGGACTCGCACGCGCCGTATCTCTCGATGACCCCGCGCGAATACTTCCGGCGGAACTGCTGGGCGGCGGTCGAAGGAAGCGAGCCGGAGATCGAGGCCACCGCCGGCCTCATCGGGGCCGACCGCATGTGCATCTCGACCGACTATCCGCACTTCGACTCGAATTTCCCCCACGTGGCGGAGAACCTCTTGAAGAACGTGCCGCGCGAGGTCGCGGCGCAGATCTTCATGGGGGGCGCGCACCTCTACGCGTTCGGTGAGGACGACTTCAAGAAGGCCGCGGCGGCGGCGAACGGAAGCGGCACCCGATAGGGCGCGGACGTCGGGCCGGGAGAGGACGCGGATGACGGCCGATCGATCTCTCCACGACCGGGCGTTCCAGCGGATCATGCGGGGGCTCATCGATACGGGGCGAGCCCCTCACTACGCGGAGGTCGCGCGCGCGCTCGGACTCCCCGTCGATGACGGACGTCGGCTCTTGCGCGAGGTGATGCAGGCCTACCCCATCGGCTGGCTGCATCCCGACACGGACTACATCGCCTCGTTCCCTCCGCTGAACAACTTGCCCACGCAGTATCGGGTCACCGTGCGCGGTGAGCAGCGATGGTTCGCCCAGTGCGGATTCGAGGCGACGTCGGTCACGTGGTTGTTTCCCGGGGAGACCGTGCGCGTCGAAGCTCCGTGCCTCGACTGCGGCGATCCCGTGACCATCGAGATGCGCGACGGACGAATCGTCTGGGCCGACCCGCCCGAAGTGGTGGGGCACCTGAATTACGGCTTTGGCCCGTCCCGGGGACAACCCCCGTTCCTCTGAACGGGCATGAACCTCTTCCGGTCGGAAGAGCATGCGCGTCGCTGGCCGGCGTTCCAGGCGCGGAGTGCGGAGGGCTTCATCGCCCTCGCGGATCTCGGGGGGCTCTTCGGCACCGAGTCGCGCCGCCACATGCTGGATGCCGACTACCTCTCGAGCTGGTACCCGCGGCGCGCGGCGGAGCGGCGCGCCTACCTCGAGCGGATCGGAAAGACCAGCCCGTTCTGGCTGGGAACGCCGGACGCCGTCCAGTGAAAGGCTAGCGCCGCTCCGGGCGGTCTAGGACCGCAGCACCTGGCCGGCGGCGGCGCCGGTGAGCTTGCCGTCCTTCCAGGTGACGGCGCCGTTGACCACGGTGTACTCGACGCCGCGCGAGGGCATGACCATGCGCTTGGCGCCGCCGGGCAGGTCGAACCGGCGCTCGCCGCGGTTCGTCGAGCCGACGCGGGTGGCGTCGAAGATGGCCAGGTCCGCGGCGAGGCCGGGGGCGAGCCGGCCGCGGTCCCGGATGCCGAAGACCTCGGCCGGATCGGAAGTGAGCCGCCGCACGCCTTCCTCCAGGGTCAGGGCCTGGCGCTCGCGCACCCAGGTGCCGAGGAGATAGGTCGGGTAGCCCGCGTCGCAGAGCATGTCCACGTGCGCGCCGCCGTCGCCCAGGGCCACCAGCACGCTCTTGTCGTTGAGGATCTCCGTCATGCGGTCCACGCGCGTGTTGAACGACGCCATGGTGAACTCGACCTCGAGATCGTCCTGGAGGGTCAGGTCCAGGAAAGTATCGACCCCGTCCTTGCCCTGCTCGCGCGCGATGTCCGCGATGGAGCGGCCCTCGAGGGGCTTGAGATCCGGCGATCGGACCTCGTGCACGTTGATCCGCGCCCAGTTGCCGAAGGCCATGGGCTGCTTCAGCTCCTCGCGGAACCGGTTGCGGAAGGCCGGGTCGGCGTACACCGCCGCCTGGGCCGGCTTCGACTTGTCGACGAACACGCGATTCCAGCTCGGGAAGGCCGCGAAGGAGAACGGGCTCCGCATGTTGATGTCGCGCGTGAGCGGCAGGGGGGAGGTCTGGGGCCGCGCGCCGCGAGCGATCAGCGGCGCCGACTTCCGCAGCGTCTCGCGGACCGCTTCCGGGATGTCGTCGCGGTCGAAGAGGGCCAGGAAGGTCACGTGCCGGCCGCTCTCGCGCAGGAGGAAGTCGAGCAGCTCGTACTCCTCGTCGTCCATCACCGCGATCTTGCGCGTGAGCGCGATCTCGATGGCGCCCTTGCCGCGCTCCCGGAGCGCGTTGGCGTAGGCCTTGAGCTCGTCGCGGCTGGCGTTGCGGCAGGCGAGCGGGCGCCCCTGGAAGCCCACGTGCTGGTTGAGGATGGTGGTCGAGAAGCCGAAGGCGCCGGCGTCGATGGCCTCGCCGAGAAGCGCCTTGATCTGCGCCGTCTCGTCGGGGGTGGCGGCGCGCTCCATCGAGGCCTCGCCCATCACGTAGTGGCGGAACGGGGTGAGGGGAGCCAGGAAGGCGAGATTGAGCGCAGGGCCGCGGCGCGCCGCCGCCGCGATGAAGTCGGGGAAGGTCTCCCAGTCCCAGGTGATGCCCATGTCGAGGACGTCGAATGGAATGGATTCGACATTGACCAGGTCGCGCATGGCGACCTCGCGCGCCCGGGGCCGGCACGGCGCGATGCCAACGCCGCAGTTCCCCATGATGACGCTGGTGACGCCGTGCCACGACGAGGGAGTGACCGCGCCATCCCAGCAGATCTGGGCATCATAGTGGGTATGCGGGTCGATGAAGCCGGGCGCGACCACGAGATCGCTGGCGTCGATGACGGTGGCGGCGCCCTCCGTCACCCGGCCGATCTCGGCGATCTTGCCGGCCGCGATCGCCACGTCGGCTCGCCGCGCCGCCGCGCCGGTTCCGTCCACGAGCATCCCGTTCCTGATCACCAGATCGTAGGCCATGGCTTCCTCCTGTGCGCGCGGCGCGATCGTACCATACGGCTCTCGTCGCCGCTGTCGGCGCCTTGACCGTCCGGTGGCGGCTGGATAGGATCTGCCTCGCGGAGGGGAGCCATAGCCCATGGGAGCGCGCGAGAGCGGCCGGCAAGTGAATGGGGAGTTCGCGGTGGTGATCCGCGGCGGGCGTGTGGTCGATCCCGCTCAGGGCATCGACGCGCCGCGGGACGTCGCCATCGAGGACGGCGTGGTGGCCGCCGTCGGGACGAATCTGCGCGGGCGCGCCGTGCTTTCGGCCGAGGGCTGCGTGGTGGCGCCCGGCTTCATCGACCTGCACAGCCACGCGCAGAGCGTGGGCGGCCACCGGCTCCAGGCCTTCGACGGCGTCACCACGACGCTCGAGCTGGAAGCGGGCGCGATCCCGGTGGCGGAGGCGTATGCGCGGGCGGCCGCGGAGGGCCGGCCCTTGAACTTCGGTTACTCCGCGTCCTGGGCGGCGGCCCGGATCCAGGTGCTCGCCGGGCACCGCGCCGATGGGCGGGCGACGACCATGCTCTCACACTTCGCGAACCCCGCGTGGCAGCGGGAAGCTACCGCCGCCGAGGAGGACCGCATCGTCGGCCTCCTGGAGACCGAGCTGGCGGGGGGCGGCCTCGGCATCGGCGTGCTGGTGGGTTACGCGCCGGGGACGAGCCCCGCGGAATACCTGCGGGTGGCGCGTCTCGCCGCGTCGAGCCGGGTGCCGACCTTCACGCACGTGCGGGACCTCGTCGCCTTCGCGCCCACCACGCGCATGGACGGCGCCGAGGAGCTGGTGCGCGCCGCCGCCGAGACGGGCGCCCACATGCACTACTGCCACGTGAACAGCACCTCGCTGCGCCACGTGGACCGGGTCCTCGGTCTCGTCGATCGGGTGCGCCGCGAGGGCGCGACCGTCACCACCGAGGCCTATCCCTACGGCGCCGGGAGCACGGCGATCGGGGCGGCGTTTCTCTCGCCGGAGCGGCTCCCCGAGCGGGGCCTCCGGCCCACCGACCTCGTCTACGTGCCCACCAACGAGCGAGTGCGCGACGCCGAGCATCTCGTTCGCCTGCGCGCCGACGATCCGGGCGGGCTCTGCATCGTTCACTTCCTCGACGAGACGAACGCGGCCGACGCGGCGGTGATGCGCGCCGCCCTCACCCACGCGGACACCATGGTGGCCAGCGATGCCATGCCCTTGACCTGGCTCGGCGCCCCCGCCGACGAGACGTGGCCGCTCCCGCCGAGCGCGCTCACGCACCCGCGCACGGCAGGAACCTTCGCCCGCTCCTTCCGGAGGCTGGTGGGCGACGGCGCCCTGAGCGTCGCCGAGTTCGTCCGGCGCGCGAGCGTGCTCCCCGCGGAGGTGCTCGAGGCGGCCAGCGGCGGCGCTGCGCGCAAGGGCACGCTGGCGGTGGGAGCGGGCGCGGACGTCGTGGTGTTCGCGCCGGATACGTTCCGCGACCAGGCGACCTACGAGGCGTCCACCCGGCCGTCTGCCGGGGTGCGGCACCTCCTGGTCGGTGGCGCGCCGGTGATTCGTGACGGCGCGCTGCTGCTCGATGCGCGGCCGGGTCGCCCCGCGCGGAAGGCGTAGCGCCCGGGCGACGCTATCCCGTCAGCCGGTAGAAGCGCTGGGCGTTCTGCCCCAGCACCTTCCGGCGCGCCTCCTCGGACAGCGGCGCCAGCCGCTCCTTCAGCTCGCGGACGACCCCGAACGAGGCGTCGATGTGCGGGTAATCGGACGCCCAGATGAAGTAGTCGGCCCCGAGATGCTCCACCATCTGCGCGGTGACCGACTCGTCCGGATCGGCCGAGATCAGGCACTGGCGGAAGAAGTAGGCGCTGGGCTCGAGCGGTGTCCGGTCCTTCATGATCCGATACTTGTGATCGAGCCGGTCGAGCCACGCCGCGATCCAGTTGGAGCCGGCCTCCAGCACCGCGCACTTCAGGCGCGGGTAGCGCTCGAACATCCCCGCGCTGAGCATCTGGGTGAACGCCGCCATGACGTCGATGGCCAGAAACGCGATGCTGAACAGCGCGTCCGACGGATCGCGGCGCTGCCATTGACGGAACCACTGCCGGTCGCGCACCACGACGTGGAAGGCGATCGGCATCTCCAGCTCCTGCGCCGTCTCCCAGAAGCGCGCGAAGAGGGGGTCGTCGAAGTGCCGGCCGCCCCGGGCGGCCAGATCCGGCGAGAGGAAGATGCCCACGCAGCCGTCGCGCCGGGCGCGAATCGTCTCCTGGACGGCGCCCTCGGGATCCAGCAGCGAGACGTGGGCCACGGGATGGAGCCGGCGGGGGTCGGTGCGACAGAAGTCCGCGAGCCAGCGATTGTAGGCGCGCGTGTAGGCGGTGGCGAGACCGCCGTCGCTCACGTGGCCCTCCCAGCAGATGCCGATGGTGGGGTAGAGCAGCACCGAGTCGATGCCCTCGCCGTCCATCACGCGCAGCCGCTCGACGGGATCGTAACCCCCGGCGGGACTCCCCTCGGCGTAGGTCATCTGGCCTCGCGTCAAGAGGCGCGTGGTGTCCATCTCGATGCCGCCGAGCGCGCCGAGCGCCCCGCGGAGAGTCTTGAGCGGCTGGCCGTCGATGAGGAGCACCTCGTACCCCTGCTCGTCCCGCGCGATGCGGATGGCGCGATCCCGGTAGGCGGGGTCGATGTATTTCTCCCAGGTGTCGGCGGGCTCGAGGACATGACCGTCGGCATCCACCACCGGGGAAGGGCCGGGCGCCGGGCTCATGCTGCGACCTTACACCATCGAAATTGGCTTTGACTATCCATGCCCGCTCACCGAAACTTGGACCTCTTCCATCGGCTTGCCGTGAACACTCGCCCCCCGTGAGGAGAGACTCCCGTGCCATTCGGAGGCAATGACTGGCTCGCGCTGACGCAGGAGCCGGCGCTGGAGCCGGAGCTACCCATCTGTGATCCTCACCACCACTTCTGGGACTTTCGCACCTCGCGGATTCCCTATCAGCGCTACCTGCTGCACGAGCTGGCCGACGACATCCACGGCGGCCACAACGTGCGCTCCACGGTCTTCATCGAGGCGCGGGCGATGTACCGGGCGGAGGGGCCGGAGGAGATGCGTCCGGTGGGTGAGGTCGAGTTCGTCCAGGGTCTGGCCGCCGCCAGCGCCAGCGGGCTCTATGGGCCCGGCCGAGCCGCCGCCGCCATCGTGGGCCACGCCAACCTCAATCTGGGCGAGCGCGTGGCGCCGGTGCTGGAGGCGCTGCAGGCGGCCAGCCCCAACCGGTTTCGCGGCATCCGCCACTCCGTGACGTGGGATCCGCACCCGGAGGTGGAGAACACCGCGGCGCATCCCATCAAGGGACAGCTGGGGAGCGACGCCTTCCGCGCGGGGGCGCGGGTGCTCGCGCGGATGGGCCTGTCGCTCGAGGCATGGCTGTACTTCCCTCAGCTTCCCGAGCTGGCGGCCTTCGCCAAGGCAGTCCCGGACCTGCCGATCGTGCTGAACCATATCGGCGGCCTGCTGCGGCATGGCCCGTACGCCAATCGCGACCACGAGGTGCTGGAGACCTGGCGGCGCGGCATCGCGGCGGTGGCCGCGTGCTCCAACGTCCACGTCAAACTCGGCGGCATCGGCATGCCCCGCACGGGGTTCGACTGGCATACGCGGAGCACGCCGATCGGCTCGGAAGAGCTGGCGGCATCGGCGGCCCCGTTCATGACCTACTGCATCGAGCAGTTCGGCCCCGGCCGCGCCATGTTCGAGAGCAATTTCCCCGTCGACAAGGTCTCGTACTCGTACACCGTGATGTACAACGCCTTCAAGCGGCTGTCGAAGGGCTACTCGGCGTCCGAGCGCGCCGCGATGTTCCACGACAACGCGGCGCGCGTCTATCGGGTGGTCACCTAGCGGCGGGCGCGTCACACCGCGCGAGCCACGCGGGTCCCCTCCAGGATGGCCTGGTGGACACCCCGCGGCGCCACGCAGTCGCCGATCGCGTGCAGCGCGGGGACCTTGCCCTTGAGGGCCCGGTAGAGCGTGTCGGTGGAGCGGCTGCCCATGGACAGCACCACGGTGTCCACGGCCTCGAGCCGCCGCGCCGCTTTCGTGAAGGTATTGGCCAGGACCACCGCCGAGCCCTCCACCGCGATCAGATCGGTGTGGGGGGTGAAGGTCACCCCCTTGGCGAAGAGCCGGGTGTAGAGCGGCGCGATCGAGGTCACACCCACGTCCTGGCCGGCATAGAAGAGCCGCGAGATCACCTCCACGCGGTGGCCGCGGTCCAGGAGGTACTCGGCCGTGGACAGGCCCTGCTGGGTGTGGACGTCGTCCACGACCACGACCCGCTCGCCGACTTCCACCCGGTCGAGGAGGACGTCCCGATCGGTCACCACGTGCTTGCCCTCGAGTCCGGGGAGATCGGGCACGTGGGGATGCGAGCCGGTGGCGACGATGACGACGTCCGGCGATTCGGCCAGCACGGTGTCCACCGTGGCATCGACCCGCAGCCGGCAGTCCACGGCAAGCTTGTCCACCTGGCGGGCCAGGAAGCGGAGGATGCCGGCGAACTCGGCGCGCGCGGGCCCGCGGGCGGCGATCAGGACCTGTCCCCCGACTTCCGCCTCGCGCTCGAGGATGACCACCCGGTGGCCCCGCCGCGCGGCCATCCGCGCCGCCTCGAGGCCGGCCACGCCGGCGCCGACCACGAGCACGCGCCTGGGCACCGCCGCCGGGACGGGCTCGCCCATCTCCGCCTCGCGGCCGGTGCCGGGATTCTGGATGCAGGTGACCGGCTTGCCCTGATAGATCCGGTCGATGCATCCCTCGTTGGCGCCGACGCAGAGGCGCACATCATCGGTCCGCCCTTCCTGGACCTTGCGGGGCAGATCGGGATCGGCGATCAGCGCGCGCGTCATGCCCACCAGGTCGATGGACCCCGCGGCGAGGATCTGGTCCGCGTGAACGGGATCGACGATGCGGCCGGCGTGGAGGACCGGCATCGCGGGGGCCGCCCGCTTGATGGCGGCGGCGAGCGGGACGAAGATGCCGTGCGGCGAGGCCATGTTGGGAACGGCGAGGGCCTGGAGCGGGACGGTGTGCGCGGCCCCGCCGATGATGGACAGGAAGTCCACGAGCCCCGAGGCGGCCAGGCGGCGCGCGATCTCCGCCATGTCGCCGGCGGCGAGACCGCCCGGCGTCATCTCGTCACCCGAGATCCGGGCGCCCACCACCCAGTCGCGCCCGACCTGCCGGCGGATCTCGCGCAGCACCTCGAAGCCGAAGCGCATGCGATTCTCGAGGCTCCCGCCGTACTCGTCGGTCCGTCGGTTGAAGAGCGGCGACCAGAACTGGTCCACGAGGTGATTGTGGGCGAAGGAGAGCTCGATGCCGTCCAGGCGGCCCTCGCGACAGCGCCGCGCGGCGTCCCCGAACGCCCGCACCAGCATGGCGATCTGCTCGGCCTCGAGCTCGTGCGGCACTTCCCGGTGGACCTTTTCGGGGATCTGAGAGGGCGCCAGCAGCACGTGCCAGCTCTCGACGTCGGACTGGGACCTCCGCCCCATGTGCGTGAGCTGGCTCATGATCCGACAGTCGTGGCGGTGGACGGCCTCCGCGACGCCGCGATAGCCGGCGACGACGGACTCGTCGTGGTTGGCGATCATGTTCCAGGCGCTGGCGGGCGAGGAGGGATGGACACTGGTCGAGCCGCCGATGATGGTGAGGCCGGCGCCCCCGCGCGCCTTCGCCTCGTGGTAGGCGCGCAAGCGAGGTCCCGGCTTCCCGTCCTCCGCCATCGCCTCGGCGTGCCCGGACGAGAAGATGCGGTTCTTGAGCGTGAGACCGCCCACCCGGAACGGCGTGAAGAGGTGGCGAAGCTCCGGCATGGCCCCGAACGTAGCACGCTCACCGGGAGGCGAGATTGCCAATGTGGAGGCGATCGGGTCCCCTTTCACGAACCCAGAGTACGTCCCCGAATTGACGCCTTCCCGGAGATCTGGCAGGATCGCCGGAATGGCAGCGCCCTCGTTCACGCGGTGGGAAGGCCGCCCGATGACGCAGAGCCGCTCCCGTGTCGCTCCCTCTCCGGGCCGTCCACAGGTCAGCGTGGTCATCACCACCTTCAACCACGCCGCCTACATCGCCGCCGCGCTCGAGAGTGTCCTCGCGCAGACGTATCCGCTTCACGAGATCGTGGTGGTCGACGACGGGTCGAGTGACGCCACCTCCGATTCCATCCGGCCCTATCTGGACCGTGTCCACTACATACGCCAGGAGAATCGTGGAATAGCGCGGGCGAGAAACACCGGAGTGGCGGCGGCGCGCGGAGACCTCATCGCGCTTCTCGACGGCGACGACGTATGGGAGCCGGGGAAGATCGAGCGCCAGGTGGCGGCAGTGTCGCAACACCCGGACGCGGCGCTGATCGCCGCCAACGGTGTCGAGTTCGAAGGTGACACCGCGGTGTTCGAGCATCTGTTCGCTCGAGCGGTGCGCGAGCGTCTCCGGCCGCCGACGATGCTCAAATGGGACTGCTACGATGCGCTCGTCGAGCGGAATCTCATCTTCACCGTGTCGCAGGTCCTGATTCCCCGCTGGGCCCTCGAGCGGGTAGGCGAGTCCGATCGGCGGTTCTCGACTTCGAGCGACTGGGATCTGTATCTGAGGCTCGCGCGAGATCATCCCTTCGTGTTCCTGTCCGAGCGGCTGGTGCGCTGGCGCTATCTCGACACCAGCGCCTCGGGGCCGCGCGAGCGGCGCATGCTTCAGTGGGCGGTTGATGACATCCCGATTCTGAAGCGCGAGGCGCGTCGCGGGCGGAACGCCCGGGCGGACCGGATCCGGGGCCTGGTGCAGGAGAAGTGCCGTCGGACAGCGTACACCGCCTTCGGGTATGGCGAGCGGCACGATCGGCGCTGGGCGCGACAATACCTGTGGCGCATGTGGCGCCGTCACCACTCGCGGGCGTTTCTGACCTACTACGTCGTCTTGCTGGTGCCGCCGCGGCCCAGAACCGCGCTGCGTCGATGGGCGCCGAGGATGATGGGCTGGTAGGCGGAGCGCGTCCCATCCCGGTGGTCCTCTGCATCGACGTGGAGCCTGATCCTCGACTCGTGAGCCGTCAGGCCCCCGAGCCGTGGCGCGGTTACGAGGCGACGCAGCGTTCCATGGAGGAATGGCGGGCCCGCTTCGGCGACGCGACCGGGGCGCCCGTCCACTTCGCGTGGTTCCTGCGGATGGACCCCCAGATCGCCGGGCCGTACGGGAGCGCCTCGTGGGTGGCGGATCGCTACGGCGCGCATCTCGACGCCGTCCAGCGACAGGGCGACGAGGTCGGCGTGCATCCCCACCCCTATCGCTGGAGCGAGACCGCAAACACCTGGGTGCACGAGTTCGCCGACCAGGGCTGGGTGGACCACTGTCTCGAGATGTCGCTCCAGACGTTCGAGCGGGCGCTGGGGCGACCCTGTCGGTCGATGCGCTTCGGCGACCGATGGCTCAATACCGCGACCGTCAACCTCGCGGAGCGCCTCGGGATACGCCACGATCTCACGTTGGAGCCGGGCGCCCCATCGCTGCCGAGTCCCATGGAGGGCGAGCACGCCACCGGCCCCTTGCCGGACTACTACCGTGTTCCGCGCGTCCCGTACATCCCGTCGCCCCGCGAGTTTCGGCGAGCGAGCCGGAACCGCTCGCGGACCATCCGGATGATGCCGCTCACGTCCGCCTGCCTTCACCTCGGTCTTCAGCCGCGGCGGTACCTGGCCCGGCTGCTCCGCAATGGCGTCCGTCACCGTCGCCAGGACACGCCTCTGTCCATGTGGCGCCTCTGGCGCGCGCCCGACACCTTCGACCGCATGCTCGATCGGGCGCTTGCCGCCCAGGGGCGCCCCTACCTGGCCTTCGCCATCCGCGCCGATGGCCGTGAGCGACCCGAATTGGCCGACCGGGTCGATGCCTGTCTTCGGGCGCTCCTTGTGCATCGGGCCCGAGAGCGGTTCGTCTTCAGCACACCGGCCGCCGCTCTCGCCATGCTGGACGGCAACGAAGCGGCGGGAGAGAGCTAGCGCTTGAGGGCGCCGGCTTCGCTCAGCGGCTCGCGCACGGGGAGAGACGTGCCGTCGGCCAGGGTGACGCCGAGCAATGCCGCAATGGTGGCACCGATCTGCGTGACGTCCACCGCGCTCGAGAAGCGCTCCGCTCGATCAGCAGACCCGGCAAGTGGTCGATCGGCTCGCCGGGGTGCGCGTCGGCCACTTCTCCTTGTAGCTGCCGAGCTGGATCTGGCTATAGCAGTAACGGCGGTGGCGTGTCGGAGGCAGGGAGGTCCAGAACGACGGCCACACCGCGACGCAGATCACGAGCAGCTTCGTCAGGACCAATCCACATGCCACCGTCGGCTCTCTGTAACTGTTGAGATACACATCGGATAGGTGGAGGACAAAGAGCACTAAGAGGCGTGAGTATCAGAAAAATCGACACGCGACCGATGAGCACTTGATCCGGTGTCCCGTGATAGGCTGGGCTCGTGTCGCTCTCGCGCTCGCGGGGACGTACTGGATGCTATGGGGAGTCGCGGAGCTGACCACGCGGTGGGCGCCTGGTCTCATCTCCCACCGGAGCATGAAGTGATCGGCGGCTCGGCCGATCATAGCCGGGTGCTTTCTCACCGATGATGAATACCGATGATGAATGAAGTGCTGGCGGCGATCCTGGACACCCCGGCGGCGGAACGGCTGGCCACGGGCTTCGTCTTCACCGAGGGCCCGCTCTGGCATCCGGACGGCTACTTCTACTTCGTCGACGTGCGGGCGAGCAAGCTCTACCGGGTGACCCCGGGGCACGCCCCGGAAGTGCTGCGCGAGCAGACCGGCGGCGGCAACGGCACCACGTTCGACCTGCAGGGCCGGCTGGTGCTCTGCGAGGGTGACAATCGCCGGGTGACACGAACCGGCGCGGACGGATCCATCGAGGTCCTCGCCGATCGATTCGAGGGCAAGCGGCTGAACCGCCCCAACGACGTGGTGTGCCGGTCGGACGGCAGCATTTACTTCACGGATCCCGGCCTGCGGGTGCCCCTCGCCGAGCGAGAGCTGACTCAGGCCGGCGTCTATCGGATCGCGCCCGACGGGAGGATCACCCTGATCGCCGACTGCGAGTACCCGAACGGGCTCGCGTTCTCGAGGGACGAGCGCGTGCTCTACGTGGCCAATACGCGGTGGACGGCGTATATCCTCGCCGTCGAGCTCGATGCGGGCGGCCTTCCCATCCGGCGCCGCATCTTCGCCGACATGTCCTCCGACGAGACCGACGGCGTGCCCGACGGCATGAAGGTCGACGTGGAGGGACGCGTGTTCTGCACCGGCCCCGGGGGCACCTGGGTGTTCTCGGCCGCCGGCGCGCGACTCGGCATCATCCGGACCCCGGAAGTTCCCGCCAACCTCGCCTTCGGCGGGCCCGACCTCCGGACGCTCTTCTTCACCGCGCGGACTTCCGTCTATGCGATGCGCGTCAGGATGCCCGGCCAGCCGCATCCCTGGTACCGGATGAGGCCATGAAGCCCCTCCGGGCCCTCGTGGTCCTCAGCGGCCTCGTGGGGACGCTGCTCGGCATCGAGAGCGGCGGCGCCGACCCGGGCCGGCGGCCGGTCACACCCGACGAGCGCAGCGGAAGCTTCTTCGGTCCGGCGCCGACGACGGCGGCCGACGCCGCGCCCCCCGCGCGCGAGCTCAAGCTTCCGGCCTTCGCGGACGCCACCGCGATCTGGGGCTCCACCGGCCGCGATCTGCAAGGCCGGATCTGGATCGGCGTCTCCGCGAACTCGCCGAGGATGAGCGCCCACCTGATGCAGTACGATCCCGAGGCCGACGTCATGCACGACCGCGGCGCCGTCGTGGATCAGCTCAAGACCGCGGGCTTGCACCGCGCGGGCGAGGGCCAGATCAAGATCCACTCGCGAATCGTCACCGCCGAGGACGGCTGGATCTACTTCGCGTCCACCGATGAGGACGGCGAGCGCGAGGACGGCACCGTGCCGCCGCGCTGGGGCGGGCACTTCTGGCGCCTCGATCCGGATTCGGGGAAGTGGGAGCATCTGTGGGCGGCGCCCGAGGGCCTGGTCGCGGCCAGCGGCGTCGGCCGGTACGTCTTCGTGCTCGGCTACTGGAATCACGTCCTGTTCCAGTACGACACCACCACCGGCAAGACCAAGCGCGCGGTGGTGGGCTCGGTGGGCGGCCACGTCTCGCGCAATTTCCTGTCCGACGGCAATGGACATGCCTACGTGCCGCGGCTGACCAGGTCGCCCCAGGGCAAGGCCACCGTCGCGCTGGTCGAGTACGACGCCGATCTCCAAGAGCTCGCCGCGACGCCGCTCGAATACTACGCGGGGAAGGGCGCCATCGAGGAGAATCACGGGATCACCGGGCTGACGTATCTCGCGGACGGCCGCATGGCGTTCACCACGCACCGCGGGTACCTGTACCTGATCGAGCCCCAGCCCGGCCGCGCCGCCAAGGTCCTGCCGGTGGGCTGGTTCCACCCCCGCCCGGAAACGTATGCGCCATCCCTCTTCGCCGTGGACGGTCGCCGCTTCCTCGCCGGCGCGACGCAGCGCGGACGCGGGTTCGACTGGGTGGTGTTCGACCTCCAGGCGGGGCGGTCCACCGCCAAGCCGCTCGACACCAAGAACCTGAAGGACGTGCTCCTCTACGGCTCGGTGGGCCGGGACAATGCCGGCCGGTTCTACCTGGGAGGCTGGACGGCCAATTCCACCGGCGGGCAGCGCCCACTCCTGTTGCAGGTCGGCGCCGCCCCCTGATCGATTGACGGCAGAAGCGCTCTGCCGTTACTCGATCGAGAAGTGCGCCTCGGTGGTCCGCCCGCTGGTCCCGTTGATGGGGAGGATGTCCTGGGGACAGGCCGAGAACGCCGCCACGAGTTCCATCTCCGCGCGGAAGAGGGCGTAGCTGCCCGGCGCCGACACGGGCTCGCCCCATGAGAGCTGTCCCGCCGCCGTCCACGGGATATTCATGAACACGTTGAGCGAGGGAGGCGTGGCGGGGATGGAGATCCCCAGCCCGGCGAGGGCGGCGTGGAGATTGTCGCGGCAATTGTCGTGGTAGCCCTGGACGCCGAGGAGCCCGTAGCGGTGAGAATCGCAAGGCGCGATGAGGGTGTCGTGGGCGCAGCCCGAGGTGTCCTCGACGAGGGTGAGGATCGGC
>Ga0134122_10001930_pt1 | contig 15114 bp, 13 predicted proteins | sample KB302_FD_96461 | JGI IMG/M metagenome (GOLD analysis project Ga0134122, IMG submission 96461) | Terrestrial soil microbial communities without Nitrogen fertilizer from Kellogg Biological Station, Michigan, USA - KB3-0-2 | ecosystem: Environmental > Terrestrial > Soil > Unclassified ... | reverse complement strand
AGGTCGATGAAGGGGACCAGGTTGATGGCCGTGTCCAAGGGCTTCTTGCCGCCCTTGCCACCCGTCCCCAGGTCCATTCCGCCGGCCATGCGCGCTCCTCCTTCGACGTGCTGCTGGGGTCCTCAACCACCTGACACCACCGCCCCCGCCCAGGTTCTCCCAGGCGGAGACGGCCGCCTGCCTGGCTACTCGTCGTCGCCGCCGCCGTGGCCGCCGCCGCGCGGAGCGGTCGCGTTCTTGAACTTGTCCTTGTTGGAGATGATCAGGTTCAGCACCGAGACCGACGTCTCGTTGATGTCGTTGATCAACGTCTGGGTGCGGCCGTTGAGGATCGAGAAGGCGACCAGCGCCGGGATGGCGGTCACCAGCCCGAACGCGGTGCAGTTCATGGCTTCGGAGATGCCGTTGGCGAGAATCGCCGCCTTGTCGGCCGGGTTCACGTTGGCGACCGCTTCGAAACAGGTGATCAGGCCGAGCACGGTGCCGAGCAGCCCGGAGAGCATGGCCGCGTTGCCGATCATCGCCAGGTAGCCGGTGCGCGCCTCCAGGCGGGGCGTCTCGCGGATGGAGGCCTCGTCCAGGGCCGCCTGGACCTCCTCCTCGCCCTTGGGGACGTTCATCAGGCCAGCCTTCACCACGTTGGTGAGCGGCGTCGACTTCTGGCCGGCGACGTAGTTGATGGCCTTGTCCAGATCGCCCGCGTAGATGTGCTTCTTCAGGCCGCGGAGGAAGCCGTCCTTGTTGATGGAGGCGGACGCGAACAGCACCATCGACCGCTCGATCATGATGGCCAAGGCGACGATGGCGCAGAGGGCGATGGGGTACATGCCCCCTCGTCCACCTTCCCATCGGTGCTGCAGGTCCTCGAAGAGGGTGCGGCCTCCTCCAGCCCCTTCAGCGGCCTCTGCAGCCCACAGCACGAGCGACTTCAGACCCATGAACATGGTGTGAATGCCTCCAGTAAGGCTCGGGAACGTATGACCCGTCATCCGGCTGGGGAAGAGGGATGCCGTCCAGGCGAGGCCGGACTGTACTTCCGACAATAAAAGCGTGTCAAGGTTACGTCTGGCATAACTGCCCGATATCCCTGGGCAATTGCTTGGGGACCGGACGAGCAGTCGTTCTGGTATAGGCGATTTCATGTCTCGAAAACGGATCGGAGAGCTGCTGCTGGAGCGGGAGGCCATCACCCCGGAGCAGCTCGAGGAGGGCCTGGCGCACCACCGGAAGACCCGGCAGCGACTGGGAGTGGCGCTGATCCAGCTGGGTTTCCTCACCGAGTCCGAGCTGGCGCAGGTGCTCTCCCAGGCGCTGAACATCCCCGCCATCGACCTGGAGGTCATCCAGCCGGAGTGGGGCGCCATCCACATGCTCCGCTCCCGCTTCTGCGAGAGCCACGACCTGTTCCCCTACGCGATGGAGGGCGGCAAGGCGGGGCGCAAGCAGCTGCTGGTGGCGATGAGCGACCCGATGAACGTGCCGGCGCTGGAGGAGATCGAGTTCTCCACCGGCCTGAAGGTGAGCCCGCGCATCGCCACCCTCTCCGCGGTGCGGCGGGCGATCATGCGCTGGTACCACAAGGTGAACCCGGACAGCGCCCAGCTGGACGCCCAGACGATGTCGGTCATCCAGAAGGGCGAGGTGGTGCTCCAGGTCCCCGGCGGCGACGACGAGGTGGTCCAGGGCGAGCCCCTGGGCGCCGAGGACCCCGTCCCCACCGACCGCACCGCCCTGGCGGACATGATCAAGGAGCGGGAGTCGAAGGCGAAGGCGTCCGGCAAGGCGACGCGGGCGTCGCTGGCGGCGGACCTGGACTTCCTCTTCGGCGAGCAGGACGACGCCAACCCGGTGGAGGCGCTGGAGCGGAAGTTCTGGGCGCTGATGCGGCTGATGGCGAAGAAGGGCCTCATCAGCAAGGACGAGTTCTCCGCCGAGCTGGACGAAGACTCCGAGTGACGCGCGCCCGCCCGCGCTACTCCGGCAGCGGGAGGCGGATGGAGAAGCGCGTCCCCACGCCCAGCGCGCTGTACACCTTGATGACCCCGCCGTGCTTCTCCACGATGCCTTGGACGATGGAGAGGCCCAGGCCGGTGCCCTTGCCGTCCGGCTTGGTGGTGAAGAACGGCTCGAAGATCTTCTCCAGGTGATCGGCCTTGATGCCGGTGCCGGTGTCCGCGACCTCCATGCGGACGTCGTTCCCCTCCACCCTGGTGCTCAGCTTCACCACCCCGCCCGGCTGCATGGCGTGGCAGGCGTTGGTGATGAGGTTGACGAACACCTGGACCAGGTTGCCGCGCACCGCGAGGACCTGGGGGATCTCCCCGTACTCCCGCTCCACGGCGACCTTGTGCTGGTGGAGCACGTGGTCGCAGAAGCTCACCGCCATGTCGAGCAGCTTGTGGAGGTCCACCTTCTCCGGCTTGTCGTCCGCCGGCCGGGCGTAGGAGACCAGGTCGCGGGTGAACCTGAGGATGCGGTTGGAGTTGTCGATGATCTTCCGCAGCTTGTCCTGGTCCGCCGGGTCCGCCTTGGGGTTGAGGACGTTGCGCTGGAGCAGCGCGTCCGCGTAGGTGGCCACCGCGGTCATGGGGTTGTTGATCTCGTGCACCACCGAGGCGGCCAGCTGCCCCAGCGAGGCCAGCTTCTCCGCCTGGATGATCCGCTTCTCCAGCTCCTTCACCACGGTCAGGTCCTGGCCGATGGCGATGACGCCCTCCACGTCGCCGCGCGCGGTGAGGACGGCGGAGGTGGCGAAGGAGACGCGCACCTCGCGCCCGCCCGCGCCCACCAGCCGCGTCTCGAAGTTGGAGACCTGCTCGCCGCGGAGCGAGGCGGCCACCACCCGCTGCACGCGCATCCGCTCGTTCTCGGGGATGAAGTTGATCAGGTCCTGGCCCAGCACCTCGTCCCGCCGCAGCCCGGTGAGCTGGGAGATGTTCTTGTTGAAGACGACGATGCGCCGCTCCCGGCTGGCCACCAGGATGAGCGCGTTGGCGTGCTCCAGCAGCTCCTCCAGGTACTTGCGGACGAAGGTGAGCTCGTCGATCAGCTTGGCGTTGCGGATGCCCACCGCCACCTGGTTGGCCAGCTGGATGAGCAGGTGGTTGTCGTCCACCAGGTCCGCCTGCATCCCTTCCGGGTACTCGATGTTGATGACGCCGAAGAGCTGGCCGGAGGCCACCAGCGGCGCGCACAGCGAGCGCGAGGTGCCCTGGAACATCAGCGGCACCTCGTCGTCGATGACCTTCACCCGCTCGGGGGGGAGGGTGGACACGTGGAGGTTGGTCTTCTCCGCCGCCACCCGCTTGAACACCATCACGTCGGAGGCGCCGTCGGCCAGCCGCCCCTCCGCGTAGAGCGAGGTGAGCTGGAGCGTCCGCTGGTCGGCGATGCGGACGCAGAAGGAGCGGCCGGGGAAGAGCGCCTTCACCCCGCGCGCTACCACCGCCACCAACTCTTCTTCGGAGGCCGAACCGGCCACCTCGCGGCCCAGCTCCAGCAGCGTCTGCTCCACCTCGGCGTGCTTGACGATGGCCCGGCCGGCCGCGGCCAGCGAGCCCACCGCCGCCGCCTGCGCCAGGTTGCGCGCCACCACCGCCACGGTGTCCCCGCGGCGGGAGAGGGTGAGCGTCACCTGCTGGCCGGAGCTCAAGGTCACCTCCACGTCGCGGTGGTCGCCGTCCGGAGGCACCTCGCCGGCGATCTCCTTGAGCACCGTGGCCAGGTCCTGCCCCGGCGAGACGCGGGCGCCGCACAGCCCGTCGAAGGCGCTGTTGGTGGTGAGCAGGTGCAGATGCGCGTCGCACAGCGCCGCGGGGTGCTCGAGCGCCTCGAAGAACGCCTGGAAGGCGTCCTGGGTCAGGCTCGGCGTCAGCCGGATGGCGTGGATGTCACTCTTCATGCGACGACGCCTTGTCCAGGTCGAGGATCTTCGCCTGGCCGATGTACGACTTCGTCTCGTACCGGGTGATCTTCCCGATCTTCCGGACGATCTCCGCCATCCGCTCCGCCTCGCGGTAGATGATGTCCACCGGGCGGAAGGAGAAGTCGTCCTCCTTGAGCTTGCGCTTGAGCAGCTCCGCGTAGCCCATCACCGAGGTGAGCGGCTGGTTCAGCTCGTGGGCGGCGGTGCCGGCCAGCGCGACGATGACCGCGTTCCTTTCGGACTCCTCCAGGCGGGTCTCCGCGTCGGACAGCTTGCGCTCCAATTGCAGCTTGTCGCGGAGGTCGGTGTAGACGCCCACGGTGGCCGTCTCCCGTTCGCCCTCGTAGAGGATGGCGGCGGTCATGTTCACCGGGACGCGCTCGCCCGCCTTGTTGATCAGCTCCTGGCGGGTGACGGTGAGCCGGCCGCGCCCGCCCTCGTCGTTGCTGCGCAGCCGGGTCATCACCTCGCGGGAGATGCTGGGCGGGTAGAGCTCGCGGACGTTGAGCGAGGCCAGCGCCTCCTCGGAGGTGTAGCCGAGGATGGACGCCGCGCCCTGGTTGAAGAGGATGACCTTCCCGGTGAGGTCGGCGGCGATGATCGCGTCCACCGAGGAGTCGATCAGCCGCTCCAGGAACTCCTTGGTGTGGCGCAGCTCCTCCGCCATCTGCCTTTGCACGGTGACGTCGCGGAAGGAGACGATGGAGGAGGCCGCCCCCTCGTGGATGGGCGCCGCGCAGACGGAGAGGGTGACCTTGCGGCCGGCCACCGTGCGCGCCGCCAGGTCGATCTCCCGGCGCGACTCGCCGCGGGAGATGGACCACAGCACGTCCATCAGCACGCCGTCGTCGGTGGGGTTGGTGAGCGCGTTGATGTGCCGGCCCAGCGCCTCCGCCTGGCTCACGTCCAGCATCTGGGCGCCGGCGGGGTTGAGCAGCAGGAGGCAGGCCTTCTCGTCCAGGATGGCGATGCCCTCGGACATGCTGGCGAAGTAGGACTCGTAGCGCTGGAGCTGGGCGGCGCGCTCCTCGGCGGCGATGCGGGCGCTCTTCTCGCGCGCGGTCTGCCCGCGCTCGGTCTCCAGCAGGCGCGCGTTGCGCAGCGCCACCGCGGTGGCGTGGGCCACGGTGGCCAGGAAGTCGATCTCCCGCTTGGCGAACTGGGGCCGCTCCGCGGACGCGCGCAGCAGCAGCACGCCCAGCACCTTGCCGCCCACGGACAGAGGCAGCGCGACGATGGCGTGGACGCCCTTGGCGGAGACCTGGCTCTTCACGCCCTCCAGCAGCGGGTGGGTGGGGACGTCCTCCACCAGCACCGGCTGCCCGGTGCGCACGCACTCGCGGATCTCCGGGTAGCGCGCCAGCTCGATGCGCAGCTCGCGCAGGCCGGCGTCGTCGGACGCGGCGATGACGAAGCCCGCCTCGCGCTGCTCGTCCAGCACCACCAGCGAGGCGCGCAGCACGCCCATCTCGGTGGCCAGGCGCCGGGTGACGTCGTGGAGGAGCTGCTGCACGTCCAGCGAGGCCGCGTAGTCGGCGGTGAGCTGGAGCAGCAGGGAGAGGTCCCGCTCGCGCTGCCGCGCCTCCAGCCGGGCGCGGACGGCGGCCTCCGCCTGCTTCAGCCGGAAGGGCAGCTCCTGCTCCAGCACCGAGCGCCCCACCAGGTCCGCCACCTGGAGCGCCTCCGCGCGGCGGGCGCGGGCGGCGTCGCTCCAGTCCACCACCGCCACGATGGCGCGGACCTTCCCGCTCTCGGCGTCGGCGGCGGCGGTGGCGGCGAGGTTGATCAGCCCCGCCTCGGTGGTGGCGTCCACCACCGCCACCGAAGCCTCCTCGCCCTTGTCCGCGGGCAGGAGGACCAGTCCCACCTCCTCGGCGGCTCGCGCGGCGACGGGGTGGATGGGGGCGTCGGGGGGGAGAACCACGACGCCCGTCTTGGGAGAGGCGGGGGTTGCCAAGCCGGATCTCGGGGGCGATTCGCCGCGCAGTCTACACGCGGCGGACCGTTCGTCCTCAAGCCGGCCGTCGGTGACCGGACGACGCTTCAGCCGATCTCTTGATCTCGCGCGTCATCCGGGGCAGGCGATCAGATGCCCCGGCCGAAGGTGCCGCGCCCCCACTGGTGGTGGTTGTGGAAGCTGTACGGCACCCACACCGACTGCTGGGTGGACTCGTAGTGACCGGGCATCCACTGCTGGGCGTAGTGCGCAGGGACGCACACGTTCGCCGCCGAGCGGTACCAGCCGCGCTGCCGGAAACGGGTATTGCACTGCTCCGGGACCCAGACCTGCTGGTACCGGCCGGGGACCCACTGCTGGACGACGCGCTGCTCGTAGTGGCCCCGGCGGTCGCCCTGGTAGCCGTCGGGGCGAGGCTCGCCCACCGCGATGCCGGGCTGCTGATAGGTCGGCTGCTGGGACTGGTACTGCTGGTTGTACTGCGGCTGCTGGTCGTACTGCCGTTGGTAGTAGCCGTCGTCCGCCCGGGCGGCCAGCGGGGCCATCGACAGGGTGAGCGCCGCGCCGACCAACGTCATCTTGAAGCTCATGGTGTTGCCTCCTTGCGTTCTTCGACGCGGAGGCGACGCGGGCATTCTAAGGTGCCCGGCCCATGATCGGCCTGGTCGTCACCGACATGGACAACACGCTGTATTCGTGGACCTTCTACATCGTGCCCGCGGTGGAGGCGATGGTGGAGGCTGTCTGCCGGGCGACCGCCTTCCCCCGCATCAAGGTCATCCAGTCGCTGAAGGCGGTCTACGAGAAGTACGAGTCCAACGAGTACCCGTACGTGCTGCAGGAGTCGTCGATCTTCGAGGAGTTCCCCGAGTTCGACAGCTTCGACAAGCTCGTCATCCAGCCGGCCAAGGTGGCGTTCGCCGAGGCGCGCCGCAAGTACCTCAAGCCGTATCCGCGCGTGCTGGAGACGCTGAAGGAGCTGAAGCAGCGGGGCGTGCCGGTGGTGGCGCTGACGGACGCGCCCCGGAATCCCGCCGAGCAGCGGGCGAAGCTGTTGAAGGTCGACGAGTCCCTGACCGCCCTCTACACGCTGCCCGGCTTCCAGTTCCCCGAGCTCAAGGGCGAGCGGCTGATCGCCGAGCAGATCGTCCAGCGCGAGGAGCGCGGCGAGTACCGCGCCAAGTGCGAGGTGGTGGAGCTGCCGCGGGACCACGAGAAGCCGGACGCTCGGGGGCTGCGGCAGATCTGCGCGCGGTTCGGGGTGGACCCGAAGGACACGCTGGTGGTGGGGGATTCACTCAAGAAGGACGTGGCGGTGGCGAGGGCGGTGGGCGCCGTGGACTGCTGGGCGGAATACGGGACCTACAACCCGCCCGAGTACCTGGAGCGGTTGAACGTGGTCTCCGCCAAGGCGATCACCCGGCGGCACGCGGCCTCCGTGCTGGACCAGGACGCCAACCAGCCGCCCTCCTCCGCCACCCACGCGCTGTCGAACTACTGGCAGATCCTCTCCATCCTCGACGCGCGCCGCTGACGTGGACCTCCGCGCGCTGAAGGCCGCCCTCGCCGACGCCGCCGCGGCGCTCCCCGCGGCCACGGCGTTGCGGGAGCCGGAGGCGCGGAAGGTCTGCGAGCGGCTGGGGGACCGGCTCCGGCGGGACCTGTTGCCCCGGCTGGCGGCGGAGGCGCCGGTGTTGATCGTCGCCATCGCCGGGCCGAACAACGTGGGGAAGTCCTCGCTGTTCAACGCGCTGGTGCGCGCCTCGCTCTCGCCCGCGCGCGCCGAGGGCGGGCTCACCAAGCAGTGCCTGGCGGCGGCGAACCCGTCCCTGTGGCAGGGCGAGCTGCGCGCCTTCGTGGAGCGGCGGTACGAGGTGGTGCCGGTCGCGGATGGAGAGACGCCGCCGGTGGACCAACCCGGGCCGCCCGGGCGGCTGTACCTGGCGCTGCGGCCGCAGGTGGCGCCGGGGCTGCTGCTCCTGGACACGCCGGACTTCGACAGCGTCTACCAGCGGAACCGGCAGGCGTCGGAGGCGCTGCTGGTGACGGTGGACCTGGTGGCGTTCATGGTCTCCCGGCACACGTACCAGAACGCGGCGCTGGTGCAGTTCCTGAAGGAAGTGGTGGGGCGGGGACGGCCGTACCTGCTGGTCTACAACGAGGCGCCCAGCGCGCAGGTGGCCTCCGAGCACCTGGCGAAGCTCGCCTCGGACGTGGGGCAGGCGCCGCTGGCGCGCTTCTGTGCGCCCCACCAGCCGGCGGTGGAGACGGGCGCGCAGCTTTTGGCGACCGAGCCGCTGGACGGAGGCCACCCGCTGCCGTTGCTGCTGTCCGACCCGGCCGATGCGTCGAGGCTGAAGGCGCGCGCGCTGGCGGCGTCGCTGGAGGACGCGGCGGCCGAGCTGGTGGAGGTGGCGGAGGCGGTGAAGTCGGAGGCGCTGGAGCCGGGGCGGCTGCGGGCGCGACTGCGGCACGAGCTGGACGTGGTGGGGCAGCGGGCGGCGCTCAAGGCCGTCCCGGCGGACGTGCTGGTGACGGCGTTCCGGGACGAGCTGGACGCGCGGTCCGCGGTGCACCGGTTCATCCGGTTGCCCTTCCGGGCGCTGGCGACGGCGCTGGGCTTCGTGGGGCGGAAGGTGCGGGACGCCGTGACGGGGACGCCGCCGCGGCTGGACGAGGTGTGGGAACAGTCCGAGCGCGCGCTGCGCGACGGCGTCCGGGAGGTGGCGGAGGCGCTGTCGCTGGAGGTGCCCGCGTTCCGGGGGGACGAGGCGACGCGGGCGCTGCTGGAGCGGTCGCTGGGGGTGGCGCTGTTCGAGCAGCTGGACGGGCCGCTGGGCATCGCCGAGGTGCGGGAGCAGCGCGAGGACCGGACGCGCCTGTACGAGTTCTGCCGGACGCTGGTGCGGGCGGAGCTGGACCAGGGGAAGGAGCAGGAGGCGGCGCTGCAGGCGCTGGCGACGCTGGTGTACTCGCTGCCGGCGGGGGCGGCGGCGGTGGTGACGGCGGCCACGGGCGGCATCGGCCACGACGCGGCGGTGTGGGCGGGGACGGTGCTGTCCGCGCCGCTCTTGGAGAAGTTCGTGGACCTGCTGGGGTCCACGGTGCGGCAGCGGGTGTCGCAGACGTGGGCGGAGTCTCACGGGCGGACGCTGGCCCTGGCGCTGGAGCGGCGGTTCTTCCCCGAGCTGCTCTCGGCGCTGGACGTCCAGGTCTCCTCCGCGCAGGCTACGGCGGCGTCGTTGCGCGAGGTCTCCGGGAGACTGGAGGCCGCCGCGCGAGGCGCCCAGGGAGGAGGACGATGACGGCGGGCTTGCCGGACCCGGCGGAGGTGCAGACGCTGGTGCAGCGCGCGCTGGGGCTGCCCTGGCTGGAGGACGAGCGCGGGCGGATGCTGCGGCTGGTGCAGGACTACGCGCGGAGCATGGACCGCCCCGAGGCGGCGCTGGTGCTGGCGGTGGTGGGCGCCACCGGGGCGGGGAAGTCCACGCTGGTGAACGCGCTGGCCGGAGAGTCCGTGGCTCAGGAAGGCGTGGACCGGCCGACGTCGCGGGCGGCGGTGGTGTACGCGCCCCAGGACGCGGTGCTGGAGGGGTTCGACCCGAAGGCGGGGAAGGTGGTGCGGTACCAGCCGAAGGCGTCGGCGCCGGCGTCGGGGCAGGTGTTCATCGACACGCCGGACACCAACAGCGTCCAGCCCGAGCACCGGGAGCTGGCGAGGTCGCTGCTGGAGCGGGCCGACGTGGCGGTGGCGGTGATGCACCGGGGGTCGGTGGCCGAGGCGACGCAGATGGACTTCCTGCGGGAGTTCGCGCGGCGGCGTCGGCTGATCTTCGTCGTGAACTTCGCGGACCAGCTGGGGGCGGCGGCGCGGGACGAGCTCAAGGCGCAGGCGCGGGAGCTGACGGAGAAGCACCTGGGCGTGCCGGGCGGAGAGGTGGCGGTGTTCGCGGTGAGCGCGCTGCAGGCGAAGTCGGGGGTGGACGCGTCCGGGGAGTGGACCGCGTTCGTCCAGGCGGTGCGGGAGCTGTCCTCGCGGGCGACGGTGGAGAAGGTGCGGCGGAGCAACGCGGCGGCGATCCTGGCGGAGCTTCAGGAGGTGGTGGAGGAGGCGGAGATCCGCGCCGAGGCCGCCGTGCTGGAGCTGCGGAACAAGCTGGAGCGGGGGATGCAGACCGCCAGCGAGGGGCTGCGGCAGAACTTCGCGGCGCGGATGGAGGCCGCGGGGGTCTACCTCTCCTCGGAGATTCGCCGCCACGCCGCGGGGCGATTCTGGGGGCCGTCGTCGTGGTGGCTGCGGCTGTCGGCGCTGTCGGCGGGCGGGATGACCGCGGCGGCGCTGGTGGCGCGGCGGAGCCTGCCGGCGGGCCTGGTGGTGGGCGCGGCCTCGGCGGTGGCGGACAAGGTGCAGAACGCGGCGCGGGCGCGGGCGGCGGAGGGGTGGGTGGTGCGGACGGACGACGACGGGACGGTGGCGTCGCACGCTCGGGCGGCGGTGGGCGGGGTGCGGTCGGCGGCGAACCTGCTGGGCATCACGCCGGAGCAGGCGGGGGTGCCGGACATGGAGGAGATCCTGTCCGCGCTGCTGGAGGTGCGGGCGAACGCGTGGCGGCACATCGAGGGCCAGGCGGTGGGGTTGACGGTGGCGCGGTGGTGGGCGTGGGCGAAGTGGCTGCTGGTGCCGCTGCTGAACCTGCCGCTGCTGGCGCTGCTGGGGCACGCGGCGTTCAAGGTGGTGCAGGCGTACCTGCTGGGGCCGCTGCTGCCGGCCGAGTACTTCTTCAACGCCCTGGCGCTGGCGCTGGTGGTGTCCGTGACGGGGGCGATCCTCGGGTCGGTGACGCTCGCGGGGGCGACGGCGGCGGTGCGGAAGGCGGGGAGGGACCACTTCGAGCGGGGGCTGGATCAGCTCGCGCACGACGCGCTGGAGCAGATCGGCGCGCCGCTGGAGCGGGCGAGGGAGGCGGCGCAGAAGCTGGCGGAGATCGAGCTGCCCTAGAGCTTTGTCGGGACGATGGCCGTCGCCGGGACCGTGGTGGCCGCCGGGACCGCCGTTCCACCGGCGGGCGATGGCGACGGCGACGGCGGCGAGGCGCCCTGGGCGGGCGCAGTCAGGTCCTGCGGCGCGGGCGCCTTGGTCGTGGCCGCCACCTGCATCTTCGGCAGCTCGCACTTCGGCGCGGCGATCTCCGCGTCCAGCTGCGGGTCGCCGTACCCGGTGATGCTGGCGTGCACGGAGGGGTTGTTCCACCCCGGCCCCGCGGCCCGCGCCACCTTGAAGTGCAGGTGCGCCCCGCACGCCCACCCGGTCTTCCCCGAGTACCCGAGCAGGTCGCCCGCCTTCACCCGGTCTCCCGCCTTCACCGCCACCTTGCTGAAGTGCAGGTACTGCGTCTCCAGCCCGTTCTGGTGGTCCACCACCACGTAGTTGGCGAACGGCGCGAACCGGGCGTCGCACCCGCCCACGCTGCTGTCACCGCGCGCCAGCCGCACCACGCCGTCGTACGCCGAGACCACCTGCGTCCCTTCAGGCATCCGGAAGTCCCACGCCCAGGTGTCGTGCTGCAGGTGACTCCCCACTTCGTGCGCCTGGGAGACGGGGAACGAGAGGCCGCACCCGAACGGCACGTGCGCCTCCGGGATGACCAGCATGGCCGCGGTGGGCGCCGGGGGGACCATCGCCGGCGCCGCCGGGGGAGCGGGTTCGGGCGCGGCGCTCAGGGTCAGGAGGGCGAGCAGAGCGAAGAGCAGACGCATCGAAGACCGGCGCGATCAACGCGCTCGGCCCCGGATGCTATTCCAGTCGCGGCCCTCTCAGCGCCGCACGCCTAGTGGAGGTACGGCTCGCCTGGCTGCCTGGGCTTGGTAGGCACCATCGAGACGGCCGCCCGCTTGCCGGCCCTGGTCGCCAGCGCCACGCCGAAGGCCAGCAGCGCCTTGCGGAGGAGTTGCTGGTAGCCGGGCGCGTCGTCCGCTCGGGTGGCGATGCGCTCCGGGTGCTTCCACGCCCGCCCCAGCGCCTCCCATCGCCGCCGGACCTGGCGCCGGGCGGTCAGGTGCCGGCGCACCATCACGAGCCCGACGCCGAGCGCCACCACGCCCGCCACCGCCGAGGCCGCGATGATCAGCGTCCCCTGGTGCGCCTGGACCTGGTAGCGCCAGTCGGTCGCCTGGAGGCGCCGCCGGTCCAGCTCCTTGAGGGTGGTCAGCAGGTCATCGCGCATCCGATCTGCCGCCACGTTCGCCTGCTCTCGCGCGTCGCTCATGTCAGCTGCTCCCGGGCGATGGCCACGTCCCGCTTCAACCGTTCCTGTGTCTTGGGGAGCGGCTGCCGCGGGAGCTTCCGCACGCCCGCGAGCGCCAACCCTCCCCCCAGCACCAGGACCACCACGCCCACCAGGGCGACGGCCAGGGGCTCGACGATGGGGAAGAGCAGCGCCAGCGCCACCAGCAGCACCGAGATCGCGCAGAGGGCGGCCGCGCCCCCCGCGCCGATCAGGATGCCGGACATCTTGGCGGCCTTCAGCTCTCCCCGGATCTCCTCCTTCGCGTGCAGCACCTCCGCCCGCGCCAGGAGTCGTGCTTCCCCCAGCGCGAGGCGCACCAGCTCCGACGTCGACATCGAACGGAGCTGCTGTTCGTCGAGACGTTCGCTGTCCACGGGTCTCCTCCCTCGGAGCTCAAGGTGGACGCGCGGGAACAGGCGCACAAAGACGCCACGGGCGGATGCCTGGTCTGCGACGAGACGGGCTGGGGCACGCCAGGTCAGGGCCAGACCATTACGCGTACAACGGGTGCTTCTCGTTGGCGGACTGCACGGGCGAACGCTTCCTCGTCCCCTTCCAGCCGCGGTTGCCGGTGCGCGCGTTCGGCCAGTTGTCCGGGTACTGGGTTCGGCCGGACGATCTCCGCTCCGGGCTCGTCGTCTACGCGTCCTACAAGATCACCGGTTTCCCGTGCACCGATGATCGGGGGGGACCGGTGCGGCTCCTTCGCGCGTCGGCGCTGGTGCCGCTCTCGACGCCGGTGCCTTCCCTCCCGGACGTCGGTCCGTTGCACCAGGAGAAGCTGAGCCCGCAGTAGCCGCAGCCCGCGTCAATCACCTCATCCCGCGGCCGGGTGGGCTTGGCGGGCGAGCCGCGCCTCCAGCAAGGCATCCGCGGCCGCGATCAGTCGATCGGCCCCAAGGACGTGGCGCCGCAAGCGCGGAGGCAAGCACGCCTCTCCCTGCCCCGCGCCGAGCAGCGCACCCGCGACCGCCGCCGCCGCGTCCGCCTCCCCACCCCACCGCAGCACCGCGGCCATCGCCTCCCGGAAGTCGTGGGGCAGCCGCAGCGCCGCGTACGTCCCCAGCAGCAGCACCGGCCACGGGTGCTCCGGAAGCCCGCCGTCCTCCTCCAGCGACGCCGCGCTCACCCCCACCCGCCGGATCAGCTCGGTGGCGCGCTCCACCTCCCAGCTCAGCAGCCGCGGCAGGTGCCGCAGCTCCTCCGCCAGCGCCGGGTCGTGCTCCGCCGCGCTGGCCGCCATCGCCCCGCACAGCCGCTCCGGCGACGCCGCCTCCCCTGACACCACCGCACCCACCGCCCGGGCGAACGCCGCGCACGCCGCCGCGCAGGTCGGGTCCTTGTGCGTCACCACCGCCAGCACCCCCGCGCTCCTCGCCACCCGCCGCCCGTCCATCTCGAACAACCCCACCGCCAGCCCCCGCGACACCGCCGACGCGTCCCGCACCCCGAACCCCTCCCCCGCGCTCATCCACGGCACCCCGCGCGCCAGCCGCTCCGCCGCCGCCGCCACCGCGCGCGCGGGCTGCACCACCGCGCCGTCCTCCATCGCCGCCGCCAACCTCGCCGCGAACCGACGCCCATCCATGGCGCCCGCCTCGGCGATGGCCTCCGCCGCCAGCACCGCCAGCGCGGTGTCGTCCGACCCTTGTCCCTGCGGAAACCTCCCGCGCGGCTTCGGCGCGAACGCGTCCGCCAACTCCGGGAGCCGGCGTAGCCCGGCGGGAGGCACACCGCGCAGTGGGAACCCCAGCGCGTCCCCGATGGCCAGGCCGAGGAAGGCGGCCCGGAAACGGTCCTGCAACTCTGCGCGGGCGCTCGACATTCGACGGGAGGACCGACGCAGCTTACTGCCCCGGACATTCCCCGAAGATCTCTCCGGGATCTGTTGCCCTTCCAGCACGTTACCTGTACTCCTCCGCCGCCATCGAGGGAGGGCCGTGCCATGGACCTGACGATCGACGTGCATCGCTCGCCGGTGGGGAAGGCCCAGACGCCGGAGGAGCAACGAGGCTTCGGCAAGGTCTTCACCGACCACATGTTCGTCATGCACTACGAGCGCGGACGCGGCTGGCACGACGCGCGCGTGGTCCCCTACGGCCCGCTCACCCTCGACCCGGCCACCGCCGTCTTCCACTACGGCCAGGCGATGTTCGAGGGGATGAAGGCCTTCCGCGCCCCCGACGGCGCCGTCCGCCTGTTCCGCCCGGAGCGCCACTGCGAGCGGATGGCCGCCGGCGCGCCCCGCCTCTGCATGCCCTCCCCGGACCCGCGCTTCATGCAGCGCGCCCTGTCCACCCTCATCGGCGTGGACCACGACTGGGTGCCGTCGGATCCGCAGGGCGCGCTCTACATCCGGCCCACGCTCATCGCCACCGACCCGCAGCTGGGCGTGCGCGCTTCCAGCCGCTATACCTTCTTCGTCATCATCAGCCCCGTCGGCCCCTACAACCCGGCCGGCTTCGAACCCCTGCGGATCTGGGTGGAGGACCGCTACGTGCGCGCCGCGCCGGGCGGGCTGGGGTCGGTGAAGGCTTCGGCCAACTACGTCGCCTCGCTGCTCGCCTCCGAGGAGGCCCGCGCCCGCGGCTACGCCCAGGTGCTGTGGCTGGACGCCGCCAACCACCGCACCATCGAGGAGGTCGGCACCATGAACCTCTTCGTGCGCATCGGCGACGAGCTGATCACCGCCCCGCTGGAGGGGACCATCCTGGGCGGCGTCACCCGCGACTCCGTGCTCACCCTGGCGCGGAGCTGGGGCTTCAAGGCCAGCGAGCGCCGGCTCACCATGGATCAGTTGATCGCCGCGCAGCAGGACGGGTCGCTCCAGGAGGTGTTCGGCTGCGGCACCGCCAGCGTCATCGCGCCGATCGGCGAGCTGGGCCACTCGGGCGGCCGGCTCACCGTCCACAAGGGCGAGGTGGGCGAGCTCTCCCGCCGCCTCT
>Ga0134122_10001928_pt1 | contig 15121 bp, 26 predicted proteins | sample KB302_FD_96461 | JGI IMG/M metagenome (GOLD analysis project Ga0134122, IMG submission 96461) | Terrestrial soil microbial communities without Nitrogen fertilizer from Kellogg Biological Station, Michigan, USA - KB3-0-2 | ecosystem: Environmental > Terrestrial > Soil > Unclassified ... | reverse complement strand
CCAGGTGTAGAATTAGTTGTTGAGGCATTCGAGGATTACTGGCGCAAGACGCCCAGCGTGAAGCGCCTGATCTTTAGGGTCATCCCGGAGGAGGCGACGCGGTTGGCGGCGCTGAAGCGCGGTGAGGTCGACATTGCCTACAGCCTTCAGGGCGAGCTCGCCGAGGAGCTGCAGCGCACCCCGAACCTTAAGCTCAAGGCGCCGATCGTCAACGGCACCTTCTGGCTCTACTTCCCCGACCAGTGGGATGCTAAGTCGCCCTGGCACGATGTGCGCGTGCGCCAGGCGGCGATCCTGGCGATTGACACTAAGACGATCAACAAGGCGCTGGCGCTGGGCTTGGCCCACAACACTGGCAGCATCGTGCCGGAGAATTTCGACTACTACTGGAAACCACCGGCGCCGGTTTATGATCCAGCTAAGGCAAAGAAACTGCTCGCCGAGGCGGGGTTCCCCAAGGGGTTCGACGCTGGCGATTATTATTGCGATGTCGCCTACGGCAACCTAGCCGAAGCGGTGATCAACAACTTGGCCGAGGTAGGCATCAAGGCGAAGCTTCGGCCGCTGGAGCGTGCTGCGTTCTTCAAGGGCTATGGCGAGAAGAACTTCAAGAACCTGATCCAGGGGGCAAGCGGTGCCTTCGGCAATGCCGCCACGCGGATGGAGACCTTCGTGGTCAAGGGTGGCGTCTACGCCTACGGCAGCTACCCCGAGCTCGATGAGCTGTTCCAGCAGCAGACGGCTGAGCTCGACCTGAAGAAGCGTGAGGGTCAGCTGCACAAGATGCAACAGATCGTGCACGATAAGGCGATGTACGCACATCTATGGCAGCAGGCATTCGTCAACGGAATCGGCCCCCGTGTGGGCGAGTCCGGCTTTGGTCTGATCCCAGGGTATGCCTATTCGGGACCTTACGAGAATGTCACACTGGCCGGCAAGTAGGACCCTATCAACCTCCACACCAGAGGCCGCACGCCGCGGCGGCCAAAATGCCGAACTCCGCAAAGTGTGCTCGGATCGAAGGTCATACACGAGTCACCATCACCCCATGGCGAGAATAGAACCACCTGGACACTTGAAGCACTAGCGGCGGCATACCAAACCGTTCATGGCGAAGCTGTCTCAAGGAGCATGGTTTCCCAGTACTTCAATGAACTCGGATACAAGTTCAAGAAGGCCCGCAAAGTACTTACGCGCCCAGTCCAGAGTACCGCACCAAACTCAAACAGATCACGGCAATCTTGTCGCGGCTCGGTCAGGAAAAGTTCTTTTCCATCGAAAAGTTCGGTCCCTGCGCCGTGAAGCGACGCGGGGGCGTCGCCATCGTGCGATAGCACGGCGACCTAGACCTGCGCCGGGAGGGACGAATCAGATATTGAACGCACACCTAGACCTAGTGCTCAAGTTGACTACCAGCCATCTAACAATGGCCTGCTTCAGCTCAGAAGCTTGGTTTCTCGGGAGCCTGCTCCTCCTTTTTGTGACAGGAGCCGAGGCCGGCAATGATACGTACGAACCCACGCAGCCGCCTCGCATCATTACGATCACTGCCGACGCGAGATCATTCTATCTGGAGTTTCGGGCGCGAAACGAGGTCGGCGGATTTGGTCACTCTTACATCACCCTTGGCACCGTCGATGCAAGCGGTCAGAGACGGCAGACCGTCGTCGTTGGGTTTATGCCCTGGAGCACGGATGACGACTATTGGAGCAAATTTGGTATGCCGGTTACAGGAAGGCTCGGCGTCACCCGGTCAGATCTCCTACGACGACCCGACGCTCGCTTTCGGATTGCTGTCAACGAGTCGACGTATCTTCACCTCGTGGGTAAGGTCCGCAGTCTTCTCAGGACTTGGACTCAATACGAGCTTGTCGTTCATAACTGCAACAGCTTTGTGAGCGAAATTGCAAGTTCGGTCGGCCTTCACACCCCACTGATAACAGCGCAGTACCCTGTCGCCTACGTCACTGAGCTTCGTGCACTCAATGCTCCGCTAATTTCCCGGAAGTGACCAAGGCGTATTTTATGAGGGGGCGCGTGCTCCAACGTGTTACACATGGGTGTCGTGCGCTGATCGAGCTACCGCGGTTGCTATCGACTGAGATTTAAGACCCCGGATGCGCTCTCGCTGGTCAGCCGTACGATCTGGCTCGACCCGTGCACAATAATGTCGATAGCGCCTGAGATCGAATACTCGCTATTGTAAAATCTGCCCGAGTATCTGTTGGTTCCGACTTGGCGCACCGTGGCCGTTTGGGCTGCTCTACCGGAGGCCGTGGCGCAGGTGGCATTTACCGTATAGCTGTGCGCACCTGCCCCACTGAAACGCGCCTTGCAACGCGCCTGCTCCTTCCCGCTGGCGAACGATAGAGTGCCACCGCCGCTCCACGACCCTTCGAGACTAGCAACAGTCAACCTGCTTGAGACTTGCGCATTGCCGATCGGCGGCAGACCACTCAGCGTAAGGGCGGCGACGAAGGCAAAGGCAGCACCCTTCTCGGCCGAACGGAGGAAAGTGAGGTGTGGAGCATCTGATGCCATAGGGGACCCGTCGCTCAACGACACCGCCTTTCATTGCATGAAGGGCAGCGAGCAATATCGTCTGCCCTCTAGGTCACTAGATCACTCCACCGCCACTACCACCGGCGCCACCCACGACGCCACCCCCAGCCACGCCAACCAAAGCCAGCATAAGCATAGCGGGGTCGATAAGCGGAATAGCCGTAACCAGCAGAACGGTAGCCAGACCCCCAGCCCCAGCACGCCGACGCTGGTTGAGGACCTAGGGCCAAAAGCGGCACAGCGACTAACAGTGTCAAGAACATCAGTCGACACATTGTGCATTCTCCTCTTCAGGGCACGAGCTTTCCTTAGCATGCCACCCGGACACGAGGCGGGCACTACCAAAGAACCATGACGAACAATCAACAAAGGTCTGTAGGCAGAGTTAGGCCCACCGATTGGGTATCTGCCACCTATTGTCCTTTTAGCCCCGGTTCCGCGCAGAAAGGCAGAGCGGTGTCGCGACCAAATATCAGGGTTGTTTCCGATGTCCATCGAAGACAATTGGGACAATATCGTCATTTGGAGCGCTGACGGCTAAGGCACGCGCTTCTTATCCTAGCTTCATCCAAGCCCGAGCGTGCGCCCGGCGCTCTGCCGAAGTCAGACATCTGCGTTAACGACCTTTAGGAGTTGCCCAGCAGAGCAGGAGCGCCCGGGTTAGGCTATGCAGACATCAATGACTCCGACCAAGGCAACCATAGATCGGCTCGCGAAGCCCATTTCGGCGTCGGTTACCGGCCGCCTTCCAATTGCCGTGGCCATTCGGCGCAATCCGGAAGAGACCGAGGCCGAGGCCATAGAGCGCTGCAGGCGAGAGCACCCCGAGATTGCCGCGATGCCAGAGGCAGCGCTGACCATTCATGTGTTGAGTTGGCAAGACTGATCTCCCGAGTTTCACGCAGTTGCGCGCGCCGCCAGGAGCTCCCCCTGCTGTCCGAGGAAGGCATCGCCAAGCCGCTGCGCCCAATCCAACTTGTCGCTCATCATCTGCAAGGCCTGTGGTACCTCGGTCAGAGCCTTGACGCTCGGATCCCACGGTTGCTTTTTGCATGGCATCTTCCAGTGCTGCACCGATAACTCGCACCGTGCAAAGCACTTTGGATGCCGTGCACGCGCGAAGAGTGAGGGCTTCGAATACGAGCCTGGAACTACAAGGAGTCGATAACGAGGGAAGCTCCGTGTTTGTCCTGATTGGTCAGAGTTAGCCTAGGGGTGCATGCTGATGTTCACAACGGAATGTTATCAGGCAGTGTCCCATGCGTGTGTTGTCTACAATGGCGTTTTCATTGTTACTCACGGTGACGAGTGCCAAAGCTCAATCGGATGTGCAGGCTAAGCACCAACCTTCACCGCCATCGAAAGGGGTAGGTACCCGGGCTCTGGGCCAATATCCAAAAGAAATGCATGCACGCATGAGCGCGTGGTACGAGGATTGCCGCAAGCACTGGGATGCGGAGACTCACATGAGCAAAAGAGACTACGAAAGCACGTGCCGACGCATGGCACATCAGCGGATCAAGTTTCTGATTGACAAGGAAAAGGCCGGGACTCGCTCAAAGTAGAAGTCAGGCAAAGCGGGCGTTGCGCTGACCACAAGGGGGTCACGACCTGGCGGCATATCTCGCACGGTAATGCCTACACGTTTGGTGTTCGGTTGGCGTGTTGCTTCTGACCATGAGCCTACTGATCGGCGAGGTGGCGAGTGCAGAGGTGGTTGCGGGCCTGCGCGGGCTGATCGAGGCCGAGGCGGCGAACAGCGGCGCCATCAAGCGCATCCACACCATCCGCACAATGCATCTCGGACCGCAGGACGTGCTGGCGACCGTGCGCATCGACTTCGAGGATAGCGTGAGCGCCGCGCGGGTGGAGGACATTGTGGGAGGCCTTGAACGGGCCATCAAAGCCCGCTTCCCAGAAATCCGGCACCTGTTCCTGGCGGCGAAAGGGGATTGAAAGCCTCGGTTATCGGCGGGCTAGAAACATGGGTGAGTTCCCGGCCGATCGATTGGGCGCACCGACTTACATCTTCAGCTGGCAAAAGGATTAGGAAACCGGGCGATGGCCGACGACGCTAGCCCGAATTCAGCTCTTTGCACCTGTCTTGTGGTACGCAGTCCGAGCGGCTTCCCACTCGAAGTACCCGGTCCGTTTGCACTTGGCTATGCCAGGCACCTATTATTTCTTGAACTACTCCCCAAGGCCGGTGAATTGGATGCACACAAGTTCTGGAAAGAGGCACGCAGCTGCAGACTTTCAGGTCAGTGCGAGGGATGACCAGATCGGCGCTTGGTCCACTTTGTGGTAGCCGTTACCTCGACATCATAGCGACGAGAACAGGTCCCCAGGCCGTGAGGAGAATGTTTCCGATTGCATAGGGCACCGTATAGCCGAGTGCCGGGATGTTGCTTTTCGCCTCATCCTGCACGGCGCGGAGCGCTGCTGTGATGGTTCCGGCGCCTGCACAGACCCCGAGCAGAATGAGGGGATTCATCTTCAGCGCATAATGGCCGAAGAGGATCGCGAGCGTGTGCGGGAGCAGCGCCGAAATGAGACCAACGAAGACCAGACTGATTCCCGTGGTCTGCAGTCCGGAAACGAAACTAGGGCCGGCACTGAGGCCGACCACGCTGATAAACACGCAGAGACCCAGAGTATCGAAAATCCAGATTGCTGGCTCCGGGATGCGGCCGAAGAACGGATAGATGGACCGAAGCCATCCAAAGACAAGCCCCATGACCAGCGCGCCGCCGCTGGCCGTCAGAGTCAACGGAATGTCCCAGACCACCACTGACAACAAGCCGACTAAGCCGCCGAGGAAAATGCCAAAACCGACGAAGATCATGTCGGTTGCGGGTGTCACACGGTCTGCATAACCGAGCTTCTCGGCGGCGCGCTCGACCTCAGGTACAGTACCAACTAAGCGCAGCACATCACCCCGGTCGATCGTGGTATCGGGAGTCAGCGGCATATCAACCCCGGCCCGCGAGAGCCGGGACAGGAATACGCCGCGGGCAACATCCAGGCGTGCCAGATCCGCCAGCGTTTTACCGTCCATTGCCCGATTGGCAACGACGATGTCCAAGGATTCTACTGGCAGATCCAGGAGTTCCTGGTCACTCACTTCCGGACCGATCTCATCACCGCGCGTCGTATGAAGCTCCTGCCGGGCAATCACCGCGGTAACGTCATTTTCCCGGATGATCAAGTCGGGATTCGGTTCGACGATTCGGCCATCGCTGCGGACCCGCACGATGAACGCGCGCAAATCCTTCGGAAGTGCTTCCAGCTCCGCAATCGTTTTATTGAACAGCTTCTGGTTGGTGACGCGATAAGCGCGCACATCGAATGGCCGGGCGGCGGACACGGCGCCCTCCATTGCGCCGCCCCCGGGGCCAGTTCCGCTGCGCATCCGTTCCGCCTCCTCGCGGAGATTGATGCCCATCAGCTTCGGACCGATGGTGGGTATGAACCAGACCAAGGTGGCTGTACCGACGAGGTACGTTACGGCATAAGCGACTGGAATATTGTTCACCAGTGCGGTTTTTTCGGCGTCAGCGATCGCCAATCGATTAATCGCCTCGCCCGCGGTGCCGATAACCGTCGATTCCGAGAACGCCCCCGCTAGGAGGCCGGCTGCAGTCCCCACATCATACCCGAGGAGCTTCGACATGCCGAACGCGGTGAGCAGGCACGCCACACACAGTACCAAGGTGACGGCGACCTGGGGTAGAGCGTCCTTCTTCAGTCCACGAAAGAATTGTGGTCCCACCTTGTAGCCAGTGGTGAACAGAAAAAGATCAAAAAAGACTGTCTTGACGATGGACGGAACATTGATTTCGAGCTGGCCGATGAGAACCCCGGCCAGCAAGCATCCAACGACAATGCCGAGACTGAAACTGCCAAACTTGAAGCGCCCCATGAGAAATCCAACTGCGACCGTCAGAAATATGGCCAGTTCTGGATTCTGGCGCAGGGCCGACACAAGAAAGTCCACGCCGCTCCCCCCTTAGATTGTTGGATTGCCGCGATGCCTTTGGAGAAAGACCCCCTGCGCCTCAAACGCAAAGTCGCCGCCTGGGATGATGACTTCGTCGCAACCCTCGTTGCTGCATACCTTCGTCATCTAATTCCCCTGCCGCCGTCAGGTGCTATCTTGAATGCGTTCAGTATGAAACCAGTGAGCCGACGAATAGAGCGTTGTTAGGATCGGTGTTTGTTTGATTGGGAGCAATGGCCAACGACCCAATTGAGTGAATTTTAACCTACATAGGAACGAGAATATGCGGGCAGTGCGAGGCTCATAATGCGCCAAGCGTGCCGCCGCAGTTGTGCACTAGGCTAGAGGTCAAAAGTAGAAATTGGCCACTAGCGAGGCCACAGCGGCACCGTATAGTCGACAATGAAACGGAACTCGGGCTGGGTGTCACGCGCCGTACCCGTTGAGAACACGTCCGCGTAGCGGGCGCAGACGCTCAAGCCCTTCCAGCGGCCATCGCTCGGTTGCCAGCGCAACGCAAGATCGAGCTCCTGCTCGTTGGGGAGCGATGCGTTGGTCGACGGGTCAATGGCGTCCCATCCCCAAACGAAGAAAGCCGTGGCGGTAACGTCTTTCAATCCGATTTTGTCGAGCTTCAAGGTTGCGCCCAAGCCCGCTGCCTCCTCGCCGGCGCGGTCGAAGGACAGCTGCTGCAGGTCGGTGTAATTGGGCTTGGTTCCCAACGGGAAATTGATGGCGTTCTCCCTGCCCGTGGTCGAGGTCACGAACAGCAGGTGGAGAGGTCATCGAGAGCTCAAGGAGCCCGCGATGTCCTCGTCACCGCCTGTGGCCGTATCTGCATCTACAGAAAGAAAATCAACGTCTCTACCGTCCTGGCCGGACAGCGCCTCGGCATCAAGGAGGTCGACGAGGGAATTTGGCTCGTCAGCTTCATCGACTATGATTTGGGCTATATCGATCTGGAGCAGAGAACCTTGCGCCGAGCATTGCGGTAGGCCAGCCTCGTCGCAGCGGTCGCGAGACCAGCCGCCGAAACCATTGGACGAAAAAGGCACGCCGCGTTCGGTCAGTAGAAACGTCATTTGCGTGCGCGGCACCCTCGCCAATGCTTCGCAAGCCTCGGGTGCACGGGTATCATCAGCGGCTCGCCGGTTTTGACCTGACGTATGCTGAGCATGTCGCCGTGTAGATGCTGGCGTCCCATGCCCACAACATCTGAGCGGCGCTGTGCCGTGTAGAGCAACAACGCCAGCGCCAGCCGTGGACGGGAGCCGATGCGGTAATATTCCTCAAATCGAATAACTTCGGTTTCTCCCAAGTGTGGTGGCCATCGCGGGCCCTCGGTGCTGTATCCCTTCACACCCAACGCGGGGTTATCAATCGATAAGCTCGATGTCGACGGCGTAGTTGAGGACGTAGAGAAGAACCTTCAGTAGGCTGCGACCGCCATCGGTGTTGCGGCCTTGCTTGCCACGATGCTGACGACATGCTTGCGCGTCATACCTCGCACGGGCAGCGTGCCGTATTCCTTGCACAAATTATTGAGAATGCGGCGACGGTTGATTTGCGTCGATGCGCCCACGTCGAGAAATGCCACCGACTGGAAGTAGCGCAGCACCAGGCTATTGAAGCTGCCCGCCATCACTCGCGGCGATGCGTCCTTGATGCGGTCGGGACGCTGGCCGTCAAGAACGCTGCGATACTGTTCCATGAAGCCCCTGGACCACGGCACGCCCGTCAGGTGCACGTCGATGCCGTGATACCGGCAGCGCACAGAGCGCTTGCCTTCATTGTTGACGTTCCACGAGCAATAGCGTGGGAGGCCTGACCAGTGCGCAAGTTTTTGTCCCACAAGTTGCGCGCTGCATCCATTGCTGCGCTTGGCCCTGTTCGGATGTGACGGTGACGGTGCGGCCCTTGGCGTCGGTGATCTCGACGCGCACTGGGCCTCGATCGCCCGCCTTGCGGGCCTGCCTAATGTAGCGGGCAACGTTCGGTGTGCGCTGGCACCGCTTCACCGGCTCCACGTCCTCGGGGGCAACGTCGTCGGTGTTCGACTGGCGAACACCGCGAACCACCGATCTGCATCCACAGCGCATGGACATCGAGCGGGTGGAGTTGATCAGCGGCATGCAGCGAACTCGCGTGGCGCAGGCGTGCACTCAGTCGCCCCCGATCGAATGTCATGGGGTATCCTCCGCCTTGCGCATCGGCGGTAACGGCTGGTCGCGAGCGACGATGCCGGCGTCTATAAGCACGTCCCAAATGACGCGGCGCTGCTCGTCTCGGGCACTCGGTCGCTGGTGCTTGCGCCGCAAGCTAAACGCCACCCGGCAACTCGCCGAGCAGTGCCGTGGAAGGCGGCCGAGCGGATTGACGGTGACGGGTGCTCCGCAGTTAGCGCAGGTGATCGAGGTGGGGCGTGCAGTGGGCATTGCCTTGATCCCTCCCGCGTATATGGTCGCTCCCGATTACGCAAATAGCATAGCCAGCAAGGGGTTGGAAGGCCGAGACGAGACGCGGGCTGAGGATCGAGGTGCGGCGCGCGCCCGGAAAACCGCCTCAGCGAGGCCAGGGAGCCCGTCCGACGGCTCGGCCGCTAGCACCGCCACCGCGGGGCTCGTAGCGCGCCCCTGCGCGGATTTTTCGGACCGGGCACGAGCGTGGCGATGGTCCCTCGCGACCTGTAGTCGCGGGTCTTGCGACTTCGGCCGGCGAGGCGTGAAGCCTTCGGTTCGTGATATGGATGCGCGTGCCAGCCCGCCTCGTATTCGTCCGCCCCCTATCCCCGTCGTCAGCCGTCCGCCCACCCAAGGGCGACGATTGGCTGCATGACAACGTCGCAACGGCAAACAGCCCGCCGGCTATCCATCAATCGTAGCACTTAACCCGACCATCTCGGGTTGCTTGGCAGTCTCGGTTGTCGTAACGCTCCGACAGCCGCCGATCGCCATAATCATCGTCACGGCGGCGACCGCGATAATCATCGTCACGGCGGCGACGGTCATCGTCGTAGTATTTGGTGCGCTCGTAATAGGTCCGGGTGTAGTACCGCCGACCATCCGCATAGTCGCGATCGTAGTACGGCGCGCAGCCCGCACAAACCGACAACGCCACCAATGCTAGTGCGATTTTCATGCTGTTTGCCATAACAATCCTCATACTCGACGGTTGGCTCGGGACCACTGTCATCCACGCCATGAAAGCCTAAATGGCGTTGCAGAAGGTTTCCCGCACATGGCCGGGAGCATGACCATTCCGAAGTCTAGGCATAACAGCCTCCCTCTTGTTCTGTAGGGGAGGCCTGGGCACATGCCCCGATCACGCTCGCATTGCCCAAGGCCATAAAGGCCGCGCCTTGCCTCCTTTTCAAGATATGAATGAAGGATTAAGCCAAGCGCGTGATAATATTGCAGCAAGCGCGATCTCCGTCGGCTGTGCCGCAAATCTCGTGTGCCGTTCATGCGCGAGGTGCGAACCTTCCCGAACGGCACACTGCTATTCGATCACCGCAACAAGCTTGGTTTCGAGGGCGTCGTGTCCAAACGCTTGGCCTCGCGCTATTCGAGCGATCCTAGCCGCAATTGGGTCAAGACGAAATGCCCCGATTGGAAGCGCGACAACGCCGGCCGGCATAAGCTCTTCGAGGGACCGCGCGAGCCCGAGCCGGCGGAAGGCCCAGAAGACGCTCGCGAAAAAGCGCGCAGAGCTTGCCAGGGTCATCGAGCGGTTGCGATCGCCGCCGCTAAGCCACGGCATGGCCCGTGAACTAAGAAAGCAGCAGGCCATCTTGGAGAGCGAGATTGTGAGTTGAAAAAGTGAGCCAGAGGCGTCGTTCCCACCCGCTGCCGACGGAAGATGCGTTTATCCGCTATGAAGTAGCCTTTGGTCTCTGGGGAAAGTGTAACGGGGGCAGCATGTGGAGCAAAGCATATTGTGTACCCTCATTTCCTCATCCCGAACGAGTATCATTCAGCCGTGGCGGCGTGCTTGCTGAGCCCGCGGGGCAGGCGACGACCGAGTTCCGGACGGCACGGATATCGGTGCCGAAGGCCCATTCCGTGGCATATGAGTGAGACCTTGCCTCCGGCCGGGCTACGCGAAGGTAACTGGATGGTCGATGTGGTGGCCGACCGTATGACGGATCACTGCCGCTACGCCAATCAGCGGCATGTGTGGGCGTTGCCGCGCCGACTGAGATTGGAACGTGCGTTCACACTGGAGCGGGAGGCCTCGGGATTTTCAAGCGAATATCGTGACAACTTCATTCGGCCGACGCGGAGCGGGTCAATCGCGATCGCAATGAAGGTGGCAGTCACAAACGCGGCGATAGTAGTTCCGGACGACCTGGAAGCCATTCAAGTCGGCGTTTACAACGACAACGAATGGTGGCCATTCGACCGTGATCGAGTGAAGGCGCCAGTCGCAAGGGCGCGCTTCGCCTACGCAGCGCCGTCAGACAAGGGCCGCACTCGCCCGAGCAGCGTGCGGCCGCGGCGGTCGCCTCCAGCGTAGGAGATGAGGCCGTCGGTCTCCATCCCACGCGCGTGCGCAACCTCGAGCAGGTGAGCTGATGGAGAGCGTCAAGGAACGCCGCAGCAGGCTCGTCGGCGATGGCGACATCGACGTCGCCTTTGAGTTCTTCTCGCCCAAGACGGAAAAGATGGAGGAGGCGCTTTGGGGTGCCATTCGCCGTCTCGAGCCCCTGCGGCCGGCGGATTGGTCGCTGGTGCGTCCCGTCAAGGCAGGCGGTCAAGGTTCCCATCGTCATCAATAGCGATATCCTCAACCCGGTCGAAGCTGATCGTCTGGCCTTGGTATTTTCTCTCCAGCTCGCTGGCATCGGTTAGCGGGTTCCGGCCTAGCAATTCCATCGCATCGAGACGGTTGCGGCCGTCGAGCACGTGATCCTTGCGTGCCCCATCACGATAGAGGTCGATCTGGCGCAGAAGGCCGTTTCAGTGTGAGGGCTGCAACGCCACCATCGTTGTTGGCGTGGCATCAGCACCAGTCGCGCCGCACTACCATCCTGACAGTCGGGGGCACCAAGCGTGCTATCGCACGCCCTGTGCGATTGCTGAGGTTGCCAGGGTGACCGACTGTCGATGCCGAGCAGACGCGCAGTTGAAGCGCGCGCGGGGGCGACGTCATCCAAATCCGACAGTCAACGTCGGATCAGGTACACCATACCCATCGATCGTCTCGTCAAGCTCAAGGTACTACAAGGCACGCCGCAACTGCGAGGCCTGCGAGGCCGCATAGCTCAAGCATAATCAGATATTGCGTTTTCCGGGCTTTCTTGCGGATAAATTACTCTCTTAGCCCAACAAAACACATTTTTATGGTATGGAATTGCGCGATTTGCCCGTTCGGACGGAGGCGCGCATGGCGGCGGATCGGTCTGAGATGATGGCGTCGGCGGCCTACAGCGCCCTGACGCCGAGGATGCGCAAGGTTTTTCACGCGATTTCGACGGCCATTGGCGACGGCGACAGCGCACCGATGTCGCGCCATTGCTTCACGCTCGATTTCAGCGTTCCGCCGAAAGCGATCAAGCCCTCGCTCGATGTTCTGACCCAGCTCGGCCTCATCGAGGTTGGCCTAGGGGCACGTCGCGTCCAGGTGTTCCGCTTTGGCACCGGCTGGCGCCAGCTCGATGCCCTTGCGGCGGTGCGGGTGCTGCAAACTGTGCGGGAGGCGTCGCAGCAGCGAGAAAGGCCGCACCGCAAGCAGGTGGAAGCCTCGCGGCTGGCGGGGAAGCAGGCGGGCGCGGTCTCTTCGTTTGCGAATGAGCGCTTACTGCAATGCACGCGAGCCGGCTTGAGGTTTCAACTCCCAGCTCTTGAGCTTCTTCCGCGCCGTTCCGAAGTTGCCGAGATGGTACACGGACGCCCCTACCGGTGAAAACGTGAATGGCTCAAACTTCTCGTTCAGCATCTTCTTCAGGTAGTCCCCGGGGGCAAGCCCGATGGTGACGTGAGGGTTGAACTTCTTGCCAGTTTCGTTCGGCACAAAGTGCGCCACATAGTCGATTGTCGGCTGGTTGATGTCGGGCTCTTCCTTGGTCGTGACGTACGCTGCCGCAGTCCCTGTCGCCACCGTAAATGGGGTGATAGCGTCGATCAGTTTCTGTTGGTACCTGAGGAGATCGTCCGTCGGTTCGATCACGATCCCGCCAAGGCCGATTTCCTTCCACGGGATGTAGTAGTACTTGTACGCTTTCAACTTCCAACTGGTCGGATTTTCCTCGGCCAGGACTTTTCCGACGGCCGCGTAGACCTTGTCGAGATCCGCCGTCTTCACGTACCGCTGCAAGGTCGAGATGTGCGGTTGATGCGTCTTGCCCAGAGCGAAGCCTTTCGGGAAGACCTTGCGCAGCCGCTCATTGGCAGCCTCCGCGTGCCGGACCATTACGGCGTCGGGCTCAAGCAGGATGTCGATGGCCGTAATTGGGGGCGGGTCGCCCGACTGCTGAGCGTTTGCCGACAGGGAGGCCAGCAAACCGATGCTCAGTAGGGCTGAGGCTTTCAGATATCGATGCATGCGATCCTCCATCAGTTGCGGACCACCTAAGGAAGGGACCCACCAAGCGCTCTACTTCCGGCCGCGTCAGGCGGGGTCCTAATCGCTGAGTGCCCTTCCGGAAATTCGCCCGCCAGCATGTTCGGACATCACGATGGGATGGTCGCCGGAGGCAATTCAGGAATGAATTGGGGAAAACCCGGATTTATAGAAGCAAGTGCCAGCGGGTTAGTCGAACGTGTGAAATTGGCACTTTCCAAGGATGTTGGCGCCCATAGCCCCCCTTGAGGGAGGGAGAGCTTGCAAGCCTGTATTGCGCACCCTCACGGCCATCGGCAGTCATTCGGAAGCTTGCAACTCGCTCAATGAAGCCAGCCTGCACGAGTATGTCGCGGCCGCGGGCGTAGCGTTTCCAGTGCCATCCGGGGATAACGTCGGCCCGCTCCATCGCTTTCGGTGTGATGTTGAAGGTTTCGCCTCGGCGGCACCGCGCAGAGTGATCGAGACGAAAGCGCATAAAGAGAAAAAAAGCGTCGGGGGCATTTTTCGGGTCAAGCCTCGAAAGCTCATCAAGCTCACTGGCGCTTGCCCGCGCCATACCCTCGCGCCCGCACCAAGCTTCAAGCTTCCCCGCTTGCGCGTCGTCCCAAACGGCCCGAGCGCGCTTGACGACAATTTCCGGGTCCAGCATATCCAGCCCTCGCTCAGCAAAATTCGCGGTCGCATGGTGCGCCACGTCCAATAACTCCGCAAACGTGTCGCAGTGCATCGCATGCGAGCAGAGAAAATCGTTGAGCCATAATTTGCGCGAGCCGTCGCGCATTTCGGCGGCCGGCTTGCCGCCAATACACTTCCGTAGGCGGTCGATATCGAACTTGCCCAGGCTGTCGAGCGCGGACCAGTCGCAGCCTTCTAGCCGATAATGCATCCGTTTTCATGCACACTCGGGGGGATGTTGACCAGTTGATTGCCGGTCTTAATATCAACGTCCAGCCCGGATTTACGCAGATTACCGGGCAAGCGCACGCCGCTCGCTCTATACCAAAGGTGTTTGCCTCGGCGCGTGCGTACGTGCAGGCGGGTCTTGCCAAGTACGTCTTCGACCTGAGCTGCTACATCCAGGCTTTCGCAATCGAAGACATGCGCCGGGACCGGACAAGCCCGGCAACGCAGCGATGTAGTCGTCGGGAAACTTTTCGCACCACTTCTCGACAAGCTCGGCGCCGGGCCGATGTTTCCACCGATTGAAGCTGGATACGTGCGGCGTGCGGTCGGGGCCGATCGGGAGGACGGCTAGCCGCTTGGCGCGCAGTTCCTCGGCATGCGTTGCAAAGACGGCCGCTTGCGCCCGACCGGCGACGTGGCACAGTTCGTCATCACGATATTCCCTTTGACCTTTAGCGCCGCCACCGTTGGCGGCGCTTTTGTTTTCCCGCCTCTCCTTTCTGATCTGTTCGGCCTTAAGACCCCCGTTCCGCCACGGGCGAAGGCTGCGTCAAGGGTGTTCGCATGCACCGAAAACGAAAGCGGCCATCACGTGATGGCCAGCAAGCATCCGGCGCGACACAGCAATGCTGGCGTCGGCGTGCGCGGAGCGACTTGCGTTTTTCATAGCTGGAAAGAGTTTGATTTGTGGGATGCGCCATTAAACCTGCCACCCCCAAAGAAAATGGCGGTTTGGTTCGGCTTCCCCTGAAAGGCGACGGAGCACCGTCACCTTCCGTTATTCTGCACCAATCGTCCTCGATGTCGAGGCCTTGAAACCAAGGCAGGCGAGGTTCCGGCTGCGCCGTAAGTCCGGCTTTCATCTGGCGCAACACGGCGGCCCTTTGACATGCGCGGCGCCTGTTGAGTTCGCTATCGCGGCCGATGAGGTTTCTGCGTGTCTTCACGCATCGAGCATCTCCCGCAGTTCGCACTTTTCGTCGGCGGTAAGCCTCGACAGATGCTTGTTCAGGAGCTTTCTAATCTGATCGAAGGGCGATGGCCTTTTCCGAAAGCCCGCCTCAATCGCCGCAGCATTGGCTGACAGCTCAT
>Ga0134122_10001927_pt1 | contig 15126 bp, 16 predicted proteins | sample KB302_FD_96461 | JGI IMG/M metagenome (GOLD analysis project Ga0134122, IMG submission 96461) | Terrestrial soil microbial communities without Nitrogen fertilizer from Kellogg Biological Station, Michigan, USA - KB3-0-2 | ecosystem: Environmental > Terrestrial > Soil > Unclassified ... | reverse complement strand
GGGTTGTCCTGCGGTGTCGACCACACGTCCCGCAATGATGGTGAGCGGGCTGAGACGTTGCGTTGTTTCGAGATGTTGCCCCGGCTTCAATGTGGGCGGATACGAAATACTTTGAAAACCTTCCTTCGAGATTTGAACTGTGAGAGGGCCAGCGTCGACATTCTCGATAAGAAAGCGGCCGTCCGCGGCGGTGTGGACCGCCGCTGCGCGCGCGAGCTGAATCGTCACGCCGGACATCGGCTCATTCGTTACCGAATTGAGCACGATTCCGCCAATTGAACCGTGTTCCGGCTGCGGGTTTTGCGCCGTCAGCGCGGCCATGAGGACCAGCAGGATCCATTGCGCGATCATGGTGCGCCGATCATACAACGATCCTTAGCGATCAGAAATGATTCCGACAATTCTCTCGGGGCCGGGCTTATCGATCCATTAGAATTCCATTCGCCGCATCAATTCACGAATCATTTTCGGAAAGGAAGAATCCAATGGCATTGAATGCATACCTGAAGCTCATCGGTCAGAAGACGGGCGAGATTAAAGGACCCGTCACGCAGAAAGGACGGGAAGGAAGCATCGAAATAATCGCCGTCAGCCATGAAATCGTATCGCCACGGGATGCGCAATCCGGGCTGGCGACTGGCCGTCGCATGCACAAGCCGTTCGTGATCACGAAGGAGTCCGACAAGACCAGTCCACTGCTCTACAACATGCTGTGCACGAATGAGCTCTTCAAACAGTGGACGTTGCAGTTTTGGGCTGCTGGGTTACGGAGCGGAACAGGGGTGGAAGTTCAATCGCACTCCGTGCAACTCACGAACGCCAGCATCGCGAATATCGCGTTTCGCCTGCCCAATACGAAAAATCCGGAGTTGGTCCGGTATATGGAGTACGAGGAGATTGCTTTCACCTACCAGTCGATCACCTGGACATGGAACGACGGCGACATCAAAGCCTCGGACGATTGGGAGCAGAGAACCTGACGCGACTGTTGGGTTGTAATTCACGACGCTGATTTCGATCACCGCACCCGATTTTGACGGACGATATTCTCGTCACGACGTGGGCAAACCCTAGCGGTTTTTTCCAGAAGAACTAGGGGATTCACGGGTGGTCGACCATTTTGCAACCTGCTACGTTTGTGATTCTCTTTTTTGAAGAATCAGGCAGTTCAAAGGTAAGGATTCCCGGAACGGCCTAAACCTTGTATTCGGAGGCGGCTGTGCGCTCGAACTCGAATCCAATCCAACCCAAATCACCAATCCGAATCGCAGCACCGAAAAGACGTCCAAAAAGCTCCAAAGGACGGTCTACTGTCGCGAAGTCACCTACCGGCCAGATGCGAAAGCTGGAAGAGAGAAAGCAACTGACGAGTGCGGCCGAAGATGTCAACGAGCAGTTGACCGACCTTGCCATCGCTTCTGAAATGTTTTTCGGCCGGATTCTTCAGGAGGAGTTTCTCCAGGAGTTGCAGCAGAAGATCCAGCACAGCATGGATCGTGTCGCCGGCCTGATGACCTGCATCCTTCCCGTGATCGGCAAAGCAACCGGGCCTAAGCCTCTCGGGTCGGATGGTCGGATCACTAAAGATTCAAATGGTATTCGCGGTGCTATGCAAATCGCGCGACCGAAAAGGATCTCGTGACATATGGCAAGCAAGATCTTAAATCCACCAGAGCTCGAACAAACTCAAACCTTGGTCCTGGCTGGAGGCAACGGCGACCGGCTGCGTCCGCTAACCGATTTGCGGCCGAAGCCGACCGTTTCGTTCGGCGGAATGTTCCGAATCATCGACTTCACCTTGTCGAACTGCTTTTACTCGGGTTTACGCCGGGTATCTTTGTTGACGCAATATAAGCACGATGTACTTCATCGATACGTTCGTGAAGCTTGGGGTGAACTTTGGAGCAATACAGCGCCGCCCGATCGATCGCGGCTTCTGTTTCTTCCTCCTCCGGCGGGCGGAAGTTACAAGGGCACGGCCGATGCGGTCTTCCAGAATTGCAATCTGCTGCAGTCCGATGGAATGGACTTTGTTCTCGTCGTTTCCAGCGACCATATCTATCACATGGATTATCGTGGCCTTTTGCGTCAGCATGCCGAAAGCGGTGCCGACCTGACAATCGGCACTGTGGAATATCCGATTAGCGGCGCGGGCCAATTCGGGGTGCTTGAAGTGGATCGGGATTTGAAAGTCACGAGCTTTGAAGAGAAGCCGGAGAATCCCCGCCCGTCGCCCCACACACCATCCAATGCGATCGTGAGCATGGGCGTCTACGTTTTCAGGAAAGACAAGCTGGTGGCGTCGCTTCGCCAGGTCTGCGAGACGGGTATCGGTTACGATTTCGGCCGCGATATCATTCCGTGGTTGCTCCAGTCCGGCCGCACGGATGCGTACATTTTTCGAGATGATCCACAGAATACAGCGTGTTACTGGCGGGATATAGGAACAGTCGACGCTTATTACGAAGCGAGTATGGACCTGGTCCAGCCCCATGCTCCATTCAATCCCTATTCAAACGCCCTGTGGCAATCGCGGCCCACGAGGCATCCCTCCTTTAATGGACACAGTACCGCAAATCCCTCCCGGTGCATGGTTGGGCGGGCCAGCGTTACACGAAGCATTCTGGCCCCCGATATTGAACTTGCAGACAATGCCAGCGTGGACCAATCGGTTCTCATGCCCGGGGTTCGAGTCGGGAACCGCGCACGACTGCGCCGAGCCATTGTCGATGAGGGTGTCCATATTCCCGCAGACTTTGAGGTTGGTTATGACCTGGATCGGGATCGCCGGCTTCACACGGTGACCGATGGCGGCGTTGTCGTTGTCAGCAGGACTCCAGTCCATCAGAGACCCACCATTATGCATTTTACGCAAGCCACGAGTGCGCGCAGGACATCGGCGCTGGAAGTTTCGCAGCCAGTTCGACGCGCCGTAAACAGCTTCAGGTCCGGAATGGAATCCGGGCGAGGGTGATTATGAACAACCAGAAGCTTACCAATGGTAAGAAAAGGAGCAGACAAATGGAGACTTCACTTCCGGTTCGAAAATCGGTATCCATCTTTGGCGAAATGGAGCGCATGCGTGAACAGATCATGAAGCGCGCCTTCGAAATATTCGACGGGAACGGGCACACTTTAGGAAGAGACCTGGACGATTGGCTCAAAGCGGAAAAAGAACTCGTTTGGCAGCCGGCCATCGAGCTGGAGGAAAAAGAGAACAAGATACAACTTCAGGTTGCGGTACCTGGCGTCGATGCCAAGGACATCGACATCGAGATGACACCGGAAGAGGTGCTCGTGAAAGCAGAGATTCAGCACAAGCATGAAGAGAATAAGAGTAATGTTTATGCCTGCGAATTCGCGACAGGCAACCTCTTCCGTGCCGTGCGTCTACCGAAGAAAATCGACCCCGACAGTGCCAAAGCGGAATTCAAAGACGGCATGCTGCGCCTGACGGCCGACATCGCACGTGAAAGCCAGCCGCGCAAGATTCAATTAGAGGGGGCATAGCCGCATAGGTCCTGCATTCGTTACGGGACGATCTCCAAGAGGCGCGAAATGCCGCCATTGAACAATTGGGCCTACTTCTTCTTGTGCTTGAAGTACTCCACTTGTTGCAGGCGTTTCGCTGCTTCTTCCTTCGTCTTGTACGGTCCGCCCAGATTCTTGCCGGTTTTTTCCGAGACCACTTTGTAACCTTCCTTTACTTTCTTAATCATGATCCGCCTCCGAGAGAATGCGCGGCATTTCTCGTTCCATCAAATTACCTTTTTCGATTCCAAACTGGGGATGGATGATTCCTCTTCTGACCGCGATCTTGATCGTCCTTTCGTATTTCGGTTCTGAATGGCAGGCCGTGAAGAGGCGTCTTCAGCTGGATGTGCCGCTTTTTTCCATTTCGTCTCTGTAAGCCCCCTGGTTTTGAAACCCTTCTCCCTTGTTGTTTGCTTTTGAACTGGTTTCCTGACCATTGCGCTTCCTCCTTTAAGAAGCTGGAGTGCAATCGAGTTACCAGGAACAGAATGGAAGCTCACTTGCACAAAATCGTGTGGACCATCGGGTTCATTCATTTGAAAGGAGTGGAACAATGCCGGAAAAGAAGACCCTGGAAAGAGCGGCGCAGGACAAGCGCGAAGGAAAAGCGCCATCGACTCAGGCTGGTGAATTCGTCCGCGAGGAAATGGAGCATATCCGGGAAGGTAAGCATGGAGCGCGATCGGCAAAGCAGGCAATCGCCATTGGTTTATCGAAAGCGCGCCGGGCCGGTGTGGATTTGAAACCGCCAAAGAAAGGCAAGGCAACGACCGAAACGCGCCGCGGTGCGCAACTCGCGATGAGACATTCCCGGTCGGGAACCAAGCCGTCTCCAACTCGATCACGCGCAACTAGGGCAGCTTTGCGTCGAGAGGGCTCTGCCGCCGCTTCCAGGCCCGCACTCGCACGACAGGCCCGGTCCTCGGCACGCAAACGTGGCGTCAAGGATCTATCGGCGGCGGCGCGAAAGGCGGTTCGCACGAAGAGCCGCAATCGTTAACCGGAAACTACGCGGCTTTTTTACGCGAATCGTAGATTTCCGTTGCGCCTTCCGACTTGAAAATGGCCAGCGCTTTCTCCAGCTGCTGAGGATCGGACGAATGAACGGAAATGAGAATATTCCCTTCACTGAATTGATGGTGAAGCCGTTCGGCTACGTCATTGGGTAATCCAAGAGGTTTCAAGGCGCCGGTACCTCCTATAAGTCCACCGATGACACCGCCGGCAATTGCGGCATTCAATACTCCAAGCAGCGGACCAATTGCCAATACCGGCCCCAGCCCGGGCACCGTCAGGGACACGAAGGCTCCGATGACACCGCCGATGCCGGCATCACGGATTGCATTCTCCTTCAGAGAAATGTCCTTGGTGTCGCTTCGGTCTTGAAGAAATACGGAAATCTCCTGGCCGAACCCATCATTGCGAAGATGGGTCAGAATCGTGTTCGCCTGAGATTCGCTCGAGCACGAGCAGTACACCGAATCTGTCATCATCATGGTCGTTCCTCCTCTCATCGGCTCTCGGAGAAATCCCTGCAATCCACGAACCTTAGGACTCGAGGGGGACCTTGGCAGGTTCGACGCTTGGCGTTGCTCTCGTTTGTCATGGACAAGATTGGCTCCACTCAACCTTTAAGTGGTCCTTGGTTTCCACCACCTTCCGCCCGCGCCTACAGTTCCGCCAAGGCTTCCGCAATGAGTTTTTCCTGTTCCTTCCGGTGACTGCTGTGGGAACCCGTTGCCGGACTCGCCGACGCGGGACGTGCGATTTTATGGAATGGAAGGCGGCCAAGCAGCCTTTCTCCGAATCGCTCTTTGAGGAATTTCCATGCGCCCATATTCTCTGGTTCTTCCTGCACCCAGTACACCGGAGTCTCGTCAGGATAGGGCTGGAAGGGGGCATCGAGCGTATCGTTCGTGATGGGGTAGAATTGCTCAATGCGGAGTATGGCAATATCCTGTCGATTGCGTTTTTCCCGGGCTTGCTCAAGTTCATAGTAAATTTTCCCGCTGCACAACAGCACCTTGCGGACTTCGACCTTCCGATCCCTTACGGTATCCGGGAGAACGCGTTCAAAGCGACCCGTCGCGAACTCATCGATACCGGAAACAACCCGCGGATGACGCAGCAGACTCTTGGGTGTCATCACGATGAGAGGCTTACGCCAGCGGCGCCAGGCCTGGCGTCGAAGGCAATGGAAGAACTGTGCTGGCGTGGTCGGCTGAACCACTTGGATGTTGTCTTCGGCGGCAATTTCAAGGAATCGCTCCAGACGCGCGCTGGAATGCTCCGCACCCATCCCCTCGAAACCGTGAGGCAGCAGCAGCGTGATACCGCTCAGCCGCCTCCATTTGTCTTCCGCTGCGGCGATGAATTGATCCACGATCACTTGCGCCATGTTCCAGAAATCGCCAAACTGTGCTTCCCATAGCACCAGACCATCGGGGCAATCGAGACTGTATCCATACTCGAATCCAAGCACTCCCGCTTCCGATAGCGGACTGTTATAAATCTCTACCGCCGCCTGGTCCGGACTGAGATTCTGAAAAGGCCGATACACTTTCCCGTCGTTGATGTCGTGAAGAACGGCATGCCGATGGCTGAATGTGCCGCGCTCGGAATCCTGTCCCGAGAGCCGCACGCGCACGCCTTCGACAGCGAGTGTGGCGAATGCCATCGCTTCTCCGGCAGACCAATCCAACGGACGTTCGCCTTGAGCCATCTGGCGTCGAATTCGCATTCCAGATTCGATCTTGGGATGTGGATGAAATTCCTCCGGAACATTTGTCAGAGAATTGAGCAGCTCGGCAATCTGGTCTCGATCGACCGTGGTATCCACTTCCTGAACTTCTCTTTCCGAACCACCAACGTATTCGCTCCAAATGCCACGAAGCGTGTCCGATGGAATCTTATAACTCTCGCTGGTGGCCTGCGACAGCTCGAGCTCGAGATGGTTGTGACGCTGCACCGCGATATCGTCTGCTTCTTCACTTGTGACACCCTTGAGCATCAACAGATGTTCGAGGTAGCCTTCGCGGACAGACTTGCGCTGCTTGATCGCTTGATACAAGAGAGGCTGCGTGAATGACGGCTCATCGGTTTCGTTGTGGCCGAAACGGCGATAACAGTACATGTCGATCACTACATCGCGTCGGAACTCCTTCCGAAAATCCATCGCCAGTCGAACCACCTGCGCGACGGCTTCCGGATCCTCGCCGTTCACGTGGAAGATCGGACTCTGCAGCATCTTTGCCACATCGGTGGCATAGACGCTGGATTTTGTTTGTGACGGCGAGGTCGTGAATCCGATTTGATTGTTGATCACAATGTGGAGCGCGCCTCCCACCATGTAGGCGTCCAGCTGACTCAGATTCAGTGTCTCCTGGATAATGCCTTGTCCAGCGAAAGCGGCGTCTCCATGAATCAGCACCGCCAAACCCCTCCGGCGCTCCGTATCCGCCACACGATCCTGCTTCGCCCGCATGCGTCCGAGCGCGACAGGGTTCACAACCTCCAGATGACTGGGATTGAAACACAGCGAAAGATGGATCTTCCGTTCGTTTTCGGTCGTCCAATCGGTACTGTATCCCAGATGGTACTTGACGTCGCCACGGCCCACATAGAGATCCGCATCCATGTCCGCGAACTCACGGAAGATTTCACGGGGATTCTTGCCCATGATATTCCCCAGAACGTTCAGGCGGCCGCGATGCGCCATGCTGAGCACGATTTCATCGATTCCCTGCTCGCCGGCTCTCTCAATCGCGAGGTCCAGAAGGGGAATCAAACTTTCCGATCCTTCCAGTGAGAAGCTCTTGGCGCCGATAAATCTCTTGCGGATGAATTCTTCAAAGATAACGGCGTCTGTCAGCCGGGTGAGGATTCGAATCTGTTCGGATCGGCGGAGATCCAATCGATTTCCGGAGCTTTCCATTCTCTCCTGAAGCCAGTGCCTCACGCGGCTGTCGTCGATGTGCATGAATTGCACGCCAATCGATCGACAATAGGTTTTGCGAAGGCGATCGACAATTTCGCGCAACGTCAGCCTTCCATCACTGCACATGGATTCGCAGGAAAACTGGCGATCCATATCCGCATCGGTGAACCCATAAAACTCGGCATCGAGTTCTGGCGGGCTTGCGCGAGCCATGTCGAGCGGATCGAGGCGCGCGGCCATATGGGCGCGGACTCGATAATTCCGGATGAGCTGATCGACCCGCTCCTGCAGGATCGCGGCGGTTGCGTCTTCGGATACCGGAAGATTCGTCCCACTCATACAGGAAGGATAAGCCCATCAGTATCGCTGGGGCCAAGGCGAAATCCCGAACGCGTCCATACCATCTGCCGGATTTTGTTTTCGGCGGCGGTATTTCAAATGCATGCCCCAGTGCGTGATTCGAACAATGCGGCCAGCGAATGAGCTGCTCCGGATCGATCAGCGGTTCTCCATGGCCACAATATGGAAGTGGATGGCCCAGCCACCGCGGCAAAAGGCGAAATGAAGGTCTTTCATTGTACCAACTGCGAGCAACTGGTTTTTTTCGAAAGCACTCAATGTGTGCATTGCGGTCACACTCTGGCCTATCTTCCGGATCTGCAGATCATGGGATCGCTGGAACCGGAACAGGGAGGGATGTGGATCGCGAATGCTTCTGGAGTTCCTCATACCTATCGGCTGTGTGAAAATTACACCGTTCACAACGTATGCAATTGGGCGATTCCGGATTTTGAAACTCAAACACAGTGCCAGTCCTGCCGATTGACTCGCATCGCACCGGACCTGGATCGCTCTGGCTTCAAAGAAGCGTGGTACCGGCTCGAAGTCGCAAAACGCCGCCTGGTGTATACGCTTCAGCAACTCCATTGCTTCGTGAAGAGCTCGACGGAAGATCCTCGCGGCGTCGCCTTTGATTTCCTGGCGGATCCGGAGAATCCGGACGAGACTGCTGCTGCGCCGGTCCAATCCGGACATTCGAACGGGATTATCACCATCAATATTGCCGAAGCCGACGATGCGGAACGGGAGCGCCGGCGGCTTCAATTACACGAACCCTACCGTACACTGCTCGGCCATTTCCGTCACGAATCGGGTCACTACTACTGGAACCTGCTCATCAAGGACAGTGACTCGATCGATGAGTTCCGTCGTCTGTTTGGAGACGAACGGCCGGATTACGATCAAGCGTTGCAGAATTATTACAATCACGGAGCGCCACCGAATTGGCAGCAGGAGTTTGTGACGGCGTATTACGGCGCCCATCCGTGGGAAGACTGGGCCGAAACATGGGCGCACTATCTCCACATTGTCGACACCCTGGAAACCGCAGCGGCCTGTGGATTAACGCTTCACCCTGTCCGGCTGGATGAGCCGTCGCTGCGGTCGAGTTTTGATCCGATGAAGCCGGGAACGGACTTCAGGCACCTGATCGATCGTTGGTTTCCTCTCACTTACATCCTGAATAATCTCAACCGCGGACTGGGCCTGCTCGATGGGTATCCATTCGTGCTATCACCGCGATCCATTGAAAAACTGAGTTTCGTACACAGCACCGTCCACGCCGTCTCCGTTGAAAAACAGCGAGTCTGACTCCGAAATGGAAAGGGAAATGCTTCCACATTTAAAAGCGAGAATCCGAGAAAGAACAGGAAGAAGAAGAAGATGAGGGATAGCTCTCGGAAGGATGGGATGCCGCTCCGATTGTGGAGTGCACTCCAGGTCAATGCAAAACAGACAGAAGGCACGGGAAAGGAGCAAAACAATGGCAGGAAAAAACACAGCGGTTTTCGGAATCTATCCAGATCGGCCGAGTGTCGAAAACGCCGTCGACACATTGAGAAGAGATGGGTTTCGCAACACAGACGTGTCCGTACTTTTTCCAGCAAACGAAGGAACCAAGGATTTCGCCCATCAGAAGAACACCAAAGCACCGGAGGGCGCAACGGCCGGGGCCGGGACCGGCATCGTTGTTGGTGGCACGCTGGGCTGGCTGGTTGGAATCGGTTCCCTTGCAATTCCAGGACTTGGCCCGTTTATCGCCGCAGGTCCAATTATGGCCGCACTCGCCGGTGCTGGGGTTGGAGGGACGCTCGGAGGTATCGTCGGAGCTCTGGCAGGGATGGGTATTCCGGAATACGAAGCCAAACGTTATGAAGGCCGAGTCCGCAGTGGCGGCATCCTTCTTTCTGTCCATTGCGATGACTCGCATTGGACAAAGATGGCCAAACAAATTCTGGAAGAAACCGGGGCGCAGGATGTGTCATCCACGGGCGAGGCCAACGCGGACTTTTCAGTATCGGATCGACCGATGACACGGCCGGACGTTTCTTCCCGCAGATAGAATTGGAATAATGGGGACCATCCTCTTGTTTCGCACGTTGTTTCGCACGTCCCCATTATTTCAAATTGGCGGTTGAAGGCCATCCCGGAAGACAACGTCCGATCGGGGAATTGATTCTTCCCCCTATTCCACATTCAGCTCTTCCAGCAAGGAGGGTGTCATGCCTCAATGGGTCATTGTTGTAATTGCGATTCTGGCAATAACTGTCATCGCCGAGGGAGCATGGATTTTCTTCCAAAACCGCCGAAGCGTGCATCTGCGCGGCCGCTTCGGTCCGGAGTATGACCGCCTCGTTCAGGAACGCGGTAGCCAGAGGCGCGCCGAAACTGCTCTGGAAAAACGCGAGAAGCGGGTGGAGAAGCTGCACATCAGGCCTCTCGCATCGAGAGATCGTGAACGTTTTGCTGCGGCCTGGCGGGTAGATCAGTCGCGCTTCGTAGACGATCCCAAGGGTGCTGTCACTGAAGCCGACCGGCTCGTTGCTGAAGTCATGGAAGTCCGAGGTTATCCCATATCGGACTTTGAGCAGCGCGTTGAGGACATTTCTGTCGATCACGCTCAGGTGGTGGATAACTATCGCGCGGCAACCGAAATAGCACGGCGGCATGAACGCGGGGAGGCTACAACAGAGGATCTGAGAAGAGCCATGGTCTATTACCGGGAGCTTTTTGAGGACTTACTTGAAATTCAGGAGGTGCGACGGTGAACGAAGCATTGGAAAAGAATCCGGAACTTCCATCAAGAACTCAACACGCCACATCAGACGTTCAATCCACGGACGGCCCGGAAGCACCAAAAGCTTCGGCCGATACGTCCACCGTGAAAACGCCACAGGATTGGTCCGCGCCATTGTTCTCGGTTGATGAATCGCGGAGATTCCGGTCCGAATGGGATACGGCGCAGACAGGCTTTGTCGATGAGCCGAGGAAATCGGTGGAGCAAGCAGACAATCTGGTCGCAACTGTTATTAAACGGCTCTCGGAGATTTTTGCCGATGAGCGCGCCAGGCTTGAGGGCCAATGGGAAAGTGGCGACAACATTTCCACCGAGGACTTGCGTTTGGCCCTGCAACGTTACAGGTCTTTTTTTACACGTCTCCTGTCCGTGTGACAGGACGGACGAAGTTACCGATGCCTGAGGGCAACAGACCGCCACTTATGAGGCACGACGTGCCACTCCTAAGATGCCGTTTCCCGGGAACTGAAAATGTATCGTTGATTCCATCGATGTTCCAGCGCCTGACCGGTTTGGTAACGATATTGCTTCAAGGGTTTTGTTAATGGTTGAGAGTCGCCGCCTGCCGCAGGCCGTTCCGCCGCCCACCTCCTCCGGTGCGTGGAAGAATTTACGGCCCTTTTCCCCCCGTGGCAGGCGGCGTTTTTTTGCAGCGTCATGCATCAGACAGGAGAGTATGGCGAAACTCGTCGCAAATCGTGTCACCAAAACACTGCTTTCGAGCGGACTAGTGTTGCTCCTGATCGCACCGAGCGTCAGCCTTTCTCAGGATTCCCAACAAAGCAACATCACTACCAACTCACAGGCTCAAGCGTGGGGCGACGATAAAAGCGTTGTGCTCCCAGCGCTCGAAATTGTTGGATTCGACTTTCTTCTGAATCGGTACAACCGGCGCTACCAGGACCGCAGCACATACGACACCTCGTTTTCGTCCATCAAACATAATCTGCATAGCAACTGGGTGGTCGACCAGGATCGGTTCAAAATAAATCAGCTTTTCCATCCGTATCAGGGATCGATGTACTTCGGGTTCGCACGCTCGGCCGGACTCGGTTTCTGGAAATCGTCGGCATACACTTTCGCGGGCAGCGCGCTTTGGGAGATCGCCGGCGAAACCACGCTCCCCTCCCGAAATGATCAGCTCGCGAGCGGCGTCGGCGGCGACTTCCTTGGGGAACCGCTGTTTCGGATGGCGAACCTGTTGCTCGAACGCGGTGGGGACAGCGGCTCGCGATTTCGGCGCAGGATTGGCGCTACTGTGATTTCTCCTCCCACCGGCTTTAATCGAACGTTCTTCGGCGACCGCTTCGATGAAGTTTATCCGAGCCATGACCCGATTCATTACAGCCGGCTGTTGCTCGGCACGGCCACAACCACGCAAAATGTTCCGGATCCTTCCACCGGAGTCAAGCGCAATGAAGGTCTTGCGGATTTCTCGATGGACTACGGGATACCAGGCAAGGACGGCTATAGCTATGGACGTCCTTTTGATTACTTCAATTTTCAAGTTATAGCGTCGAGCGCGAATGGCGCCGAGAGTGTCATGACTCGAGGGCTGCTTTTCGGGACGAACTATGAAGCCGGCCAGAATTATCGAGGCGTTTGGGGCCTGTACGGCAACTATGACTACCTGGCGCCGCAGCTCTTTCGCGTATCGAGTACTGCTCTATCGGTGGGAACAACCGCGGACTGGAGACTCTCCAGTGCGGTCGAGCTTCAGGGCACCGGCCTTGTCGGAACTGGCTATGCCGCAGTCGGATCCGTTCTCGGTACGAACGATAGTGACAATCATTACGGCGTAGCGCCGCAGGCATTGCTGTCTCTACGCTTGATTCTTGGTAATCGAACATCGCTGGATCTCGGAGCTCACGAATATTTTGTAAGCAGCTTAGGGGGCGCCGGCCGTGGAGGACGCGACAACATCGCGCGCGCGGATGCGTCATTCACGGTGCGAGTCTACCGTCGAAATGGACTCACAATCAAATATCTGCTGACACGCCGCGATGCCTCATTCCCGGACCTCGGCAGCAGAACGCAAACGAGAGGAACCATCGGCCTGTTCTATACCCTGTTGGGTCACGAACGATTCGGCACCGTCGATTGGCGGAATCGTGGCCCCGGCATTCGTTGAGGGCCTGCAAATTTTTTGCCATTGGCGTGCCCGCTTCGAGCGGCTGCGGAACACGAAGTGCTGGTAGTTCAGCAAAGAGTGCTCGGAAAGAAAGGAGCAAATGCGATGCTACTTCTATTAATCGTGCTGGTTCTGTTGTTTGCCGGCTCATTCCCCGCATGGCCCCATAGCCGGGGGTGGGGTTACTATCCCAGCGGGGCACTGGGAACAATCCTCCTTATTCTAATTGTGCTAATGCTGCTGGGAGCTGTTCCATTCCGCTAATCGCCGGGGGGTTCGCATGCTTAAGATGATAGGAATCAGCCTGATCGTATTGGGTTTGTGCGCTCTGGCATGGGGCGGTTTCAGCTATAAGACCAGAGAGAAAATTGTGGACATCGGTCCGATTGAAGCGACCCGTGAAAAGACACATTACATTGCGGTGGCTCCAATCGCCGGCGGGTTGGCGCTGTTGGCAGGCGTAGGGCTTTTGCTTGCCAACAAGCAGTGACCTGACCTGTCGAGAGCAAAGTCATGAGACGTTGCATCGGATGGATCTGCTGCTGGAGTCTTGTGTTGCTGTTTTTTTTTGGGGCTCCCGCCGTCGCCGGGGCTCAAAATCCGGCGACGGTTGGAGTGGAAAAGAAGCCTGCCCCACCGCTGCTCTACAAGAGCCATCGGCGCGGTATTTATAAGAATGGAGAAGGCGTTGAAGTGATCGACGCCACTCCACAGTCGCCGCCACTGGATGTCGACGATCCCGGAGTCCCCGAAAGAGGGGAGTACGAAGTCAATTTCACCAGTGATGCCGATCTTTCCAGGCCTCAAAGAGATATCAATCTGCTGATTGTGGATGCCAACTACGGGCTCGTCCCCCGAGTCTTTGGTCATGAACTTCCAACCCAGGTGAAGCTGGAGTTCCCTGTATCTGGGGCGAAGGAGCCGGACCAATCATACCGGATCGGAATTGGCGAGGCCGGATTCGGTCTGAAGTTTAATTTTTATAACAATGAGCGCCGGGGAGCCTCGTTGGCCTTCTATCCGCAATTGGAATTTGCCATGCCAGGTTCGGGCGCCGTCGAGAAAGGCATTGCTGAAGACGGACAGACCTTGATCCTCCCATTGCTGTTGCAGAAGGAGTTCAAGTACCTCACCTTCGTCGCCAACGGCGCCGTCAACAAGCCGATTCACGACTCTGAACGCGACATGACCGGTACTTTGGCACTCGGCTTTGGCCGCGCCATCACGGGACACCTCTCGGTAATGGCGGACATCCATGGCGATTCCGCATTCGATTTCAATCACGATCGTCTCATTGCCGCAGACATTGCGGTAATGCGGCGGATACGCGGGACGATTATTTACTTCAAGATCGGACACAGCCTGGTCTCGGATGGAGTTCCCGGTCACACCTATCTTGGAATCGGCATGAAGCTCACAGGTATGCCGGGACACTGAAGTTCTTCCCCGAAAGGTTACGGGTTCGGGAGGGCTTATACTCAGTGCAATGTCCAAGCACCCGGCCGTAAAAACCCGCAAGGAATCCGACAGCATGGGGACGATCGACGTTCCGGCAAACCGGTATTGGGGAGCACAGACGCAACGCTCCCTCATCCACTTCGACATTGGCAACGACACCATGCCGCCGGAACTGATTCAGGCCTTCGGCCTCCTGAAGAAAGCCTGCGCGCTCGTCAATAAAGATCTGGGAAAACTCGAGCCGGACCTGGCCGCGCTTATCGTAAGCGCGGCCGACGAGGTGATAGCCGGTAAACATCCGGAGAACTTCCCTCTTCGGATATGGCAAACCGGTTCGGGAACACAGACCAACATGAATGTAAACGAAGTGATTTCGAACCGAGCCATTGAGCTGGCCGGTGGAAAGATGGGCTCGAAGATTCCGGTGCATCCGAATGATCACGTGAATATGTCCCAGTCGTCGAATGACACTTTTCCCACGGCCATGTACATCGCTTCGGCGACTGAGATGAAACGATCGCTGATTCCGGCAGTTCAAACCCTTCAAACCGCGCTCGTCAGGAAACAGAAGGAATACGAGAAGGTCGTTAAGATCGGCCGCACTCATTTAATGGATGCTGTCCCGATGACGGTGGGTCAGGAATTCTCCGGATGGGCATCGCTGCTGGCGCGAGATGGCGAGCGATTGCAGCAGGCGTTGCCAGGGCTATACGAGCTTGCGATTGGCGGAACGGCCATCGGCACCGGCCTCAATACGCATCCCGAGTTTGCAAAGCGTGCCGCGAAGAAGATTGCTGAACTGACAGGCCTTCCATTCCGCTCGCATCCCAATAAGTTTGCGGCACTCTCCGCTCACGACGAACTCGTCTGTGCAAGCGGCGCGTTAAAAACCCTCGCTGCCTCGCTCATGAAAATTGCAAACGATATTCG
>Ga0134122_10001926_pt1 | contig 15126 bp, 15 predicted proteins | sample KB302_FD_96461 | JGI IMG/M metagenome (GOLD analysis project Ga0134122, IMG submission 96461) | Terrestrial soil microbial communities without Nitrogen fertilizer from Kellogg Biological Station, Michigan, USA - KB3-0-2 | ecosystem: Environmental > Terrestrial > Soil > Unclassified ... | reverse complement strand
CTCTCGAGCAGGCCGCGATCGTTCTCCACCGCGCCCTCGTCCTGGCGGACGAGCGAGCGCTGGGTATCGAGCTGTTGCTCGGGAATCGCATCGGTCTTCGCCAGCGTCTCGTAGCGCGTGAGATCGAGGCGCGCGTTCTCCAGCAGGGCCTGATCGCGAATGATCTGGCCCTGGTACTGCGTCAGCTGCGCCTCGAAGGGCTTGCTGTCGATCTCGGCCAGCAGATCGCCCTCGCCGACCAGCTGTCCCTCGCGGAACTTCACGCTCAGCAGCTGGCCGTCGACGCGGGTGTGCACGGTGACGGTGTTCAGGGGCGTGACGGCGCCGAGGCCCGTGATGTAGACGCCGACGTCACGGATGCGGACCGGCGCCACCACCACCGGCGTCGCGCGCGGCGGGGCGGCGGGTGGCGCCGCGCGCGCCGCCCGGCCCGCTCCCGCGAAGAGGCCGTACCCGCCGACGGCCAGCAGCGCGAGAGCGAGCGGAGCGATCCATCTCCGGCGCGGCGAGCTCATGCGCCGATCGCCTCGCGATCCTCAGTGCCCCTGGACGCCGCCCTCCGTGGTGGGAGTGGCGCCGACGGCTTCGTCAGCGGTCGCCGGCTCGACGTAGTTGATGACCGCGTGGTCGCCGTTGAACGTGAAGTCCACCTTGACGAGCTCGCCCTCGCGCAGCGGCTCGAGCAGGCGCTGGTCGGGGGTGCGGAACTCGTCGCCGTTCGTCAGGATGACGACGTTCTGCAGGCGGTTGATGTAGCGGATCGTGCCGATCTCCTGACCGGCGTACTCGTTGGCTCGTGCCTGAACACTGGCGGCGCGGCCCACCAGCGCGACTGCCAGCACCATCGTGAACGCCGCCGTCCGGTACCTGTCCATGGGTCGCCTCTCACTTTCGGAAGCCCGCGTCGCCGAGTGGCTCGGCTCGACGCTCTGACCTCACGACCCAGGGGTACCGCCCGCGAGAGCCGCGGACCGTTAAGAGTTCGGCAAGAATTGTGTCGGCGCCTTCACCTCCGGCCGTCGTAGTGGGCCACCGCCGCCGCCACCCCGCTGCCCGGCTCGACGACCAACCCCTCGTCGCGCAGGACGATTTCCAGCGCGGCCAGGCACAGCAGCACGTTGGGGCGTGCCGCCGAGTAGCCCATGGTGCCGATCCGCCAGATGCGTCCCTGCAGCGGTCCGAACGCCGCGCCGATCTCGATGGAAAAATCCTCGAGCAGCCGCCGCCGCACGCGCACGTCGTCCACGCCGTCCGGGATCACCACCGGCGTCAGCATCGGCAAGCGATGGGCCGCCGGCGCAGTGCCGAACAGCCGAAGACCCAGGCGCGCGAGGCCGGCGCGCAGGGCGTCGCCGTGCAGGCGATGGCGGGCGAAGCGCGGCTCGAGGCCTTCGACCTGCACGGCGCGGAGCGCTTCCCGCAGGCCGTAGACCATCGTGGTGGGCGCCGTGTGGTGGTTGTAGCGCGCGGGGCTCCAGTACTCGGCGAGCTGGGAGAGGTCGAGGTAGTTGCTGGCCACCTTGGTGCGCCGCCGGCGCAGCACCTCGGCGGCCCGCGCGCCGTAGGTCACGGGTGCCATGCCGGACGGGCAGCTCAGGCACTTCTGCGAGCCGCCCACCGCCACATCGACGTCGTTGGCGTCGACGTCGACCGCCGAGCCGCCCAGCGTCACCACCGCGTCCACCATGCACAGCGCGTCGTGCGCGTGGGCCAGCGCAGCCAGCGGCGCCAGCGGCTGCTGCACGCCGGTGGACGTCTCGCCGTGGATGACGATCAGCATCCGCGTGGGGCCGGCGGCGAGCGCCGCGCGCACGGATTCCGGATCCACCGTCGTCCCCCACTCGCTGCGAACCCACGCGACCTTGGCGCCGTGGCGCTCGGCGATCTCGCCGCAGAGCAGGCCGAAGCGGCCGCACTCGGCCACCACGACCCGGTCGCCGGGCTCGGTGAAGGACGCGATGGCCGCCTCCAGGCCCGCCCGCCCGGTGCCCGACACCGGAAACGTGAAGGGATTCTGCGTCTGGAACACCACCCGCGAGAGCGCCATGACCTCCTGCATGAGCTCGGTGAACTCCGGATCGAACTGGCCCAGCAGCGGCGTGGACATGGCGCGCAAGACGCGCGGATCCGCCATGCTCGGGCCGGGGCCGAGGAGGATCCGCGGACTCAGCAGCAGTTCAGACGTCATGGGGTCCATGATAGTGTCAGCGCACTCGTGCCGACAAGGAGACCGCTCATGAGACGCGCGCTGCCATGGCTGCTGATGGCGCTGCTCGCCGTGCCTCACCTCGCCCACGCCGCCGACGGACAGATGACGATCGGCGTGCACGTCACGGTGGCGCCGCGCTGGCTGGATCCGGCCGAGACCGAATCGGCGATCTCGCCGTTCCTGGTGCTCTTCGCCATCCACGACGCGCTGGTGAAGCCGATGCCGGCCGGTCCGCAGACGCCGTGCCTGGCCGAGTCGTGGTCGGCCTCGCCCGACGGCCTCACCTACGACTTCGTGCTGCGCCCGGCGAAGTTCCACAACGGCGATCCGGTCACCGCCGAGGACGTGAAGTTCTCCTTCGAGCGCTACAAGGGCGGCGCCGCTGGACTGCTGAAGGAGAAGATCAAGGAAGTGCGCGTCGTCGATCCGCGCCGCGTGCGCTTCGTCCTCAAGGCGCCGTGGCCGGACTTCATGACGTTCTACGGCACCACCGCCACCGGCGCGGGCTGGATCGTGCCCAAGAAATACGTCGAGCGCGTGGGCGACGAGGGCTTCAAGAAGGCGCCCATCGGCGCCGGACCGTACAAGTTCGTGTCCTTCACGCCGGGCGTCGAGCTCGTGCTGGAGGCCTTTGACGGCTACTGGCGCAAGGCGCCCAGCGTCAAGCGCGTGGTGATCAAGAACATTCCCGACGAGACGACCCGCGCCGCCGCGCTCAAGCGCGGCGACGTGGACGTGGCGTACAACTTCAGCGGCCCGGTGGCCGAGGATATCCGCCGCACGGCCGGGCTGAAGCTCACGACCCAGCGCACCAACACCGTCTTCTACCTCGACTTCGTCGATCAGTGGGATCCCAAGTCGCCGTGGGCCGATCGCCGCGTGCGCCAGGCCGCCAGCCTGGCGGTGGACCGCAAGGCCATCAACGAGGCCGACTTCCTGGGCTTCGCCGGCCTCACCAACAGCGTCGTGCCGCGTCACATGGAGTTCGCGCTGGCGCTGGACCCGCCCGCCCTCGATCCGGCGCAGGCCAAGAAGCTCCTGGCCGAGGCCGGCTACCCGAACGGGTTCGACGGGGGGGACTTCACGCCGAATCCGCCGTACTTCTCCATGGGCGAGGCCATCGTCACCAATCTCAGCGCGGTCGGCATCCGCACCCGTATGCGCACGTTCGAGCGAGCCGCCTTCCTCAGCTCCTGGCGTGACAAGAAGCTGCGTGGCGTGCTGCTGGCCGCGCAGGGGGCCGGTGGCAACGCCGCCACCCGGATCGAGGGCGTGGCCACCAAGGGCGGGCTCTACGCCGCCGGCGTGGTGCCGGAAGTCGAGGATCTCTTCCAGCGGCAGGCGCGCGAGCTGGATCGAAAGAAGCGCGAGGAGATGCTCCACCAGATCCAGCGCATCCTGGCCGACCGTGTGGTGTTCGCGCCGATATGGGAAAATGCCTTCCTGAACGCAGTGAGCTCGCGGGTGGACGAGGGGGCGCTGACGCTGGTCACCGCGTATCCATACACGGCGCCCTTCGACGACCTCCGGCTGAAGCGCTGAACGCGAGCGAGGAGACACGATGAGCTACCAGAGGATTTCCGCCGACTGCCACATCGACCTGCCCATGCTCGCCCCCGACATCTTCACCTCCAACGCCTCCGCGGCGCTGAAGGAGCGGATGCCCTACGTCACCGACGGGCCCGACGGCCCGTACTGGACCTGCAAGAACGGCGGATCGTTCGGCCTCCTGAACGGCGTGGGGCCGGCCGGCCAGAAGCTCGTTCCCGGCCAGAACTATCGCGTGGACGTGATGGCCGCGACCGGTCTCTACGAGGACGGCAAGAAGGGCCACCGCCACCCGACCGACCCGGTGCTGCGCGCCAAGGACATGGATCGCGACGGCGTGCAGGCCGAGGTGATCTTCGGCATCCTCGGCGCGGCGACGCGTCTCAACGATCCCGTCGCGGCGAATGAGATGTTCCGCATCTACAACGACTGGCTGGTGGACTTCTGCAAGCACGACCCGGCACGCTTCATCGGCCTGGCCTGCCTGCCCTACGGTGACATCGACGCGGCGGTGAAGGAAGTTCGCCGGGTGGCCAAGCTCGGCCTTCGCGGCGTCGAGCTCTCGTGCTCGTGGGACATGGAGCCGATGTGGCATCCCATGTGGGAGCCGCTCTGGAAGACCATCCACGAGGTGAACCTGCCGCTGCACTTCCACACGTTCCCGGCGGTACCGCCGAGCCAGCTCGACAAGGCCACCGGCCTCAGTCGCCGCGCGGCGTTCTTCACCGTGGTCTCCGGCTTCCAGATGAACCTCGTCAACATTTTGGCCGCCATCATCGGCGCCGCCGTGCTGGAGCGCTATCCGAACGTCCGCGTCTCGTTCGGCGAGAGCGGCATCGGCTGGATCCCCTACGCGCTCGACCGCATGGACTTCGAGTGGGAGGACCGCTTCCGTGACCTCGGCCTGACGATGAAGCCGAGCGACTACTGGCGCCGCCAGTGCAAGGGCACCTTCCAGTTCGACCGCATCGGCGGCAAGCTCATCGAGGAGATGGGTGTCGAGACGCTGATGTGGGGCTCGGACTATCCGCACGCGGATGGGGTGTGGCCGGAGTCCTCGAAGTACATCGAGGAACAGTTCGGACATCTGCCGGCCGACTACACCTACAAGATCACCTGTGAGAACGCGGGGAAGTTCTACGGGCTGATCAAGTAGGCGTCGCTCGCGGGCCCCGCCTGCACCCCGGGGCGGGGTGGGCGCATCTCAAGGGTGGAGGTCCTGAGACCATGCTGCATTGGCGCTCGGTTCGAGAGGTGGCGGTCGGCCTGCTCCTGCTCCTGGCCGCGCCCGGCGCCGCTTCCGCACAGGAGATCCAGCCCCTCATGCAGGGTTGGGAAGATCACTTCTCGGTGACCTGGGACGCGGCGCAGCGTCGCGGCCGGACGGAGGTCGAGGGCTACGTCAACAACAAGTCGCCCTACCGCGTCGGCCGCGTCCGCGTGCTGGTCGACAGCCTGGACAACGCCAACCGCGTCGTCGACCAGAAGATCGCCTGGGTCTCGGGCGAGTCCGCCGGCGGCGATCGTCTCTACTTCAGTGTCCCGGTCACGCCGGCCGCACAGTACCGCGTGCGCGTCTTCTCCTACGACCGCATCGAGTTCGCCCAGATCATGTCGCCCTAGTGACGTGCAAGACCCCGAGTTCACACTCGGGGTCTTGCACTCAGCACTCACCGGGCACTATATCTCCGTGATAGAGGACGGGCTCTCGGACGGGTCCAAGAATCGGGCGCTTCCCCCAAGGAGATCGAGCAAATCCGTCAAGCCCAGGGAAGAGCGTCGCATCTGTGACGTTGGCTTCGTGAAGGACTCGCTGAACTCGCGGCACCTCATCGGACGGTATGACGAAGCAAATCACGTGCTCTCGCTCGTAGCAGTTCGGGAGGCTAGTGAGATTCTCCGCGAACGTTTTGGCCGCGTCGGCTCCAACAAGAAAAACGCCGCGTTGAAGGGTCAGGCGCTCATTCAGCCGAAACGGATTGACCGGCCATACTGACGGAGGAAATACGCCGGATAGTAAATAGTCAAATGCGTCGGCATAGTCGGCGGCTCTCATCGGCCTATTGACGAGCGCTCCAGGAGCGACGCCTACCTCTCGGCACTTCTCGACAGATGCGCGCAGACACCACTCCGTGTTGAATAGCCGCGGAAAGCATAGAATCGCTTGCCGCCCGAAAGACCCTCCACCTGCTCCCTCGGCCTCTGACGCTGTAAGGGCGAAACCTGCTCCTTCGCCAAAATTGGTCCCTATCTTCTAGTGTCGACCCCGAGATGCCCAACGAACGGCGCGGAGCGTGGGCCTGAGCTAAGGTTCTAGGGTTCAAGACGCCCGGGGGTAGCGATATGCCCCCCCCACGCTTCGCACCCCGAAAACCCGGAGGCGCTGCGCGAGCGTGGTAATCACGTACGGGCCCCGATACGGTCAGGGCAACAGATCGGCGACGGAGATGTTCACGCCGGGCACGGCAAGGGGCCGCACGCTGGCGGGCGGACGGAGGACCTCGATCGACCGGTAACGCCAGAGATCGTCGGCGCCGAGCTCGGGCTCGCGGTGTACCTCGAGCGCGGCTTCACCGAGATTGACGATCCAGTACTCCTCGAGACCGGCGCGCGCGTAGACCTCGGCTTTGAAGCGGCGATCCAGCCGGAGGCTGGAATCGGCGACCTCGATGACGAGCACCGCCGTCGTGGGGTGGGCGGCGATGTAGTCGCGGGCTCGGCCCGTGACGACCGCGACGTCCGGCTCCGGCTCCGAATGCTCGCCCAGGGCGAGCGGTGCCTGCAGGCGCGGGTGCCACCCGTGGCCAAAGGCCGCAGACAGGACCAGGCCGATTTGCGTGACGATGGCCGCGTGCGAGCTGCCCTGCTGCTCACGGACGACGAGCACCCCGTCGAGCAGCTCCAGGCGCTCACCGACGAAGATGCCGAGATCGACGAGCCGCTCGTACTCCGTTCGTCGCCAGCGTCTCGCGATCGCGTCCTGCTCGAGCCGTGACGCCATGGCCTCAGGCTACGGAACCTGACGGTAATCGTCAATGTCCGCACCCCGATACGCTGATGAGGCAGCGTGCTCTGAGCGCGTCAGTCGGCCAGGTCGGCAAACAGGGGCGTGCTGAGGTAGCGCTCGCCGAACGACGGGATGATGACGACGATCAGCTTGCCCGCGCTCTCGGAACGCCGCGCCACCTCGACCGCCGCCCAGATCGCCGCGCCCGACGAGATACCCACCAGCAACCCCTCCTCCTTGGCCGAGCGGCGGGCCATGGCGAAGGCGTCGTCGTTCTTCACGCGGATGATCTCGTCGTAGATCTTGGTGTTGAGGATGTCGGGCACGAAGCCGGCGCCGATGCCCTGGATGGGGTGCGGGCCCTTCACGCCGCCGGAGAGCACCGGGGAGGCATCCGGCTCGACGGCGACGCAGCGGAAGGACGGCTTGCGCGCTTTGAGGACTTCGCCGACGCCGGTGATGGTGCCGCCGGTGCCGATGCCGGAGACGAGGATGTCGACCTTGCCGTCGGTGTCGCGCCAGATCTCCTCGGCGGTGGTCTTGCGGTGGATCTCCGGATTCGCCGGGTTCTGGAACTGCTGCGGGATGAAGTAGCGCTTGTCGCCGGCCGCCAGCTCCTCGGCCTTCTTGATGCAGCCCACCATACCCTCGGCGCCCGGCGTCAGGATCAGCTCGGCGCCATAGGCGCGCAGCAGCATGCGCCGCTCCTTGCTCATGGTGTCGGGCATGATCAGCGCGCACTTGTAGCCGCGGGCCGCGCACACGAAGGCCAGGCCGATCCCGGTGTTGCCGCTGGTCGGCTCCAGGATGATCGTGTCCTTGGTGATCTTCCCCGCCTTCTCGGCGGCGTCGATCATCGACACGCCGATGCGGTCCTTGACGCTGTGCGCTGGATTGTAGAACTCCAGCTTGGCCACGACGTCGGCGCGTACGCCCTGCGTCACGCGACGCAGGCGGACGAGCGGCGTGTTTCCGATGAGCTGCGTGACGTCGTCGGCGATCTTCATGTGGGGCCCTCCAGGAGCGGCGGGGTTTGGCGTATAGTACACCGCCATGACACCGACTCAGACCGGTCCCAAGTTCGTGACGCTGCCCGAGATCCGCCGTGCCGCCCGCGAGAAGCTGCCGCGCGACCACTGGAACTTCGGTGACGGCGCCGCCGAGACCGAATCGAGCAAGCGGCGCAACCGCCGCCACCTCGACCGCCTGGCCATCCAGCAGAACGTGCTGGTGGACGTGCGCAACATCGATCTGCGCACGACGCTGCTCGGCGTGCCGCTGTCCTGGCCCGTCGCGGTCGCGCCCATGGGCGGTCTCGTCCTCTTCAATCCGGAGGGCGACGTCGAGATGGCGCGCGGCGCCGGCAAGGGCGACACGCTGCAGTGGCTGAGCGGGGCCACCGGCTGGCCGGTGGAGGACGTGGCCAAGGCCGGCAAGGCGCCCCAGATGTTCCAGCTCTACGCGCACGGCGATCACGGCTGGATCGCCGAGCTCATGGCGCGCGTCGAGACCTCCGGCTACAAGGCCGTGGCGCTCACCGTCGACGTGCAGAAGTACAGCCGGCGCGAGCGCGACGTGTTTCACCGCTTCAGCCCGCGCGCGGCCATGGAGATCGCGCCGAATCCGCGCGGCCCGCTGCCGGACTTCCAGTCAGGCCTGACCTGGAAGGACGTCGAGTGGCTGATGAAGACCACGAAGCTGCCCGTCGGGCTCAAAGGCATCATGACGGTGTCCGACGCCCGGCGCGCGGTCGACATGGGCGTGCGGCTCATCTGGGTGTCCAACCACGGCGGCCGTCAGCTCGACCACACCCAGTCCACCATCGAGGCGCTGCCCGCGATCGCCGACGCGGTGGCCGGGCGCGCGGAGATCATGATCGACGGCGGCTTCAACCGGGGTACCGACGTCATCAAGGCGCTGGCCCGTGGCGCGCGCGTGGTGGCGTGCGGGCGCACGATGCTGTGGGGCCTGGCCGCCGACGGTGCCGACGGCGTGGCGCGCGTGTGCGAGATCATGCGCGACGAGCTGCAGATCAACATGGGACTGTGCGGGCGCACCAAGATCTCCGAGCTGACACCCGACCTGATCTTCCGAGCTGATTGATTTACATGGGGGGCCTCGAACGGGCCCCCCAAGCCCCCCGCGCTCCGCGCCCCGGCGGAGCCGTGGCGCTCCGCGTGCGTGTGTAGTCACATACGGGGCCTCGAACGCGCCCCCTACCCCCCGCGCTCCGCGTGCGTGAGTCACATACAGGGGCCGAGCGGGCCCCCCAAATCCTCCGCGCTCCGCGAGCGTGTAGGGGGCCCCCGATAGCGGTTCACCCGAAGCACCGGGCGCTGACGCCCGGGGGAGACACGGCGATGACCGAAGGATTGACACGACGACAGGTACTCGTCACGGCCGGGCTCGCGGCGGCGGCGGTCTACACGTTCGATCCCCACGAGATCTGCTGTGGGATGAGCGCCGATGCGCAGACCAGCGATCGTGAGCTGTTCGAGGTCAAGAAGATCGGTGACGGCGTGTGGGCGGCGGTGCCGGCGGCTCGTTACAAGACCAACTGCAACGCCGCGATCATCGAGACGAACGACGGCGTGATCGTGGTCGACTCGCACTCCAAGCCCTCGGCGGCGGCCGCGCTCTACAAGGAGATCCAGGGCCTCACCAAGAAGCCGGTGAAGAAGCTCATCAACACGCACTTCCACTGGGACCACTGGCAGGGTAACCAGACCTACGCTGCCGCCAACCCCAGCCTGGAGATCATCGCCACCGAGCGCACGAAGGAGAACCTCACCACCGCCAACTCCGGCGTGGGCGGCGTGCCGTTCATTGCCACCCAGATGGCCGGGCTGCCGGCCGAGATCGCCAAGCTGAAGGAGGACATCTCGAAGGCGCCGGACGCTGCGACCAGGACGCGCCTGGAGTCCAACCTGGCCCAGGCCGAATCCTTCCTCAAGGAGCTGCAGAGCATGAAGCCGGCGTTGCCCACCCGCACGGTGGGCGCGACGACTACCCTGATGGAAGGCGGCCGTGAGATCCAGCTGCACGTGCTGGGCCGGGCTCACACCAACGGCGATCTCTTCACGTATCTGCCCAAGGAGAAGATCGTCGCCACCGGCGACGCGCTCATCGACTGGATGCCGTTCCTCAACGACGGCTTCCCCGAAGACTGGATCGCGACCCTCACCACGCTCGAGACGCTCGACTTCACGCAGATCGTGCCCGGCCACGGCGAGGTGGCCCAGAAGTCGCAGCTGGTCTTCTTCCGCGGCTACCTGACCGACCTGGTCGGGGCGGTGAAGAAGGCCTCCAACGACGGCGCTGCGCTCGCCGACATGCAGAAGAAGATCGGCGACGACCTGGCGCCCAAGTACGAGAAGGGCATGTCGAAGTATCCGCTGGGCCGCTATCGCGATCGGATCGGCCAGAACGTCGAGATGGTCTACAACAAGGTGATCAAGAAGGCCTGAGCCCGACGAGGTGGGGGCCGCCCGGCCCCCACCTCCCCTCTCCGTCTACTTCAGCAGGTCGGTCAGCTCCGGAACAACCCACAGCGGCTGACGGCCGGCCGCCACGCGCTGGATGTTGTCGAACCCGTTGCGGAACCGCGCCGTCCAGTTCTCCGCCGTTGGTCCCGCCGAGTGCGGCGTGAAGGTGACGTTGGGGAGCGAGAAGAGCGGATGGTTGGACTTGGGGGGCTCCTCCACCATCACGTCCAGCCCGGCGCCCGCGATGCGGCCATCCTTCAGCGCGGTGTAGAGCGCGTTCTCGTCGATCACCGGCCCGCGACAGGTGTTGACGATGATCGCGGTGCGCTTCATGAGCGCCAGCTCCTTGGTGGAGATCATGTCCCGCGTGGTGTCGTCGAGCGGGACGTGCAAGCTCAGCACGTCGGCCTTCTGCAGGAGCTCGGTGAAGAGGGTGAAGCGGACGCCGAGCGCGTCTTCCTGGTGCTCGGGCAGCCGGGCGATGTCGTAGTAGAGCACCTTGGCGTCGAAGGCGAGCGCCCGCCGCGCGACCTTCTTGCCGATGTTGCCGAGCCCGATGATGCCCACCGTGCGGCCCGCCAGCTCGTACACCGGGTTGTCGGTCGGCCCGCCCACCCGCCACTTGCCGGCCACGATGTCGTTGTGGAACTTCACGATGCGCTTGAGCACGGCCAGGATCAGCGTGAGTGTGTGCTCGGCCACCGCGATGGCGTTGGCCCCGCCGTTGTTCGACACCGGCACCTTGGCCTTGCGGGCCGCCTCGATGTCCACCCGGTCGTAGCCGGCGCTCAGCAGCTGCACCAGCTTCATCTTCGGGGCCGAGCGGAAGAACTCGCCGCCCATCTGCCGGGCCAGGCCCATGTAGTACTCGGCGTCCTGAGCGGCCTCGATGAACTGCGGCGTGCCGGGATCGACCGCGACCAGATCGAAGCCGGGCGGCGCCAGCTCGCGGACGATCTGCATGATGTTGTCGGGCTGCTTGGGCGAGAACAGGATCTTGGGGGCCATCGTCATCTCCTCGGGGCTTCGCGGATCACTGCTGAGCGAGCGGGACCGTGGCGGTGACCACCGGCACCTGGCTCACCACTCGCGTGGTGTGGCCCTGCCCGGTGGTGTCCTCGACCAGGCGGGCGTCGCCGGGACCGAACACGTGCTTGGAGCCGTCGCCGAGCCCGATCTCGAGCTGGCCGGACAGGATGATCACGAACTGTCGCCGCGGCGCCGGGTGCCAGTCGAGGAATCGTCCCACCGGCCACACGCTGAAGGAGATCTGGCTCGTCGGCAGTCCCTTCAACCAGTCGGTCTTCTTCTCGATGTCGATCGTCTCGATGCGTCCCTGACCGTCGGGACCCGTGTAGAGCCGGAACGTTCCCATGCGTGACCTCCCTGGCGTCGCCGCCGCCGGGCGGATGCTAGCACAGGGGGCACCGGGCGTGACCAGCGGACCAAATTCCAGTATGGTCGTCGCGATGACCTGGCTGCTCGTGCTGCTTCCGGTTGCCGTCATCCTCGATCGGGCCGGGGCGAGCCCGCCCCTCGTCTTCCTCGTGGCCGCGCTGGTCATCGTGCCCCTGGCCGGACTGATCGTCCACAGCACCGAGCAGGTGGCCGAGCGGACCGGGCCCGCGATCGGCGGCCTGCTCAACGCCACCTTTGGCAACCTGCCCGAGCTGATCATCTGCGTGGTCGCGTTGCGGGCCGGGCTGATCGACGTGGTGCGCGCGTCCCTCGTCGGCGCCGTCCTCGCCAACGTCCTGCTGGCGCTGGGCGTGGCCTTCCTGCTGGGCGGCCGCCGACACCACGTCATGGAGTACAACCCGGCCGGGGCACGCGCCTACGGCAGCATGCTGATGCTCGCCGTCATCACGCTGGCGGTGCCGGCATCCTTCCATCGCCTCCTGGGCGCGAGCGAGCCCGTCTCGGCTCGGACCGTGGATCTCACGACGTCGCTGGTGTTGCTCGGCACCTATGTCTGCTACCTCGTGTACATGATGTGGACCCACCCCGATTTCTTCGCGGCCAGTGAGGCGGCCGGCGACGAGGGGCACCACGGCCCGACGTGGAGCGCGGGGCGCGCCGTCGGTACGCTCCTCGGCGCCTCGGTGGGCGCGGCATGGATGAGCGAGATCCTCGTCGGCGCCGCCGAGGAGACCGGCCGCGAGCTCGGGATGTCGCCGGTCTTTCTCGGCATGGTCCTGCTGGCCGTGATCGGCGGCGCGGCCGAGAGTGGCTCGGCGATCGCGATGGGCCGGAGGAACAAGCCCGACCTTGCCGTCGGCATCGCCATGGGCAGCTCGATCCAGATCGCGCTCTTCGTCACGCCGGTGCTGGTGCTGCTGAGCAGCCTCATCGCCCCGGCCCCCCTCCACCTGGCGTTCACGCGTCTCGAGATCGGCATGCTCCTGCTCGGGACGCTCATCGTGGTAACGACGTCGAACGACGGCCGGGCGACCTGGTTCAAGGGTGTCCAGCTGCTGGCGGTCTACCTCATCATCGCGGCGTCGGTCTACTGGATGCCGGTCGCCGCGCCGTGATCGGCCTGCGTCAGCTGTCGAGCTTGCACCGGTCTCATCGCTACACGGTCCTGTTCTACGCGCTTCTCGTCACCCTGGCCGCCTCTCCGGTGCTCACGGCTCTGCGCTTCAGCACCAACCTGCTCCAGATCTTCCTGGCCTTCAGCCTGCTCGTCGCGCTGATCGATACCCAGGGCCGCGGGCGGGGCCTCCTCATGCTCCTGGCGGCCGTCGTCGTGGGATTGCGTGTCGCGCCGGCATCGGCCGTCGGCGTGGAGGTCGCGAGCGGCGCCCTGGCGGCCGCCAGCGGCCTGGCGCTGTTCGCCGCGGCCAGGGCGATCAACTTCGCGCTGCGGACGCGGGTAATCAACGCCGAGCAGATCTACGCGGCGCTGAGCGCGTACCTGCTGGCCGGCCTGTTCTTCGGCGTGCTCTACTGGGCGGTCGAGTCGGCCTGGCCCGGCTCGTTCGGCGTGGCCGGGACCGACGGCGGCCGGGCGGCGTTTCTCCTCTCCACCGCGATCTACTACAGCTTCGTGACCCTGGCGACGCTCGGATACGGTGACGTGTTCCCCAAGACCGAGGCGGCGCGTGGCATCGCCGTGTTCGAGGCCGTCGGCGGACAGCTCTACGTCGCGGTGATGATCGCGCGCCTGGTGGGCGCGCGGTTGCAGGCCCCGGGGCCGGATCGCGAGGGCTAGGCCGCCCGGGCGACGGCCGGGCGGCGCAGGAACCAGAACGCCACGCACCCGGCCAGGTACGACGCAATCGAGAGGATGAACGCCAGCCGGTAGCTGCCCGAGAGATCGAAGATCAGTCCGCTCGCCCAGGCACCCACGGCGGCGCCGATGCCGGTGCCGATCGAGATGACGCCGAGGATGGCGCCGAGGTGGCGCCCCTGAAAGAGGTCGGCGGTCTTGGCGGTGATCATCGGCCCGCGCGCGCCCCACGTCAGCCCGAAGAAGCCCGCGTGGATCCACAAGAGCCACGTCTGATCGGCATTCGTGATGAACAGCGCGGCGATCACGCCGATGATCGAGATGCCGTAGGCGATGATGGCCGAGACCTCGCGCCCCACGTAGTCCGAGATGGTGCCGGTGAAGATGGTCCCGATGACCGAGAAGAAGCTGCCCAACCCGAGAATGCTGGCGGCGTGGAGCGGCTCGAAGCCCATGTCGGTGGCGAAGGCCAGCTGGTGGAGCGACACGAAGAAGCTGCCGAGCCCGGTGAGCAGGTACACGAGGAAGAGCAGCCAGAAGTGGGGCGTGGCCATCGCCTCGCCCAGCGTCCAGTCGTGGGCGACCGCGGTCAGGCGCGCGGTGGCCGTGGCGGCAGACTTCGCGGCCGGTACGCGATCGGCGCGGAAGAACTGGGCGAGCGGCACGATCACGAGCGCCATCAGCGCGCCCAGCACCAGGTACGAGCGCCGCCAGCCGACCGTGGAGATCAGGAACTGCACCACCGGGACGGAGGCGGCGCGTCCGAAGCCGTTGGCCGCCTGCACGATCGAGAGCACGAGTCCGCGGCGCTCGACGAACGTGCGCGAGATCAGCGGCGTGATGACCACCAGGCCCAGGCAGTTCGCCCCGAGCGTCATGAGCACGCCGTAGAGCAGGATGAGGTGCCAGAGCGACGTGACCCGCGCGCTCAGCGCCAGGCCGGCGGCGAGCATCACGCCGCCGAGCAGGACGAGCCGCCGCGGCCCGATGCGATCGACCAGCAGTCCGACCACCGGCGAGCTGGCGCCCGTGAGCAGCTGCGAGGTGGAATACGCCACCGAGGCCTCGGCGCGTCCCCAGCCGAAGGCGGCCAGGAACGCGACGAAGAACACCGGGTAGGAATGCATCATGCCGGCCGAGACCCCGAAGGTGACGAATCCGGCCGCGACGAGACCCCAGCCCGCGGGGGCTCGCCCGAGCCACGACACTGAGGATCGAGCCCTAGCCCAGGAAGTCCCGGGCCAGTGTCTCCCACATCTGCGCCGAGAGCTTGAGGCTCTCGGTGTCGACGCGCTCGTTGTTGCCGTGGAACATCACCGGGTAGTCGGTGTACGGGATGCGCAGCGAGTGCAGGCCGAAGCCGTACGACGGGATGTCCTTCCAGCGGAAGAACTTGGCGTCGGTACCGCCGGTGGTGATGGCGGGGACCACGCGGCTGTCGGGCATCATGCGCTTGGCCACGCGGGAGATCGCCGCCATCAGCGGCGTGTCGGTCGGCGACACCGAGCCGCCGCGCTTGCGGTCGGGGGGCGTCTCGATGGTCACGCGCGAGGCCAGCGGGCCCAGCGCGTCCTTGATCATGGCCTCGACCTCGTCCGACTCGATGCCGGGCAGCGAGCGGATGTCGACGTCGATGTCGACGCGG
>Ga0134122_10001925_pt1 | contig 15127 bp, 14 predicted proteins | sample KB302_FD_96461 | JGI IMG/M metagenome (GOLD analysis project Ga0134122, IMG submission 96461) | Terrestrial soil microbial communities without Nitrogen fertilizer from Kellogg Biological Station, Michigan, USA - KB3-0-2 | ecosystem: Environmental > Terrestrial > Soil > Unclassified ... | reverse complement strand
GGACCACCATGACAGCAAGAGTGTCACAATCGGACCCATGACGAGAGCAGGGGCCGAAGCATTCGTGTACGACCACCTCCGCACGCCGCGCGGGGAGGGGAAGGCCGTCGGCGCCCTCCACGAGGTGAAGCCCATCGACCTGATCGTCGGGGTGCTCGACGAGCTCAAGGCGCGCAACCCGGGGCTCGACTCCGGCCGCGTCGACGACATCGTGCTCGGCGTCGTCTCGCCGCTGGGCGAGCAGGGCGGCGACATCGCCAAGACCGCCGCGCTGGCGTCCGGGTTCCCCGAGACGGTGGCCGGTGTCCAGCTCAACCGCTTCTGCGCGAGCGGCCTCGAGGCCTGCAACATGGCCGCCGGCCAGATTATGGCGGGGCAATCCGATCTCGCCATCGGCGGCGGCGTCGAGGCGATGAGCCGCGTTCCGATCGGTTCATCGGGCGGCGCCTGGCCTGAAGATCCCTCGATTGCCGTTCCAGCCTATTTCGTGCCCCAAGGCATATCGGCCGATCTTATCGCCACGCTCGACGGCTTCTCACGCGACGATGTCGATGCTTTCGCCGTGGAAAGCCAGAAGCGCGCCGCCAACGCCTGGAACAAGGGCTACTTCAAGAACTCGGTCGTCCCGGTGAAAGACCCGCTCGGCCAAACCATCCTCGAGCGCGACGAGCATATGCGTCCCGAGACCACGATGCAGTCTCTGGCGGCGCTGAGGCCCGCTTTCGTGGAATTCGGCAACTTTGGCTTCGATGCCGTCGCCATCCAGCGCTATCCGCAGGTCGAAACAATCAATCACGTCCACCATGCCGGCAATTCGTCCGGTATCGTCGACGGGGCCGCAGCCGTTCTGATGGGCACCAAGGACGAAGGCAAGCGCCTCGGGCTGAAGCCGCGCGCCCGCGTGAAGGCCTTCGCGTCGATCGGCTCCGAGCCCTGCATCATGCTGACCGCGCCCGCCGATGTGGCGCGCAAGGTGCTCAATCGCGCCGGTATGAAGCAAGAGGACATCGACCTCTTCGAGATCAACGAAGCCTTCGCTTCAGTTGTCCTGCGCTTCATGCGCGAGATGAAAGTGCCGCACGACAAGCTCAACGTGAACGGCGGCGCGATCGCGCTGGGCCACCCGCTGGGCGCCACCGGCGCAATGATCCTCGGCACCGCGCTCGATGAGCTCGAACGCCGCAATCTCAAAACCGCCCTCATTACCCTCTGCATCGGCGCCGGCATGGGCACCGCAACGATCATCGAACGGGTCTGACCATGAATCTGACCAACTTCAAATGGGACCAGGACGCCGACGGCATCGTCACGCTCACTTGGGACATGCCCGATAAGCCGGTGAACGTCCTCTCCCTGTCGGCTATCGCCGAGCTTTCGCAAATTGCGGAAAAGCTCAGCAGCGATGCCTCGATCAAGGGGCTCGTCATCACCAGCGGCAAATCGACCGGCTTCTGCGCCGGAGCCGACCTTGACGAGATGGGTGCTTATGCCGGCGGCGGGCATCCGGGCGCTGCCGAGGCCTCCTTCAAGCTGATGATGAATCTGCATCAGACCTTCCGCAAGTTCGAAACCTGCGGCAAGCCGATCGCCGCCGCGATCAACGGCACAGCCTTGGGCGGCGGTCTGGAAACCGTTCTCGCTTGCCACTACCGCATCATTGCCGACGATCCGCGCATCCGCGTCGGCTTCCCCGAAGCGCAAGTCGGCCTCATTCCCGGCGGCGGCGGCACGCAGCGTCTGCCGCGGCTGATCAGCGCTATGCAAGCGCTCCCTTTCATGCTCGAGGCGACGCGCATCGACCCGCAAAGAGCGCTTGCCATGGGCATCGTGCACAAGGTCGCGCCTGCGGCCGAGCTGGTCACGCAGGCGAAAGCCTGGATCAAAGGCAGGCCCGACGCGACCCAGCCCTGGGACAAGAAGGATTTCCGCATTCCCGGCGGCGGACCGTTCTCCGCCTCTGGTGCGCAGATCTTCACGGTCGGCAATGCCATGCTGCGGCAGAAGACCTACGACAATTATCCCGCGCAGCGCTTCATCATGTCGGCGGTCTATGAAGGACTTCTCGTCGACATCGACACCGCGCTGAAGATCGAAGCGCGCTATTTCGTGCGCATCCTGATGGACCCCTCGAGCCGCAACATGATCCGCACGCTCTTCCACTCGATGCAGGATCTCGGCAAGGGCGCGCGCAGGCCGGCGAACGAACCTCCGACCGACGTCAAGCGCTTGGGCATTTTGGGCGCCGGCGTGATGGGCGCGGGCATCGCCTATGTCTCGGCCCTTGCCGGCATTGATGTGACGCTGATCGACACCACCGAGGAACGCGCCAATGGCGGCCGCGATCACGCGGCAAAGCTGCTGGACTACGAGATTTCGCGCGGCCGCTCGACGCCCGCCAAGAAAGCCGAAATATTGGAGCGCATCCACCCGACGACCGATTTCGGCGCGCTCAGGGACGTCGACCTTGTCATCGAAGCCGTATTCGAAGACCGCGCGGTCAAGGCCGAAGCCACCAAAAAGGCCGAAGCCGTGCTGAAGGACAGCGCGGTTTTCGGCTCGAACACCTCGACCCTGCCGATCACCGGCCTCGCCGAAGTCAGTGTCCGTCCCGAAAGCTTCATCGGCATCCACTTCTTCTCGCCGGTCGAACGCATGGGCCTCGTCGAGATCATCGTCGGCAAGAAGACGGGTCCGCGGGCGCTCGCGCTTTCACTTGATTACGTGCGCAAGATCCGCAAGACCCCGATCGTCGTGAACGACTCCCGCGGCTTCTACACCTCGCGCTGCTTCAGCACCTACACCCAGGAAGGCCTCTATATGGTCGCCGAGCGGATCGCCCCGCCGCTCATCGAAAATGTCGGCCGCATGAGCGGCATGCCAATGGGCCCTCTCGAAGTTACTGACTCCGTTGGCGTCGACACCGCGCTTAAGATCACCCGCCAGTTCCGCAAAGAGGTTTTCAAGACCGAGAAGCCCGATCCCACAGAAGAGATTTTGGCCTGGATCGTGGAAACCTCCGGGCGCCTGGGCACGAAAGCGCAGAAGGGCTTTTACGACTACGACGCCAAAGCAAAGCGCACGCGGCTGTGGCCGGGCTTCCTCGACTATGGCGGCGGCAAGTGGCGCCGCGACGCTGATCCCGAGGAGCTCAAGCTCCGGCTCATCACGATTCAGGCGCTGGAAGCGGCGCGCTGCTTCGAGGAAGGCGTCATCACCGATCCGCGCGATGCCGACGTCGGCGCCATCCTCGGTTGGGGCTTTGCTCCCTATACCGGCGGACCAATTTCCATGATCGACACCATGGGCGCGGCCGCTTTCGTCAAGCGCTGCGAAGCACTGGCCGCTAAGCACGGCGAACGCTTCACGCCCAATAAGCTGCTGCGTGAGATGGCGGCCAAAGGCGAGACGTTCTACCAGCGCTTCGCGCCGGCTTCCAAAGCGGCTTAATCGGCCCGCTTGCCGAAGATTGCCGCGAAAACCTGCTTCAGCCAGCCGGTCTTTGCCGGCTGTATCGTGCGGGCTCCGTCATCGGCGACCTGGCGGTAACGACCGCCTACCAGACGCGAAAACATCACTTTCCTCCTTATACGCAGGAAGTGCGTCGTGTACGGATCGTACTCCTCGCCGAATCGTCTGCCAAGCGACGGTTGCAAGACAGATTTTTGTCAATCGTTAAGGTCTGCTCAGCGGCGAGTTCGGTGCTTGGCTCCGGCATTGAGCGTGCCCCGCCGTCCATCCGGAGCGGTAATCTGCTTCGCTCGCGAACAGCATGTCATTGCGTTGCGGAGCGCGCGGAACACCGCTGCCTTCCCGGCTTGCGGTGACGCAGCCATCGTTGAATCCGGCCTCATAGGCCGCAGAACGCTCCATCGGCATGGGCGTTCCGCAGCCGCCGAGTGCAACTGCGAAGGCCACCAGGACTGCTCGGGTCAGAAGAACCGCCACAGCACATAAACGTGGCAAATGGCGATTTCGATCAACATCAGCGGAAACGCCAGAAGCGTGAATGTCATGAAGCGGAAGGCGATGCCGTTGCGTTCGGCCAGGCCGGCGACAGTCAGGTTCGCCGCGGCGCCCACCAGGGTGCCGTTGCCGCCGAGGCAGGCGCCGAGCGCCAGCGACCACCACAGCGGCAATGCCGCCTGATCGCCGCCGATGGCCGGCGTCATGGTCTTGATCAGCGGGATCATGGCGGCCACGAAGGGGATATTGTCCACGAGAGCCGACAGCACCGCCGAACCCCACAGAATGGCCAGCGCGGCGGTCTTGGCATCGCCGCCTGTGGCGCGCAGCAGTTCGCTCGCCAGAAGATCGAGAATGCCGGCCTTCTCGATCGCGCCGACCAGCACGAACAGCCCGACGAAGAAAAAAATCGTGATCCACTCCACCTCGTTGAGCGCGGCGGTGACGGCGTCGGCATGCGCATCCCGGTGGTGCGGCAGCGTGTCCAGCAGCATGAGAACGGCGCCCGAAGTGAGTGCGATCGTGCCGGCTTCGAGCCGTAACGGTCCGGCAAACACAAACGCCACGATCATCGCCGCAATGACGAAAAGCGCGTTTACGGCCAGCCGGCGATCCTTGATGGCGTCGCCGGCATCCATCGCCATGACGCGTGCCTGAAGCGTCCAATCGGCCGTCATCTTGCGGCCCCAGATCACGTGCATCAGCACTGTCTGAACCGCGAAAACCACAACGATGACCGGCGCAAGGTTGACCGCAAAATCATTGAACGAGAGCCCCACCGCCGAGCCGATCAGGATGTTCGGCGGATCGCCGATGAGCGTCGCCGTCCCGCCGATGTTGCTCGCGAAGATCTCCGCGAACAGGAACGGATAGGCTTTGACCTTCAGCTCTGCTGCGATCGCGAGCGTCACGGGAACGATCAGCAGCACGGTGGTCACATTGTTGAGAAAGGCCGAAATCACCGCCGTCACCAGCGGCAGTGCGAACAGGATGCCCGCCGGCGAAGCGTGCATGAGCTGTGCCGAACGGATCGCCACATAGCCGAACAGGCCGCTTTTCTTGGCGATCCCGACGATGATCATAGTGCCGGCAAGGAGCGCGATCGTGTTGAAGTCGATCGCCGCGATGGCCTCGTTCTGATCCAGCAGACCGAGCGCGATCGCGAGACACGCGCCCAGCAGCGCCACGATGGCACGATTGACCCTCTCGGCCATGATCGCGACATAGGCCAAGATGAAAAGCGCCGCTGCCAAAACCATCAAAGACTCGCCCCCAGTCCGCGCGGGAGAATGTCAGCCGAAGAGGGTTTCCGCCACAGAAGTCGGAGCGAGCAGGGCCTGCCGCTCAAAAAAGCGGCCCGCGAACCATAAAGCCGTCGGGGGGAGGAGAGGGACGGACTCGCCGGTTCGCGGGCGCTACCCCAAGCCGAGGGGACCACCTCGGCTAGGAAAGCTCTTGGCGAGGGCTACAATTCCCGCGCGTGTCGCGCTTGCAGATCTGTTTTCACGCGCTTGAGATTGGCGAGCGCGATCGTCTGCATGCTGGAAATCATGGCGCCGCTGCTTTGTTCGCTCGCGTCCACGGTTTTGGCGTCGGGTTCGTGCAGCATGAAGAGCGCCACGACGCTGAACCAGAAGGCCGCTCGCAAAACAAACATCGTGCCCCCGCTTATCGCGGCAATGTAGCCCAGTTGCTTTTCGGGGCCTTAAATCGAATGAGTAAAACTCGAGAGAACCGCAGAATAGCCCTTGATTTGGCTCACGTTTTGTCTTGAAAAACAGACCATATTGACTTGAATGAGAATCTATTTTGTCGAAAACAATTGCGGCTTTTGCCTATGATTTATCGCCAATTTGAATCTTACCGCGGAGTTAAGAAAAACCCGCGTTTGAGGCGCAAAACCCCTGCAGCAGCCGAATCCGTTGAAGCTTCGTTAAGCAGGGTTGGTCAGCATGGGCCGAAAGCCACGCGTTCTCACCAGGCAAGCCCTTGGCGCAGCATCCTGAATTCCTCCCCGACCAGGAAAAGGCCCAGACCGACCGTCTGCGGTTCATCCGTACACAGAGCATAAAGGGCGGCTTGGGCGTCGTGCTCTCGCTGGGCTATCTGGCGCTTGTCGGCGGACCGGATCTTGCCGAGGGGCTGGCGTTCCTCGGCCTCCTCATACCGGTTGGACTCGCGTTCTTGGCGCGCTCGAACATCCGCCTTGCCTGGTTGGAAGCCGCATCGCTTGCCACGTTTGCCCTGCTGATCGCGCTCTTGAGCACGCTCACCTCGGGACTCGCTTCGCCCTTTATTTTCTGGCTCGTGCTGGTGCCTTTCGAGGGCGCTCTTGCCGGGCGTGCCCGCGCCGTCGCCTTTTCCGGCTTCGCCGCCGCGCTCGCGCTCGTCGTTGTCGTCTCTATTCAGGCTGCGGGCCAGTTGCCGCCGTCGCGGCTGCCGGGGCTCGAGCCGCTGTGGGTCTGTGTGTCGCTGCTGGTCGCCATCGTTCAGGCGACGCTGATGGCCATTGCCGCGCAGGAGCGCCACCGCGAAGCGGATGAGGCCGCCGAAGCGGGTGAGGCGCGCTACCGCTTCCTTGCCGAGAATGCGCTCGATCTCATCACGCGGCACACGCGCGACGGCCGCATTCGCTATGCCAGTCCGGCCGCGCTCACTCTGCTGTTCTACAGGCCGCGCGATCTCGTCGGCCAATCGTTTTCCGATCTCGCCCATCCCGACGATCGCGGCGCCATAGAAAGAGCGTTTGCCTCGGCCGGCCAGGGCCATGCCGCAACCGTCGAGCTCCGTTTGAAGACCCGTCGCGGCATCTATGTGTGGGGCGAATTCCGCTGCCGGCCTTCCGGGCGCGCTGCCGACAAGCGCGGCGACATCGTCGCCGTCACACGCGACATCACCGAAAGAAAGGCGCACGAGCGCGATCTCATCCAAGCGCGCGACTTCGCCGAAGACGCCAGCCGCGCGAAATCGCGTTTCCTCGCCAATATGAGCCATGAGCTGCGTACGCCGCTGAACGCCATTCTCGGCTTCTCCGAGGTGATGACGCACGAGCTGTTCGGTCCCGTCGCGAACTCGCGTTATCTCGATTACGCGCGTTTGATTCACGAAAGCGGGGGCCACCTGTTGGAGCTGATCAACTCCATCCTGGACATGTCCAAGATCGAAGCCGGCCGCTTCAAGCTCACGCCGGAGCGCTTCGACCTCGCCGAGACTGTGCGCCATTCGCTCCGGCTGGTGAAGTTCCAGGCCGAGCGCAATTCCGTCACGATCGAGGAAGTGATCGCGCCGGAAGCGCGGGAAATCGTCGCCGACAAGCGCGCCGTCATGCAGATCCTGATCAACCTCATCTCGAACGGCGTGAAATACACGCCGCGCGGCGGCAGCGTTCGCATCGCCGCATCGCGGCGCGATTCCCTCATCGAGATCGCCGTGAGCGACACGGGCGTCGGCATCGGCGAGGCCGATCTGAAGCGCGTGGGCGAGCCCTTCGAGCGCGTGGAGAGCGAATACACGCGTGCCAAGGAAGGGACCGGCCTCGGTCTTGCCTTGGTGCAGGCGCTGGCCCAATTGCACGGCGGCTCGATGAAAATGGAATCCGTGCTGGGCGAAGGTACGACGGTGCGCATCGAGCTTCCCAACGCCGCGGCAATTTCGGAAGAACAGGCTCTGGTGTCGTTGGCCTGAAGATATAGGCTAATCTCGTCTTCCGTTGTCCCACTTCCGCGTTCCAGTACCAATGATCCTTCGCCTAAAGAGCGCTATTTACGTTCAAGCCCTCATCCGGCGCTGCGAAGTCGCCGGGGCCGCCGCCTATCTGGTGCGCCGCGGGGCAGAAGAAGCGGGCGCGGTCTTCCTCAAGCTCAATCGGCTGGACGGCGCCCTGACGGTCTTGAGCCCGGCGCGGCGCGGCGAAGAGCGCGTCTGGACGCGCCCCTTGGGCGAAGCCGCCGACGAGGCCCGCTGCGCGGAATACTTCACCAGGCAGATCCGCTTCGATCCTGACATCTGGATCGTCGAGATCGAGGATCGCGAAGGCCGCACCTTCGTCGACGAGCCGATCGTCTAAAACGCAAAGCCTTCAATTTGCCCCATTGCCGCCGCGAGCGGGACGCAATGAGGGCAAAACCTGTCCTCGCATCACGACCGGGGAAATCGTCGTGAAAACAGACTCCGCTACGACATTTACGTTCGGCTACCGGAACGAGTTCGTGCAGCTTCTGCGGCTCGCCCAATTGGCGTCGGGCATGAAGCCGCTTGATCGCACGCGTTCCGGCGTGCCGCAGTAGGGGGGAGGATACCTCTCACCCGCTCCATTCCTCCGAGCGGGTGGGGGGTACCTGCCTCGCTACGCCGGGATGCTGTACATCTGAAGGGGCGGGCAGCGATTCCCTCCCATGTGGCTTCAATTGCAGAGCGCGTTCGGACTTGTCGTGCTGGTCGCGCTCGCGTGGGCGTTGTCGGAGAATAGGCGCGCAGCTCTGTCGTTTCGGCTGATCGCTGCCGCGCTCGCTCTCCAAATTGGCCTCGCGCTGCTGCTCCTGGAAGTGCCGCCCGCCCGCAATGTGCTTTTTTCCCTGAATGCCGTCGTCGACGCGCTGTCCAAAGCGACACAGGTCGGGACCTCTTTCGTCTTCGGCTTCATTGGCGGTGGTGAGCCGCCCTTCGACGTCTCAAAGCCGCAGAATCTCGGCAGCCTTGCCTTTCAGGCGTTGCCGCTCGTGCTGGTGATATCGGCGTTGTCCGCCCTGCTCTGGCACTGGCGCGTGCTGCCGGTGATTGTGAAGGGCTTTGCCTATGTGCTGCAGAAGACGCTCGCCATCGGCGGCGCCGTCGGTCTCGGTTCCGCCTCGACGATTTTCCTCGGCATGATCGAGGCGCCTCTCTTGATCCGTCCTTATCTCGCGAAGCTCACGCGCGCCGAGCTGTTCATGCTCTTTTCCGTCGGTCTCTCCACCGTCGCCGGCACGGTGATGGTGCTCTATGCGACCGTGCTCGAACCTGCGGTGCCCGGCGCGCTCGGCCATATCCTTGTCGCCTCGATGATCTCGCTTCCCGCCGCGATTCTCACCGCGCGGTTGATGGTGCCAGGCGAAAGCACGACGCCCGCGGAAGCGCACTTGGCCGTTGAATACCGGTCCAGCATGGACGCGATCGCGCGCGGCACCGAGGACGGCTTGAAACTCTATCTCGGCATCGTCGCCATGCTGATCGTGATGGTGGCGCTGGTCGCTCTCGCCAACATCATCATCGGCAATCTCCCGCCGCTGAACGGTGCGCCGATCACCGTCGAGCGCATCTTCGGCTGGCTGTTCTGGCCGCTGGTCTGGCTGTACGGCGTGCCAGCTTCGGAAGCTTCCGACGCGGGCGCGCTCTTGGGGACCAAGACCATCCTGAACGAGTTCATCGCCTATCTGAAGCTCGCCGCACTTCCCGACGGCGTGCTGTCGCCGCGCTCGCGGCTGATTATGCTTTATGCGATGTGCGGCTTCGCCAATTTCGGTTCGGTCGGCATCATGATCGCGGGTATCTCCGGCATGGTTCCCGAGCGGCGCCACGAAGTCGTCGAGCTGTCCTTGAAGGCGCTCATCGCAGGCACCATCGCATCCGGCATGACCGGCGCCGTCGTCGGCATGCTGCCGCTCTGAGTTAGATCGGCGTCTTCGGCGCTGACGTATCGGTCACATCGATCGTGATCGCGACTTCGGGATCTCCGCCGACGCCCTGTCCAAGCTGACCCGCGATCAGCGAGATCATGTTCGACATTTGCAGCTCCAGCCGGTAACCCGGGGCATTCGCCGTCAGCGTCCAATCGATGGCGTCGGCTGGATCACGTCCGTCGCCGTCGAAACTTTGGTCGAAGTTGGCCTGAGCAAAACACGCCCTGAGATCGGCCACCGCGCGGTCGAACATTGGTTTTGCGGTGGCAAAGTTCGGCGCCTTCGCCAGCGTGCAGGAATATTTCGGCTCCAGTTCCGCGCTTCCCACTTTGGCACGCACGAAGAGCGTGCACTCCCCATTGGGCGAGGGTAGCAGCGTGCCGTGAAACACCTCGTTCTTGAACACTGCGGGATTCTGCGCTTCGCCCTTCAAGGTCGAGAATTCGCTGCCGCGCGCCGCGAGCACCTTCTGCACAAAATCGCACAGCGGCCGGTTTGCAGTGTCCGCAGCGGCGGCGGAACCGCCCACAACGCAGACCGCCAGCGCCAGCAAGAGTCGAGGTCCGTTCATCTCGGCAAGCATGCGGCCCGCGGTTTGTGCGGTCAACAGCGGAAGCGGTGGTATAGACTTGATGGCGCCTCGCCTTTTGTGCTCATCGTTACATATGGCCCGAAAAAGCTTGAACGTCCTCCTGCGCGACATCCGCGCCTGCCGGTTGTGCGCGCCGCACTTAGAACACGGCGCCCGCCCGGTACTGCGCGTGAGTCCGACGGCCAAACTCTGCATTGCGGGCCAGGCGCCCGGCCTCAGGGTGCACAAAAGCGGCATCCCGTATTCCGACCCTTCAGGAGACCGCTTGCGCGCCTGGATGGGTATCGGTCAGGATATTTTCTATGACGAGAGGCTTGTCGCGATTGTCCCGATGGGTTTTTGTTTCCCAGGCTATGACGCGGGAGGCGCGGATTTGCCGCCGCGTCCCGAATGTGTGCGCAATTGGCACGATCGCCTGTTTGCCGTGGCTCCGCGTTTCGACCTTGTGCTTGTAATCGGGCACTATGCGCATCGCTATCACTTGAAGGATCGGATCGGGAAGAGCGTAAGCGAGACAGTGCAAGCGTGGCGCGACTACGGGCCAGAAATCGTGCCTCTGCCTCATCCGTCCTGGCGCAACAATGGTTGGTTGAAGAAGAATCCGTGGTTCGAGAAAGAGCTTATCCCCCATCTTCGCGCACGCGTGCAGGCCGCGCTGTCTTAAAGGCGCTGATCTTCGCGTTTCTCGCGCTGACCGGCGCCTGCGCTCCGCTCGTTGCGCGACAAGGCGCCGAGATGCGTCTTCCTGTCATCGAGCAGGTCAATGAAATGGGAATCGTCGGTGATCGCTACATCACCAGGGACGGCTTGAAGCTCGGCCTGATGCATTGGGATGCCGCGATGCCGACCGCGGTAATCGTCGGCGTTCATGGCATGAACGATTATTCCAACGCCTTCTCCATGCCGGCGCCGTGGTGGGCAATGCACGGCATCAGTACCTATGCCTACGACCAGCGAGGCTTCGGGCGCTCCCCGAACACCGGCATCTGGGGCGGCAACGACATCATGCGGCGCGACCTTGCCGACTTTGTCGACATCGTGCGCGCCCGCCATCCGGGCGTGCCGGTCTACGTGATGGGCGAGAGCATGGGCGGCGCCCTGACGATGTCGGCGTTCGCCTCGGCGGCTCCCCCCAAAGCCGATGGCATGATTCTGATCGCGCCGGCGGTATGGAGCCGCAGGACCATGCCCTTTACCTATAGGGTCGTGCTGTGGATGAGCTCGCACACCTTCCGCTGGTGGACGGTCACCGGCTCGGGGCTAAAGGTCGTGCCGAGCGACAACATCGAGATGCTACGCGCGAACGGCCGCGATCCGCTGTTTCTTAAGGCCACGCGTCCGGACGCGGTTTACGGATTGGTGTCGCTGATGGATGAAGCCTTCGAGGCCCCACCGAAGCTGACGAATACGCCGGGACTGTTCCTATATGGCGGCAACGATCAGCTCATTCCGCGCGCCCCCACGGAGACGGTGGCGCGCCAGCTCGGCCCGAATACGACGGTGAAGAATTATCCGCGCGGCTATCATATGCTGTTGCGCGACTTGAACGCCGAGCCGCGCTGGGCCGATGTTGCCGATTGGATCGCCGCGCAGAATCGAAAGCGCGCGGATATGATGATGGCCGCCGAATGAACCGCTTGTTGGGGGATCAAGAATGAACGCGAAACCCGTCCTCTTTGCCGCAGCGCTTCTTGCATCTGCGGGCGCCGTCCATGCAGCCGATAGCGGAACGCTGGAAATCGCCAGCCAAGGCTACATCTTTGCCGGCGGAAAATATGTCGACGGACCCGACGGCAAGTACATGCAGGGTCAATCCTACGTCGAATATCAGATCCCCAAGAACCGTACGCATCCCTATCCCATCGTGATGATCCATGGCGGCGGTCAAAGCGGTTCGAACTTCACCGGAACTCCGGACGGCCGCGAGGGCTGGGCGCAGTATTTCCTCAAGCAAGGCTATGCCGTTTACGTCGTCGATCAGCCGGGACGGGGCAGGGCGGCGCTGAGCTCCGCCTACGGCGAAACGCAAGCTCGTCCGACATCCTGGATCCAGCAGCAATTCACCGCACCCGAGCGCTCGAACCTCTGGCCGCAGGCAAAGCTGCATTCGCAATGGCCTGGCACCGGGGTCGCGGGCGATCCTGTGTTTGATCAGTTCTATGCCGAGCAACTGCCGGCGATCACGAGCTTTGCCAAGCAGCAGGAGCTCAACCGCGACGCCGGTGTCGCGCTGTTGGACAAGATCGGGCCCGCGATCCTGCTCACTCATTCGCAATCGGGCGCCTTTGGCTGGCCGATCGCGGACGCGCGTCCGGCTCTCGTCAAGGCGATCGTCGCCGTCGAGCCGTCGGGGCCGCCGGTGCACGACGCGGTGTTCAAGGGCGCGCCGAACTATTTCGAGGAAGGACCGCAGTCGAAGCCCTGGGGTCTCGCGGCGGTGAGACTCACCTATGACGGCGTGACCGACTCTTCCCAGCTCGGCTTTGTCGCGCAGGACAAGGCCGACGCGCCCGATCTGGTGAAATGCTGGCGCCAGAAAGAGCCCGCGCGCAAATTGACCAATCTTCAGCGCATCCCGGTGGTGATCATTTCATCGGAGGCGTCCTATCACGCGTCCTACGATCACTGTACCGCGCAGTTCTTGGCACAAGCGGGCGTGAAGAACACCTTCATCCGCTTGGCCGATCGCGGCATCAAAGGCAATGGTCACATGATGATGCTGGAGAAGAACAATCTTCAGATCGCCGCGCTGATGGCCGATTGGCTCAAGGCGATCAAATAGCGCGTCTCGTGCTCACCCGACTTTTTTGAAACACACCGGACCCTGTGTTCCGTAAAACAGTTTCAGTTTGCCGCCGAGAAGTTCGAAGCGGGTTTTCTGGACTTTTGGCTGGGATGGCTGGTCGGTGACAATAAAGTCGTCATGCACATCGTACGTGAGTTTGAGGATTTGCTTCTTATCTCCATCGAAGGTGACGTAGCCAAGCATCTTGTCGGAGTAAAATTCGATCCGGGCTCTTCCGATCCTTTGCCTGGTTTGCTCATCGTCCATGTCGGACTCCCAGGAGCCGACGAGATCATGGCATTTGACCTTCGCCGCCGGTTTTGGCGAATTGCGTGAACGCTGAGAGGTCTTGTCGCGCGAAAAAATCAGCAGCGCCCGGCCAATGAGCCAAATAGTTCCCGCCGTGACGAGGAACGAGGCGACACTGATCCAGCCCTGCCGGTCGCCGCCCCGGGCAAGCGCCGCGATTCCAAGAAGCGCGACGATCGCCGCGATCCAAGTCGCCATCCAGTACAGGATCTCGCCCAAACGCGGCGCCATGCGCGTGCCCCTAAAAAGCGGCGGGGCGATTCCGTTAGGAACCGCCCCGTTTCATTCGCGATCGCCCGTCTTATTCCTGAATGTTCGGCGCACCTGCTCCGCCGACTCTGCGGCCATCGGGAAGCACCGCGCTGACGAGTTGTCCGCCGCGGGAACCGTCCCTCAAGGGATGGATGTCGACCGTGACGGTGTCGCCCGGCTTCAGCGAATCCGGCTTCCAGCCTCTTTGGATCTGCCGTGCCGGCGGTCCCATCTCGAGACCCCATTCTCTCGACTGGCCGGCCTGGTCTGGGATCATCACGCGCAGCCAGCTGTGCGGATTGGTCCACTCCAGCTGCTTCACCGTCGCTTTGTAGGTGATCAGTTTTTCGGAGTCGAACATGGCGAAGGAATGATGCGCGAAAGCCGGGGTCGCAAATGCAACCGCTGCAACAATGGCGAGGCTGAGCGTTCTGATCTTCATGTGCGTCTCCTCCAAAGAGGTCTCTAACGGGTGATGTGGCCGATTAACGCGGACTGACAAAGGCAGATTGTTGGGAATTATACGGCTATTGCCGACACGCGGAAAGGACGCGGCCAAACAAAAGCGGGGGCCACAAGTTCTCGCCCCGCCTCATAAAACGCCGTTGCCTTTGGGATTGCGGCGTTGTCCCCGCAGTCGGACAATAAAAGCCGGGCGTAGCGCCCGGCTTTTGTTGAAGAAACCCAAGCCCGAGACTATTCGCCCTGGGCGTTCGGCCGCTGTCCGCCGTTGCCGAGTGTCTGTCCGCTCGGCAGCACCGCCGTCATGAACTGCCCGCCGCGCGAGCCGTCCTTCAACGGATGAATGGTGACTGTCACCTTGTCGCCGGGCTTCACCGAATCAGCCTTCCAGCCGACTCGTGCTTGTTGCTGGGGCGCGCCCATTTCCAGCGCCCATTGCGCCTCCTTACCGGCCTGATCCGCAACCATGATGCGAAGCCACGCATGCGGATTGGTCCATTCGAATTCCTTGACCGTGCCCGTCATGGTCACGGTTTTCTCGGAATCGAACATCGCGAAGGAGTGATGCGCCAGCGCCGGGGTCACAAAGGCGAACGCCGCTACGGCAGCAAGGCTTAGGGCTTTGATCTTCATTTCAGCGTCTCCGGTTTCGTGACTCGGCCAAAACAGTTTCGTGGGGGCATTATATATCACGCTGCAAACAAAGTGCGCGTGCTGGGTCCTGCGGCTTTAATTCGTGGCGCTCCGCCGAGTCGATTTGCTCGCTCTTCGCATCCGGCCCGCTGGCCGCTGCTACGACTTAAAATTGGGCCCGGAACGAAAGCCGCACGAAGGCCGTTTCCCGCGCTTTTTCCACGATCTTACAAGGGCTTGCCAGATTTGAACGGGCTGAACGCCAGCTAACAGCTGAGTTCAGGCTTGGTTCAATGCGCCCCTGCCATTCTCGCGTTCAACGGCATGAAGAGCCGAAGACGCGGGCCGGGAAGTCCCGGCAGCGCAAATGAAAGGAAGACGACAATGAAACGCTTAATGACCGCCCTTTTGGCCGTGACCCTGTTGGGCAGCACCGCTGCCAGCGCGCAGCCCTTCCATCCCGGCCCGTTTGGC
>Ga0134122_10001922_pt1 | contig 15147 bp, 15 predicted proteins | sample KB302_FD_96461 | JGI IMG/M metagenome (GOLD analysis project Ga0134122, IMG submission 96461) | Terrestrial soil microbial communities without Nitrogen fertilizer from Kellogg Biological Station, Michigan, USA - KB3-0-2 | ecosystem: Environmental > Terrestrial > Soil > Unclassified ... | reverse complement strand
CTGTTGCCGCAAAGGTGAGGAAGGCCCAAGGTGTGCGCGCCGACCGTCGCGGGAATACTGCGGCAGCACGGGCATCCTGACAAGTTCGCCGCCGCGCAGTGGCTAAAGGCAGGACCAGCGCAGGCGCGTGAGGCACGGGCGACGGGCCGCCGGGCAAGCGGGGCTGCCGGGCCAGATCGGACACCAGGTGTGGTTCCTTTCAAGGCATGAGCTTGACAATGGGGGTGAGGGGCTCAAGGTCAGCGCGCTGCCGAAAGCGCTCAATCGTGCCGGTGTCCTGGTCGCTTGGAGGGGCCGCATCTAGGAAATGCCGCATTTTGGGCCGATGCCCTACAAGGAGGTGAGGAGAAAAGTGGACATCGCCCTTGCGCCCAAGGATAGGCCGCTGACCACGGCGAGCTTTTGCCTTAGCGCGTGCCTGATGGGGTGGGGCGGGGCCTTGGCGCAAGAATATTGCGTCGCCTGCACGCAGCCCAACGCCGTCTACCGTTGCGTCATCGCGGACGCCCGGCCCGGCGGCCAATCGCTGACGCGGCTATGCCTGACCGCGTTGACGAAAGACGGCGGTCACGCCAACTGCAGCCTCAAGGGTGGTACGGTGTTTGACTGCAATGGTCCCATCAAGCGCGTGCCGTGGACGGCGCAGGAGACCGGCCGCGTCGCCGAGCCGGCGGCGCAAGAGCAGGCAAACCAGGCCGCGGCCGGTGCCAAGTCGGCACCCAAGGGCGAGCCCAAGACCGTCGTCGATTTGGCCAAACGGGCCAACGAAAACATGCAGAAGGCCAACGAAGACATGAAGGATCAGGCCCAGTCTACTGGTCAGGCGATCGGCAATGCGACCAAAAAGACCTGGGAGTGCATGTGGTCACTCTTCTCTCGTTGCTGAAGGTCTTTTCCTGCTGAAGGTCTCCCGCCGCTGACGGGCTTTTGCTGCCGAGCGCGGCAGCAGCGGCCTTCAGTGCCGCGCTAACCACGCCCGCGCCCGACGCTGGGCCTCCGCGATCTCGCGCTTCGACATCTCGCGCGCGATTTCCATCCGATAGTGCTTGGCTTCGGCATTGCCGCGGATCGCCGCCAGGTTGAACCACTTGTGCGCGCTGACGAGGTCGATGGCAACATCATCCCGCCCCGCACAGTAGAGTAGGCCAAGTTCCAGGAGTGCATCCGGCGTGCTGCCGGCGGCGGCTATCTCGGTCAGCTCGAAGCTGGTGATGTCAAATCGGGCCATGACCCCTCGTCCTTTTGCTGTCCACCCTCTTTTCACTCGGCGGCACGCCGCGTTGGCGTTTTCGCTTGCGGGGGCGCAGTCGGGCGTGTGCCGGTTGCCGGACCAAGGTGGCAACGCGGCAATGAAATTTCGTAAACGTCGCGACAAAATGGGTGCTTCACGCGGCCCTTCAGTCGCAAACAGTCTATTGTGCAATTGCCCCCATTCGGCACGACCCGGTCGTCTCGGGACGGGTGTTAAGGCGGCCTTCATCGCTGTCCATACGCGGCGCTAACTCTAAGCACAAAAGGCTGCCGCACCCGCTTTCCCCCGAGTCCTGGGCCTATCCACAACAATGGCCTGTCAAGGGGATTTTGCGCTTGCCATGTGTCTTGGCGCCGCTAAGCTCGCCCTACGTCGACTTTGGGGGGAGCTGCTGTGTTCGTCATGGAACAGGCAAGCAAAATGAGACGCAGCCGTGCACCGGCGTGGGGGGCGGTCGTCCTGTTGGCAGGCACGTTGCTCGGCGGCTGCGCCGGCAATCAGCCGCTATCCACAGGATTTGCCGGACCCGCGCAGGCGGCCGATGCCGAGCGTGATCCGGGCAAGAAGACCTTGGCGTCCAAGGTGCTGACCGCGATCGCGCTTGAGCGCGTCACGGGTCGCAAACCCGATCCATCCCGGCTCAACGAACTCAACTGACATAGCGACCGTCAAGGCGGCAGACCGGGAAGGCGCAAGTCCCCGGCCGGTGATGAGCTTGTAGGATTGGGTGTCGGCCAAGCCACTATTTGCGATCGAGCGCGTCGTTGATCTCGCGCGTGAAGGCGAGGCCAAGGCCGGGCGCGGACGGTACCCTCAGCATTCCCTTCTCGGGCACGGGCGGATTGTCGAATAGCGGCCTTGTCCAGGGCATGTACTCGACGATTTCGCCGTTGCGCACGGCGGCAATGAGATGCAGGTGAACCTCGGGGATCAGGTGCGAGACGACCGGTAAATTGAAGGCCTCCGCCATGCCGGCGACCTTCATCCACTGGGTAATGCCACCCACGCGCACAAGGTCGATCATGACGATATCGACGGAACGCGCCTCCAGCATGTGCCGGAACGGGGTTATGCCATAGACGTACTCGCCGCCAGCGATGGGCGTGGCGAGCTGCTGGGTCACGCGCGCAAGCCCCGCGTAATCGTCACAGGTCGTCACGTCCTCCAACCAATGCAAGCGATAGGGTTCCAGACGCTGGCCGATACTGATTGCCTCGTGCACCTGCCAACGCTGGTTGATATCGCACATGAGTTGTGTGGAGTTGCCGACAATCTCGCGAATGAGCCGGATGCGCTCAACCTCGATGTCCGGTGAGGTATGCCCAGGCAGCGCAAGTTGCGTCTTCATGGCCCCCCAGCCGCGCTCAACCAGGCGGCCCGCGGCCGTCGTGACTTCCTCGAGCGATAGTGTGCGCATCAGCGCGCCGCTGGCATAGGCCGGGACGCGATCACGAAAGCCGCCCAACAGCTTGGCCAGCGGCAGCCCCAGCGCCTTGCCGCGCAGGTCCCACAGTGCCGTATCGATGGCAGACAGGGCCAGGGTGAAAATCCCGCCGGGACCGCTGCTGCCCGCCGCCTGGCGCAGCTTTTCGACAATGCGCTCAACCCCATGGGGATCCTCGCCGACCACGAGCGCGCCCAGCTCTTCGATGGCGCGCTGCAAGGCACCGGTCATGGCCGCGCCGAAGAACGTTACGCCAATGCCGTCCAAGCCGTCGGTGCTGCGGATCTTGACGGTTACGAGATCGCGGGTCGCCCCTCGCATGACCTTGCCGTCGGCCAGCGGCTCGTCGGTCGGCAGCTGCACGACGTGAGCGCGGACGCGATCGATCTGCATGGCGTATCTCCCCGAAATCCCCTGCTGGCCCAACTGGCGCGACCTTGCCGAGCACTCTAGCGGTTGGGGTGGGCGCTGCAATCGGCCTGCGGGCCTTGGCGAGGCAAAGGCGTCAACCGAGCACGGCGCTAACCCCGGGCCGCCGCCGTCGAGCCGGCGCCGCGCCGCGTTAGCCCTCGAGGCGGCAGAGCTTTGCCGTCAGCTGGGCTCGGGGGGGCGCCGCACAAGCTGCGCAGCGGTGGCAGCGTGCGCACCCTGGCCTCAATTTCGTCGGCCTCAATTCGTGCGCTGCGATCCGTCCGCAGCCTGGACGGCGGTCTGCTTGCCGCCCGGCAACGCCGTGGCATCGTTGCGCATGAACACGTCGACGCGCATGCCAGGCAACAGCGGCGGATTGCCGCCGAGCTCGATCAGTACCTCGAGCACATCGACGTCGATCGGCTTGCGCGGGCCGCGCTGTCCGAGGCGGCTCTGCCCCAGCGACTGGGCCAAAAACGTCACCTTGCCCTCGAAGTCCTTGCCGGGGAAGGCGTCGGAACGGACGACGGCCGCCTGCCCGATGCGCACCTTGCCCAGGTCGCGCTCCTCGAGTTCAGCGCGCACGCGCAGCGACGACAGATTTCCCATTACCAGCAAGACGGCCTCCGGCGACGGCGCAATGGTTTCGCCGGCCTTGGCATTGACTTGCAGCACGGTTCCCGCGGTGGCGGCACGAAGGCGCGTCTTTTCCAGTGCGGCTTCGGCCAACGACAAGTCTGCGCGTGCCGCCGTCAGGGCCGCCTCCGGTCGGGTTGGAGGCGGCAATCCCTCGGCCGCGAGTGACTTGCGCAGTCCATCGCGGGCCTGCACGAGGCGCTCGCGCGCCTTCTCAGTGGCCTCGCGCGCCTTGTCGACGTCGGTGTCCGCACCGGTGCCGTTGCGGCGCTGCTTGGTCACGCGATCTTGATCGTCGCGCGCCTGCGCTAGTTGCCGTTCGGCATTGGCAAGGGTGTCTTCGGCGCTTCGGCGGTCCTGCGCCGGCTTGCCGGTGGCTTCCGCGCTATCGCGTTCGCGCTTGCGCACGGCGACCTCGGTGGCGGCGGCGTGGATCCGCGGCACCAGGTCGTCGTCTTCCAGCCGCGCTAGCAGATCGCCGGCTGCGACCTTGTCGTTGGCGGCCACCAGGACCTCGGCAACGCGGCCGGGAACCTGTGCGCTAATGCGCACCTCGCCGCCCGCGGGCTCGACGCGGCCGGGGGCGGAGGCGGCCCATTCGGGCTTGGCCGGCGCTGCCTTGGCGGCCCCCGTGACGAGGGAGCTCGGTGTTGCCTCGCTCTTGCCGGGCTCTGCTGGCCGCGCGACGAAGGCTTTGGGCACATAGTAGCCGACGCCGAGCGCCAGAATCGCGGCCACGATCAACATCGTGAATGTGGAATCACCTTTAAGCATTGGCCTTCCGTTTACGGTTGCGCGCCAACTCGTGAATGGTTTCAACGCCCTCAGCGCGACGCTCTTCGCCGACAATGACGCCGTCTTCGATACGCAGCACGCGGTTGGCGAACGGCACTGTGCGTGGGTCGTGCGTGACGGCCAGGACTGCGCGGCTCTTGTCCTTGGCGATCTCGGACAACAGCTGCATCACCGCCAGTCCGTTCTCGCTGTCGAGGGCCGCCGTGGGCTCGTCGGCGAGCATCACCGAAGGCGAACCCGCCAGCGCCCTGGCCACGGCAACCCGCTGCTGCTCGCCACCGCTCATGTTGGCTGGGTAGGATTTGAGCTTGTGACGCAGGCCGACCCGATGCAGCGCGCGTTGCGCTGCCACCACCGCTTCCGAGCCGCGCTTGCCGCGTACATCCAGCGCGACGCGTACGTTCTCCTCGGCGGTAAGCGTCGGAAACAGATTATAGGACTGAAAGATGAAGCCGATGTGCTGTCGGCGCAGATTGGCGAGCTGCTCGGGTGTCAGGCCCGCCGTCGAATGCCCCGCGACCGCAAGACTGCCCTCGGTGGGCGTGAGAATGCAGCCCAAGATCGAAAGCAAGGTCGTCTTGCCGCTACCGGACGGACCCATCAGTAGGGTCAGCTCTCCGGCGCGCAGCGACAGACTGACGCCCTTCAGGGCCCGCACCTTAGCGGCGCCGCGCCCGAGCTCCTTGGTAATGTGCTGTGCCTCCAGCACGACGTGTGTCTGCTCCTCGCCGCCCGGACCCAGACGTGCTTCGGCCGAGAGCGTGGCTGTTTCAGCTATCATCGGTTGAACACCATGGCTGGATCGATGCGCATTACCTTGCCGATCGCCGACAGGGCCGAGATCGCACACATGCCGACGGTCAACGCCAGCAAGAGCGCGGCGAGCCCCGGCGTCATGATGATCGGCAGGGCGGTATGCTCGCTCAGGTAGACGACGGCCATGGCGATCGACATCCCCAGGGCATACCCGAGGACGGCGCTCAAGGCGGCCTGGGTCAGAATGACCCGGTGAATGTAGCCCGATGAAGAACCGAGCGCGCGCAAAGTGGCGAATTCGTTGAGGTGGTCCTTGGTGCTCGAATAGAGCGTCTGGGCCACGATCACCGTGCCCACCAGCAGTCCGAGCACCGCGCCGCCGATCAGGGCAACGCCGGCACCTGTCGCGAACAGCCAGTGGTTCAGACTGCGCGTGCGAAATTCTGCCGTCGTCAGCACTTCGCTGTCGGGTACCTTGGCCTGAATGGCGTTGCGCACGCTCTCCACGTCCGCTCCCGGCTGCAGCCTGACGAGCGTGTAGGTGATCTTGTCGGCGGCCATGTCAATCAGCGTCCGGGCCCGGCTGATGGTGGTGAAGACGTAGGGCGTCACCGTGAACGAGCGGATGCCGTCGGTGAGGCCCGACACGCGTACCCTCGAGGCGCCAACCTCGGCCGTATCGCCGAGCTTCTTGACGCCAAGCTCCTGCAAATAGGTTTTGTCGATCATCACGGCATCGCGGGCGCCCAGTCCGGTAACGTCTCCCTCCACCACATTCCACGGGCTGAGGCCGCCATCCTCGTTATCGGTTCCGATCACGACCACAAGCGTTGAGCCTCCGTTCGGCTTACGCCAATCGGTAAACGAGGCAACGATTGGGATTGCGTTGGCCACCCCGGGCGTGGAAAGGGCGGCATAGCGATCGCGTGCGTTGATCGGCTGGGCCTCTTCGAAGTTCTTGGTGCCGTAAGCCATGACCCAGAGGTCACCGTGGGCGCGATCGATCATGGAAATGATCATCGAGCGGGCGCCCAGATAGAGCCCGAGCTGGATCGCCACCAGGACGATCGAAAACAGAATCCCGACCAGGGTGACGGTCAACCGCACGCGGTCATGGAAAAGGTTGCGAAATGCCAGCGTGAAGGTCATTGAGGCGCGTTATATCCACTCGGCAGCACCCGGCGTGGCGCCAAGGCGCGGTGATCGTTAACGGCCCCGCCGGGGCCAGGCTTCTTCACATCGGCAAGGGAGATCGGTCCCCCTCGAACCCCTGTGTGCACGACGACTATATAGGAACTCCGATCGGCTCTTGCGACCAGGCGCCAAATCGGTAAAGGCCGTGGCAAAGCTTATGCCCGGAAGTTGCCGCATTCTTCCGTGCTCGGAACCAAATCGCAGCGTCTGCCGTATTTTCTCCGCATCTCGATCGCAAGTGCGTATGCGGGTTGTGGCCCGATCTGCTAAGGAGGCCCTAACGTTATGTTTTATTTCAAGATTCGCAAGCTTATGGCCGATCGAAAAACCGTGCTGCGCGCGGCTCTTTTGGCGCTCGTCGCCCTGCCGTTGGGGGCGCTGCAGGGACGCGCCGCGGATATTACCGGTACCTGGATCGATCACACCGGACAGGGCGCCGTCGAGATTCGTCCCTGCGGTGAGCTGATGTGCGGGCGTGTCGTTTGGCTCAAAAATCCCACGCACCGATCGAGGAGCGGGCGGCCGATCTGCGGCGCGCAGATTCTCGGCAACCTGCGCCGCGGCGAGCCCAACACCTGGTCGTCCGGCTGGATCTACAATCCCGAAGACGAGGAGCGTTTCAGCGCCGAGATCAAACTGCAAAACGACAATACCCTTCTGGTCACCGGCTATCTAGGAATCAAGCTGCTCGGTGAGACCTTTACTTGGAGGCGCGCACCCGCCGACCTGCAACGCTGCAACACCACGGGTGGTGCCTGAGTTGCTAGCGTCGTCTCGCTCCAGCGTCGCCGCTGGCTAGGGCGCCCGTCACTGGCGCGGGCGCGCACCCGCTTACAAGTCCCTCAATCCGAGGCGATCCTACTGTGGTCGGCCTTGGCACCCTTGATCACGCGCTGCAGCTCGCTCTTGGCAAGATAGCCGTTCTCGACCCAGGAGACGAAGGCATCGGTGCGCTCGGCCACGACGTGGCGCTGTTGGTCCAGGGTGACCATGTGGTAGCTGTTGTCCAGCACCAGCGTGTCTACCAGCCCGCCCAGATGCGCCTGTAGGTACTGGGCGTTCTTCAAGCTGGCAATGTCGTCGTTACGCGGATGCACGATGAGCGCGGGCTGTCGCACCTGCTTGAGGTGCGGTTTCACCTCGTCCACCAGCGCGTTGAAGTTGGCAAATGAGCGCACCGGTGTACTGAAGACTCCGGCCTGGCCGGCGTCACCGCTCTGCATGCTGGAGACGACCAGCGCGCGCACGCGTTCGTCCTTGAGGCCGTAAGGATCGCGCTCGGAGAGGTCGAACTCTAAGCGGAGCGGCGTCGGCTTCAGATACTGGAGAAAGTGCGAGTGCCATGGCATGGCCCAGCCATCGAGCTTGAGCGTCGGAGCATAGAGCAGCAGACCGTGCACCTCTTCGGGCCGCTGCTGTGCCAGCCGCAGCGCCAAAATGCCGCCCATCGAAAGCCCGCCCGCCAACACGATGTCGCAGCGTTCGCGCAATCGATCGTGCGCCCGCGCGACGCTTTGGCACCACTCCTGCCAGGTCGAGCGACGCAGTTCCTCGGGCGTGCTGCAGTGACCGGAAAGCTGGCAGCACAATACCGTGCGGCCGGCCCTGGCGAGACCTTGGGCGATGAACCGAAGCTCGGTCGGCGTGCCGCCGAGGCCGTGCACCAGTAGGACGCCAACGCGACCGCCCTCAAAGAGCTGGCTGCGATCGGGAAACTCGTCTTTGTCGTTCTTGTCGTTCATATCCACCAGACTGCTTTGTGTGTCTTGTTGTTTGCTTCACCACGTCTTCTCAGCGATCTTTCCCTGCTTTCGCTCTGCGCGAGCTGGTGTCTCGCAGCCGGCCCGCAGTGCGCTTTGGTTTTATTCGGAAAGATCAATTCCCCCCTGTCTCCGTGATCGGACTGTTCGCCTCGCAGCGTGTAACCCCAAATCATGTTGCCGGTTCCACGCTCCGACGACCCGCCGCCAAGGCACAAACGGATGCCGCTGCGTCTTACTCCTTGCTGACACGGTAAAGGACGCGATCGAGCAACTGCAGGCTCAGGTCCATTTCCGATTGGCTGATGTGGAGGCTCGGCGCCAGCGTCACCACGTTCTTGTAGTAGCCGCCGATGTCGAGCACGAGGCCGTAGCTCCTGCCGTCCACCTCGATGTCACCCTTCAGGCCGGCGTCCACCATGCGGTCGACGATCGCCTTGGAGGGTGTGAAACTGTCGTGCGGCTCGCAGATCTCCATGCGCAGCGCCATGCCGAGGCCATCGACGTCGCCGACGATCGGGTAGCGGCGTTTCAGGTCCTTGAGGCCCTCGAGGAGGTAGGCACCCTTCTCCATCACCATGGTCTCGTAGTCCGTCTCGCGCATCATTTTCATGGCCTCGAGCGCCACAGCCGTGCCCATCGGGTTGGCGTTGAAGGTGGAGTGCGTCGAGCCGGGCGGGAAGATGGTGGGATTGATCAGCTCCTCGCGTGCCCACACGCCGGCCAGCGGATTGAGCCCGTTGGTGAGGGCCTTGCCGAACACGATCGCGTCCGGTTTGACGCCAAAGTGTTCGATCGACCAGAGCTTGCCAGTGCGATAAAAACCCATCTGGATCTCATCGACGACCAGCAGAATACCGCGCTCGTCGAGCACTCGCTTCAGCTCGAGGAAGAAGTTCTTCGGTGGAATGACGTAGCCGCCGGTGCCCTGGATCGGCTCCACGTAGAAGGCGGCATACTCGGCCTCGCCGACCTTCGGATCCCAAACCCCGTTGTATTCGCTCTCAAATAAGCGCTCGAACTGCTTGACACAGTGATGCCCGTACTCCTCCTTGCTCATGCCCTTGGGGCCTCGGAAATGGTAGGGGAACGGAAGGAAGTGGGCGCGGTCACCGAAGTGGCCGTAGCGGCGCCGGTAGCGGTAGGACGAGGTGATGGCCGATGCGCCGAGGGTGCGGCCGTGGTAGCCGCCCTCGAAGGCAAACATCAGACTCTTGCCGTTCTTGAAGTTGCGCACGAGCTTCAGGCTGTCTTCGATCGCCTGACTGCCGCCGACGTTGAAATGGACGCGACCCTTGCTGCCGAATTTTTGCTCCGCGTCGCGGGCAATGATGGTGGCGAGCTCGATCTTTTCGCGATGCAGGTATTGGCTGGCGACCTGCGGTAGGCGATCGAGCTGACGGCGGACGGCCGCGTTGAGGCGCTCGTTGCGGTATCCGAAGTTGACCGCGGAGTACCACATCTGGAGGTCGAGGTATTCTTTACCATCCGCGTCGTAGAGGAACGTGCCCTCGGCGCGTTCGAAGATCTTGGGCGGATTGGTGTAGTGCACGGTGTCGCCGTGCGAACAATAGCTCGCCTCGAGGGCAAGGAGTTCGGCCTCGCAGAGCGCTTGTTCCGCCTGGTCGTCGGTGCCGCGCGGCGGCCGGCTGATTACCTTTTGCATCGGTTCTCACTCATGCCGAGGGCTAATCGTCTGCTCGCTGCAACTGTGAAGAGGGGGCGATTGCATCGTGGCCATCGAGCCAACCTGCCAAGATGCGACGGGCCTCCTCGAAGCTCTCGAAGGCGCGAACGGGCAGCCCGGCGGCGACGCAGTGCGGCAGCAGTGCGCTCTTGGCCAACACCAGGTCGGCGCGGCGGGCGATGCAGAAGTCGGAGCGACCGTCGCCGATCACCATGCGCAGATCGAGCCGAGCGTGTTCGGTGAATTGACACTTGCAGTTGCCCGACAGTGCCTCGCAGTCACTGCGTGCATAAGGAAAGCGCAGGCGCCAGCGATCTTTACCGCGCCATTCCAGGTGATTGGCATAGAACGGAAGATCGAGGTCGTGCCGCTTCAATACCGCCTCGACGGTGCGGTCCAGCCCGTCCGACACCACCGTCACCTCGTGACCTTGCTCGAGACATAGATCGACGAAGGCAGGAAAACCCGGGTCGATTTCGATCTGTTCGATGAAGTCGTCGAGTTGCGCGGGCGTTGCCCGCACGAGATCGATCTGGCGCACCAGACACTCGCGCGAGCCAATCAGGCCGACCTTCCAATCGTCCTCGATTTGGCGCCATTGCGGCGCCGCAAAACGCTCGAGCAGAAAATCTGTTGTATCGAGAGAAGCGATGGTTCCGTCAAAATCGACGAACACATGGCACTTCACACGCGGACGCGACACGCTTGCAGAACCCGTTGATGGAATTGCCCCACCTCGGCATCGAGATGTGGCCTGGTTGGATCGCCTCTTTAGCTTCCAATGGCCGCGAAGCCAATCGGTTTCCTTCACATTTCCGTTAAGGCGCATCTATCGGTTGTACCGATAGGCCGCGCCGTGCACGCCAAAGTTGGGGCCAGGGCTTATTTGCGCACGTTAACCTTGGGTCTGACGCAGCAATGTGAAGGTGCCCGAGACAGTTGGCCGCAGCCCGTGGGGCGGCGCATGAAGACCGCGCGGCGGCCATATTTGTTGGAGGACTGACGATTGTTCAGTGCTGTTGGCCCGGCAGCAACGCCACGCCCGCATAGGCGACTGCCGCACCGCTCAAGCCGAGCAAATAAGGCGCCGTCAATCCCAATAGGTAATCGCCCACCGCCCACAGCGCCATGCCCGAGACGATTGAGGCATAGGCACTGGCCGGGCCGCCGAAGCGCGTAAAGAGGGCAAACAGGGTTGCCACGAACACGCCGGCACTGCCGAAGGCAGACGCCGTTTCCACCAGTTCGTGAATACCTTCCGAACTAAGAGCAATCAGGAAGGCGATGATGCTCAGGACCATCACCGTCAGGCGTACGGCCCAGAGTTTGCCGGTCTCGCTGAGCTTGGGAATGATCCGTACAACGATATTATGCGAAATCTGGGAGGCGGGTGCATGCAGGGCGGAGTGCACCGCCGACAAGATGGCGGAGATGATCGCGCCCGCGAAGGCGACGTAGAGGACCCCGGGCAGATAGACCTCGGCCAGCTTGGCGACGATCTGCTCGGCATCGGGGACTGTCGGCAGCAGCAAAGGGCCGACCAGGCCGAGAAAGACCGGCACCAGCCCGATCGAAAGATAGATCGTGCCGCCAACGATCGTGCCCGTGGCCGCCACCTTGGCCGAACGCGCGCCGAGGAAGCGCGAGATCAGCTCGACGGCGACGATGGTGCCGCAGACGGGAATGGCCAGGTGTTCGATGCGTGCGAGCAAGCTCTCGTCGGGAGGCGCCAGCGAGAGCCGGGTGGCGTCGACCTTAGCGAGACCGCTGGCAACGCCGCCAACCTCCGTTGCAACGATGATGCCAAGGATAATCAGTCCGGCCAGGACGGCGATCCCCTGGATCGTATCGGTGACGGCGTCGGCCAACAGTCCGCCAACCACGGAGTAGGCCGCAACCAGCACGGCGGCTAGCGTGATAGCCGTTTTGAGATCGAGGCCGGAGTTGAGGCTCATAACCTGGCCGAAGGCGCGCACCTGGGCGGCGGCCCAAATGATCGACCCCGGCAGCAACATGACGACCACCAGGCGCTCCACTCCCGGTGAGTAGCGGCGACGAAACAGATCGGCAAAGGTGGTGAGCCCTCGCGACCACAAAGCGCGCGCAAACAGGAGACCGACGATAACAATGGCACTGGCATAGCCGATGGGGTCGATCAGCGCCCCCGCCAGACCCTTCTCGTAGACCGCACCACCCGACGCCACGATCGCCTCGGCGCCAAAATAGGTGGCAAAGACCGAAAAGGTGACAAGCCCCACGCCCAGGCGGCGGCCGGCCAGGATGTAGTCGGCCTCGCTAGCCATCCTTCGCGAGACCCAGGTACCGACGGCAAACTGCAACAGCACATAGGCCAAGATGCCAAAAAGGACGATGTTCATTGAGCTCCCCGTCCGACCGGCGGGGGGCGGGCAGCGAGCCCAGCGCGGGGCGTGGCTCTCGCTCGGCCCTGACGGGACCGGCGAGGTCCCGCCAAAGTTCCCCCCCAATCATTTGCTTTAAGCACACTTGAGCATTTCGGGCACCCGTTCCCATATGCTCAGTCCCGTGTTCCCCAGCGCCGAGGCCTCGTTGCACACGCTCATGGGCAAACCTTCCCCCTGTCGCGCCGGCCTGTCACTGCTTGCCGCCCTCGCGCTGTTTTTTTCGCACGTTCCGGCTGCAACCGCAGCACCCCTCATGACCCGGGCAGAGTACGAGGCCTGCCAAGCTCGTGACGAGCCGGCCTTTCGCAGCGCCATCGAGGTCGTCACGCGCAAGGGCCTGGAAGCCTCCCTGGTCGGCCTCGACTACAAGGCGGTGCTCGGGGAGGAGTGGCGGCGCGGCAATATCGACGACCTGATCGACCGGCAGGTGGATCTCGCCGTCGGGCAAGTGCGCGAAGAATCGAGTTGGATGCAGCTGCTGCAATCGTTGGCCTCCGCGGACAAGGCGCAGGAGCTTGCGACCACGGTTTCCGAGCGCGTCTACCGCTCGGAGGCCATGAAAAAAGCCATTGAAGAGATGGCCTCAGGGGTCGGCCGCGAGATCGGCAAGCGCATCGAAGCGGCCGCTGCGGATACGGCCGCTCCGGCCGTTGAGTGCATGCAGGCGTTTCTTGGGCGGCGCTACGGCTCGACCGTGGCGCGCGCCGTCAGCGCCGATGCCGGCCGCCAAATCGGCGTCGATCCGGCCAAGCTTGGCGCTCAGGTGTCGACCGGCCAGGTCCTGCTCGAGGGCAGTGAGGGTATTGCCGGCGCCGTTATTTTGGTCGTGCGGCGCCAGCTTTCCTCCATTGCGACGCGGGTTGGCCAGCGCATCGTCGGCTCGGTCTTGGGCCGGTTGGTTTCGGTGGTCGCGGGTGGGGTCGGCCTCGTCCTGGTTGCCAAGGACATTTGGGACTTTCGCCATGGCGTGTTGCCGATCATCGCCGAGGAGATGAAGTCGAAAGCCACCAAGGACAAGGTGCGCGACGAACTCGCGGGCATGCTGTCCGAACACGTCAGCGACAGCATCAAGGACATCAGCGCCGCTACCGCCAGCCGCGTCGTGGAAATCTGGACCGACTTCCGCCGGGCGCACGCCAAGGTGCTCGAACTCGCCGAGCGCAACGACGGCTTCAAGCGCTTCCTCGACCAGATCAAGGGGGCCGACATGCCACGGCTCGACGAAATCATCGGTCTCATCCTCGCCAGCGAAGGCGAAGCGGGCGTGCTCAGGCGGCTCGATGACGGCACGCTGCATCAGGCGGTCACTGCCCTTCCCGGCGAGGCCCTGGAGATCGCGCGTGAGTCCCGCTCGCTGGAGGTTGCCTTCAAGTGGTGGGCGATCGCCGGCGACAACCTGACCAAGGTCGTGGGCTTCGAGCTTCACCGGCGCGCGGATCCGCAATCATTCACCAAGGCCAGCCTGAACCGCCTTTTGGGCCTGCAGGATCGTGTCATCATCACTCGGTTGGCATCGTTGCAGCCGGCCGCCCGGGACATCCTGTTCGAGCTGGACGCGGGCGAACTAAGGACGCTGGCGCGGTCCCTCGACGAGAGTGAGCTCGACAGCCTGTCGCGTTACCTGAGCGTGCTGTCCACAGCGCCGGCGCAGCGCCTGTTGCGGGCGGTGGTGCAATCGCCCTCGCGCATGGCGGAGTTGGCCAAGCCGGCCGTGCGCGACGCCGTCATCGCCAGCGCCGATCAATTGGCGGCGGTCGGTATGATGCTGCAATCGAGTACCGTGCCAAATCCCGGCGTAATTTTTGAGCATGCCCAGCTCGTGCTCGACGGCCGCATAGCCCCGCGCTTGCTTTGGGAGAAGCACGCTTTTGCCATGGTGATCGCCGCCGTGCTGTCACTGCTCTTCGCCCTCCTGCTGTGGCGGTTGCTGGTCGGCTCGCGTCCTCGGGTGATCCTGCAGCCAGCGGCGACGGTTGCGCCCAAGACGCGAGGGGGGCGCTAGTGCGGCTGGTGACGACCGACACGGTCGAGGACCGCGCCATTGACAAGGGCGAGCTCGTCTACGCTTGCGCCATTAGCGGTGCCAACATCCTGCGCGATATGCGCGAGGCCGTCGTCAATACGATCGGCGGCCATATGACGAAATATGAGGCGCTGCTCGATACGACCATTGCTCGCGCCTTGGCAACGCTCGCCGAGCGCGCCGGCGCTCAAGGCTACGATGGGGTAGTGGGTGTGCGCATATCCCATCCCTATATCACCAGCGGTGCCATTGAAGTGGTCGTTGCGGGTACGGGTTTCCGCTACGCCAGCCGTCCTTGACCGGGTGCGGCCTTCCCATTTTACCCACATGAGCTTGCGCGGCTGCGGTGGCACATCCCGGCCGCGTTGGTATAAGCGCGCGAGCCGGTGCCAATCGAGTCGCTGCGGCTGCGCGTCGGTGGGGTCAATTTAGGGGAGAGATCACCATGGCCTTGAAAGCTCCGGGCATCCTGGTGTTCACGCTATCGATTGTGCTTGCCTTGGCGGTTCTGTTCTCGCGCTTTTTCGGCGCCACCATTCCTTATCTGACGGGCGATACCACGCAATTTTACGCCATGTGGGGGGCCTACCTCGTGTTGCTGCTCGGCTGCATTATGCGCGGATTGTGACGATCGCGTCGCTCCGGCGGGCCTGCGACTGTGCCGATCTGTCGCGCGGCTTTTGGTGCCCTGGAATACCCGCGCCGCTATGCGCTTCTTTTCGCAATGGAGAAGCTGTCCGAGCGGCGCCAGCACCCCCCCCATCCT
>Ga0134122_10001920_pt1 | contig 15152 bp, 14 predicted proteins | sample KB302_FD_96461 | JGI IMG/M metagenome (GOLD analysis project Ga0134122, IMG submission 96461) | Terrestrial soil microbial communities without Nitrogen fertilizer from Kellogg Biological Station, Michigan, USA - KB3-0-2 | ecosystem: Environmental > Terrestrial > Soil > Unclassified ... | reverse complement strand
GAGCAGCGGGCGCAGCCGCGCCAGCAGCCGCTCGCCGGCCGCCGTCGGGGCCACGCTGCGTGTCGTCCGGTTGAGGAGGCGCAGGCCGAGCCTGTCCTCGAGGCCGCGAATGGTCTCGCTCAGTCGCGAGCGGGAGACCCCCAGCTGCACAGCGGCCTTGGCAAAGCTGCGGCGCTCCGCAACGGCGACGAAGGCGTTCATTTCCCCCAGCTCTGGCTTCCGCATTGGTCGTATATCCAGAATAACCCATCCTGATAATACAGCCTTATCGAATAGACGGCCAGCCGCCATCTTCAAACACGAAGGCGGGGAGGACCCTCGCCGCGAGCATGAGCGAACCGCCTGCGCTGGACGCTCATCTGAGCCTGCGCCGGGAGACGATCTGCGCCGTGGTGACGCTACCCCATTTCTTTCGGCCAACAGCGAGGAGGAAAAACATGACTGTCATTTCCGTCATTGTTGGAAGCACCCGCGAGGGCCGTTTTTCGGAAAAGCCCGCGAAGTGGATCTTGCAACAGCTGAAGAAGCGGGCAGGTGTTGACGCTCGGCTGCTCGATCTTCGCGATTTTCCGATGCCGGTCTTCGATCAGGCCGAAACGCCGGCGATGCCGGGCCGTCCGCCTTACAAGAACCAAGTCGTGCAGAGATGGACCGCCGCGATCGCACAGTCCGACGGCTTCGTCTTCGTCACCCCCGAGTACAACTACGGCCCCTCCGCCGTGCTCAAGAACGCGATCGACTGGGTTTATCCCGAGTGGAATCGCAAGGCGGCGGCCTTCGTGAGCTATGGCTCCGCCATGGGCGTACGCAGCGTCCAGCAGCTTCGCCAAACGATGACCGAGCTTCAGCTCGCCCCGGTTCGCTCCTCGGTCCACATCCCCGTCGCCACCCTATGGGCTCACTACCAGGGCGGCGATGTCGATGCCGGATTAGCGGAGTTGGGGAAGCCCGCCGAAGCGATGATCGATGATCTGCTGTGGTGGACCGCAGCTTTGAAGGCGGCGCGCGCCAGCGCGTCCTGACCAGCCACGGCGCGGGGACGGCGCTGCTCGCGCGCTATTTTCGAAAGGAACCCCAATGACCCTTGCCTCAACGCCGAGCCTGGCGCGGGCGATCGTGCGGCGTACCCGTGGTCAAACGCACGGTCCCATCACAAGGTTGATGAGCCCGTCCGGCCTCGGCGAGATCCTGAAGCCATTCGTGTTTCTCGACCTTTTCGACAATGCGGGTGCGCCGTTCGACGCGGACCTACACCCCCACTCGGGTATCGCCACGCTGACTTATGTCGTGGAAGGCGCGGTCAGCTATATCGATCCGGGCAACGTCAGAGGCACACTGCGGGCCGGCGGCGTCGAATGGATGCAGGCGGGACGCGGCATGTGGCACGGCGGCGGCCTCGACAAAACGGGCCGAACGCGGGACTTCCAGCTGTGGATCGCCTTGCCGCCGGAACTTGAATAGGGCCCGACCGCTAGCATCTACCAAGCCCCCGAAGATGTGCCGCAAGACGGTCCAGCGCGCGTCCTCCTCGGCAGGTATGGGTCCGTGTCCAGCCCCATCAAGTCGCCCTCGCCGATCAACTATCTGGCCGTCCGCCTGAAGGCCGGCGAGCGCTGGCGCTATCAGCCTCCGGTGGGTCACACCGTTCTCTGGGTCGCCATCGCATCGGGTGTCTTGTCGGCGCCTGACGAACTGCGGCAGGGGGATCTCGCGGCCTTCGAGCCGTCGCGCAATGCGGTGGAATTCGACGCGCTGACCGATGCCGAGTTCGTTCTCGGCTCGGCCGCTCCGCACGAGCATGATCTCGTCTCCGGCTACAACTCGGTCCACACGTCGCTGGCGGCGCTACGCGCTGGCGAGGCGCAGATCGCATCGATCAAGGGGCAGCTCGTCCAGGAAGGCCGTTTGCAAACAAACCGCTCGCGGCAGCAACGCAACTAGGAGCCAATGCGCGATCGAAGAGGTGATCACTGGCGACATCGCAGAAGGGGAGCCCGCTCTGCAAGAGACGCACCAGCCAGATCACTACCTATTCCTGAATTTCTCTCAGTAGAGAATGCAATCGCCACACGCTTGTCATTAGGGCCCTTCGTCGACACGTTCGAGCTGCATTTACTCAAACGCGACCGCGACCGTAGCTTGCCGTGCACCACCGGAAGCAGCAGCGGTAAGACACGAGCGTCGCCGATCAGGAACCAAGCTGGAAAGCTCATGACTGAAACTGATCACAACTATTCAGCGCTTGCGCCGGCGATCAATCCCCTCCCCCCAGACGAACGCCGACGCGCGAGAGCCGCCGAGTCTCCCCCTCGCCTCGGCGGCTCTCGTCTTTCACCTACGGCTAGCCGTATGGGCGCGGCGACGAGGCCGCGTCCACCGTTCGAGTGCATCGCCCTCCTCCTCCAAGGGGGTGGTGCGCTCGGTGCGTACCAGGCCGGGGTCTACGAGGCGTTGACCGAGGCCGGTCTTGATCCCGACTGGATCGCCGGCATTTCGATCGGTGCCATCAATGGCGCGCTAATTGCCGGCAACGCGCCGGGAACACGTGTCGACAGGTTGCGTGCGTTCTGGGAGCGCGTCACGGCCAAACCGTATTGCGATTGGAGTGAACGCCTGTTTCCGGCAAAGGGCGACGCCGCGCGGCAGTGGCTGAATCAGCTGAGCGCCAATCTCGCTCTAATTGGTGGAGCGCCCGGGTTCTTCACGCCCCGCTTTCTGGCGCCGTGGCTTTATCCGCCCGGAACCATTGCGGCCACCAGCGCCTACGACACCAGCTCTCTCAAGGCGACGCTCGAGGAGCTGATCGATTTCGATCGCCTCAGTGCCGGCGTCATGCGTTTCAGCATCGGCGCGGTCAATGTGAGGACCGGCAACTTCGTCTATTTCGATACCAAAACCCATACGATCGGCCCGGAGCACATCATGGCAAGCGGCGCCTTGCCGCCTGGATTTCCGGCAATAGAAATCGAAGGCGAGCATTATTGGGACGGCGGGTTGGTCTCAAACACGCCGTTGCAGTGGGTGGTCGACAGCCAGCCTCGTGTGGACACCTTGGCGTTCCAGGTCGATCTCTGGAGCGCGCGGGGAGAGCTGCCGCGCACCTTGGTAGAGGTGTCGACACGCAAGCAGGAAATCCAGTATTCGAGCCGCACCCGCGCCGGCACCGATAATTTCAAGGACATCCAGCGGTTGCGCCGGGCGATGGCGGACCTGTTCGAGAAACTTCCCGAGGCCCTAAAGAACGGTCCCGAGGCGCAGCTGCTCCGGCCGGCTGCCGATCACAAGGCCTACAACATCGTGCAGCTCATCTATCACGCCAAGAATTACGAGGGCCATTCAAAGGATTACGAATTCTCGCGCGCCAGCATGCGGGAGCATTGGCGCGCCGGCTATCACGACGCCGTTCGCACCCTGCGCCACCCGGAAGTGCTCCAGCGCCCCATCAATGACGAGGGTGTCTTCACGTTCGATCTTGATCGTGACGGTCGCGAATAGAAACGAAACGCCAACCAAAGGTGGCGGTCATGACCATTCAGAGTCTTCTCGGTCCCAACAGCGCCGAGGCCGTCGCAATCGGCGCAACCGAGACAGTGAGGCGTGCCGCCGAACAGATGCGACAGCACGGCGTCACCGCCCTGGTGGTGAAGAGCGACCAGGCCTGCAAGGGCATCATCTCGGATCGCGATATCGTGTACGCCGTCTCGCGGCGCGGGGAAGCGGCAATCTCTCTGGCGGTGTCGGACCTCATGAGCCATGCCGTAGTCACGGTTACCCCCGGCGACAGTCTCAAGCGGGCCATGAGCCTGATGGTGCGGCACCGCGTGCGGGATTTGCCCGTGATGGCCGACGACAAGCTCGTGGGCGTCGTCAGCATGGCCGATGTCGCTATCGGCTGGAAGATCTTGAAACGGAATCGAATGTCCTGCGGGACGCCTATATCGCGCTTGCAGTCGCGAAGCCGACTTAGTCCTCAGTAAAGGGGTTTTTGAGTGACCGCCTGGTCGACGCAGGGCTACGGGCCGTTCGGATCATGTCGATGAGGGCGCGCAAGGTGGCCGGGACCTGGCGGTGCCCGGGATAGTAGAGGAACAGACCCTCGATCGCTGGCGACCAGTCCTCCAGGATGCGGACCAACTGTCCGGAGCGCAGAAACGGCTCGGCCAGAGCTTCGATGGTGTAAGCGACGCCTAGCCCGTCAACGGCCGCGCGAACAGCTAGCTCGGGATCGTCGACCATCACTGGCCCATCGACAGAAATCCTCTGCGTTTTCCGGTTCCGCTCGAACGGCCATACGAATACGTTGCCGTCGGTCGCCCGCCGATACTGGACGCAGCTGTGACGGGAGAGATCCTCGGGTGCGCGCGGCCGCCGCCGCCGCGCGAAATAGGCCGGCGCACCAACCACGGCGATCTGCATCGGTCCCGTCACCCGAACGGTAATCATGTCGGTCGGCACTCGGTCCCGGGGTCCAATCCCAGCGTCGAATCCCTTGGCCACGATGTCGATCGGCGCCTCGCCCAGCGCAATCTCAAGTTGGACTTCCGGATAAGTCGACAAGAAGCGTCCCCAGATCGGCGCCAGCACTGCCGCCCCCGCAAGATGCACGGCATAGATCCGCAGCCGCCCGAGGGGGCGTTGTCGCTCTTGGTTCAGGTCCTCGAGGGCGTCGCTGATCTGGCTGATGGCCGGCCGCAGTCGATCGAGCAAGCGAAGACCTGCGTCAGTCGCAGATACGCTGCGCGTCGTGCGATGCAAGAGGCGCACCCCAAGACGCTCCTCTAGCTGCCGCATCGAGTGGCTGAGCGCCGAGGGTGTGACACCGAGCTGCGAGGCCGCCGCTCGAAAGCTCCGTTGATCGGCAACAGCGACGAATGCCGTCAAATTGCCGAGGTCACCACGGTCCATTGCTGAGTTCCTCTCATCACCGCATGCAATAGATATAGGGTTTTCATTCGGGGCTGTCGTCTACACCTTAGTGGCACACGGACGCTGAAAGGACATGGCATGGCCGCCGACGCGCCATTGGCTTTGCTGCCCAAGGAAACGGACGAGGCGCCGGCCGGCAGGCTCTATGCGCCAAGAAAGCAACCCGAATGGCCTTCACGCGAGGAGTCCGAGCAGCCTGCCCAGGAGCAACCGGCACCGCCGTTCGACAGGTCTTCGGAGCCTGAAAAACAGCGGCAGTCTCCGCGCCAGCGTTGGCTGCGCTGGTCATTATTCGCGTTGCTGCCGCTGGCGCTGATCTTGGCTGGCTACTGGTATGTGACCAGTGGCCGAGTCATGTCGACCGACAACGCCTATGTCGAGGCCGACAAGGTCGGCATCACGACCGACATTTCCGGCATCGTCAAGGAGATCGACGTAAAGAACAACCAACACGTCGAACCCGGCCAAGTTCTATTCCGCTTCGACGATCTCCCGTTCCGGCTCGCGCTGGAGCGCGCCGCGGCGCAGGTCGGAAACGTCGCCGACGACCTGAATGCGCTGAAGGCGAACTATCGCGACATGCAGGAGCAGATCAAACAGGCACTGCTCGACGTCGACTACTATCAGCGCCAATTCGATCGCCAGCAGGATCTCATCAACCGCAAGGTAGTCTCAGAGCTCACCTTCGATACGGCGCGCCGGAACCTGCAGACCGCGCAGCAGAAGTTCGCTTCGCTCAATCAGCAGCTTGCCGCGATCGCCGCCAACCTGAACGGCGACCCCAATATCCCGGTCGAGCAGCACCCGCGCTACCGCGATGCCGTGGCGCAGCGGGATGAAGCCGCGCGCCAGCTTGACCACACGGTTGTGAAGGCGCCGTTCGCGGGCATCGTGACCAACGTACCCGCGATTGCACCCGGCAAGTACCTCCAGTCCTCGATGACCGCCTTCTATCTGGTCGCCACAGATCACGTCTGGGTCGACGCGAACCCGAAAGAGACCGAGCTCACCTTTGTGCGTCCAGGGCAGGCCGTCACGGCGACCGTGGACACCTATCCGGACCAGGAATGGCACGGCACTGTCGAAAGCATCAGCCCGGCTGCGGCACAGGAGTTCTCTCTGCTGCCGGCGCAGAACACCAGCGGCAACTGGGTGAAGGTCGTGCAGCGCATCCCCATGCGCGTGCAGCTCGACACGAAGGACAAGAAGCTGCCGCCGCTCCGCGCCGGCATGAGCGTCGTGGTCAACGTTGACACTGGGCACGCGCGAGGCCTGCCGCTGTTCGGCCGTGCCGAGGCGCGCCCATGATAGCTACGGCTCCCACGGCAGAGGGCAGCAATCGGGCGGCGATCACCGTCTGCGTGATCCTCGCCACCATCATGCAGGCGCTCGACACGACAATCGCCAACATTGCGCTGCCGTACATCCAAGGCAGCGTCGCGGCCAGCCAGGACCAGATCAACTGGGTGCTGACGGCCTATATTGTTGCCGCGGCGATCATGATCCCGACGACCGGATTTCTCGCCGGCCGGTTCGGGCGCAAACGCTTGTTCCTCGTCGCCGTCGCCGGCTTCACCCTCGCCTCCATGCTGTGCGGGATGGCGCAGTCCTTGCTGGAGATCGTCCTGTTTCGGGTGTTGCAAGGCATCTTCGGTGCGGCGCTGGTCCCGCTGTCGCAATCCGTGCTGCTCGATATCTACCCGAAAGAACGCCAGGGTTTCGCCATGGCGCTCTGGGGCATCGCGGTCATGGTCGGTCCTGTGCTGGGCCCGGTGCTTGGTGGCTGGTTGACCGAGAACTACACCTGGCGCTGGGTTTTCTACATCAACCTGCCGATCGGGGCGCTCGCCTTCCTCGGCATCACCAGTTTTCTCCCAGAAACCGCCCGCGACATCGGCGCGAAACTGGACTGGTTTGGCTTCGGCACTTTGAGCCTTGGCATCGGCGCTCTGCAGGTTCTACTCGATCGCGGCGAGCAGCTCGACTGGTTTGGTTCGGGCGAAATCCTCATCGAAGCGATCATCACCGCCTCGGCCTTCTACTTGTTCTTCGTTCACACTTTCACCGCGGAGGAGCCGTTCGTGAGACCGGCTCTCTTTCGCGACCGCAATTTCGCGGCCGGCATGGCCTTCATCTTCGTTGTTGGCGTCACCTATCTTGCTTCGCTGGCGCTCATCACGCCCTATCTTCAAAGCCTCATGAACTACCCGATCGTTACCGCCGGGCTAGTCTTGGGGCCGCGCGGCCTCGGCACAATGGCGGCCATGTTGATCGTGGGACGCCTGGTCGGACAGGTCGACACGCGGCTTCTCCTCGCCATCGGGCTCGGACTCACGGCTTGGTCGCTTTACGACATGACCGGCTGGACGCCGGACGTTTCGCAGATGACGATCATGGGCAATGGGCTGGTGCAGGGCGCTGGCCTTGGTTTTCTGTTCGTGCCGCTCAGCGCGGTGACCTTGGGGACACTGCCCCCGGAGCAGCGCACCGACGGCGCAGGCCTTTACAATCTGTCACGCAACATCGGCTCCAGCGTCGGCATTTCGGTGGTGGCCAGCCTACTGACACGGAACACGCAGGCCAACCATGCCGAAATCGCTCAGCACGTCACGGCCGTCAACCGCGTGTTCGAAATCCCGGTCATCGCACAGTTCTGGAATCCCGCCACCGACGCCGGACGCGCCGCGCTCGATGCCATGATCACGCGGCAGGCGCAGATCATTGCCTACATCGATGACTTCAAGCTGCTGATGATCGCGACGCTCGCGGTGATCCCTCTGCTCATGGTGTTCAAGCAGGCGTCCGAAAGTGGCGGGCGGGATCACGCACTCGCCCTCGATTGACCTTTAGCCACGGTTACTGGCGCGCAGGGAGTGGAAAATGAAGGGCTTGCGAAATGAATTGCCCGAGCTTGCGTTGCGGGCGTCGATCGTCACTGCTCTTTTGATATTGGGCGTGGGGCTCGCCGTCTCGCTGGTGATGGCGCCCTAGCGCCGACCAGAAGGCATAGGTAACTTGTGGGGGAAAAGCGGGCTCAGCGGTTCGGTTCGACGCGCATTGGTCGAAGCAGTAACTTTACGAGCTCATGGCCCAGCTCTTTTCCCGCCGTGCTTTCGAGGCGATCTGGCGGTCACATTTTCACCCGAAGTCGGCCTGGCGATGCTGGCAAGCAGAAAGTCGAGGAAGGCGCGCACCTTTGCCGGCGGGAGGTGCGAGCAGGATGAATGCGTAGAGCGGGCAGCGCTCCTGCGCCCAGTCTGCCAGGATCTGGACAAGCTCGCCGCTAGCGAAAAGGCCCAAGGCCAAATTCGATAGTCTGTGCGATGCCGTGCCCGGCCGCACAGGCCGTGAGCTTGGTAGCGAGGTCATTGAGGATCAGCTTTCCGCACACCTTCACCTCCACGACTTTGCCAGCGCGATGGAACTCCCACGGAAAGGGACGGGCGGTTATGGGGTCGCGGCAGAGCAAGCATTCGTGCTGCGCAAGGTCGCGGGGTGCCGTGGCCGTTGCGAGGGGCAGGACGAAAAAATGAGGCCCTGAAATGCAACGCGGCGGCACGCCAAAACATCGCATGGCTTGCAACCAAAGCCGATGAGCCGAAAGTTCACAAGCAAATACATCGAATTGGCTTGGCCATCTTCGCCTTTGGTCTCGCGCGACGCAAAGCGCTTGAGCTGATTGGCTCGCCTGGTATGCGTTGAAAGGCTGGCACTTGGTTGGCAACGTCGGGCGCGTTAAGTCGTTTGCCGTGATGAGCGCCGTTGAATTTGGGAGATTGCAATGGAGACTAGCTCACCAGCTGGTGTTGGCGCTTATCGCTGGCTGCAGCTCGTAATTGGCATGATCTGCATGGTCATGATTGCCAACCTCCAATACGGTTGGACGTTTTTCGTTCCGGATATCCAGAAGACGTTTCATTGGGAGCGGGCGGAGATCCAGATCGCCTTCACGTTGTTTGTGCTGTTCGAAACCTGGCTGGTGCCGATCGAGGGCTGGTTCGTCGACAAGTGGGGCCCAAAACTCGTCATCTTGTTTGGTGGCATTCTGGCGGGCCTTGGCTGGATTATGAATGCCTATGCCACGACCCTGGGCGGTCCGACCGGCTATTACGCCGCCCAGATCGTCGCCGGAATTGGTGCCGGTGGCGTTTATGGCACCTGCATCGGTAATGCGCTAAAATGGTTTCCCGACAAGCGTGGTCTCGCCGCAGGGCTGACGGCGGCCGGTTTTGGTGCTGGTTCGGCGCTCACGGTTGCTCCCATTCAGAACATGATTGCGGGCAAGCCGCTGCTCGATTTCTCCTTCTTTGGCATACCGGTATTCCTGCAAACGGCGGCCAAGGGATTTCAAGAGACCTTTTTCTGGTTTGGAACTTGGCAGGGTGTGATCATCGTGCTCTTGGCTCTGCTGCTGCGTGCGCCAAGGCCGGGAGAAGTACCCGAGGCCACCAACACCGCGATCGCACAAAGCCGTAGGCAATACGCGCCGACTGAACTGATCGGTCCGACGTCCTATTGGGTCGTGGGTTCCATCCTGGCATTGGCGGGAGGATTAGCGATGTGGGCCGCGGGATTGCAATTCTACATCCCGCTGGCCCTTGCCGCGCTGATCTTTGTTGCCGGTGGCAGCATCGTCATCACCAAAGGTCAACCCATCTTTACACTGATGTACCTGATGTTTGTGCTGGTCGGCGCCGGCGGCTTGATGGTCACGGCCAACCTGGCTCCGATTGCCAAGGATCTCAAGGTCGATGCCATTCCGGTGACGATCCTCGGCTTGACCTTGCCAGCTCTTACCTTTGCCGCCACCCTGGACCGAATTCTCAATGGCTTTACGCGACCGTTCTTCGGGTGGATCTCAGATCAGATTGGGCGTGAGCCAACGATGTTCATTGCCTTCGGAATTGAAGGCGTCGGCATCTACTATCTATATCTGTGGGGTCACGACCCATTCTGGTTCGTACTCTTGAGCGGCCTCGTGTTCTTTGCCTGGGGCGAGATCTATAGCCTGTTTCCTGCAACCGCGACGGATACGTTCGGTTCCAAGTTTGCCACCACCAATGCGGGACTGCTCTACACGGCCAAGGGAACGGCCGCCCTGCTCGTGCCCTACTCGAACCAGCTGCAAAACATCAGCGGGAGCTGGAGTGCGGTCTTCATCATCGCCGCCGCCGCCAATATCGCGGCGGCACTGTTGGCGATAGCCGTTCTCAAACCCTGGCGTTCCCGCATGATTCGTCGGGTCGACGCCGAGATGGGACCTGCAACCGGGGAAATGGCAGCAGCGCGCGCGTCCTAGCGCAGGACGCGCTTCATTGTTCCGCTGTGGCAGAGGGGGGCTCGGCTGGTAGGCGGCGGAGACTTGCGAGCCCCGGCCGCGACCTGCCCACCATGCCGACCACGTGATCGGCGTAAACTCGCGCGCCGCGTCGCAGCGCAGTCGTGGCCCGGCCCGGCCAGCCGCAGCTAGCCCAGATGTTGGAGGCCCTGCGTGAGCCAACCGGGCCGCGCCTCCGCATGGCGCGTAGCAAACTACTGGGTGGCGTAGGCGTGCTCCCTTGGCAGGGGTAGAACTGGCTCGGCGGTCGCCACCTCCTTGGGCCACACCACCTTGGTGTCATTTCCCACGAACTGCATGACGACCGGGTAAGCTCGCGCGTTCTGGCCTGCCAACTCGTGTCCTGGCGGGTAAAACTTGACGCCGTAGCCTTGCAGCGTGCCGCCATCGGCAATGTCGGTCTCTAAAGCCGCCTTCTGCAGCGCCTCGGTGCCGATGCCACCGTGGTTCCTAATTGCGCGCGGCAGCACATCCGAAAGGAAGGTCCAGGTGTTGGCAAAGCCAATAGAGACGTGCACCGGGATCGTCTTCGGGTTTACGTCTTTGCGGTAGCGCTTCACCATCTCATCGATAAGGTAAGCGGCATCCTTCACGTTCAGGGTCTTGGGATCCAATAGCTGGCTGCCGACCGTGTCGATGTTGAAGAGCAGCTCCACATCTTTACCGAAGGTTTCGGAAAGCTTGTCGTACTGTGCATAGCCGGCACCGTGCCCGATCAAGGCTTGGAACTTGAGGCCCGCCTCCTTGGCTTGTCTCAAGAACAAGGTGATGTCGGGATTGTAACCGGTGTGCAGCAGAACGTCGGGTCGTGTGCGGCGCAGCTTCGTCACGAGTGCCGATAGGTCCGTGGCTGTTGCGGAGTAGCCCTCCTTATGTACGATCTGAATGCCGTGCTTTGTGCAGCGCTCCTCGTTACCCTTGGCGACGCCGACCCCATACGGGCCATCCTCATGAATAATGGCAACCTTGAGATCCTTCGGCTCTTTGCCTAGCTTAGATTTCGAATAGGCGTTGAGCATGTCGCATGAGGCCTCACCCCACTGATCGGAATGAGCGTGGCTGCGAAATACATACTGCAGGTTCTTGTTGCGGAACACGGCTGAGGAGATGCATACCGTCGCCCACCAGAACTTTTTGGCGGCATCGACCTTGGCCGAGAGCGGTACGCAGTGGGCAGAGGAATACACACCCATCAGCATATCCACTCGCTGCTCGTTGAGTAGGCGTTCGCCCTCATTCACGGCGACATCGGCTTTTGACTGAGCATCGGCGAAGATCGGACTAATCTTATAGCCTTCGACGCCACCGCGCTCGTTGGTGATCTCAATCGCGTATTTTGAGCCGAGCTGGGCCGCGACCGACCCACCACCGGCGAAAGGGCCGGTCTGGTCGAAGATCAGACCGATCTTAATCTCTTTCTGTTGAGCGAAGACGCCGGTTGTGACGAGGAAGGCAGAAGCCGCGACGCCTAGTGCAAGTATACGATCGATAAGCATGGGTTTTCCTCCCTTGTGTGTTTCCTCACACCCTATCGGTGCGGCTTTCCCGCCAGAGCCCGGCAGGCTGGTCGCGCACTTGCTGCGCGCGCCGAGCCTCTTTTTTTCCCGAACGGGGGTTACGCTGATGCGTGTGCCGGGTTCTCTGTCGCGGATCGCGAATTTAGGATACGCCGGTTCAGCGGCAACCGCAGCCCCAATCCCCGGCTTTCGGGGTGGAGCAAACCCGACCCGGGAACCAAGCAGTGGACACGGGTGAAGGTGCCTTTGAACCCGATGGTTGCGAGCAAAGGCTGGTGGCCATTATCGGCCACGTCTTACCGCACCGCAACGATAGGGACCTGACGAAGCTGAACCGCGCGCTCAGGCATTCCAGGCAGGTGTAGGGGGCTGGCGTGATCTGGCGTCTCGTCAATTGGGGCGCGGCGAAGATCGAAAAGACGAGATGGGAGGCAGAACATGCTGGTTGGTATCGATCCACTCCTTTCGCTGGGCGTAGTGCTTGCGACCGCTGCAACCGATGCCGTGTATGTAATGTTCACTTCGGCCGTCGTGGCGCGGCGTCGCCTGCCCGCGGCAACCTGGAGCAGCGTTTGGTACCTGCTGTCGTCGTTTGCGGTAATTTCCTACACAAACAACTGGGTTTATGTCTTTTTCGCCGCCATCGGCTCCTGGATTGGCGCCTACCTGACGATGACATTTCTGCATGGACCACCGAGCAATCCGCCCGCACCCCTCAAGCCATCACCGCTGCCGGGCGTCGCTGAAAGGTCTTGACGGCACCAGTGCGTTTTGGGGTGCACGACCGGAAGGAGCTCATTGAGGAGCTGTGGTAGTTTGGTGCGCGCGGCTATCGCACAACCACCGCATTGTTATATGACTTACGCCCGCCCCCCAGGGCTGCCCGCGGGCTCGCGCAAGCGGTTTGCACCCGTGGTCTGTCTCGTTGCGTCCGCGCTGAACCGTGGGCGATGTGATCGTACGCCATCGGTCATTTGGGCGCCGTCGATGCGGCCTGCGCCAGGCTCGGTGCTAGCTCGGAGCAGCATCGGCGCGGTTTCGCATTTGCTTGCCGAGGAGGGCAAAGTCCTTGGCCCGGTGCTGAAGGCAGTCTATGCAAGGGGGAGCGCTACGGGTGATCCGTCGACTGCGATAGGTGAGCGCACGCAGATGATCAAAGCGGCTATCGTCGGCCTCGGCTGGTGGGGCGGCATCATCCACCGGGAGCTTGCCTCCAGCGAAGTAATCCGGCCCGTGCTCGGCGTCGAGCCGGTCGACGCGGCGCGCCAGGTGGCCGAGGCGGCGGGGCTGGAGACAACTGCCCGCTTCGAAGATGCCCTCGAACGCCCCGATATCCGCGCCGTCATCCTGTCGACGCCGCACAAGCATCATGCGGCGCAGATCGTGGCCGCTGCCAAGGCCGGCAAGCACGTCTTCTGCGAAAAGCCTCTCTGCACCACGGCGCGCGAAATGGACGCGGTCGTGGAAGCAGTCACCGCGGCAGGGGTGCAGCTCGGTATCGGCCACGAGCGGCGCTTCGAGCCAGGCATCATCGATTTACGGGCCAGACTCGCCGCTGGCGAGCTCGGTACGGCCTTGGCCATGGAAGGCAATTTCAGCCAGGACAAGTTCCTCACGCTTTCCCCCGGTAATTGGCGCCTGTCATCGGTGGATGCTCCTGTCGGGCCGCTATCCGCTACCGGCATTCATCTTGTCGATTTGTCGATTGCCCTCCTGGGCAAGCCCAAGGAGGTATGGGCGCGGCTCGCCGCGCGCGGCAGCCCCTTTGCCAACGGCGATACGCTTGGCGTCATGATCGCTTTCGAGTCGGGCGCCAGCGCCCTCTTGACGGCAATTCTGGCAACCTCCTTCATGGGCCGCATCGCCGTCTACGGCTCGCAAGGCTGGGTCGAGATTCGCGATCGCACGCATCCGGAGCACCCCACGGGGTGGGACGTCACTGTGGCGGCCCGCGGCAAACCTCCAGCGACGCACTCGCTGCCGCCGCATCCGGCGGTGCGGGACAATCTCGAGGCCTTCGGTCGTGCCGCGGCCGCAGCGGCGCCCTACCCGGTGAGTATCGCTGAGATCGATACCAATGTGCGCACGTTCGAAGCCATTACGCGTTCTGCCTTGAGCGGCAAGCTGGAGCGCATCTAACAAAGACCTGATCATGCGGCCGGGAGAGGTTTAGGCAGCGGCTGCCATGGACGGGCCGGGCAATTGATGCGGTGCCCGCAGGCACCACGCCCTCGAAGCCAAGCGCCTCAAGATCGAGAACGTCAACGAAGGCGTCGACGACGCGAACCGGGTTGTCCTTGCCGAGGTCGTCAAGCGTTTCGGGGAGCAGCTTGCCTGCCGGCGATCTGCTGCCTCGATGATGCGCCCCGGTCTGTTCCTCCCGGTTACCTTCTGGCCAAGCATACGAGGCGGGCGGCGCGGAGCGGAGTTCACGCAGGCTCGCTGCAATGCGGACGTCATAACTCCCCCTCTGACGACCAGGATCAACGCCTCCGATCCCACATCAGGTCAAGTGCTCGCCGGTCTCAGTGCTTTCACCGGTAGTGCGCGCGACTGGCATCCACTTAGGGTCGGCAGTGTTGGCGCATCTCGTGCGCTGAAAGTCGTCCCAGGACGACTAACACTACTGGCACGTCACCTCGGATGCTGAGCGCGCAGATCACGTGACCCCCCCAAGGCGTAGGCGGGCAATCGCACCTGCGATTGGGCTCGAGCACCACTGCGAGCATTCTCGTTGCTCGGAGCCGGTTAACGCTGGCCACCTAGGGACCAGCCCGCATTGAATAAGGAGACTGGCCATGTCAACGAATTCATCGTCACCAACCCGGCGCAGTATTCTTGCAGCCTCTGCCGCGGCCGTAGTCGGAAGCGGTTTGGCACCGGACCTAGCGAAGGCTCAGCAGGTCGGAACCAAGCGCACCGACCTGCAACGGCACGATCTCAGCATCCCCGGACGCGAAATGATCCAGGTGGTCGTCGAGCTCGCGCCGGGAGTGACCGCCCCCGCGCACACGCATCCGGGTGAGGAGATCATCTATGTCCTCGAAGGCTTGTGGGAATATCAGGTGGAGGGTAAACCGCCGGTGACGCTCAAGGCCGGCGAGGTGTTGTTCATCCCGGCCGGAACGATCCATTCGGCAAAGAACGTCGGCAGCAGCAATGGGGCAGAGCTTGCCACGTATATCGTCGAGAAAGGCAAGCCGCTTCTTACACTGGCGAAGTGACGGCTAGCGGTTGGCGCGTGGCAGCAGGCGCTCGCTTGCCTGAGAGGTGGGCGGGCCAGTGACGTGTCGAGTGAGAAAATCGGTGACCAGCATTGGGTGGTGGTCGCGGGCTTACATCCCCTTTTGTCACGGAGGTTTGACCGGCAG
>Ga0134122_10001919_pt1 | contig 15153 bp, 16 predicted proteins | sample KB302_FD_96461 | JGI IMG/M metagenome (GOLD analysis project Ga0134122, IMG submission 96461) | Terrestrial soil microbial communities without Nitrogen fertilizer from Kellogg Biological Station, Michigan, USA - KB3-0-2 | ecosystem: Environmental > Terrestrial > Soil > Unclassified ... | reverse complement strand
GCGCCGCTGAACAGGATGCAATCTTCAGTCTTCATGATTCCTCCGGTGCGGAACAGTATACGAGAATGTACAATCCAATCCATGTTGGAAACCGAACGGCTTCTGCTTCGGCGCTGGAAACAATCGGATCGCGAGCCCTTCGCAAAAATGAATGCAAATCCCCGCGTCATGGAATTCTTTCCCGGCTGCCTCACGCCTGAGGAAAGCGATCAGTTCGTGGACCGCATCGAATCCGATTTTGAAAATTACGGGTTTGGGCTGTTTGCCGCCGAACTGAAAGCGACTGGGGAATTCATCGGCTTTATTGGCCTGCACAGGGCGACGTTCCAGGCGCATTTCACGCCATGCGTTGAAATTGGCTGGAGGATCGACGAACCATACTGGAGCAAGGGACTCGCGACGGAAGGATCGCGCGCCGTTGTGGAATATGCATTCAAACGCCTGCACCTGGACCGTTTGGTTTCGTTTACGGTACCGGAGAATACGACATCGAGAAGGCTGATGGAAAAACTCGGAATGACTCACGATCCGGCAGACGACTTCGATCATCCCCGGCTTCCCGAAGGTCATCGTCTGCGCCGGCAGGTGCTGTACCGGTTGAAAAATCCTTCCTTATAGCTGTAGGCGCGGTCTATGACCGCGCGCATTCCAGAATATGCAGTACTGCGGAATGGGAAATCGCGGGCGGTCACAGACCACCCCTACAACTGTTCTATGGCGCTTCGCGCACCATCTCAGACTTACGCCCAGCGGCTGGAGATTTTGCGGATGCGTTCGATCGCTTCCAGAATATTGGGAAGTGAATTGGCGTAGCTGAATCGAATATATCCTTCACCATACTTGCCGAATCCGGCGCCGTTCAGGCAGGCCACTCCGGCATCGTTGAGCAGCATATCGGCCAGCTCCTTCGACCGAATTCCCGTTCCAGTCACATTGGGAAACGCGTAGAACGCGCCCGCCGGTGCCAGACAGCGGAATCCTGGAATCTCATTCAAACCCCTCACGATCGCTGTACGCCGCTTTGCGAATTCCGCCACCATCGCGGTTACACAATCCTGCGGCCCTTCAAGCGCCGCCATTCCTGCGCGCTGCGTATAGCTGGCGGTGCATGAATTGGAATTGACGGTTAAGATGTTCACCGCTTCGGCAAGCCACAGCGGCATCACGCCGTATCCCAGGCGCCATCCGGTCATGGCATAGGTTTTTGAGAATCCGTCGAGGATGATGGTTTTCTCCAGCATGCCTTCCAGGCCGGAAATGGAAGACGGTTCGGTGTCGTACCATATTCGCGAATAGATTTCGTCACTGAGAACCATGACGTCCTTTTCGCGAATCATTTCCGCAATCGCCGCGAGATCTTCCTTTGGAATGACGCTGCCCGCGGGATTTGCCGGGGAATTCAGGATAATCAATTTCGTCTTATCCGAAAGCTTTTCACGGAACACGTCGAGATCGAATGAAAACCCCCGGTTTTCCACCAGCGGTATCGGAACCGGCGTTGCGCCAAGGAAACGAATCATCGATTCGTAGATGGGAAAGCTGGGATCCGGATAAATCACCTCGTCGCCCTCGTCCAGCAGGGCGATCATGGTGAAGAACATGATCGGCTTTCCACCTGGAACCACGCAAACATTGTCTGCGCCCACTTTGATTCCACGCGTGCGCGACACGTTCGCGGCAATCATTTCGCGAAAGTCCGGAAATCCCGGCGTAGGTCCGTATTTCGTCCAGCCTTCATCGAGCGCGCGCTTACCCGCTTCGACAATATGGGGAGGCGTCGGGAAATCGGGCTCTCCAATTTCCAGGTGGATCACATTTTTACCCTGCGCCTCGAGTGCCCTGGCCTTCACCAGGACCTGGAACGCCGATTCAATATTAAGGCGTGAGATTCTATCGACGACGTGCATGACTACATGAGGGCCGTGTCACGACGCGTCCACGGCTTGCCCTTCTCTTTGGACGCCGCTTCGACATCTTTCACATATGCGGTGGCCTGTGTCAGCATGTGGTGCAGGTCGTTCCCAAGGCTGATTAACGGGAATCCCTTTTCCAGGAATTCTCCGACTCGGGCGGTGCCAAACAGAAACAGGCCCAAAATGACGTTGTTCTTTCTGGCTGCTGCCTTCAATTTGTCGGTCGCGGCGGCGAGTTCCGGCGAGGTATACATGTCGGGAAACTTGTATTTTTCAAACAGGCCCATCGACATGCACAGGTCATTCTGACCGAGGAAAAGAATGTCGACGCCCGGCACGGCCGCGATCTCGTCGATATTCTTGATGCAATCGGCAGTTTCCACCTGCAGCGCGACAATGATGTTGTCGTTGGCCGAACCGGCGTAACCCAGCAAGCCGGCCTTGTTCATGCTGCGTTGCGGGAAATAAACCGACCGTGTTCCTGCAGTAGGGTACTTGCAGCAACTGATCGCCTGACGGGCTTCGTCCGCGGTGTTGATATATGGGACGAGAACGCCGTCGGCGCCAAGATCGAGAGTCTGCTGAATTCCGCCTCGGTCGTGATAACCGGCAACGCGGACCAGCGACTTCGCTCCGCCATTTGAGATTCCGGCAAGCATGGCCGTCAAAGTTTCAAAACCCATCGGTCCGTGTTGAGAATCGATCAACAGCCAATCGTAGCCACTGTGGGCCATTTGATCGGCAACTGTCGGACTATGCGAGTTCAGGAACAGCCCAAGCTTGGGGCGGCCTTCACGCAATTGCTTCTTAAACTCCACTCCACTCAACGTCTCGCTCATTCGGCTATTCTCCTGTCAGGGCGGACCTTACCGACCAGCATGTGAGTATCCGAGGCCTTCAATTCGATGTCAAGAACTTCGCCGGATTGGGCCGTATAATGATTCGCATCATGGCTTTGATGCTTCTCCTACTCCTATGGATTCCTCCGCAGGAAGATGCCGGAAAGCTGCAAGCGGTTGTTGAAACCACTTCCGGCACATTCGTTCTCCAGTTCCATGCCGACGAAGCGCCGAACCACGTCCGGAAATTCATCGAACTGGTGCGCGGTGGCTTCTACAACGGAACGTCGTTCCACACCATGATTCAACATGGCCTCGTCCAGGGTGGCGATCCGGAAACCCGCAACGTTGCCGCGCGCAATAAATATGGAAGCGGCGGATTCGACATGGGATTGAAGCCGGAAGCCCTTACGCTTCCGCTCCAGGCCGGCACGGTGGCCGCCACCACATTGCCCGGAAAACCGGATGGAGCCGGCTCGCAGTTTTTTATCTGCGTCGGAGATCAATTGCAGCTCAATGGCCAGTTCACACCATTTGCATATGTCGTCGATGGAATGGACGTTCTGGATAGAATCTCCATGACGCCTCTCGACGACACCAAGACCGCAAAGGATCGAATCGAAATCAAGAACATCACCCTCCGTCCGATTCCGCCGCCGGTGCCGGTGCCATATACCGAAGAAACCATCGAACAGCTCAAACAATTCCAGGTCGTGATGGAAACTTCAAAAGGCAGAATCGTCATCGACATGATGCCGGACAAGGCGCCGAACCATGTGAGGCATTTCCTGCAGCTGGCGGGGTCCGGCGCCTATGACAAGTCCGGTGTCCACCGCATCGCGCCGGGATTCGTCATCCAGGCCGGCGACCTCAACACCAGGAAAGAACCATTGACGTCGGAGATGAGAAAGTACATCGGGAACATTCCCGCCGAAATCAGCGACGTCAAGCATCAGGCCGGCATCGTCTCCATGGCACGCGGAGAAGCGATCGACAGCGCGACCACATCGTTCTTTATCGTTCTTGGCGATCAACCCGCGCTCGATGGCACTTACTCGGTCTTTGGAAAGGTAGTGGAAGGGATGGATGTGGTTCAGAAAATCGCAGCGGTTCCGAATGAAAAGGAAAAACCTCTCGAACCTGTGGATATCTATACGATGCGTGTGATTCGCAAGAACTGATCGCGTTCCTGTTGGAAATCCGAAATTGCGAGTGTGGCTCCGGCCTCTGCCAGTTCAGACTTGGAATATTTCCCCGTTGCGACGCCAACCGTCAGAAAACCCGCCTCACGCCCGGCCGAGATATCGCGGGGTGTATCCCCGATGACATAGACCTCTCCGGAATCAAGAGCCCCTCCCTGGATTGCAGCGGCTCTTTCTGCCCCCTTTGCCGCGCCCCGGCGAACCAGTTCGGTGCGGTCTTCGGAGTCGGAACCGAAACCGCCAAAGGAAAAGTATCGATTTAAGTTGCCACGCTCAAGCTTAATGCGCGCGCCTGCCTCAATGTTGCCGGTGGCCAGACCAATCAAAATATCGGGCCGGCTGGAAAGCGAGTCCAGAAGCGGCGAGATGCCTGGAAGAATTCTATAGTTTGAAGACGTGTCAATCTCGGTTTGGAGGAACCCCAGATAGGATTCCAGGAGGGAAGCCAGCGATGTCGGAAATCTGTCACTGGAAACATCCATCGCGCGGCAGTTGAAAATTTCCCGGACTATTCCCGGATCGGTTTTGCCGTGCGGAAGGATTCCTTCCATGGCGTTATTCATGGAGAATTCCTTTTCAAAGGCACGGTTCAGGGCACGAATCCCTGCGCCGCCGGTACTGATGAGCGTTTGGTCGACATCGAACAGGAGCAACTTCACGCTCGTATTGTATTACGCGAACACGTGTTCCTCTATTGGTGCTATCAGGATCACTTCAGCGTCGCACGCTTCCATTTCAAGTTCCATACCGCAGGTTGGCTCCAAACAGACGAAGCCGTGAATCAAGGCGGAGTACGCCATTTCGTTATCGTGTTTGCATGCAGGACAAATCATAGAACCTCCTGTTCCCGGTGAGAGCACTTCTGTTGCCATTCGATAGATCGACGCGATAAAAATAATCCCTTAGCGAAGCACCGCATTTGTTTTATGCTCGTCGGCCTATGCTCGATATCAGCCTGGAACAACTCCAGGTGTTTTCGGAACGATCCTGCACTCTGGTCACGGTAGATGCACCTCTTTTCGGTGTACTTTCGATCATGCATGGAAGAGTCATGAATCGAGGCGCCTACGAAGCCAACAAGGTCGGCGCCAGCATTGGGTTTCCTCCTCACCATCAGATACTTGCCGAAGCCTCGCGTTTCTGGATTCAACACAACAGCGGCATTCGCGAGCGCAAAACCCGAGAAGAAATGGCACGATTGCTGCGGGAAACCCACCGGGCAGTGGCTTCCACGTAACGAGAGGCTTGACGCGACGCGATGGAGTCCGCGGACGCTCGATCGTTCACGACCGCCGAAAACCGTAAAGCGCGATGGATTGGGCGGCTTGGATACGTGATAATCGCCTGCATTGGCCGGACCATGCGCTGGCGCTCGGTCGGCGATGAACACCTTCTTGCCATCCAGAATTCCGGACACCGCGCCATCTTCACGTTTTGGCATGGCCGCATCTTCCCGTCGACGTACTACTGGCGAAACCGCGGCATTGTTGTCATGACCAGTCAAAATCTCGACGGTGAAGGCATCGCCCAATGTATCCAGCGATTCGGATATGGCGTTGCTCGCGGCTCGAGCTCGCGCGGCGGCTTCCGTGCGCTCGCGCAGCTGGTGCGCGATATTCGAAAGGGAAGAGACGCCGCCTTTACCATCGATGGACCGCGCGGACCACGCTACGTCGCCAAGCAGGGCCCCATTTTGCTGGCATTCAAAACTGGCGCCGCGGTGTTCTGTTTTCACATATCGATGCAGCACAAGTTCCAGCTCAAGAGCTGGGACGAATTTCAAATTCCATGGCCGTTCAGCAAAGCGGTGGTCTTGCAGGGGGAACCGATATGGGCGCCTCCGGAGTCGACAGAAGAAGATCTCCGGAATCTCCACGTTCGCATGCAGGAGACGCTCGATGATCTCCGGTTGAAGGGCGACGCCTGGTGGAACCACCCCGGTTCGCGACAGGGTGGTTCCCCAATTCATTGACGAGTGGTGTAAATTTAGAAGACGATGAGTACGAATTCACGAGACATGCTACAGAAGGTTAAGAAAGAGATCCGCGAAGCCAACATCCAGGAAGTGGATACGCGGATCAAGTTGGACTCCAACATTGCCGTCCTCGATGTCCGCGAAAAAGACGAGTGGGACGAAGGACACCTTCCGGGAGCGACCCATCTGCCGCGCGGATTTCTGGAAGTCCGGGTTGAAAAGGCGGTTGAAGATCACACCAGACCCATCATCGTTTACTGCGCCGGGGGGACGCGGTCTGCGTTTGCCGCCAAGACATTGCAGGACATGGGCTACACCAATGTCGTCTCGATGGCGGGCGGGTATGGGGAATGGAAGAACGGCGGCATGCCGTTTGTCGTGCCGGAAAAGATGTCGAAGAACAAGATGGCCCGCTACAGCCGCCATCTGAAAATCCCGGAAATTGGCGAAGCCGGACAGTTGAAGCTCATGGCAAGCAAGGTTCTGCTGGTGGGCGCAGGTGGGCTGGGTTCACCGGCCGGGGTTTATCTTGCGGCATCCGGTGTCGGCACAATCGGCATTATCGACAGCGACACGGTGGATGAATCGAACCTCCAGCGCCAGATACTCCACTGGACCTCATCGGTCGGCATGCCCAAGGTGGATTCCGCACGGCGGACGCTTTTCGAAGTGAATCCCGACGTGAAAGTGCGGACATACAATCTGAGAATGGACGCATCCAACGTCCTGGATATCTTCAAGGACTACGATGTCATTATCAGCGGTTCGGATAATTTTCAGACTGCCTACATGGTCAATGACGCCGCCGTGATGCTTCGCAAGCCGGTGTGTTACGGCAGCATTTTTCGCTTCGACGGCCAGGTCTCAACATTCATTCCCTATCAGGGCCCGTGTTTCCGATGCATTTTTGCGCACCCGGCGCCACCGGATCTCGCACCCAGCTGCGATGAGGCCGGCGTTATGGGTATACTGCCTGGAGTTGTCGGATTGATTCAGGCCACCGAAGCGGTGAAGGTTCTGTTGAACATTGGCGAGCCCCTTGTTGGGCGTTATCTGGCATACGATGCCCTGGCGATGACGTTCCGGACGCTTAAAGTTCGCCGCGATCCCAACTGCGCCACATGCGGCGAAAATGCCCATATCGACCTGAATGCCATACAGCCGGACGGTTGCTCGGGCCCAACGCCATAAGTTGTCATGAAGGCGGAAAACATCCACGTCGGCGACTTCGTCAAGTGCCGGTCTCCATACTATCGAAGCCAGCTCGAGATCGCGGATGATCCGGGGTTGGTGATCGAAATCAAACGCAGCAACTCCAAAGTCCTCTATCCCGGCGACAAGCGATGCTGGCTTCCGCGCGAAATGGCGACCCGAGTCAAACCGGATCCGGGTTACGCGCCTTTCCTTCAGAAGCTGAACTTCATGCTCAAACGCGTTCACGCGCACGAATGCGAGATTGTGTCCAGCGAAGGGTTTCACCGCCTGTCGATTCAGATCGACGCCATCGATGCGGCTGCGGTTGATGAAATTCGAGAGTTTCTCGGGGAGAGCTACCTGTCACTCCGCGTGGTTCCCGAAGGTATGGCATTCATGCAGGTGGAAATCCAATTCACCTAAGTTGCGCATTCAAGGGCTCGCGCGCGGTTCCACGGGATTCCGGCGTTCGGTGGCGTAGGCGTTCAGGAAGCTCATGGACATCGCCATGATGACCGGCCCCAGGACGAGTCCGAGCAGACCGAATGCGGCAATTCCTCCGAGCAGGCTGATGAACACCAGCAGGCCATTCATTTGAGTCCGGCCGGCTAGAATCACGGGCCGAAGGAAATTATCCACCAGGCCAATGATACCGGCGCCGATGGCGAGGAGCGCAATGCCTTTGCCCAATTGTCCGGTCAGCAGAAGCCATCCTGCCACCGGCGCCCAAACGACACCCGCGCCGAGCGGCAACAGCGCAAAGAACAGCATCATCACGCCCCAAAAGATTGGAGCGCCCAGTCCAAGCAACGCAAAAGTAATGCCGCCGAGCGTACCCTGGGTAATCGCGACAACGAAAGTAGCGCTGATGCTGGCGCGTATCAGATCACTTGTCTTGGAAATCTGCAGCTCACTGAACGACGACTCGAACGGCAGCATGCGCCGGATACGATCCATGATGAGATCGCCATCCCGGAAGAAGAAGAACATGCCGAAGAGGCTGATGATCAGATTGACGACCATAATCACCGCGTCCTTCACGAATTCGCCTGCAGCAACGGCCAGAATGCCTGCCAGCCAACCGGAGATTTTTTGCTTGTTCTCTTCGAAACTACCCAGGCTGAGCCCGAAGCCCTTGCCTTGAACCCAGGTCCATGCGGTTTGCAGACGCGCGACTCCTGCGGAGCCCGACGTCAGGTCGATGCTGCGAAGGGTTTGAGTCGCCTGTTGTACAAACGCGGTAACGATCAGTACAAAAGGAACGACGATGATGAGAGTTACAACGAGCGTGCTGATGGTGGCTGCTCGTGATTTTCCAAATCGCTCCTGAAGGCGGCGATACTGCGGATGGAAAAAGGCTGCGAATATCGCGGCCCAGGCCAGAGGCCTCAGGAACGGCTCGCATACCAGGTACATCAAATACGCCAGCAGAAGTACACTTCCGTAGAAGATCAGCGTCGTGCTTCGCTCTCGCGTTTGTTGATCGCCCATGCCTTAGGAATCTGACACTGACGGTGACGGGAATACAAGACCAATCCCTGCAGACCCGAAGGCACGGACGTCGACGGACCGTAGATCCGGCTTATCGCCTGCCTCTGGAATTGCCCCCGCCCCCCGAATCGCGTGAGCCTCCTGCTTCACGTGAGGACGCTGGAGCACGTTGAGCTTGAGCCGAACTACGCGAAGGCTGTGACTCGCGCGCCTGAGGCTGAACCTGATTTCGCGAAGGCTGAGCTGCACGTGGAGCCGGCTGCACTTGGGATTCGCCACGCAAAGGCTGAACTACACGTGGAGTCGGCTGTATTTGGGATTCGCCACGCGAAGGCTGAACTGCACGTGGAGCCGGCCGTACTTCCGCTTCACGACGTTCAGGTGCACGACGTTCGGACTGAACTGCTCGTGAAGACTGCGGACTCTGTGGTTGTATACGCGCTGCAGACGGAGCTGGCGAAACTTGACGCGGCTCAAAGCCCGTTGAATTCCGATTGGTCCGGCTTGGACTCTGGAAGGCACTGCTCTCCCGGCCTGAAATCCTCGGCGCGACTTCGCGATCTCCAACCCGGGAATTCGTCGTCCTTGATGAACCGGAATCAACTGAAGCAACCCGATTCTGAGTTGGCAAATTACGAGTCCCCCGGTTATCGCGATCGCCGCCTCGGAAACGCTCCGTCAAGGCGGAGGTCGGATAGGGTACTCCCTGACGGTGGGACACATCATGCGACCAGGACGTTGTACCAATCCGGCTGGAAAGGTGCGAAGAGTTGAAATTCCGGCGGTCTATGAACGTATTGTTGACGATCACCGTGCGGGTGTTCCATCCCGGACGCCAGCCCCAGTCGTTCCATCCCCGCCAACCATAGCTCTGCCAACCCAACCCAAAGACGAGCTGCAGTGAGACTCCGCGGGAGAAATACAATCCTGAATAGGACCGCGGGTAATACCATCGCGCATAGGGATAATAATTTGGCGCCCCCCAAACCCAGAACGGATCATAGACGGGCACGTAAATAATGTCCGGATCCCTCGGAACGATTACATAAACCGGTCTGCCGGAGTCGTAGGTTCGGGTCACCTCTTGCTGGGCAGTTGTGGTCAGTTTGCCGGCCTGCGCGGCACTGGCACGCATCCTCTGGATGGCATCCATAACGTCTGCTTCCTGCGCCAGAAAAGCGTTTCCCAGACTCGTCGTCCACGCAATGTCTTCGGTCAAATACTTCAACACGTCGGGAAACGGCACCAACGCTTGCACGCTCGGATCCCAGTCCTGACGTTCGACGGCCTGGGTCAGAGCCAATCCAGTGAGATTCGGATTGCGTTGCAGCCACTGATTGGCTTCAACGATCTCAAGCGGATAGGTTACGGCAACCAGGATCTGACTGATCAGCGGGTCCGGATAGAGCGCAATGGGGGCAACCAGATCATCGAGTTGGCCTGGTGACAGCGTCTGTCCGGGAGGTGGCAGCTGCTGGGCGTTAGTCGTCGCCGCTCCCGGAATAAGCAGCACAATAACAAACACGGCGAGAGTCAAACCAAACCCGAAGTGAAGCAGCTTTTGCGTCATATTGTTCCTCCGACTTAAAGCTTTGGACGCCTTGAACCCCATAAAGGCTTCAATGACCATTTATTAGGGCAAAGATAGTCGACATCCGTGTGGTCTTTCAACGGCTCGGTTGAATTCGTGGAAGGCCGGCTTACCCGCCGATGCCGTCCGCGGTGATGTAGGATTCGAGCGAATCCAGCTGCTGATGGAGTTCTACAACTTGCTCCTCAAGCAGGCTGCGCATGGAAACCATTGCCTGGACCTGGCCAAGCTCGTCGACGACGGGAAGATGTCGAATGTGATTCTGAACCATGATTCGGAGCGCTTCCTCGCCTGTGGTACGCTTTTGAATCGTCTGCACCGGCGACGTCATGACCTCCTCCACGGTGGTCGTCTTCGGATCGCGTGATTCCACAACCACACGCAACATCACGTCTCGTTCGCTGAATATTCCCACAAGAACGCTTCCATCAACCACGGCAACACTCCCCACCTTGGCTGCGGCCATCGCCTGGATGGCATCCAGCACTGTTGCCGTTCGAGAAACGGTGACGACGAATCTGCTAAGAATAGCCATAACGGACCTCCTATGAATCTGCCGTGATTATACGAGTTCTGAAACGCGCTGCACCGGATTGTACAGTGTGTCTCGTTCGATGGGTTCGCGGCCTGCGTCGCGAATAAGCTTTTCGATTTCCGTCCGGGTCATTCCGCGTTCGGTCGGCGTGCCGGCACCGTGAATGATGCGCTCTTCCACAATCGTTCCGTCCAGATCGTCGGCGCCGAATCGCAATGCAACCTGTGCAAGATCTGGTGTCATTGTCACCCAGTACGCCTTAATATGCGGAAAATTATCCAGCATCAGCCGGGACACCGCGATGGTCTTGAGATCGTCCAGTCCCGTTGTCGCCGGAAGATTGGCATAAAAAGTATTCTCCGGATGAAACGCCAGCGGAATAAAACACTGAAACCCGTGCGTCTCGTCCTGCAATTCACGAAGCCGGATCAGATGGTCAATGCGTTCCTCGATGGTTTCAATGTGGCCGTACAGCATGGTTGCGTTGGAACGGATGCCGGCGTTGTGAACCGCGCGCGCCACTTCCAGCCATCGATTCCCAGACATCTTGTGACCCGCAATCAGTGGCCGGGCACGCTCGGAAAAAATTTCGGCGCCGCCACCCGGACAGCTTCCCATACCGGCTTCACTCAGAGTGGCGATCACCCAGTCCAGCGGCTTCTTTGTGATCTTCGTAAAGAAATCGAGTTCCACCATCGTGAACGCCTTCAGGTGAATCTGCGGAAAACGTTCCCTCAGCCCCTTCAATAGGTCGGTGTAGTAACTGAACGGAAGATCGGGATTGAGCCCGCCCACAATGTGGAACTCTGTCAACGAGTCGGTGTATTCCCCTTTGGCAAACCGAAATACTTCTTCCAGCCGCATCGCATAACCGCCTTCTTCCCCGGGCTTGCGTGCGTATGCGCCCTGACACAGCTGGCAGTCGATCGCACATACATTTGTGTAGTTGATATGGCGATTGACATTGTAATAGGCCACATTGCCATTCCGGCGTTCGCGCACTTCGTTGGCGCAGCGGGCCAGCGTCATCACATCGGGACTTCGATACAACGCCACACCGTCTTCGAATGACAGCCGCTGGTTCGTGTGGACCTTTTCCGCAATTAAAGACAAGTCGCTCATCAAGCCGCTCATATGGATGGCAAATTATACTTCAAATCGCAGCGGCGAGAAGGGTTCCAGTGGAAGGACAGGGTTCCGGTTTTCCACAAGGGCGCACACAATCGACGCCGTAACCGGCGCCAGAAGCACCCCGTTACGGTAGTGTCCGGTTGCATAGATCAATCCTTGCAGCCCGGCATGCCCCAGCACCGGCAATCCGTCCGGAGTTGCAGCACGCAGGCCCGTCCACATTTCTTTGATGGCGAATGACGCGGTGCACGACGACAGCTGCTGGACCCGGGCCAGCAGCCCGCCGATTCCCGCCGGAGTGAGGCTGCGATCGAATCCGGCATCTTCATTCGTCGCACCGACAATCAGTTCCCCACCACGTCTCTGCACCAGGTAGACATGCTCCCACCGAATCAATTTCCGAAACATCGCTTCCGGAGTCGTTAAGGAAAGGATCTGGCCTTTGCGGGGAACGATTCGGAGACCGGGCGAGAGGCCCTGGATTTCAGAGCTTCGAGCTCCGGAAGAAATGACCACGCAGCCGCCCAAGATCGCGCTGGAGTCGGTTCGAACGCCGGACACTCGGTCACCTTGCCGAAGAATCTCGCGAACACGTTGTCCCTCTTGAATCTCGATGGACTCTGCACGGCACGCGCTTCGTAACGCTTCGAGTAGCCGTCGAGGCGTGACCTGGCATTCGGCCGGCATGTGAACGCCTCCGGCCACAGTCATTGTCAGATGCGGCTCCAACTGGCGAATGTCTTCCGGCGTCAGCAACGCGGAATCAAATCCGGCCTCGATTTGCCATTGTGCTCGCCGCTTCAAGGCATCGAATGCATCTTCCGTCGACGCGGCATAAATCAATCCCGGTTCTGAAAATTCCGGATCGATTCCCGTCTGCTCCTTTAACTGTCCCGCCCAATCGCGATAAATTCCGAGGCTGGACGCACACAACGCGAAAAGCGGATCCGGACGATCGGCCTCGCTTTGCGGCGCCAGCATTCCTGCCGCCGCCCACGACGCCGCATCCGTGGCTTCACCCGGATCCAGAACCAGCACCGATCTTCCCACGGTGGCAATCGCGTGTGCGATCGAGAGACCGATCACACCTCCACCCACCACTATCACGTCACGCATCGGGTCATTCTACATGATCCGGCCGCGGCGCCATTCGTGCTACTCTAGGCTTCTCGCCATGAGTATTCGATCTCGTCAAACATTCCATCAACTGGTCACATTGCCGGATGGCGCAATACCGCTTGCCGAAGCCGCGCTGTTGATGGCATGCGAGGAGTATCCCCAGCTGCTCATCGCTCCGTATCTCGATCAGCTCGATGAGATTGCGGCACAAATCAAGGCAACGATGCGTGCGAACGATTCTCCCCTTGAAATTGCGGCAAGAATGAGCGAAGTGCTGGTTGGCGAGCTTGGCTTCCGCGGAAACACGGAGGATTACTACGACCCCCGCAACAGTTTCTTCAACGATGTACTTGAACGCCGAATTGGAATCCCGATTACGCTATCTGCCGTGTATCTGGAAATTGCACGGCGCCTTCCATTTTCACTGTCGGGAGTCGGAATGCCCGGACACTTCCTCGTGAAGTACTGCGACCGCGCGCAGGAGTTTTATCTCGATCCCTTTAATGGCGGAGAGGTTCTTACGCAGGCGGACTGCGAGGCGAGGCTGAAGCAACACTACGGAGATGGGATGCAGTTTTCCGATCAACTCCTGGACGCAGTAACTCACCGGCAGATCCTTGCCAGAATGCTCAATAATCTGAAGTCGATCTACCTGAAAGGCCAGACGTACGACAAAGGTCTCGCCATCGTCGAAATGATGATGCTGGTTGATCCAAACGACGCGGAGCAACACCGGGATCGCGGCCTCCTTCGATTGAGGCTCCGGCAGTTTGAAAAGGCTGCTCGCGACCTGAATCACTATTTGAAAGCGGCTCCGGATGCCAGTGACCGAGCGGATATCGAAGAACATTTGAAGCGGCTCAAGCGCATTCAGGCCATGATGAATTGACGAAGAATTGAAGGCGAATTGAGCGACCTGGAACGGACCCCATGCACCAGAAACTGAAGGATGCCAAACGCGTCGTCGTCAAACTGGGCTCGAATCTTTTCTTCAACTCCGATGGAGACCTGGCGCTGGACCGCATTGCTTCATTGATTGAGGATCTTGCCGCGGCTCGTCTTGCCGGCTTGCAGATCATTGCCGTTTCATCCGGCGCCGTCGCACTGGGAGCCAATACACTTAAAATGAAACCGCAGAGTGCCCTGCTCGCCCAAAAACAGGCATTTGCAGCAGTTGGACAAAGCCGCTTGATGGGTATCTACGAACAGGGATTCGCAAGGTTCGGTCTCACTCCCGCACAGGTACTGCTGACGGAAGAAGATTTTTCCAACCGTAAGCGGTACTTGAACCTTCGAAATACTCTGCTGACGCTTCTCGAAATGGGAGTGATTCCGATCATCAATGAAAACGACACCGTTGCCACCGGCGAATTAGAAGTAACGGATCGCAACGCCAGCTTCAGCGATAACGATAAGCTCAGCGCTCTGGTAATGAGCAAGCTCGAAGCGCAGCTCCTGGTGTTGTTATCCGATGTCGATGGATTGTACACGGACAATCCCCATGAGAATCCCGACGCAACGCGAATTCCAGAAGTTCAGGAAATCACCGCGGATATCGAGGCACTCGCCGGCCGCAAGTCCGCTCGAGGGCGCGGCGGAATGGCAACCAAACTCCTCGCGGCGCAAATCGCCATGAATTCCGGAGGCATGGCGGTTATTGCCAACGGCATGAAGCCAGGAGTGCTGCGACGCATTTTTGCAGGGGAGTCGGAAGGGACCTTGTTTGCGGGTAAATCCGAAGCCCTCTCAGGCAAGCGCCGCTGGATCGCATTTGCATCTTCGGTGACGGGACGCATTCACATCAATGACGGAGCACGCGAAGCCATCGCCAGGAAAAACGCCAGCCTCCTGTTTCCTGGCATTACCCAAATCGAAAACGAATTCGAGCCCGGAGACGTGATTGCCATCGTCGGCCCCGAGGGATCGGAAATCGCCCGTGGCATTGCGAACTACTCGAGTGCCGATGCAACCAAGCTGATTGGCAAGCAATCCGCCGATATCGAACGTCTCGCCTCCACAAGAAACTATGATGCCTTCGTGACTCGAGACAACATCGCATTTACATCGAAAAACTATGACTGAGACACGCAGACAGGCGGAACGCGCCAAACAAGCTTACTTCAAGCTGCAGACCGTGGACCGGACCATGATCCTGCAGGACCT
>Ga0134122_10001918_pt1 | contig 15165 bp, 10 predicted proteins | sample KB302_FD_96461 | JGI IMG/M metagenome (GOLD analysis project Ga0134122, IMG submission 96461) | Terrestrial soil microbial communities without Nitrogen fertilizer from Kellogg Biological Station, Michigan, USA - KB3-0-2 | ecosystem: Environmental > Terrestrial > Soil > Unclassified ... | reverse complement strand
GCGTTCCATTCCTTCCACGCTGCACGCCTCGCTGCTTGCGCGCCTCGACCGCCTGTCCTCTGTCAAGGACATCGCCCAAATCGGAGCCACAATCGGTGGAGAGTTCTCCTACGGCTTGATGGCAGCGGTGTCCGAGCTTCCGGAGCAGGGCCTGAGCGACGCGCTGGCGCAGCTTGTCGCTGCCGGGTTGATCTTCCAGCGCGGCACCCCACCCGACGCCACCTACCGGTTCAAGCACACGCTCGTGCAGGACGCGGCCTACGACAGCCGCCTACGCGCCCCGCGGCAGCTGCTGCACGGCCGGATCGCAGGCGTGATCGAGGAGAGGTTTCCCAACGTCGTGGCGACCGCTCCGGGGACCTTGGCGCATCACTACGCCGAGGCGGGCATCCCCGACAAGGCGGCGTCGTATTGGACCAAGGCCGGGCGCCTGTCGTTGGAGCGGTCGGCAATGGTCGAGGCAAGCGCACAATTCGAAAGGGCATTGAGGCTGCTTGCCGAGCTGCCCGAGACGACGACACGTCGCAAGCACGAGGTCGATCTGCGGCTGATGCTGTTCCGGGCCTATCTCATGCGCGGCGAGATCGGACCGATGACCGCGACGCTGAGGGGGGCGGTCGAGACAGCCAAGGCGCTGGGAGACGAGCGCAGGGTGGCGCTTGCGACGGCTCAGCTTGCGATGGCGCAGTGGATGCAGGGAGACCACGTCGCCGCCGCAAGCTCGGCAGGTTTCGTGCTGGAGCACGCCCAACGCACCGGCGATCTGCCGCTGCAGATCTTCGGGAAGCACACGCTCGCGAACGCTCAGCATGGGCAAGGCCGGCTCGATGACGCAATCTCCCTGCATCGGCAGATCATAGAGACGCTTGCGCAGCAGGGTATCGAGAACGAGCGCCTTGGATGGGCGGGCCTGCCCAGCGTCATGTCGCGGGCATTCCTCGGCTGGTTCCTCATCGAGGCTGGACAATTCGATGACGCGCGCATGCAGATCGACGCGGGGTGCGCACTCGCCGACGCTGCGAAGCAGCCCTACTCGCAGGTTCTGATCCACGCGGGCGAAGGCCTCTATCACCTGCGGCGCGGATATCCCGAGCACGCCGTGCCCATTCTCGAGCTGACGTTGAAGATGTGCCGGCGCGTGTTCACGATGGAAGCCCTGCTCGCCGGCTGGCTCGGAACCGCACTGGTGCAGGTTGGGCGCCCGGCGGACGCGCTGGCCGTAACGCAGGACTCGTTCCGCCGCCGGGCGCATCTCGCCGGCGGCATGTACACCTGGTTCTACCTGTTCAAGGCCATCGGAGAAGCGCATGCCGCCCTTGGCAATGCGGCGGAAGCGCTGGAATGGGCGGACAAGGCGATCCAGGTGACCACGGACGCGCAGGAGGGCCTGCACTACGCGCAGGGTCTAAAGTGCCGGGGCGACATAGGCCTCCAGCTCTCGATCGCCACCGAGGCGGCGGTGCATGATCTGGAGGAGGCAAGGCGGATCGCCGAGCAGCGCGGTCTGCTGCCGCTCGCTGCCGAGTGCGACCTTTCCCTCGCACGCGCCGTCGAGCGGCTTGGCCGCCATCAAGAGACGCAGCGGCTCGCCTCCCGTGCTGCACAGGCATTCAGGGCGCTGGGCCTGGAGCGCCGCGCTGCCGATGCGGAGAGCTTGACGGCCTGAGCCTCGCGCGTCAGCGCGGCTGCGCCTCCGCCGTGAAACGGACGACCATGCTCTGCGGCAGCCGCAGGAGCTCCTCCAGGTCGCCCTTCGGACCGGCGGCCCGCCGCAGCTCCTGGAGCTCCGCGATGGCCGCGAGCATGCTGCGCAGCTCCGCCATCGCGATGTGCTCTCCGAGACATCTATGCGGTCCGCCGGCAGGGCCGAAATGAAGGTAGGGACCGGCCGGCCGGTCGAGCCGGAAGTCTTTAGGTGCCTCGAACTTGCGCAGATCCATATTGGCAGCCTGGACGAGCGTACAAACCAGGTCGCCCCTGCGAACCTCCTGGCCGCCGACCTCCGTATCCGAGGTGCAGATGCGGAACAGGACCGGCGAGACGGGCCTGAAGCGGAGGCATTCGCCGATGAACGCATCGAGCCTGCGCTTGCGGGTCGCCTCGTCGGCCGTGCTGCAGATCTCGCGCAGCACCGTCATCAGGTCGGCGCGACGAGAGCCATCCTCGACGAAGATCCCCGTCATGCGCGGCTCGATCCGGCGAGGGTCGAGGCCCAGGTCGATGATATTGGCGAGGGCCTTGCCGACCGTATAGATGCCACCGACCAGCAGCTCGGCAAGGATAGCGCGAATGTGCTCGTCGATGTCGCCCGGGGCGTCGGCCCGCTCGCGCTTGACGGCCACGAGGGCGGCGAGCAGGTGGCGCTCTCTCGAGGGGCGACGGTATTCCTGCTCCATCAGCTCATCGATATGCAGCAGCATCTCGTCGGTCGTGCGCTGGGCCGAGATCGTCAGCTCCCGCGCGCGAACGATGTTGAGGAAGACCTCGCGGAAGGCCGCCTGCGCCCAGGCCTGGACGGTCGCCACCGGCTTCTCGTGATCCAGCAGTGGATCGAGCCGCGCGAGCCAATCGGGCGGTACGTCGGTCAGCTCGAGGCGTGCGAAGTACGCGGCGATGGCCGTCGGCGACATGCGGTCGGGCCCGGGCAGACCGAAGAAATGCTTCGCAATCACGACGGGAACCACGAGCGCGAGATCCCGCACGATGTCCATCCGCCCGGCGGGGAGAAGACGCGCGAAGATGCTCCGCGTGATATCGCCGGCGAGCCGCTCCAGCTCGGCGTAGGGGTTGCGTGCTCCGTTCTCGGTCAGCAGCTTCAGGGCCGCCTGCAATATCTGAAGTCGTTGCACGCGCACCGGGTCGGTGGCTGGAAGGCCGATGAGCATCGGCTTGCCGTGGGCGATCTCCTCTACGTGCTCGCGATAATGACCGACGCCGAACGCGCTCTCGTTGTGCAGCACGGCGCTTACGTCATCGTAGCGTCCAAGGAAGGCGGCGAAGGTGGGCTGGGCAGGCGAGAGGGTATCGCGTCTCTCGCTGAACCGAACGCGGACCACCCGCGCCTCGCTCTGCAGGATCCTCTGCCCCAGCAGCGCCAGGCGCTGCTCCGAGAACAGGGAGGGCGTCTCGGGCACGGCAGGGTTCGGCGTGAGATGGGGGCGGTTGATGTTGACGCTCCCAAGCGTGACAGCGTCGTCGACGCCCATGGTCACATAGCCGCCGCCGCAGAGATTGGGCGGCGGAACGTACCCGCGCTCGAACTGGGGCTCGAAGACCTTGCCCTCCGAGAGGCCGTTGAGTGCATCCAGGCTCGGGACGAAGAAATAGTCACCGCCGCGCGTCAGGACCAGGCGGGGAATGTGCGTCAGCGGCGCCGGGTTGCCGGGAATCTGGAACGCATCGGTGAGAGCGCCGTTGTTGGCTCCGGTGATCGGGCACTTGTCGAGTCCGACCTGTCCGAAGATCTCGCCGCCGTTGATCCATTCGCGCTGGATGAACTCGAACTGCGCATCGATGCGCGCGTTGTAGCATATGAAGAGCAAACCCCGCTCCTCGCCATCCCAGTCCTCCGGTCTTTCCACCAATTCGCCGCCGTAAGGAATCGATTGGCGCAAGATGCGGTGCCGCTTGGCGACATCGCGCAGCTGCTGGTCGCGCGGATTGACCCGCCGCACATGCGAGCCAACAGGGCACCTGACGCCATGAGGGTCCTCGGTGTGAAAGCGGAAGTCGTTGATCAGGTGTCGCTCGCGCGCGCCGTACCACTTGGGCTGCCGCGGATGCCGGACCAGCGGCGCGCCGTTCTGCCAGCGGCCGAACATCTGCGCGGCCAACAGCTGCTCTGGTGCCTTGTCGCGGGCGCTGGCCTGAATGAAATGCTGGAAGCCAACGACGTCCTGGGCGAGCTTGCGGAACACCATATAGGTGCCGTTGGTGCGCAGCTCCTTGTTGGCCGGTTGGATCGCCCGCAGGCCGTCCTCGTCGGGGTGGCCCAGGAAGATCTCGCCTGGAGCCGCCGGTGCCCACGTCCCGTCACGCCTCGGCGTGCCCCCGCCTGGCGGCGGAGGCCTTAGCCCCAGGTCCACGAAAGGTTGGCTCACACCGTCGCGGAAGCCGAAGTGCTCGACGCGGTACCGTTCCCCTTGGAATTCCCTGAGCGGGGTATATCCGACCTCCAGCTGGAGAATCCGCAAGCCTGACATTCGCTCCAGAGCGACGATCTCGGCGGGCGCCTGCTCGCCGCTCCGGCTCAGTCTCCTCGCAAGCGCGACAGTATTCGAGAAGAGCTTGGGCGCGCCACGGACGGTTCCATCGCCAGCGCCGGTCGAGGAGAGCAGGACACCCATCAGGCCGTGGACATTCCGGTGCCCGAGCCAGCCCTCCCAGGAGCTGGGCGCAGACTCCCCGGAGTCGCCGAGGAGGTGCGCGCGCGAGGCCATCCCCTCCTTGAACGGCTCGGGGAAGGTCTCGAGTGTGACAGGATCGACCTTGAGCGTTTGAAGGCCCGACCAGGTGAAAGCGAGGGTGAGGCCTACATGCGGCCTGCCCCTCTCGCCCTCCGGCACGATGCGCGCATCGGCCGACTTGAGCACGTCGATCAGATCTGTCGGCTCCGTGCTGCCGGCCGGCTGCTGCGGAGCGCCGGAGCCGCCGCATCGGCCGCGCACGAAATCGCGGAACTTCTGCAGATCGGTAATGCTGAAGAACGCATACGCCGCCACTTGGGCCCTGGCGCTCCGAACGATGTTACCCTGGATGTCGCTGGGCGATACGAAGAAACGCTCACGAGTCAATTGTGTCATGACTTTCTCAGCTCCGCCGCGCGCGAGCCCTGATCCGCATCGTAAGTACCGCCGACCGCTGGAAAATCAGCCGTATAGGCTTGGTTCTCGATGATGAACCTGTCGAGAAGATCTCCGATGCCCTCGACGGAAGTGCCGTCGGCGTTCCGGGTGCTGCGGACGAACGCGGCAAAGCGCTCCTTGAACACCTTGAGCTGGTAGATCCTCGGGACGGTCACGCCCGGACAGGCATTGAAGAAGGCGTCGGTCGCGATTTGGTAGCGCTTGGCGTACTGCCAGAAGGCCTCGAAATCCAGCGACCCTCCCTCGGGATAGCCCTCGCAGTTGCCCCATACGCGATCGACATCCTTGCCAAGAAAGCTGGAGAACTCGCGCAGGTAGTCCTTCAGGTCGCCGTCGAAGTAGGAGGTGAAGAAAAGCCACGTGCGGAAGCGGTAATCGTGCGTCGGATTCTGGTCGGCAGGTACATAGGGGTCGAGCGAGGGTGGCGCCTCCCTGGGAAAGCAGGCACCCTGCAGGTACTGCTCCGGTCTCAGGAGCAGCCAGCCGGCGTAGTGGATGGTTGGAATGACGCTGATCGGCGTGTTGAGACCACGGTCCACCCGCCGCTGGATCGACCCGAGCTCCTGACGCAGCCGTTCCTCGTACGTGCGACGCTGACCCGGGATCGGCCCGGGCGTGATCGGCGTCAACAGGACCAGCTCCGTCACGCCGCCCACAAATTTCGATTGTGCGCAGTGATAGGCTTTCACGAGCTCCCCCTCCAATCCTGCGGCCGGCTCCCGAAGGCGCGAAGGTTCCTGCGGTGCAGCCGAAACGGCTCCCAATTGACGCTCTGGCGGCTTGGGTATGCCTTCCAGAGCCCGATCATCGTTGCCAGCCTTCAACCGCCTCGAAATGAGGCGAACGATGAAGCCGCAGAAGCTTGTCACCCTGACTCTGAGGCCCCCGATGGACATGTCCCCTGATCAGCTACAGCCCACAATTTCCGGTCATTGCCCCTGGGGGCGGGTGCCCCGCCGCCACCTGCAACCTGCGGTCGGTGCGGGCAGACCGCAAAATCGAGGCAGCGACGGGGCGACTCGCACTGGCGATCGGCCAAGCCGCGCGCCAGAAAGGTCAGCTATCGAGAAAGAGAACAGGCTCGGCCGGACAGCCAAGTCGCAAACTCGGCCAATTGAACCGAGAGCAATCGCGCATGCGGACGTCACTCCGTTTCACCGGTATCTCGCAGGCTTTCCGCGTTATGGGTCGGCCGTGGACTGTGGCCAGAAGAGCGACGAAGACGCTAACGAAGTCAGAGAAACATCGCAACCTCCATCATATGTGGGCTGAGCTTACACCAACGGGAGTGCCGCGCCAACACCGATTGCGCTCACTGTAGGTAGCTCGTGATCTGACGTGAGTTTGTAGCTCGTAAAGTGTCGTGAGGCGGGAGCCGCAGCGCCACGCTGTCGCAGGTCCCGTGCGTGCCCCAAGTCGGTCAATGTGAGCCGTTGGCCTGCAGAGGTCAGAAAAGCTTCCGCAGAACTTCATGGAAATTTCACGACCAGGCTCGGCCGCTTGTGCTGCAACGATAGGGCACCAGCGAATGGCAGCAGCCGTGCTGGGGGGACCGCTGCAGGAAGCTGGGGGATGACCTATGAGATTCCTCGTCGTCGCATTGATTGCATTCGTAGTCGCAATTGGTCTGGTGCGCCCCGCTGGAGCCTTCGGCCCCGGCGGCTTCGGGCAGCACCAGAATCTCAATCTGTCGTAGTTTGAGAAATTGCATGGAGGCCGGTGCCCGAGAGCCGGGCACCGGCGCCGGTTCCAAACCGGATCGACGACGCAAGAGCGGCGGTCGCGTGACGGACAGTGTCAGCGAAATTCTTCCGCCAAATTTCATCGAACTTTCATGACCGCGATTGGCTGGCGCTTTAGGGAAGCCCCCAACGCCTCATACTTGCTTCTATTCTGGGGACAGCTATGCCTTACCTCCTCCCGCGTCTTCCGGCAGCCAAGGATGCCGTGGAATGGCCGACGGTTGCAGTGGCGCACTCCGCCGACTCGCTGCTTGCCAAGCGCCTCTCGGCGATCACCAGGTGGGCCGGCGCCAGCATTGAGGCGCTCGCCGCCTACTACGCGGCAACCGCCATGTACGAGCAGCTTTCCCGGCTGTCGGATACCGAGCTGGCGCGACGCGGGCTATCGCGTGGCAATCTGGCGCGCGATGTCCTTGCGGTCTGCGATCGCACCACGCGCCGTGATTGAGTGCGGTCGCTCGTTCCAAGGCCTTCAATCGACGCCCCTCGTCTGGCGCGATGGCGAGGAGGGCGTTGAGCGACGCCATCGCGACCGCGCTACGCTCCTGCCTCCGCCTTGCTCCTGCGGCCGAACCAGCGCTTAAGCCACCCCGGCCGCTTTCCTGTAGCGGCAGGCGCTGCGGCAGCAGATACAGCGGCAGGGGCGCCGCCGACCAGCTGGGCGAACTTGGCGAAGAACTCGTCGGCGAACCTCCTGGCGGTCGAGTCGATGAGGCGGCCGCCGAGCTGGGCGAGCTTGCCGCCGACGTCGGCCTTCACGTCGTAAGTCATCAGCGTGCCGCCGCCGGCGTCGGCAAGGCGCACGGTGGCGCCACCCTTGGCGAAGCCCGCGACGCCACCGTTGCCTTCGCCGACGATGCGGTAGCCGTTGGGCGGGTCGATGTCGGTGAGCTTGACCTTGCCGCTGAAGGTGGCGCGCACCGGACCGACGGCGAGCTTGACGCGCGCCGTCATGTCGGTCGGCGATTGCATCTCCAGCAATTCGCAGCCGGTGATGCACTGCCTGAGGATGTCGGGGTCGTTGAGCGCGGCCCACACCTTCTGGCGGCTGGCGGCGATCTGACGGGAGCCGGTCATGTCCATGGAATGCCTCCTCAGCTCTTGGCGTGCTCTGGTCGGTTCGATCGGTGTACTCAGCCGGTCTCGACGGCGCCGGCGCTGCGCTGGCCGCGCCGCCGCACCTCCACGATCTCGGCGAGGATGGAAAGTGCGATCTCCTCGGGCGTGACGGCGCCGATATCGAGGCCGGCCGGGGAGTGCAAGGCCGAGAGGCGTTCCCGATCGATGCCCTTGGCCGCCAGCGCCGCGCGCAACGTCTCGGCCTTGCGGTGCGAGCCGGCGAAAGCGACGTGGCGTGCGGGGGCGGCGAGCGCGGCCGAGAGGGCCGCTTCATCGCCCTTGCCCTGGGTGGCAATGACGATGTAGCGCTCGCCGGCGACCAGCCGCGACAGGTCGTAGCCGGGGATGGCAAGGTCGATCTCGGCGAACTTGGCCTGCTCCTCGGGCGGCGCAGCGACGGCGACCAGGAAGCCGAGCCTGCGGCCGAGATCCGCGAGCGCGACGGCAACGGGCGTGGCGCCGCACACGAGCAGCTCCGGCTTCGGCAGCACCGGCTCGACGAACACGTCCATGGTTCCCTGGCTCGGGCACATGTTCTTCGCGAACTCCACGCCGTCCTTGCGCTCTCCCCCCGCCACGCCCTGCTCCTGCAGCGCGTCGCCGGGCTGCACCGAGACCAGGCGCGGCCGGCCGTCGTCGAGTGCCGCGCGTGCCGCCTTGAGGACAGCGGCGCGCGCGCAGCCGCCGCCGATCCAGCCTGCCGTCATGCTGCCGTCCCGGCGGATCAGCGCCTTGGCGCCGGCCTTGGCGGCCGTGACCGCCACCGTGCGTACCACCGTTGCGATGGCGAAGGGCTCGCCCGACGCCTTCAGCGATTTCACCTCGTCCAGGATGTCGATCGGGGATCTCATGGACGTGACCACATTCAAAGACGCGCCAGATACGGTTCGAGCGCGGCGAGCGACTTCAGGTTGTGCGCCGGGGCAAACAGGTCCACGAACGGCAGCGCAGCCTGCATGCCGCGGGCGCTGGGGGCGTAGCCGTCCCAGCCGATCATCGGGTTGAGCCAGACGATGCGCTTGGCTCGCCGCGCGAGGCGGCGCATCTCGTCGGCGATGGCCTCGGGGGTGCCCGTGTCGTACCCGTCGGAGACGATCATCACGCAGGTGCGCGAGTGGATTACGCTCTTGGCGTGCCAGCGGTTGAACGTGGCGAGGCTCTCGCCGATGCGCGTGCCTCCACCAACGCCCTGCGCCAGCAGCGAGAGGCGGTCGAGGGCGCGGCCCGCGTCCCTCTCGCGCAGGGCGGCGGAGACGTGCACCAGGCGGGTGTGGAACAGGAACGCCTCGGCCTCGTGGAAGTGGTCCAGGACGCCGTGGATGAAGCGCACGAACACGGACGTGTAGAGGCTCATGGAGCCGGAGGTGTCGAGCAGCACCACCAGACGCAGCGGCTTGCGCTTCCTTCTGCGCCACACGAGCTCCAGCGGGACACCACCGTGCGCCACGTTGCGGCGGATGGTACGGCGCAGATCGAGCCTGCGGCCCTTGAGACGCGCGCGCTCACGGCGGCTCAGCCGCGTGCGCATGCGCCTGGCGAGGCGCGCGGCCAACGCGTGCGCCTCGGCGATGGCTTCCGGGTCGTGGATCCTGCGGAAGTCGGTGTCGGCGAGACGCTCCGCGCGCGTTGCGCCTTCCATGCGTCCGGTGGCACTTGCGTCGCGATCCTCGGTTTTGCTGCCAGCGGCCGGGACCTGCTCGCAGAGGCTCGGTTGAAATTGCCGTTCCAGCTCCCTGCCGGGGAGGTGGCGCTGCTCGGCGCGCTTCGTGCTCGGGGTGTTGGCGGCGATGGGCACCACGAGGCGTACGCCGCGGCCGAGCCAGAAGGCATCGAAGACGGCGTCGAACTTGAGCCAGTCGGAGCGGCGCGCGCACACAAGCGCCTTAAGGGCCGAGCGCAGGCTGTCGCGCCGCAGCGCCAGCGGCGAGGCCAGCACCTGCGCGGCGTCGGCGCCTTCCTTGAGGCCGACGGCGAAGGCGTTGTCGCGCAGGGTGCGCATGAAGGCCGAGAGGCGCCGGGCCATGTAGGTGCCCGCCTCGCTGACATCGCCGGCCTCGGCAGGGACGGGGCACATCATGCGACCTTTCCCAGCAAGCGGGCGGAGACCTCCGGTGTGACACGCGCGCGGTCCTCCTGTGTCTTGAGGAGGCAGCGCAGCGTCTCGTGCACGGTCTCCGGCGCGGCGTGCAGGTTCTCCACGCCGAGGCCTGTGAGGGCGGCGGCCCAGTCGAGCGTCTCAGCTACGCCCGGCACCTTGCGCAGCTCCTCCTTGCGCACACCTTCCACCAGGCGCGCGATCTGCAGGGCGAGCGCGGTGGCGATGCGCGGCACGCGCGCCAGGATGATGCGCGTCTCGCGCTCCACGTCGGGGTAATCGACATAGTGATAGAGGCAGCGGCGCCGGAGCGCGTCGGACAATTCGCGCGTGCTGTTGGAGGTGAGGACGACGCGCGGGATGCTGGCGGCCTTGACGGTGCCGAGCTCGGGGATGGAGACCTGGAAGTCCGACAGCAGCTCCAGGAGGAAGGCCTCGAACTCCTCGTCGGCCCGGTCGATCTCGTCGATCAGCAGCACCGGCCGGTCGGGACGGCGGATGGCGGCCAGCAAGGGCCGCTCCAGGAGGAAGCGCTCGGAGAAGATATCCTGCTCGACCTCATAGGGGTCGGCACCGGCGCCCTCTCGCGCGCGGATCGCCAGCAGCTGGCGCTGGTAGTTCCACTCGTAGAGCGCGGTGGACTGGTCGAGCCCCTCGTAGCACTGCAGGCGGATGAGCGGGGTGCCGTGTACGGCGGACAGCGCCTTGGCCACCTCGGTCTTGCCGACGCCCGCCTCACCTTCCAGGAGCAGCGGCCGGTCGAGCATGTCCATGAGTTGCAGCGCCACCGGCAGCTCGCGGTCGGCGACATAGCCGACCGCGGCGAGACGCTCCGTTATCTGCTCGCGTGACAGAGTCATAGCTCTCCCGTCATCCCGGAAGCTGAGCCGAAGGCGAGGCTATCCGGGACCTCCCGGAACGAGTCGAGCCTCTTGCCTCCCGAGGTCCCGGATCGGAGCGCTGCTCGCCTTTGGCTCGCGTCGCTCCGTCCGGGATGACGGGTAGTCACCCGTGCAGGCCCAGGCTATGCGCGACCATCCAGTTGCGCCAGTGGTCGTGCGGCATCGGGATGTGCCTGGTGCCAAGGAACGAGAAGGCGTCGTTGACCGCGTTGGAGAACGCGGGCACGCCGCCCACGTTCGGGCTCTCGCCCACCCCCTTGGCGCCGATGGGATGATGCGGCGAGGGCGTGACCGTGTGGTCGGTCTCCCAGTGGGGGGTCTCCACCGCGGTGGGGATGAAGAAGTCCATGAACGAGCCGTTCACGACATTGCCGATGGCGTCGTAGCGGATCTCCTGGCCCATGGCGATGGCGAAGGCCTCCGTGAGCCCGCCGTGCACCTGGCCCTCGATGATCATGGGGTTGATGCGGGTACCGCAGTCGTCCAGCGCGTAGAAGCGGCGCACCTTGTAGACGCCGGTATCCACGTCGATGTCCATGACGCAGATGTAGGCGCCGAACGGGTAGGTCATGTTGGGCGGATCGTAGTAGCTCACGGCCTCCAGACCCGGCTCCATGCCCGGCGGCGGCGAATTGTAGGCGGCCCAGACGATCTCCTTCATGCTCTTGGATTTCTCGGGCAGGCCCTTGACGCGGAAGCCGTCGATGTCCCACTCCAGGTCGCCCTCGTGCACCTCCAGCATGTAGGCGGCGATCATCTGCGCCTTGTTGCGGATCTTGCGCGCCGCCATGGCAATCGCGGCGCCGGCCACCGGCGTGGAGCGCGAGCCGAAGGTGCCGATCCCATAGGGAGCCGTGTCGGTGTTGCCCTCCTCAACCGTGATGTCGTCCGCTGGGATGCCGATCTCGGTGGCGATGATCTGAGGGTAGGTGGTCTCGTGGCCCTGGCCCTGGGACTTGGAGCCCATGCGCGCCGTCGCGCTGCCCGTGGGATGCAGGCGGATCTCGCAGCTGTCGAACATGGCAAGCCCGAGGATGTCGCAGTTCTTCGAGGGACCGGCACCGACGATCTCGGTGAAGAAGCAGAGGCCGATCCCCATGATCTCGCGCGTCTCGCCGCGCTTGAAGGCCTCGCGCTTGGCCGCCTGCTCGGCGCGCAGCTGCCGATAGCCGACGCTCTCCAGCGCCTTGTTCATGGCCGTGTGGTAGTTGCCGGAATCGTATTCCCATCCGAGGGCCGACTGGTAGGGGAACTGCTCGCTACGCACAAAGTTCTTGAGGCGCAGCTCGGCCGGGTCCATGCCCAACTTCTGGGCCAGAATGTCCATGCCGCGCTCGATCGCATAGGCAGCTTCCGTGACCCTGAGCGAGCAGCGGTAGGCGACGCCGCCTGGCGCCTTGTTGGTGTAGACGCCGTCGACCACGACATGCGCGACCGGGAAGTCGTAGGAGCCGGTGACGATGTTGAAGAAGCCGGCCGGAAACTTGGAGGGGTCGGCGCAGGCGTCGAAGCCGCCGTGGTCGGCGATGACGTGCACACGCAGGCCGGTGACCTTGCCCTCCCTGGTGGCCGCGATCTCGGTCGTCATGTGGTAGTCGCGGGCGAACGAGGTGGTGGTCAGGTTCTCGATCCGGTCCTCGACCCACTTCACCGGCCGGCCGGTCACGATCGAGGCGACGATGGCGCAGATGTAGCCGGGATAGGCGCCCACCTTGTTGCCGAAGCCGCCGCCGATGTCGGGCGAGATGATGTGGATCTTGTGCTCGGGGATCTTGGAGAGCAGGGAGGCCACGGTGCGGATGATGTGTGGCGCCTGGAAGGTGCCGTAGACCGTCAGCTCGCCCTTGATCTTGTCGAACGAGGCGACGCACTGGCACGTCTCCAGGGGCGAGGGGTGCGTGCGGTGGTAGGAGATCAGCTCCTTAATGGTCACCTCGGCATTGGCGAGCGCGGCGTCGGTGCCGGCCTTGTCGCCCACCGTCCACTCGAAGATGTGGTTGTGGTGCTTGCGGGGCCCGTGCGCGCCCGAGGTCTTGCCGACGAGGTCTTCGCGCAGCACCGGCGCGTCGGGCGCCATCGCCTTGAAGGGATCGATGACGACTGGGAGCTCCTCGTACTCCACCTCGACGGCCTCGACGCCGTCGGCCGCGGCGTAGCGGTCCTCGGCAACGACGAAGGCCACCTCCTGGTTCTGGAACAGCACCTTGCCGTCGGCCAGCACCATCTGCACGTCCTGGGCCAGCGTCGGCATCCAGGCGAGGTTGACGCCCTTCAGCTCCTCCGCCGTCAGCACGGCCAGCACACCCGGCACCTTGAGCGCCTTGCTGGAGTCGATCCGCTTGACCCTGGCGTGGGCATACTGCGAGCGCACGAAGTCGCCAAACAGCATGCCGGGCAGCTTCACATCGTCGACGTAGTTGCCCTTGCCTTGCGTGAAGCGGATGTCCTCGACGCGCTTCCTCTTGCAGCCCATGCCTTCGAGCTTGGCCTCGCGCTGCTCCCGGGTCAGAACGGCCGTGGTCATTCCGCTGCCTCCGCAAAGGTCTCGCCGCGCAGCTTGGCGGCCGCATACTGGATGGCTTTGACGATGTTCTGATAGCCCGTGCAGCGGCAGAGGTTGCCGGCGATGCCGAAGCGGATCTCGTCCTCGGTCGGGCGCGGGTTCTCCTGCAGGAGGCGATGCGCCCGCATGATCATGCCGGGCGTGCAGAAGCCGCACTGCAGGCCGTGCATCATGCGGAAGCCCTCCTGCAGGGCGTGCAGGGAGCCGTCCGGATTGGCCATGCCCTCGATGGTGGTGATGTGGGCGCCGTCGGCCTGCACGGCGAACATGGTGCAGCTCTTCACCGACTTGCCGTCGAGGTCGACCGTGCACGCCCCGCAGTGCGTGGTGTCGCAGCCGATGTGCGAGCCGGTCAGACTCAGGGCCTCCCGCAGGTGGTGGATCAGCAGCGTGCGCGGCTCGACGAGGCTTTCCACCTCCTTGCCGTTCACGGTCATCCTTACTTGGGTCTTGGCCACGGCGTTCCTTCCCATGATCAGCAATGGGCGAATGGTCAGTGGCGAATGCCGAATGGACCTTCCACCATTCGCGATTGGCCATTCGCTATTCGCCCCTTCAGCCCGTTGTCGTTCACCCTCTGGCGCGCGCGAACGCCCGCCGCAGCGCGCGCTCGACCATCACGCCCCCGGCATAGGTGCGGTACTCGGTCGAGCCGCGCGTATCGGAGGCGGGAGACATGATGGCGCGGGCGGCCCTGACGGCGGCGTCCAGGGCCGGCTTCTCCAGCGCGGTGCCGATCACAGCGGCCGCCGCGTCCTTGGCGAGCACCGCTGTGTCGGCGAGGTTGGAGAGCGCGATGGCGCATGCGGCGACCTTGCCGCGGGACAGGGTGAGGACGACGCCGGCCGCCGCGGTGGCGTAGTCGCCGATCTTGCGCTTGAGCTTCTCGTAGGCGTAGCCGTGCCCTGCCGGCGGGACCGGCATCTCGATGGCGGCGACGATCTCGCCCGGCGCGAGGGCGGTGACATAGGACCCCTGGTAGAAGTCGCGGGCCTTGACCGTGCGGCTGCCGCCCGTACTCCTCAGCCGGTAGCTCGCGTCGAGACACATCATGACGGCTGGCATGTCGTTGCCGGGATCGCCGTTGGCCACGTTGCCGCCCAGCGTGCCGACGTACCGGACCTGAGGGTCGGCGATCAGCAGCGACGCCTCCAGCAGGATCGGTGCCGCATCGGTCGCCACCCTGGACTGCTGCAACTCGTGCTGGGTGGTAGTGGCGCCGATCACGAGGGCGTTACCATTTTTCTGAATGCCCTTCAGCTCCGCAATGCCGCCGAGGTCGATCAGGTGCTGGGGTAGCGCCAGCCGCAGCTTCATCATCGGAATCAGGCTCTGGCCGCCGGCGAGCACGCGACCGTCGTCGCCGTGCTGGGCGAGCAGGGTCGCCGCCTCGGCGACGGTCTTGGGCCGGTAATAGGAGAATGGGGCCGGGATCACGGCGTCGCCTCCTTCGGTGCATCCTGCCGATGCGTTGCTCAGGCCCAGGGACGGGTTGGGAACGGGTTGGGGACCCGGAAAAAGCTAACGCTAGCGATTGCTGCGTTGCAGCCACAATTCTTCATGCACCAAAGCACTCGATTGGCAGGAGGTGGCGCACGAACGGCGGGGATTTTGCACGAAGTGCGTCAGGAAAGCTGACCCGAAAGTCACAGGTTTACGTGAGCTTGATGCGGCGCAAGGCCGAGATAGTGCGGTGCACAAAGGGGGAGGAAGGGCAGGGGAGCGGTTCGGCGGCGTGCGACGCAACAGGCGACGCTAGAGCCCTTTCCACTTGACGTGGATCGCGTCGTCTGCGGCTGACGCCCTGTAGCGTGCTGCCGTTTGCCTTTCGTTAAGGCTGATAGCGGAAACGGCGGCGCGCGGCCGCACGCGGCCTATC
>Ga0134122_10001915_pt1 | contig 15168 bp, 14 predicted proteins | sample KB302_FD_96461 | JGI IMG/M metagenome (GOLD analysis project Ga0134122, IMG submission 96461) | Terrestrial soil microbial communities without Nitrogen fertilizer from Kellogg Biological Station, Michigan, USA - KB3-0-2 | ecosystem: Environmental > Terrestrial > Soil > Unclassified ... | reverse complement strand
GACAACGTCGGCGTCGTCGGAGTGCAGTTCCTGCTCGATGGAGCGAATCTCGGCGCAGAAGACACGACGTCTCCGTACTCGATCAGCTGGGATACCACGACGGCCGCTCAGGGGCCGCATGTGCTGTCGGCGCGTGCGCGCGATGCGGCGGGCAATACGGCTGTGGCGGCGCCGGTGACCATCACGGTGGACAATGAGCCGCCGACCGGAACCATCGCGATCAATGGCGGAGCCGCGGCCACCAACAGCAGGACGACCACCCTGACGCTCGCCGCGATCGACGACTTCGGTCCGGTGACGCACATGCGGTTCTCCAACACGGGGACGACCTTCTCGGCGGACGAGGTGTACGCCACGACGAAAACCTGGACGCTGACGACGGGCGCTGGCACCAAGACGGTGTTCGTCGAGTTCCGGGACGCGGTCGGCAACTGGTCGGCACCGATCACGGACACGATCGTGTTCGACACGACTGCCGCCACCGTGTCCGGCGTCGCCGCCACCAACGTGACCAACGGCTCGGCCATCATCACCTGGACCTCGAGCGAACCGGCGACGTCTCAGGTGGAGTACGGCCCGACCATCTCGTACGGCAGCCTCACCGAGGTGGACACGACCCTGGTCACCGCCCACTCGACCGCGCTGGCTGGTCTGAATCCCTCGACCCTCTACAACTACCGCGTGCGTTCGGTGGACGCGGCCGGGAATCAGAGGATTGGCGTGAACCAGACGTTCACCACGCTGGCCGGTGCTCCCGATGCGACGCCGCCGTCCATTCCGACCAATCTCGCGGCCGTTGCCGTCTCGGCGACGCAAATCAATCTGTCGTGGAACGCCTCCACGGACAATGTCGCGGTCGCGGGTTACAAGGTTCTTCGCAACGGCGTCCAGATCGCGACGGTCGGCGCGCCGTCGTATGCGAGCGTGAATCTGGCGCCGAATACGAACTACACCTACACCGTGGCGGCATACGACGCGCTGAACAACACCTCCCAGCCGTCGGCAGCCGCGAGCGCGACGACGCTGCCGGATACCACGCCGCCAACTGTCGTGATTACGTCGCCGGCCGCCGGCGTGACGGTATCCGGAACCGTCGTCGTCACGGCCAACGCGAGCGACATCGGAGGAATCGCCGGCGTGACCTTCACGGTTGACGGGTCGACGATCGGGACCGAGGACATATCGTCGCCCTACTCCGTCAGCCTGAATACGACGACGTTGTCGGATGGAACACATACGCTGCGCGCCATCGCCAGGGATACCTCGAATGTCAGCACGACGTCGGCGCCGGTGTCGATTGCCGTCAACAACAGCGCGGCGCCGACGATGATGATCCGCTACGTGAACACCGCGTCGACGGTTGGAGGCGACGGCACGACCAACGCCACGACCGGCGCCAACCGTGCCTTCAAGTCGCTGCTCGACGCGATCAATTCGCTGCCGGACGTGCTGACGATGCCCGTCGTGATTTACTGCGACGGCGCAGGTGGACCGGACACGACACCCGTCAACCAGAAGCCGTTCGACATGGTGACGTCGGCGGCCAACTACCTGCTGATCACGACCAACGCGGCCAACCGCGCCAGGGCGCCGCACGACCCGGCGCGGTATACGTTGATGGGGACCAATACGAGCGTGCTCTACAACAACATCCCGAGCCACATCCGCATCGACGGCATCCAGGTGCAGCTGACGATCACGAACGGCGGGACCTTCATCGGCATCAAGACCAGCAACGCGAATGAGGTCGCAACCGACATCGATGCGCGGATCTCGAACAGCGTCGTGAAGTGCGTCGTCTCCAACGGCAACGCGATCGGCTTCAACACGCGCTTCCCGCTCGCGCCAGCGGGCGGAAATGCCTACGTCTGGAATTCGGTCGCCTACGGCTGCACGACGGGGTTCAACAACGACTTCCCGGGCGCGCAGTACGTCAACAACACCGCGTTCGACAACAACTTTGGTTACGTGGACGACGGCGGTAATTCGAATTCGATGAAGGTCATCAACTCCCTTGCGGCGAAGGGGACGAAAGCCGGCAGCATCGGGTTCGTTGGCACGTTCGCCCCGGGCTCGAACTTCAACGCCGCGGACGACGGCAACCGGGCCCCCGGTGCCAACTCCAGCGCGGTACGGACGTTTACGTTCGTCAATGCCGCGACGGGCGACGTACATCTGGCCCCCACGGACACCGGCGCGAAGGACCTCGGCACTACCGACCCGCTCGCGGGCAGGTTCGGCGACGACATCGACGGCGTCCCGCGCTCCGGAGTCTGGGACATCGGGGCGGACGAGGTCGGGCCGTAACCGCCCAGGCCGTGCTCAGGCTCTCCGCCGGAGCACGGCCTCCTGTTCGCACCCGGCGCGATCCTGCATCCATTCGGCGTGACGACGCAGGGAACCAATGCGATCGCTGGCGCCGCGCCGCGCATCCCGGCACCGAGCCTTCCCGGCGTGTTGCCTCGTCCCCGACGTCACTCCCGGATTTGCGCGATTCGGCAGACCGCCGTTAGACTGACGACCCATCGAACGTGTCGTCGCGCCGCTGTCCCACGGGTAACGTTGGAGGACAAATGCCGCACAAGACGCAGATCGCCGGTTTCGCGCTCGCCGTGATTGCCTTTTCGGCCGGCTCCGCTTCGGCACAGCTCACCATCGAGGTCAAGGATTACCTCACGATGCCGAAGACGGGGTTACTCAATGAGAAGGCCGCGAACGACGTGTTCTTCGCACGCGTCAACGCGCTGAAAGAAGAGCCTGGCGGTGCGACGCGGCTGTTCGTTCCCGATCAGAACGGGCCTCTCTACATCCTGGACAAGGCGACGCAGAAGCTGACGACGTATCTGGACTTCAACGGTCGAGACACGCGCCCGGGCATGTTCCACAGGTTCAGCTACGAACAAGGATACGGCGTGGGGCTGAACAGCCTTGTGTTCGACCCTGATTACCGGAGGAACGGGAAGTTTTACACGGTGCACGACGAGGAAACGTCGCTCGCCGGGTCCAGCGTGCCGGACAACAAGAATTTTCCTGGCCTGAGTCCTTCCACCTACGTGCCGACGGCGATGATTGGTTCCCCGGGCCAGGCCGTGATCGAAGGCGTCATCGTCGAGTGGACCGACACGAACATTTCGAATTCCACATTCGAGGGCACTGCCCGCGAGATCCTGCGCGTGCAGCTCACCGGCCGGGCGCACCCGACGGGCGAGCTCATTTTCAATCCCACCGCCCGCCCGGGAGACGCCGACTGGCGCGTCATGTACATCGGTCAGGGCGACAGCGCGTCGGGCGAGTCGAAAACGCCGTTCCGAAGCAATCCGCAGCGGCTCGATACGCTGCTCGGCAAGGTGCTGCGGATCATCCCCGACTTGAACGAGCACGCCTCGACGAGCACGGTCAGCGACAACGGCCGCTACCGCATTCCCAACGACAACCCGTTCGTGTCCAAGCCGGGTGCGCGAAAAGAAATCTGGGCGTACGGGTTTCGCAACCCCCATCGTCTGAGCTGGGGCGTCGACCCGGCCAATGCCGCCAATAACCGTCTCATCGTGAACTCGGTCGGCTTGCACACGTGGGAAACGATCAACATCATCCACAAAGGCGCCAACTACGGCTACTCCGCACGCGAGGGCAACGAGATCGTGAAGGACGACAACACGACTGCCCCCTTACTCCCGGACGACAGGCTTCTGGTTTACGTCCACGACACCCCCACCGAGGAAGTGGTGATTCCGACCTACCCGGTCGCCCAGTACGGACACGTGCCCGGCGGCGGCGACGCGATTGGAACCGGCTACGTGTACCGCGGCAAGGCGATTCCAGCACTCCAGGGCAAGTATGTCTTCACCGACATTACGACCGGCCGCATCTGGTACACCGACTACAAGGACCTGCTGGCGGCCGACGATGGCAACCCGAAGACGATGGCGCAGATCCACGAGCTGAAAATCAGCTGGGACAATCCGAACGATTCGCCCGACGCCGCAGCGCAGATCTACGACACGATGTTTCCGATCGCTCAGGCCGCGTACCACGCTCGCGGCGGAAAGGATCCGGATTTGCCGGGCCGCGCGGATGTTTCGGGTATGGGGCGGGCAGATACGCGGATTGCGGTTGACGCGGCAGGCGAGTTGTACGTCTACACGAAAACCGACGGCATGATCCGCCAGGTGGTGAGGGCGAAGTAATAACGTGGGCTCTCGCGGATGAGACGGCCTCGTCTTATCGCGGCTGGGCGGTGCGGCCCGTATCGCTGCTCGAGGATCCGCTGGAGAATCCTCCCGACGTCACGCCGCCGGATGAGCCCGCGCCGGAATCGGAGGAGCCCCGCGAGGAGGAGTCGCTTCCTTCCGAGTTGACCCCCTGACGCGGCGACCCCGCGGTGTTGTCGATGGTCGCCTCGCGGGGACGTACGCGTACATAGCCGACGCCGTTGATCGCACGCCCGCCGCTATCGGCGGGCATCACGACACCACCGCTCGCGATGACGCCGCCGACACCAGGCACGTAGTAGTCGAGGAGGCCGCGACCCGGGTACGAATACGAGAAAGGCGTATAGAAATATGCGCCGTATGGATCGTAGAAATCGAAGAGCGATCCATAGAAGTAGGGCGAGTACGGGTACGCGGCGCTGAACGGCGACCCGAAGCCGCCGGGATCGAAGAACGAGCCGGTCCCGCCGCCGCCGCCGCCGGCTCGTTCGACCACGAAGCGCCTGGGATACGACAGCGCGATCATCAGGTCGATGACGGTACCGGGCACGTGCGCATCGGCGAGATCGACGAGACGCCTGCTGTTGAGGTCGAAGCGCGCGCTCGTGGCGACCAACGCCGCTTCCACGGCCCGAGGCGATACCTTCGCGCTCGCCTCTTTCACATCGTCGAGCGTCAGCGGCGTGCCGAACTGAAAGGCGACTGGCGCGCTGCGTTGATCCGGCGCGCGCCGATAGCGCCGGACACGGACGGTCTCCCGGCCCGGGATCCCGACCACCTGCACGTCGACCCAGACTCCGCTTCCGGCAATCAGGTCCAGACCGGATATCGTCCGCGGCTGCTGGTCGCCGCAGACGACCTCGGCGCTTGAAAACAGCCGCACGCCGGCGCGCGACCATTCGGCGCGCTGCGTGCCGCGGCAATCCGCGTCGTTGACGGGATGGACGGCGCCGTCGGCGAGGATGGTTTGCTCGAGCGCGGGCTGATTGCTGGCGAGCGTCTGCAGCGTGATCCCCGCGGGCTCGCTCGCGCGCGTGACGCAGACCGATACGCTCTGGGATCGACGCGCGGAAGGCGCACCAAGTCCTTCACCGGGATTGAAGCCGGCGTCGCGCTGGTTCTCGTCGATCAGCTGCCAGCAGCCGAGCCATGGCGCCCAGCGCGCATCCGGCCCCTGCTGGCCGTGTGCCGGGGCGGCAATCATCGACGCGACGATCAACGCTGTGGGAATGCTGAACTTCATATTGGCCTCGCGTCCGTGGACCATTCTACGCCCCGCGCGAGGCCATCGGTACCGATTCAAAACAGCACGTTCACGCCCGCCGACAGCCGAAAGCCGGCCAGATCGACCGGATTGAATCCCTGGAAGTCGCGTCCGAGCCTGGCGGACGCCCAGAGGTAGCGGCCGTCGAACGTCATGTACCAGGCTCGCCAGAACCTGATGTCGACGCCGCCGAAGGCGTGCGCGCTCGGCGTCCACCCCTTCGACTGGAACAAGTCGGAGAAGATCGGCTGAGGCGGGGGCGCGAGAGCGTCCACGAAGTCGCCCGACTGCGTGAGCTCGTACCAGAGGGCCCCGCCGCCTCCACCGGCATAGGGTGTAACCCGCGCGGGAATCCACGCAAACCTGCTGATGCCGCGGCCGCGCGGCGTGAGGGCCACGCGGACGCTGCCGCCCAGATTGACTTCGCGCAGCCGCGTGCTCTGCGTGATCGGCTGGCGGTTGTTGTCGACGAGATGGCGGTATTCGGACGCGATCGACTTCTGGCTGACGTCGACGCCGAAAACAGCGTCGAGGCGCTCGGTTATCCGAATCCCCAGATCCGCCGCCACGGCGGGGGCGTCGAAGTCGTTGCGATCGACCGTCAGGTTCTGCTCGACGAATCGGAACAGATCGCTTCCCGCGCGGGCGAACACGCGGCTGCCGCGCACTCCTATCGAGGCGCGCGGACGGCCGAACAGGAAGTCAGGCGTTGCTCCAGACTGCGCGGCCGCGACGGAGGGGGCGGCGAGCGTGAGCATCAGCAACAGCGGCGCACGCGGCATCGAGCGGAGCACGTGAGAGGCGGCGCTGATCATGGCTGCACCCCGCGTGAAACTTTACAGCATCGCCGCGAGCGTCGCGCACGCCAACGCAATCAGGATCGCCGTGAAGGCGATCCGCATGCGCCGTTGCATCTTTCGATCGGCGTCGGCCCCCTTCGACTGCCAGGCGATCCAACGCGCTTCCTGCGCCGCTGGCGTGTCCAGGACCTGGACGGCCGCTGGCATTGCCATCTCGATAGTTGCCATGACACACCCTCCTCACGAGACGTGTTGACGAGGCTTTGATGAGGAGACGGCCGCATGAAGACTTTCAGGGCGGCGCTCAGGAAAGCATCTTCATCCTATTCCTCTCGACGCGCTCGAACTGTCTCCAAGTGAACATCGTCATGTCGAGGATGCCTGTAGATTGAATATGCAAAGCCTCGAAAGGTGTTCCTTGTGCTGTCCTCCTCCGACGTTCCGCTCGCGCAGGCAATGATCCCGGGTGCGTACGAACGGAACACCTTGACACATCGCCAGCCGGGCTCGATGGGGGGGTCCCCGTTCGGCGCGACGGACATTCCAACCGGTCCTCGTTCGCTCAGTGCCGCGACGGTCGCCGACCGCGAGAGGGAAGGCGGCGGCGGGCCGAGTCAGCGGCGGCGGCGGACCGCTGCCCAGCCGCACGCTGGTGAAGCGGCTGCGAATATCGACCGCGACGAGTCTCGGTCACAAGGAGTCCGCGCATGGTTTCAACTCTGGTGGCGTCCGACCCGTCCCTGAAGGGACCGGCCAGGAGCTCCGTGTGGATGGGATCGACTGTCTGATCATGAAGGAAGACGACGTGCTCGCGATCCAGGAACGGGGTGTTTGATGTCGAATCAGATTACGTACGGGGACGAGTCTCGTCAGGCGATCCTGCGCGGAATCAACGGCCTTGCCAACGCCGTCAAGGTCACGCTCGGACCGAAAGGGCGTAATGTCGTCCTCGGTACCGCGTTCGGATCGCCCACCATCACCAAGGACGGCGTGACGGTGGCGAAAGAGATCAGCTTGCCAGACGCGCTCGAGAACATGGGCGCGCAGATGGTCAAGGAAGTCGCGAGCAAGACGTCGGACGTCGCCGGTGACGGCACGACGACCGCGACGGTGCTCGCCCAGGCGATGTACCGCGAGGGCGCCAGGAACGTCACCGCCGGCGCGAACCCGGCGGCCATCAAGCGCGGCATCGAGCAGGCCGTGGAAGCGATCACGCGCGAGCTCCAGCGCATGTCCAGGCCGGTCACCGGCCCGATGATCGCGCAGGTGGGCACGATCTCGGCGAACCATGACGACAGCATCGGCCGCGTCATTGCCGACGCCATGGAGAAGGTGGGCAAGGACGGCGTCATTACGGTGGAAGAAGCCCGCACCATGGACACGTCGCTCGAGTTCGTCGAAGGCATGCAATTCGACCGCGGCTATTTGTCGGCGTACTTCGTGACGGATCCCGAGCGCATGGAAGTCGTGCTCGAGAATCCGTTGGTGTTGATGCACGAGAAGCGCATCAGCGCGATGAAGGACCTGCTGCCGGTGCTGGAGCAGGTCGCCCGCGCCGGCCGACCGCTGTTGATCATTGCGGAGGACGTGGACGGCGAAGCGCTGGCGACACTCGTGGTGAACAAGCTGCGGGGGACGATTCAGGTGGCGGCCGTCAAGGCACCGGGTTTCGGCGACCGCCGGAAGGCGATGCTCGATGACATTGCCGTGCTGACAGCCGGAAAGGCGCTCACCGAGGATCTCGGATTGAAGCTCGAAGGCACGACCATCGCGGACCTTGGCCAAGCCAAGCGGATCACGATCGACAAGGACCACACGACGATCATCGAAGGCGCCGGCAGCGCCGCGTCGATCGCTCGCCGCGTCACGCAGCTGCGCGCGCAAATCGACGACACGACGTCCGACTATGACCGCGAGAAGCTGCAGGAACGTCTCGCCAAGCTGGTCGGCGGCGTGGCCATCATCAAGGTCGGCGCCGCAACCGAGACCGAGATGAAGGAGAAGAAGGCGCGCGTCGAGGACGCCATGCATGCCACCAAGGCTGCGGTCGAAGAGGGCATCGTCGCGGGTGGCGGCGTCGCGCTCCTGCGGGCTTCCATGGTGCTGGCGACGCTGCAACCGCCCGGTGAGGAACAGGTCGGCGTCAACGTCGTCCGCCGGGCCGTCGAGGAGCCGATGCGGTGGATTGCGGCCAACGCCGGTCACGAAGCGTCGATCGTGGTGCAGCGCGTGAAAGAGATGAAGGGGAACGAGGGTTTCAACGCGCTGACCGAGCGGTACGAGGACCTGGTCGCCGCCGGCGTGATCGATCCCGCGAAGGTGGTCCGCTCGGCCCTGCAGAACGCGGCGTCGGTGACCGCGCTGCTGCTGACCACGGAGGCTGTCGTCTCGCGTATCCCGGAGATGGTGGCCGCGACCTGAGCCGGAAATGAGCGGCTGCACCCGCTCGCGCTGAGCCCGCGAATCGGGTCGCGTCTAGGGCCGTCGCTCGAACGCAACCGTCCGCGCCGGCAGGTTTGGCGTCGCGCTCCGTCGCGCCACGTTCCATGCATCAGCGTGCCGGTCCACGTCGTCGGCCGGGTTGGTCCACCAGTCCAGGGCGGTACGCGCACGCGCCGGCAGCGCACAGCCGAGGAGGGACTCCACTTGCTCGAATGTCAAGACGACGGTCGAAGCGTAGCGACGCTCCAGGTAGGTATAGAGCCCCAGGTATGGGGCAGCAACAGCCGGCGTCGCCGGTGCGATCGCGGCGACAGCGGTTCCGCGGCCCGGAACCGGCGCCGCGTTGCGCCACCGCCCCCACAGCCATTCGACAAGAGTCATACGCGCCGCGATCGCATGTTGACGGCCATCCATTCGAGGAGCGCCTGGCGCTCATCGTGATCGAAACCCGCGTCCGGATTGAGGATCACCACTCGCGCGACCCTCGGTAATCGACCATCCATTTCTCGCTCATCGACCCGAGATCTGTCGGGATCACGCCCCTCCCTACTCGTACGGCGGACGTGAGCGCGCAGACAGCGATGACGAGGATGACAGCGATGACAGACAACAGCATAAGCGGCCGCCAGTCGCCTAACCGGCGTCGGCGTTGAACGATGTTCGCAGATTGCGCCGTGCGTGTATGTGCGGTTGTGAACACGCATGCACCGGGAACGGTTGGCCCGTCACCTTGGGACGCATCGAAGGTCGCCCCATTCGCGATGCCGCCGGGCTGGAACGTCTGCCGAGTGGTGTGCATTCGAGAACATTCGAGTCGAGCGACCATCCGTACACTGCCGGCATGTCCGGTTCGATGGTGACGCCCGCAATGAGGCGTCGTGGACGCGGAGAATGGGGAGTGGCATGACTGAGGTGATGATCGACCTTGCGGAAACCGTGTCGGACGCGCGCGGCATATTCCACGCGCGGGCGATGGCACGTCAGCGACGCGACAGCAGCTGGGAGGGGTGGCTCGAGTTCGTTCGTGCGGACGCGGACGCATCCGTTCGCTACGCTACCCCCATCGAAACACATCAGCACGATCGCGTGACGATGGAACGGTGGGCGTCCGGGCTGACCCGCGTCTATGCGGAAGGGGCGCTCGCGCGCGCCCGGATGCCACAGACAGCCATCGAAGCGCCGGAATCGCTGATCGCGCTGCAGGAAATCGCGGACGTGCTGGACCGTCGGATCCCACACCTCGAGCGGGACGGAGAAGCGCAGATTGCAGCGGATGCGAAGGAGCTGTGCGCGGCGGTCGTGCTGCGGATCGCGGTCATGCGCAGCGGAGCCGACAAGGGACCGCGCCGCCCCGCTGTCCAGAACAGCACAGACGCCGTTCGTTCAAACACCTAGGATGCTCGAGAGGCACCACCATTAACGCGACCACACCGATTGGAGCCGTATGTCAAAGCTACTGTGCGTGATTCTTGGCGGCGCGATATTCGCGAGCGGCTGTGGCCCGACCGCGGCCGATAGCGGGAGCGCCGCCACAGACGGCGCGATCAGCGGCGCCAAACCGGGGGCGCAGTCATCCGGCGCGGCGCCGGCCGCGCAGGTCGCCACGAAGGCGCCGGCACCGAGTTACCGCGAAGTCACGATTCCGTCGGGCACGACACTCAGCCTGAGCCTGACGAGCGCCGTCGCATCGGACACGAGCAGGGTCGAAGATGCCGTCAGCGCGGAGCTCACGCGTGCGGTGACCGTGGACGGGCGCGACGTGCTGCCGGCCGGCTCGACAGTGGCGGGACAGGTGACGAGCGTCGACGCCTCTGGCCGCGTCAAGGGACGCGCGCAGGTGGCCTTCCGCTTCAACTCGCTGACGACCGGCGGCACGACGTACGACGTGCAGACGGCTGCGCTCTCGCGCGTCGCCTCCGCTACCAAGAGCGAGGATGCGACGAAGATCGGGATCGGCGCGGGCGCCGGTGCCGTCGTCGGCGGATTGCTCGGCGGCAAGAGCGGCGCGGCGAAGGGTGCCGCGGTCGGCGGCGGCGCCGGCACGGGTCTCGTGCTCGCCACGAAGGGCCAGGAGATGCGCCTCGCGCCCGGCGCCGATGTGACGACGACGCTCACCGCGCCGTTGACCGTGCGGGTCAGGATCAGCTAGCCGCATCGAATCGGGTCAAGGATCGGATCCCTGACCCGCGATTCGGCCCGCGACCGGCATGAGATAATTCGCCGAAATGCCGGTGAAGAAGAGGGTCGCGCCGCAAACAGGACTTCCGCCAATCCCATCGTTTGAACTCCAGAAGTTCCTCGAGTCCGCCGGAATCAAGCGAAAAATCACGAAATATGCGAGGTCGGCGGTCGTCTTCGCGCAGGGGGATGCCGCAAGCGACGTGTTCTATGTGCAGCTGGGCAGTATCAAGTTGTCGGTCCTGTCAAAAACAGGCAAGGAAGCCGTCGTCGCGATATTCGGACCTGGCGACTTCTTCGGGGAGGGCTGTCTCGCCGGGCAGCCCCGCCGGATCGCGACCGCCTCGGCACTCAGCGCCAGCTCTCTGCTCGTGATCGAAAAGAAGCAGATGCAGGAGATGATCCACAACGAGCCGGCACTGGCGGAGCGCTTCTTGACGCACATGCTGGCGCGAAACATCCGCATCGAGGACGACCTCATCGATCAGCTGTTCAACTCGAGCGAGAAGCGCCTGGCGCGCGCGCTGCTGGTGCTGGCGCGCTATGGCAAGAACGATCAGCCCCTGGTTGCTGTGCCACGATTGTCGCAGGAGACGCTTGCCGCGATCGTCGGCACCACGCGCTCGCGCGTCAACTTCTTCATGAACAAGTTCCGCAAGCTGGGGTTCATCGAATACAACGGCAGCATCAAGGTCAACAGCTCGCTGTTGACGGTCGTGCTCCGCGACTAGGTCAGTCCTGCAGGACGACGCTCAACATCGAGCGATGGATCTGGATACCCCTGTCCAGGGTGCGTCGCTCGAGGAATCCCCGCTTGCGGAAGCTGTTCATCAGGCGATCGACGGTTGAGCGAGTCAACCCGCACATCTCCGCGAGCACGCTCCGGGAAATGGTCGGCAACGCATGGCGCGGCAACTGGTGCTCGTCGAAGCCTGCGAGCAACAGCAGCGCCTTGGCGAGCCGTTTTTCGCTCCGGTTGAAAATCTGGTTGACGATGTCTTGCTCGATGCGCGCGTTCCGGGCCAGCATCTGCGACCGGAGCCAGTCGGACAGCGGGACGTCGTGGTGCAGCTGTCGACGCATTTCCGCCGTCGCAATCCTGATGATGGTGCAGCCGGTCATCGCCTCGGCGCTCGACCTGCGGCGCCGCTGGCCCGCCAGAGCGCCTTCCCCGAACAGCGCACCCGCGCGAAGCTCGCCCACGACGGCGGTCCTGCCTTGCGGAGACATCACCGAGAGCCGGACGCGGCCTTTCTCGATGTACATCACACCCGCGCAGCGATCGCCCTGCGCGAAGATGGTGGCTAGCGGCTCGAATCTCGCGGTCGTGGTAGCCACGGCGCGGGACTTGAGCAGGATGCCTCCCGCATGCGGTTTCGCGCGTGCGCGCTCGCTGGTCATCGCGTCACCGTCCCGTTGGCAAAGAGCCATGCCCATGCGCACGTCGCAGCTCCTGCGGCCGTCCACGCGCTGACGGGTTGACGCCGCACCAGGCGCCATGCTCGAGACAGACCGGGCATTGGTACGTTCATCAGCGGTCAGACGAGTCGGCGACCCTGGATCACGCGGACCAGCAGCATGACGATCGCGACGACGAGGAGGATGTGGATCAATCCGCCGCTCGCGGTGGAGGTCACCATCCCGAGCAGCCACAGAACGACCAGCACGATCGCAACGGTTGTCAACATGAGACAACGGTAGACGCCCCAGCAACGGATGTCTGTCTTCTTGTGCACATGCGCACGTGTGCATAAGGCGACAGACGCGAGTCGCGGCGACGGCTACGATGTCCGCACAGGATGTCGCTGCGATAGGTCCCGCCCGCTTCTCTCGTTCTCGCAGCCAGTTCCCTTCACCAGTCAGGAGTCGTTGATGTCCATTCGAAAACAGAGTCGGTGTATCAATCGCGCGGTCGTGGCCGTGCTTGCTCTCGCCGTGCTCGTCATTGGTTCCACCATTGCATCCGCGCAGTTCGCAAACAAGAAGACGACGGTCACCTTCAACGAGCCCGTGGAGATTCCGGGGGTCGACGCCCAGGTGCTGCCAGCGGGCGTCTACGTCTTCAGGCTGCTCGACTCGTTGTCCGACCGGCACATCGTGCAGGTGTTCAACAAGGACGAGTCGCACATCTACGCGACGATCCTCGCCATCCCCAACTACCGCCTTCGCGCCACGGACAAGACGGTGATGACGTTCGCCGAGCGCGCCGCCGGCGACCCGCAGGCGATCCGCGCGTGGTTCTATCCGGGCGACAACTGGGGCCAGGAGTTCGTCTATCCGAAGACGCGCGCGCTGCAGCTGGCCAAGGTGACCAACCTGCCGGTGCTCTATATCCCTGACGAGCTCGCGCCGAACCTCGTGGCGCCCGTGCGCAGCGCGGACGACGCCCCGGTCGTGGCGCTCAAGACCGCACCGCTGCGCGCCGTCCGACCGACCGGTGACGACGTGGCGATCGCGACGGTCATCGAGACGCCGCCGCGGCAGGTCGCAGGACTGCCGAAGACCGCCAGCATGATGCCGGCGCTGTTCCTCATGGGTCTCCTGTTCATGGCCGGCGGGTTCGCCCTCAAGACGTCGTGCGCCCGCTCCTAGCGGTCACGCTCTCCAGCCTCGTGCTGGCTGGTTCCGCTCTCGTCTCGGCTCAACAGGGCCGGGACGAGCCGCACCTCAGCGTCGCCGTGGACGTCGATCTGGTGGTGTTCAACGTCACGGTCACCGACCGCAGGGGGCGTTCGATCCCGGACCTGCAGCGCACAGACTTTCATATCGACGAAGACGGCCGCGCGCAGGACGTCGCGCTGTTCGACGCGAACGACGTTCCGGCGAGCGTGGGGCTGATTGTCGACAACAGTGGCAGCATGGCCGACAAGCGTGCCGACGTGGTCGGCGCCGCGCTCGCCTTCGTCGCCGCCAGCAATCCCCGCGACGAGATGTTCGTCGTCAACTTCAACGAACATGCCTACATGGGCCTGCCGGTGCCGTTCACGAGCGATGCGCGCCAGATTCATGCGGCGCTCCTGCAACGGCCGCCGACCGGTCTCACGGCGTTGTACGACGCGCTGGCGCTGGGCATCGACCATCTGCAGGCCGCCACGCGCGACCGGAAGGCCCTCGTCGTGCTGAGTGACGGCGGCGACAACGCCAGTCGCCGGTCGCTGGACGAGGTGCTGCGCTACGCACGGCAATCGAACGCGACGATCTACACCATCGGCATCTACGACGAAGTCGATCGCGACAAGGATCCGCGCACGTTGCGCAAGATTGCGGGCCTCAGCGGCGGTCGCGCGTACTTCCCCCGCGCGCTCGACGACCTGGAGCGCGTCTGGCGCGACATTGCCGGCGGCATTCGCAACCAGTACACGGTGGCGTATCACTCCAGCAATCCAATCCGCGACGGCGCGTTTCGAAGGGTGACGATCACGGCGGGGCGCAACGGGAAGCGCGACCTGCGCGTGGCCGCGCGCGACGGCTACTTCGCTCCCGGTGGAGGGCCACGATGAAGCGGCTTCGACGGGTGGTGATGGCCCTCGGGATTGCGGCCGTGGCGTACGCCGGCGGCGCCCTGGCGTATGGAGACGTAGCGCAGCGCTACGCGTCGTGGAAGTTCGTTCACGAACGCCGCGCCCCGGCGGCCGTCGAACGCACGGCTGCTGCCGTGGATTCCCCTCCAGAGGTGCACGACGGAGACCGCATCGGCCGGCTCGAGATTCCGCGGCTTGGCCTGTCGGTCATGGTCTTCCAGGGCATCGAGGAGAGCGCGCTCCTTGCCGGCGCCGGGCACGTCCCTGGCACGCCGCCGCCCGGCGGCGACGGCAACGTCGTCATCGCGGCCCACCGCGACACCTATTTCAGGAAGCTGGCGGGGGTCCTGCCACGGGACCGCATCCGCGTCGTCACGCTACGGGGAACGTACGAGTACGCCGTGGACTCTTCCGAGACCGTCGACCCGGACGCCACGCAGGTGATGGAGTCGCGAGACCGCGACGAGCTGACGCTCATCACCTGCTATCCGTTTTATTTCGTCGGCAGCGCGCCAAAACGGTTCGTCGTGCACGCGTCCGCGGTGGAGGTGTTCAATTCCGCACAGACCGCGCGGCGGGATCGGTCTACGTTCTCACACTGACGGGTGACGCCCCATGCAACAGAAGTCCGATCTCGCCCTTCTCGCCGATCCCGCTCTCCGACACAGCCTGCCGAAGAGTCCCACCGGCATCCGGGGCCTCGACGAGATCACGCTCGGCGGGCTGCCGCAGGGGCGGCCGACGCTTGTCTG
>Ga0134122_10001914_pt1 | contig 15173 bp, 19 predicted proteins | sample KB302_FD_96461 | JGI IMG/M metagenome (GOLD analysis project Ga0134122, IMG submission 96461) | Terrestrial soil microbial communities without Nitrogen fertilizer from Kellogg Biological Station, Michigan, USA - KB3-0-2 | ecosystem: Environmental > Terrestrial > Soil > Unclassified ... | reverse complement strand
CGTGGATGAATTGGCTCGGGTACTGGACAAGTCCGACAAAGTATAAGTTTCTCTTCCTATGCGCCTCCAAGCCTATCTGTGCTCTGGGCTTTCGGTATCTCTTGCCTCATTGTTGTCCTTCCTACTGGAGGCCCCCAATTATGAAAACTTTTTCATCATGCCTTCATCGTTTCATCATGTAGGGGCCATACAATGCGAGACAAAGATGGGTCCCTACCAGGGTGTCCTGATGCATGACGCTCTGGCATGGCAGAGGGTTATCGGGAGATGGACGCCCCTGGTAACCCTCCTTTTTTTCCTTGTGCCCTCCTCCTCCCGATGCTGGGGAATGCCCTGGTTCTTTTCCTCCTTCATTGCGTGCTAGATATCCACCCGTGGATCTTCATCGCGCCATTAATGAGCATGTATACGAATGTAGAGCACTCATCGTCCGTTTACAGTCTAATGAACAAGACAACGTAACGGAAGTCGACCTCGTAGTCCTTCGAGCACAGTTGTTCCTCCTGGATATTGCTGCAGCCGACCTACAAAAGCTAAAACGGCTTCACCATATGGGGAAGGGCACCTAAACGAAGGTCCCGCCAAGTTATCGCCAGGCCACGGGACATTGCACCTACTTCACCCCCCTTTGGTTTTTCGCCAGAAACTTCAGTAGCTTTTTTCACAGCCGACTGTTAGTCCCATAGATAAAATAATCTTCCTTCCCAAAGCTGACACCCGGTAGGAGGGTTGACCCTTTTCCCTTTAGAGGGGAATCTTGCACTTATGACCATACTGGGTTAATGAACTGGAGTGGCGAGCATATGTGAAGCTAACATCCGATGATCTATCTGCACAAAATCATTCCAGCACTGTTTCTACCTGTTGGGATATTGTTGCTGTTGCTGTTGAGTGCCGCATTTTGGAAAATGCGGATTCTTGCTTTGTCTTGTGCCGTGCTTCTGTTCCTCCTTAGTATTCCCCTTACCTCGAACTATTTAATTCGGTCTGTAGAACAATTTGAGACTCGACGACTCGTGAGTGAGGTGGGGACAGGAGATGCAATTGTGGTGTTGAGTGGCATGTTGACGTCAGCTCCCCTAGCTGGTGGTGGATTCATTTCAGAATGGATTGATCCCGACCGATTCTTTGCTGGCATTGAACTAATCAAAGCGAGCAAAGCTCCCATAGTCATCTTCACGGGCGGCAAAATGCCGTGGACGTCGAGCAAGCCGGAAGGGGAAATATTAAAGGAATATGCCGTTCAGTTCGGGGTCCCTGCTGGCCGAATCATTCTCACTTCGAATGTCGAGAGTACCGAGGATGAGGCACGGGAGGTTCAGAAATACCTGGGGAGCGCAAAAACAGTGATTCTGGTTACATCAGCTTTTCACATGCATCGGGCGGAAGCTCTTTTTGTCGCCCATGGATTACAGGTCATTCCATTTCCAGTGGATTTTAAGATAGACGCCTCACAATCATTCACCGTCTTAGATGTCTTGCCGAATGCTAGCAGTTTGAGTGGGTCAGAAAAGGCGATGAGGGAGTGGTATGGAAGAGCATACTACTTATTAAAGCAAGCTGTTGCATCAACTCAATAGTTCGTATCGGCAAATGCTCTCACCCATACCCAAGGCTTACGTCGGTCAATGATGAGGACGCGACGCCATCATTTCACCCCTAGCCACACTGGGTCCCCGAAAAACCAAATGACTAGGATTATCAGGGCGGGCACCAAGATGATGAGCGCATCCTCGACCATGGCACGAAGCTGATAGCGTCGATAATCAACCCGCATACAGTCAGCATATATTCTGAAAGGAACGGTCGGCCCTCGGAAAGTCCCGAGCAGAAAAGTGCGAATCACCTTTCAAGACAGTCCGCCCCGTCGACAGCTTCTTTCACCAGCGAGTGCATAGGACCGACACTCTGGACGCCCGGCGCCGCCAGAGTGTAGTCTATGGTGGCGGCATCGGCGTTTCGTGCCCTGGTGCCGCACGTTCATGAGGGCAACAGATGGCCTCCCGATGGGATGAACTCACGGCTGAATTTGAATACTTGGAGGCGCAGGACACGCAGGTCCGATTCCTTACCGACCGCACAGGTTTTTCAGCTGATGCCATTAACCGGGTGTTAATCCATCTCACTCCGGCCATATTCGGCGAAGAATGGGACCTCGAGGCCCAGGCACGGGACGCGGGGATAAGTGTAGAAGATTATGGGCTCGCCATGAGTCCGTTACTGCAGATGAGCATGGAGCAGGCACAGGCCCGGTTGCATGAGGTTGAAGCACAGCTCGCTCGCGGGGAAAATCCCGAGCCCACGGTCGATGAGCTTGAAAAGGTCAGGAAGTTTGAAACGATTGTGGGGAAGATCACTAGCATGAGCGGCCAGAGGCCCGATGTCGTGGTGGCGATATTGTTCGCAGTCAGCGTGTTGAAGAATCGCCAGCGGGAAATCATACAAGAATTAGCTCGCCTGAAAGCCTCGGGAGAAGGTCCGGCCTAGCTTTCATGTCAGGGGATTCAGGGGGCGACTCGAAAGATTGGGAACATCGACAGCGCCTGGTTCTTCTCACTGATCTTGGCCTCAATGCGATCTCTAGGGAAAATCTGGTCCGACATCCCGCGCCTCAATTACGACCTCGAGAGTTTTGACAAAGAAGGAAGCGAAAGAACAGAGCAAATGATCATTTCGACCTACCAATAACTAGGGTTCTCCCCAGGTTCAAGCCTCTAATCGATGTTATACAAGAACAATGTCCTACCTAGGGTGAACGGCCTCACCTTCGGCGCGACACAGGGAGGGTTATCGGGTTCTGGTGGCTCGCTCCTGGTAACCCTCTTTTACTTACGACCTACGCCCTCTGCCCATCTAGGCGCTTGGACTCTTCTCCTGTCCTGATTAGTATCCTCTGATGTCCCTCAATATTGATCCTCCCACAACTACAATCCTTCTCATTGACGACAATGACAAGGATCGCACGTATTATGCTGAGCGCATCAGGGTCGACTTGCCGGACTGTCATGTACTCGAAGCCAAGGATGGAAGTTCAGGTTTAGAACTGTACAAATCTCACAGGCTCGATTGCATCGTCACCGAACTCTATCTTCCCGATATGTCAGGCTATGAATTAATGATCGAAGTGTCCCACGGGCGAGCAAGCCTGCCAGCGCGGTCGTTATCCTGACGCGGGCGGTGTGGAGACCCTTGAACGATCGTGCCCTACAACATGGAGCCCAAGCGTACTTAGTGAAACGCTTCACGTCTGGTCATGAGTTGGGAGGAACCATTCAGAAGGCCATTGCTCTGGTGGGGCCGACTCGGAAGGATCGGAAACAATAACAAGTTTTCCTCTACACTCTCCCCCTGTGCGGTCCTAAACCATTCCTCCGTCGCTCTTCAAACCCCTCCTCAAGTATTTGATTTTGTTACAGGGCGGAGGGGTTATATAGGGAGTTTGGCTATGGGGATGCTCTAGTGGCTGGGGCGGGTCTCGTTTTGGACTGCTATACTGAAGATAGCAAAATGGTTCGTAGTGACGAGCGAAACTCATTAAATGGAGAAGATCATGGCAAAGAAATTAAACCTGTGCCCGAAGTGCAAGCAACCCATGGTACCTCATGCCTACACACGGAACGATAAAGACGTGCTAACCCAAACCTGGTGGTGCAACCCCTGTAAAAAGACAGGCAGTTGTAGAACCACACTGACATAGAACATGGTCGGCCCTTTACCACACTGAGGGCCTCCCCCTGACTACTCTCAGTCCCTTCCCGGTTTCCACCCGTGGTTTGTGCCACTCTTCGCATATCGGTATGACACACCTGGATGATATCTCGACGATAATTGAAATTCTTCTTGGCATAGTTGCAATCCCCTTCAGCATCCTCAAGATAGCGAAGTATCTACGTGCTTGGTCGGGGCCATCTTCTAAGAAACCTCGACGAAGGAAGGCGCGCGGAGCTACGCCTTGAAAGATTGAGGAACCTGTCACGGCCCCAGCACCACTAGCCGTTAACGCTACTTCTCGTCTGACGCCAACGCCAGCTCCAAGAAGGGTGTGGCCTGAGGTAAGTGCGCATTGCTTGAATCTTGACACTTCCCCATGGGTAGCCTAGCCTTGGTGTGCTCAGAGTGCAGTCCTTGGAAGATGATTCATGCGAACTCTAGTCCTGTTATCGTGTCTGATGGCTTTGCTCGTATTTGGAGGGTGTGTCAGTCCTGAGGAGTTCAAAGGACCCAATGGCAGAAATGCCTATTCCATGAGTTGTGGCACTAACCTCGATGCCTGTAACGGCAAAGCTAAAGAGGTGTGCCCCAAAGGCTATGACGTCCTTGACCGTGCAACCGAGACGGTCGCTGTTCCATACAAAGAGGCAATGGGAGCCACCCAGCAGTACCATCTCTCGATTGAGTGCAAGTAAACCCAGGAGGCACTATGTCAGAAGGCAAGGTACTATCACTCCAAGGCCAGCGTTCAGCGATGAAAAAACGATCGCTCCTAGAAGCGAATATTCCTATCACAATCGTCAATAATTCGAGTGTCGACTTTAAAGATTCTGAAGTGACAGTCAAGGACGACGACACAAGCACCGTACGTTCGGCATACTTCGGCTATATCATCGCCCACGCAAGAGATAATCGCACCCTGAGCATGCCAGGTCACATAGAGTGGTGTGCGTATAAGATTACGACGGTTGATGGAGAGATTATTGCTGGGGCTGGGGTGAGCAAGAATGCGCCGGGCATAGAGATAACGATTCGCGATTAAAAAATGCGAACGCCCTACATCACCCCGTTGCTGCCGGTATCTTGCTGCTCCGCCTCACCCTTTTCCGATGATGGTGAGTAGGTCCTCTAATCGAATGGCCTCGCCTGGGGTGAGCGTAAGAAATTCCACGCCAAACTGCTCACTCCCTACCCACCGCACCTGCGCCACCTCCACTTCGATGGGCGTCTGGTTGGCGCCTGGGAAGATCAGCACATGAAGACGATCACCCTTCTGGACGGGGGTCGTACTGTGTATGGCGCATCCCTGACGTGACAGGTTGACGGCTGTTCCATCCCACTCCGGCCCCGTGGACGAAACCGAGGAGGATAATTCCACCGAAAAGCGTCGCCAGCTCCTAAGTTCGTGATCGCCCATCCTTAGCCTCAAGGACTATGCAACCGGGTATTCCGATTCGAATTCTCTCCGCATAGTACGTGCGGTCCTTATCGTTATCATCAATCAGGAGGATGGTCGTGAAAGGGGAAGAGATCATGGGAGAGAGGTCCATAGCAACGCCATATATCAAAGTGTCGGCGGGGACTGGCCTCCATACAGCCAACAGGATAGGGCGGATGATGAACCGTATGTGAATCGGAGTCAATAGGAATCTTAACTACAAAAGGTGCGGATTTTCCCATCCGTCTATGTCCGTGCGACGGCGTCTGCTGATACGGCTTGATGAAGGAGAAGTGGTCTCTCGTTGCTATGCTCAACTTACTGCTCGGCTTGCGCAGGGGTTGGCTTCTCCATCTTTTTGACGCTATCGGACACCGGTTCATGGTTTGATTTCAGTGCTGAACCTGCAATGAGCTCCGTATTCGCCAGCGTCGTGAATACCAAAGTCATCAAGACCGCACCCAGAATAAGTTCGCAGATGATGATCCCATTCATACTGAGCATGTCTCATCTCTTTACTAAGTGCTAACCTATCCTTTTTATACCGTGAGTCAGCTCACATAGAGGCCTAGTATGCTGCCTTGTTTGTCATGCGATTTTCCCTAGGTACGCTCAATGCCTGATTGCTTCCTTCCCGAGTAACGCGATTTCTCTCCCCCACTCCAACTATTGTCGTTGTGGATGACTGTGACGGGGATCGCACGGAGCGGATTCGGCTCCTTAATACGATCTTGCTATTCAGCAGGGAGCGCAAGCATTCTTGGTGAAGCCCTTCACGTCGAAAGAAGAGCTGACGCAAATCATCCCGAAGGTCATTGCCTGGGTTGGAGCGAAGGAGAAAGCTCGTCAAATAACTATCCGGTTTGTGTCAGATGGGCGGGAGCCCCGTGAAAGCCATTGATCTCCCACGGGGCGCTTGGGAATATAGATGGCCAGCAACCGCTCCCCTCATTACTTCATGGGGTCAATCGAGAGCGCATGGTGTCCGTCGTTATAATGGACCACTTTCGCCTCAACAAAATCTCCTGGTGAAAAGTTTCTCGGCAGTTTGGTCGTTACGTCGAAATGCAAACTCACTTCTTTACCATTATTTCGCTCGATCACAAAGTAATCAGGATATATCGTTAACACCTTGCCCTTCATCGTGTACACGCCTTTTTGTGTGTCTTCATCTTGTTTGAGTAGGCCGGGAAGGCTGCCTTTCCTCGCGGAATTTTGTTCAGCTTGAATTTCGTCTACCGCCTTGTCGAATGCCATGGCGACAGGGGACAAACCGAGACACAACACACAAGCACAGGAAAGAATACTAGCGACTTTTGGTATCTTCATCATAGGAACCTCCTGGTAAGGGTTATATCAAAATTCTACGCCCTTCCGATTGTCCCCGGCGCTAGGTAGATACCTAGTCCCCATCCCCCCCTTCTGAACTACCTCCTTCTGGTCTTTTGCCAGGAGGTCAAATTCCGATATTCTTGGGCGAACAAGCAGAGGCTGAATTTCAAGGAGGGGTGATTATGAACCGTATAGGCTTCTACGAAGTCCGCGGTAGTTGTCTGCTGATGGTGAGTTTCGCCATGTTGACCTTCATCTGTGCTGTGGCCATGCTAAGTGCCTTGATGCGCCCGACTCGGTGGGCTGATCGCAAGCTAGCCCAATTCTAAATCGATTTCCGTTCCCTCTCTCACCATCCTCGGGTCTCTCCATGCTTCAAGACCCATATCCTGGAAGGGTCTAGGCCCAATCGATTGGCCTCGGCTTCCAACCGCTGAGGTGGCTCCTCAATAGGTTCTTCCGTCAAGTCGAATGTGCCCCAATGCATGGCGACGAAGTTTCGCCCTTGCACATCAGCGAAGACCTGCAAGGCCTCTTCAGGCGTAATATGAGTCATTTTCATCATCGAGGCTGGGCGATAGGCTCCAATTGGAATAGCCGCAAGATCGAACGGACCCAGCCGGACCCCAATCTCCTTGAATACCGGATAGTATCCTGTATCGCCAGCAAAGAAGACCCGCTTCGTCTCTCCGGCTAGGGCCCATGCGCTCCATAGGCGTCGATTCCGATCCCACAGGCTGCGCCCCGAAAAATGCTGAGCGGGAAGACAGGTAACCGTCAGGCCACGGACCTGTCGGCTTTCCCACCAATCCATTTCCTCCACCTCCGTAATGCCAATGTCTGCAAACCAGGTTTTGAGGCCGAGGGGCACGAGGAACAGCGGGTGATGCGTTCGGGCAAGACGCTCAACCGTGTCTCTATCGAGATGATCGTAATGATCGTGGGAGATGACGACGAGGTCCACCGTCGGTAATTGCTCGAATGCCACCCCGGGGGGCATGAGCCGCTTGGGCCCGGCGAAGGTGACAGGACTCGCTCGTTCCGACCATTGAGGATCAGTCAGGATCGTGACGCCGTCGAGTTGAATGAGGAGTGTGGAATGGCCAACCCACGTTACGGTGGTCTTCGTGCGATTACTCCTAAGAACAGTGCCATCGTTTTCAATGAACGGCAAATGCGCGGTTCTTGTGTGAAGCGTTGTCGTCCATATACGCGAAGGGAGAAACAATAGACGTTCCCATAGGTCAGGCGCGGAAAACGCCGGATCGGTGTTTCTGAACCCGTCCTGTAGGACGTGCGTCCGGCTTTCATGCAACGGCTCGGAGACCTTTCCGCATCCCAGCGAAAGACTTATGAGCCATATCGTCCACAGCATTATCGCGAATGCATGGCTCGTGCGTTCCTGTCGGCCAGCCTTCTTGCCGTCTCGCGTAATCACTCTTTTCCTCCCCGGATCCGTCAGCTTCATTACAAGCTAATCTAAACCATACGCGCATCTCCCATTAAAATCGAGGTGGTGTACCCGGAGGACAGCGAATGAGGAAGGTTTCGGTCGAGGTTAAGGTTGAGCGACTGCGAATGAATTGGTCAGAGTCTGTGACTCTGCGAACTCGCGTAGTTGTCCAACTCAGATAGTCTGTCAACTAACAGGAGGTTGAGAAAGTCCGCCTTCTACTCAAGTGGTTTGTTAACCCACGGCTGGGGAGAGAAAGAGATGGATCTACTGAAGGGATTGGCAGCAATATCTCTGCTGTGCGCGAGAGAGAGAAAGTGGCGTGAGGAATTGAGATATTTGATGGTGACGGTGCCTTGCAGCGTCAGCCTTTCCACGACGGAAGATACCTGGTCCCAGGAATAATATGGTAGCATTTCATTGAGTTCTTCGATCGAGCAAGCGCCGACTTGTGCCAGTTCTTCAAGGATCGCCGATTCAAGGATGTCATCCTTAAACATTTGCATACCCGGGCTAAGGTGGTCTTACTTTCAAATTGCTTATACGACGAACGCATATATCAACAAACTAGGAAGATACCTAGTCGGCATCTTTGTCAATTCATGGGGCCGGGTCAATCGACAACGCATAATGCCCATCGTTGTATTGGATCACTTTCGCTTCAATCCGTTCTCCCGGGGCAAACGTTTTTGTCATCTTAGTGGTTTCGTCGATGTGCAAATTCACTTGCTTGCCGTCACTCCCCTTGACCACATAATGATCGGCTTCAAAGCCTAATACTTTCCCCTTTAGCTTGTGAATGCCCCTTCGTGTTTCTGCTTCTTGCTCCGAGGGGCCGGGAAGACTCCCTTTTTCCACCTTATCTTGTTCCGCTTTTAGGTCTGACGCGTAGAAGGCAGTGGATAGACCGAGTCCTAACAAGAAAGCACAAAATAGTACTCTAGGAATTGAACCCATCATCGCCTCCCCTCTTATCGTCGCTACTCTCTCATAATAAGCGCGGCTCGAGTCGCTGCATCCGCGGGAATGGAGCCTATCGGATTCGGGGTCATGACGTCGTGAATCATCTTGGACCCCCTTATGCAGTTCAGTACGACACGTTGTTTGTTTACACACAGCAAAAAGAATACCTCTGATGACGGGGATACAAGGTATTGAAATATTGTTAGAGGTAGGGCATCAGAAGAAAACCTGCATTCGCAGGCACTGATATGTTGTCTCTGTGAAGACACCTTGTCTTTGGGGAAAGCGGAGGCCAAGATTTTCGGCTGGGGTGTTACCTAGGCCAAATTTGCAAAGTACTTGCTATTATCTGACCTAATTATGGCACCGACAAAAGAAGGGACACTACGAGGGTTTGGTCGCGTGGTTGGTGATCTGCAAAGTTTATTGCGCTCCCGAGCATCCCTCACTGAAACCGAACAGTTATTTCTCGAGAACCGGCTCCTGCTTTTGCAGTGTGAATATAACCTCTGGACACAACGAGCCATAAACATAATACGACATGAGGGCACCGGCGATATTCCCGACGCAAGCCACGATGGGTGCCGATGAATTTGTTCAAACACAGCGGCAAGCCTTTTTTCCGAAGGGATAATCGGTGAAGTTGTGTGAACACCAGAGCGACAATCAAGCGTAAAAGCTCTGGGAAGTACTATGCAAACATAGTGCTGAGTAGAAGAACACACTTGAGCGTGGAGCAAGCTCGACATCGAAAGGTGCCGGGCTTTTTTATGGCCCACGGCATACTTATGGCAGTCTCAGCCGGTTACTAACCAGCGATCTTAATGGGAGACATAATGTCCGATCAGACTCCCGGCCCCCAGGATGAGAGGAAGTGGACAAAACGCATGATACTCCTGCAACAAGTTTTGCGTTTTCTCTCGGAGAGAGGCCCAACAAGCTGGGCCATCCTCTATTTCCATTTCGATAAAGACGGAACAGATGAGATCGGATTGGCGTTGGGACACTTGGCCACGTTAAAACATATTGAACTGGAAGGAACAACCCTGAAGATCACCGAACTAGGGAGAGAGCAGCTCACGGACTGACTTCCACCTTTGCACCGAACCCACTGGCCGACGAACCCTGGCTATCCTTGGATCCGTCGTCTCAGAGCCACTAAACCAGCAAACCCAACGCCCAAGAGCAATAGGCTGGTTGGCTCTGGGACCGCGTGACCTGTCCCGTTTTCCTCACACTGGCCCGAGGAATTATGAGAAGAAATTCTGTGAGTTACCCGCAAATCTGACGCGTTGAGGCCAGAATTAGATTCATGCTGAATTCTAAATGGGGTGGACTGATGAGCAAAGTGTACAACAGCATTGCCATTACCTATTGCAAGGGTTTTAGCCCCTCCGAAATTGGGGCCGACAGCTGAATTAGAATGACTCGAGATTAATTGGTGAGACCCCACATTGCGGTCTGAGTCATCCTCACATTTCGTCATGGAGGTGGCTTGGATCTGAGGCACATATGCAAGCAAGAGTCCTGCGGTCAGAGAAATATGTATTATTGTTTTCATCATGCTCCCGATCCCTTCATCAAAAATAAAAGCTTCAATACACCTACTGATCAGCATAAAGCGTTCCAACAATATAAGTATTTGACTTGTCTATCATTTGCCCAATACGGCCTGGCCAAGTGTAAAGAAACATGACGACACATTTTGCAGGACGCTGGAGGAAACTCTACTTAACATACTGTTTTGATGATGATCCTAAAACTTCTACTTGTGACAGACCGGAATTATTGTGTGTAAAGTATTTTTCCGCATTGACTACCTCTAGAAGATTAGGACCGGCCCCTGTATTTGTGTAGTCTCTTCCATACAGCGACTAACATCTGGTAATATAATTAATCAGCCCGGAAGTTGGAAAACCGTTCCTGCAGTTGTAGGGAACCCCCACCATATACACCCTCACGATATGCCTGAATATGTTCCCTGACCGCTTTGGGAGGGCGCGGCACATATCTTGATCTACGTAATTACCGATTTGTTGCACGACAATCTCCTCCTCTGACGACGCTCCAGCAGATTCTCATGACCGACAATTGTGTCAGTGGGATGCAGACAGCACGAAGATCAATACATCCGGCGGTCGGTCACAGAAAAGCAGGGTCAGGGTAAAACTGTGCCATGTAATGTAACGCAGATGTGCCGGGCCACCGCCCTAGCCGTGATCCTCATGCTCTGGGGCATTCCGGTATGGGGAGCCACGCTAGAATGGAAATCTAATACTGAGCCTAATCTAGCTGGGTACCATGTCTACCATTGCACAAACCTCCCTTGCACAAAGTCATCCGGCACAGCGACGCTGCTCGTGACGTTGGGAAAGGTCACCAGTTACGAGATCGGGATACCCGTCATCACCCAGTACTACTTGGTAACGGCGTACGACTTTGCAAATACCGAGTCGGACCCGAGTAACATCGTCACATATGTCCCAGCCGGTGCCACGCCGCCATCCCTGCCACAGTGAGCCTACTTCGCTGATCTAACCCCATGGTGCCCTTCCTGGACCGCCCCGCATGTCCTCACTATTAATTTGCTCATCTGTTCACAATTGCTCACATTTGCCTCGGCAATATATGTATAAGCTACTTGTGATTTAAACCTCTATTCGGAAATAGCCTCTTGTCCCTATGAGAATGTTGATTCATTCGTTGGTGCCGACGGCCCTTGGCTGCCTTCTCCTTGTCACCCCTGTCTTAGAAAGCTGTACCAAGTCTTCGCCCGAGGCAAAGAAGGCCAGACATGAAGCAAGGGCTACGAGCTATTTCGAGAAGGGCCAGTACCAAGAGGCCATTCTCGAGTACCAGAATATCGCGCAACTCGATCCTCAAAATGCCGATGCTCACTACCGTTTGGCATTGGCTTACCTGAAACTCGGAGGTCAGACGAACCTCCAGCAAGCGGTCGTCCAACTCACTAAAACCATCGAGTTGGACAAGACAAACCAAGATGCCCAACTCAAACTCGGAGAATTGTACCTTCTGGGTAACGAACCGAAAAAAGCCCGGGCACAAGCCGATATTGTCTTAATGTCAGCACCCCAAAATACTGAGGCGCTTATCCTCCGGGGACAAAGCCTGCTCAAAGAAAAGCATTATCAAGAAGGCATGGAGGAACTGAAGAAGGCCATCGACCTTGATCCGAAGAACATGCTTACATATATCGACCTGGCACGGGCCTATCTGTTTTCGAAAGATCCTGATTCGGCCGAGGCGGTGCTCAGACATGCCTCGTCTATTGATCCACGTTCTGTTGAGATTCTGGTGGCACTCGGTGATTTACACGTGACCAGCGGGAAACCTAATCAAGCGGAAGCGTTCTATAAGCAAGCGCTCGAGGTTGCCCCGCAGAACGAAAACATTTACCTGTCGCTCGCAAATTTTTACCAGCGTTCCGCTAAATGGGCTGAGGTAGAGGCCACGCTGCAGAAGTTGGTCGCCCTTCAACCTCAAAACGAGAAACCGCATGTTCATCTGGGTGATTTCTTTGCCTGGATCGGGCAACGAGATAAGGCACTTGCCAGCTACCAACGAGCCATGGAAGTAAATCCCAGTTCGCTCATGGCCCGGGACAGGCTGATTGCACACTACCTGGACATAGGAAACACCAGTGATGCAGAGGTTAGAGTTAAAGAGATTCTCGGAAAGAATAAAAAAGAGGTGATGGGTCGTTACTTCGACGCAAGGATAAGACTGGCCAAGAGTCATGCAGACGAAGCGATCCCTCTCCTCCAGGGAGTGATAAAAGATGACCCGACGTTTGCGGGGGCTCAGTACTTCCTCGGTATGGCCTTTTTGCAAAAACGCCAGATTGCCCAGGCTCGTGGAGCATTCACAGAAGCAGTCAAGCTCGGCCCCACCCTATCTGAAGCGCGAACCGCATTAGCAGGGCTCTATCTCGCTGAAGGTGCATCGGATTTGGCGATTGAACAGGCTCAAGCAGCCATCCAACTCAACCCCCGCAATGTTCAAGCGGCCCTCATCGCGGGTGACGCCTACCTCCGCAAAGGAACCTTTGCCAAGAGCCTGCAGATTTATGAGGCGATCGCACAAGCCCTTCCAAAAGAGCCAGTGGGCTTTTACCGCCTTGGTCTCGTAGCTCATGCCGAGAAACACGATGCCAACGCCATCGCCTACTTCGAAGAAGCACTCAACAGAAAGCCGGCCGCGATTGAACCATTGGTCCAGATTGCGCTCATCAAGAGTGCCCAGGGCAAGGCCAGCGAGGCTCGAGAGCGGGTCATGCGTCAAATTAAAATTACTCCTACTCCCCCCGTCTATAATCTCCTTGGCCAACTCTGGCTCCAGGCGAATGACTTAGGACAGGCTGAACAGGCCTTCAAAAAAGCTATCGATCTCGACAATTCTCTCGTTTCGGCCTACATGAACTTGGGCCATACCTATCAAAAGGCCGGCAAAATGGATTACGCCATGAAGGAATATGAGGCGGTCCTGGATAAGGATCCCACGGTGATCCAGGCACATATGATGATGGGAATTATCCATGAAAGTAGGAAAGAATATGACAAGGCCCAGGCACGCTATGAGAATATTCTCAGGCTCAACTCCAAATCCGCACCGGCTGCCAACAATCTCGCCTGGATTCTGGTGGAGCAGGGCGGCAACCTCGATAGAGCACTCTCCTATGCACAGACTGCACGCGAACAAAGTCCAAACGATCCGAGTATTGCCGATACACTCGGATGGGTCTATTACAAGAAAAACGCCTATCTCCTGGCAATGACCCACTTGAAAGAAGCCGTCGAAAAGTCTTCAAGTGATCCCGTCATACTCTTTCATTACGGAATGGCCCAGCAGAAAACAGGGGACAGGGCAGGAGCAACACAGTCGCTCCAAACGGCGCTGAGATTCAGCCAGACCTTCACTGGATCTGAGGAGGCGAGAAAAACACTGGCAGCGCTCTAATGGGAATCGCGAAATACGAGCGACAAGGCAAAGAAGGGGCATGGGTCAAGTACTGTATCAACACACAATGAACGGGTTCATGTGCGCTCAGCGCCTCATTTGAATTAAGGCATGAAAGCTCCCCATAGTCTCGCCGATTGACAGCCCTCAGCTAAACAAACTGCCAACGAGATTACGAGGTTGGTCCTTCACGGTCATTCATCATGCCTTAAGTGGAGAAGCTGTGACCAGAAATACGAAGGGCCGATCCTCTCACATGAGGACCGGCCCCTGCTTTTGGCTTGAGAAATTTGAGAAGAAAATGAAAACCTACAAATTAATCCGTTCTTTCATTCGCCGCCATGCTGCGACTCCAATCAAGCCTGAGCCAAGAAGGAGAAGAGTGGCTGGCTCAGGAACAGCATTGGCAGCATTAGAAAAATCAACTTGCAGGACAGACTTGAAGCCCTCATTTTCAATTTGTACCGATTTGATTGTCTCGTTGCTACCCGCCAGCGCTATGATTCCAATGCGAGAAAAGTTTTGATTCGCCTTATCTATGCTGAAGTCGAAAGACTTAGTGGCATTGAATTGATCCGTGACAGTGACTGTCACCGTTCCGGCCTCCAGGAGCTGACCACGGAAAGAAAAATCACCAAAGAGGTTTGGGCTCGCTGGTGTGAAAATCAGGCTCGACAGAGTGCCATCTTTCACCGGGTCGATATTCGCGTAGCCACTGCCAGTATCGACGTTCCCAACTGTGGCCACGTTGACTACGTTTGCGCCGACCTTGCCTGAGAAGAGGGAGACGTCCTTATTGGCGATATCTATCTTGAACTGCTCTCCACCAGGACTCGGATCGATTATAAATGTCGCGCTTGCCGGTTCCGCCATTAGGCCCCAAGTTCCTAGAGCTAGAACCCCTGCTGTTATGGTAACCTGCTTCATCCATTTGGCTTTTTTCATGCCCTTTCCTCCCCTTGTCTTCAGATTGATATGTCGCGGCAGTGCAGCTTATAGCTATTTGCTACGCACATCATGTGCCCGCGTCGAGAAGAGTCCTAAGTCATTCATAATGCACAATATTCTAAACACCCTCTCCTACGATACATTCCGCATCTGCCAGAAAGTTTTACAGGAGTCCGTCAATTGTTCTGTCTAAATTACCAATCGCATTTGCGATTTCAATGTCTTATGTCCTCAGTCAAATTACCTTACACATTGCTCGTCATATGTAAGAGGCATCATAAGTTTGCACCTCTCGGTTAGTTCCCCTACTCTGAGCCAACAAAAGCAAAAGGCCAGCCCCTTTTTTGAGGG